>Ga0164306_10000742_pt1 | contig 13699 bp, 13 predicted proteins | sample Whisoiple_242_MG_FD_110213 | JGI IMG/M metagenome (GOLD analysis project Ga0164306, IMG submission 110213) | Soil microbial communities amended with fresh organic matter from upstate New York, USA - Whitman soil sample_242_MG | ecosystem: Environmental > Terrestrial > Soil > Unclassified >... | reverse complement strand
TCGGGAGTACTCATGCCCCGCACGCTAGCGGCCGTCCAGCGGGGCACGCGATTCTGTTTCGGCCACCGGACCCCGGTCGGAGCAGATCACGGCCCCGCGCGCAGCACCTGGGCCACCACCGGGCCCGCCGCGTCGCCGCCGTGGCCGCCGGACTGGACGACCGCCGCTGCCGCGAGGTCGTCGCTGAAACCGGTGAACCAGCTGTTGGACGTGCCCTGTCCGTCGACCTCGGCGGAGCCCGTCTTGGCGCCCTTGTCTCCGCCGACCGAGGCCATGGCCGCCTTGCCGGTGCCCCAGGACGCGGTGGCCCGCATCATGTCGTTCAGCTGCCGGGTGACGCTCGGCGACAGCGAGCGGGACGCGGTCGCGAGCTGACGGTCGTCCAGGTCCCGGGGGACGATCACCGGCTGGTGGAACGTGCCGGTGCGGGCGGTCGCCGTGATGGACGCGATGTTGAGCGCGTTCATCTGGACGGTGCCCTGGCCGATGTACTGGGCCGCCGCCTCACCGCCGGTCTCGTCGGGCACGCTGCCGTCGAAGGACGTGATGCCGGTCTTCCAGTCGAGCCCGATCCCGAAGACGTCGCGGGCCTCCGCGGGCAGCGCGGAGTCGTCCTCGGTGTCGTCGATCAGCTTGATGAGGGCGGTGTTGCAGGAGCGGGCGAAGCTGGTGATGAACGGGTCGGTGGGCGGAAGCTCGAAGTAGTCCAGGTTGTGGAACGTGCGGCCCTGGTAGAGGACTTCCTTGGGGCACTCCGTCGGTCCGTCCGCCGTGACCAGGCCCTTCTCCAGGAGCATCGCGGCGGTCACGATCTTCAGTGTGGAACCGGGTGCCTGCTTGCCCTGCATCGCCGCGTTGAAGCCGGTCGCCGGGTTGTTCGCGACGGCGCGGATCGATCCGGTGGACGGCCGCACGGCGACCACGGAGGCCCCGCTGAACTGCTTGACCGCCTTCTCCGCCGCCGCCTGGGCCTCCGCGTCGAGGGTGGTCTGCAGCTTGCCGGGCTTCCCCTTGGCGAGCGTCAGCAGCGTGGTGTTCGCCGCGGACCCGCCCTCGGGCTCGATCCAGGTCTCGATGCCGGGAGAGCCGCCGGTGCTGTCGCCGTACTTCTCACGCAGGCTGTCCAGGATCGGCCCCAGCGACGGGTACGTCTCCTTGTCGAGCACCTTGCCGTCGTGGTCGACGGCCTCGATCGCGGCCGTCGACGACTCGCCCGTCCTCAGCACCGCCCCGTCGGTCAGCTGCGGATGGATCACCGTGGGCTGCCAGTCGACGAGGGCCTTTCCGCTGGTCAGTCCCCGCACCACGGTCAGCTCGGAGGAGTACGACCAGGGCTTGGTCCTCCCCTCGTACGACACCGTCGCCTTCACCGTGTACGGCACCTTCGTGCCGACGGCGGGGCCCGGAGTGATCACCGCCTCGGTGACGTGGGCGTCCGAGGCGTAGCCGGCCAGCAGCGGCTGCGCGACCGCCTCGTTGTTCGTGAGGCCCGCCGCGGCCGACGCGTCGCCGGACGCCCAGGCCTCGAGGAAGCCCTTGGCGGTCTCCTCTATTTCCTCCTTGCCCGGTGGCCCGGTCCTCACCTCCGAGGACGCGGCGGCGGTCTGGGTGCCCCCTTCGCCGCCCCCCAGCACCACTTCGTACACGCCGTAGCCGAGTCCTCCGGCCACCAGCACGAACACCCCGCCGACCATGGCGACCTTCGCTCCACCGCGCATCTGTCCGATCCCCTCCCCGTGAGCTTCCTTGAACGTGTTCAAGTGGGCATGCCTTCGGCACTGTACGGGACAGGAGCGGGCCCTGTGACGGTTGTTACCGGACCGCTATGCGGGGCGAGAGAGCGCTTTCCGCCGTCGGGAGTCAGGTTCCGGCCACGCCGGGCAGGGAAGCCCGGCGACGGTGCCCGGACCCGTGCACGACGACAGCCCACCGCCCGTCCACGGACCACGCGGCACGTGATCCGTCGACGGGCGGTGGGCTGTGCGCGCCCCGCGGGACGGCCTACACCCAGGTGTCCAGCCACATCCGGTCGCGCCAGGAGCCGTCCGGGATCGAGGTGCCCGTGTAGATCGGCCAGAAATAGACGAAGTTCCAGATGATCAGCAGCACCAGGACACCTGCCGCGATCGTGCCCAGGGTGCGTCTGCGCTCGCCCGCCGGGTCGGTGGTGTCCGTCTCGGGACGGTGTCCGGCGGCCGCGCCGACCGCCGGGCCGATGAGGGCGCCGACCAGCATCGTGACCGCCAGGCACAGGAACGGCACGAACACGACCGCGTAGAAGAGGAAGATCGTCCGCTCCTGGTAGAGGAACCAGGGCACCCAGCCGGCCGCCACCCCGCACGCGATCGCTCCCGCCCGCCAGTCGCGGCGGAAGAACCAGCGCCACAGGACGTAGAGCAGCGCCACGCACGCCGTCCACCAGAGCAGCGGGGTGCCGAGCGCCAGGACCTCACGGGCGCACTTGCCGGTCCCGGAGGTGAGGCAGCCCGTCTGCTCCTCGTAGAAGTACGAGACGGGGCGGCCCAGCACGATCCAGCTCCACGGATTGGACTGGTAGGTGTGGCCGGAGGTCAGGCCGACGTGGAACTCGTAGACCTGGTACTCGTAGTGCCAGAGGCTGCGCAGCCAGTCCGGCAGCCAGGTCCAGCTGCCGCCCTTGCCCTCGGTGGCCGCCCAGTTGCGGTAGTACCCCTTGTCCGTGACGATCCAGCCGGTCCACGAGACCAGGTACGTGCCGATCGCGACCGGCACGGTGGAGACGAACGCGGGCAGCAGGTCCTTGAGGGCCACGGCCCGGTACGGCTGCACCGCGCCCGCCGTGCGCCGCGCACCGACGTCCCAGAGCACCGCCATCACGCCGAACGCGGCCAGGATGTAGAGACCGTTCCACTTCGTGGCGAAGGCCAGGCCGAGCATCAGGCCGGCCGTGATCCGCCACGGGCGCCACCCCAGGCGGAGCGTTTCGGCGATGTGGGCGTCCGGGCGCAGGACCCCGTCCTCGTCGACCGGGAGTGCCGCGGCCAGTTTCCGCCGGGACCAGTCGCGGTCGATGAGCAGGCAGCCGAAGGCCGCGACGACGAAGAACATCAGCACCAGGTCGAGCAGCGCGGTGCGGCTCATCACGAAGTGCAGTCCGTCGACGGCCAGCAGGGTGCCCGCCAGGCAGCCCAGGAACGTCGAGCGGAAGAGCCGGCGTCCGATGCGGCACAGCATCAGCACCGAGAGGGTGCCGAGCAGCGCCACCATGAAGCGCCAGCCGAACGGGGTGAAGCCGAAGAGCTGCTCCCCGAAGCCGATGATCCACTTGCCGACCGGCGGATGGACGACGTAGCCCGGGTCCACCGGGATGTCCACGGAGGACGGGTCCTTCAGGATCAGCTTGTCGACGTCCTTGGGCCAGGAGCCCTCGTACCCCTGGTTGACCAGGGCCCAGGCGTCCTTGGCGTAGTACGTCTCGTCGAATATCACCGCCTTCGGGCTGCCGAGGTTCCAGAACCGGAGCACTCCGGCTACCAGCGCCACCAGCAGCGGACCGCCCCAGGCGGACCAGCGCACCAGGTGCCCGGCGAGCGTCGGGGGCACCGCGAGCACGCTCCAGAACTGGCCGCCGGGGCGGGTGTAGGGCGGGACCAGGCGCTCGCGCAGCCCCGTCTCCGGCCGTGGGGAATGGCCGAAGCGGCGCAGCCGCTGCTGCCAGGAAGGCGGCTGGTCGCCGGCGTGATCCCCGGCGTCGTTGCCCTGCCGGGCCTCGGGCGCAGTACTCGTCACCGCGCCATCGTAGGGAACGCATCTGTGCGAGTGGTGCCGCCCGTGCTGGGAGGATGGGCGATGTGACTGGAACGACTGGAACGCTCGTACTCGCAGGGACCCCCATCGGCGACGTGGCGGACGCCCCGCCACGGCTCGCCGCCGAGCTGGAGACGGCCGACGTCGTGGCCGCCGAGGACACCCGGCGGCTGCGCAGGCTCACCCAGGCGCTGGGCATCCACACGACGGGGCGTGTCGTGTCCTACTTCGAGGGCAACGAGTCCGCGCGTACGCCCGAACTCGTCGAGGCGCTGGCCGGCGGCGCGCGGGTCCTGCTCGTCACCGACGCGGGGATGCCGTCGGTCTCCGACCCCGGCTACCGGCTGGTCGCCGCAGCCGTGGAACAGGACATCAAGGTCACCGCCGTGCCGGGACCCTCCGCCGTGCTGACCGCACTCGCGCTGTCCGCCCTGCCCGTGGACCGCTTCTGCTTCGAGGGCTTCCTGCCGCGCAAGGCGGGCGAGCGGCTCGGGAAGCTGCGCGAGGTCGCCGACGAGCGCCGCACGATGGTCTTCTTCGAGGCCCCGCACCGGCTGGACGACACCCTGGCCGCGATGGCCGAGGTGTTCGGCGCGGACCGCAGGGCCGCCGTGTGCCGGGAACTGACCAAGACGTACGAGGAGGTCAAGCGCGGCCCCCTGGGCGATCTGGCCGTCTGGGCGGCCGAAGGCGTGCGAGGCGAGATCACCGTCGTCGTCGAGGGGGCCACGGACTCCGGGAACGAGAACCTGGACCCCGCCGAGCTGGTGCGCAGGGTGCAGGTGCGCGAGGAGGCGGGGGAGCGGCGCAAGGAGGCCATCGCGGCGGTCGCCGCCGACGCGGGGCTGCCCAAGCGCGAGGTCTTCGATGCGGTGGTGGCGGCAAAGAACGCGGCTCGGACCGGCCAGGAACAGGGCAAAGGACTAGCCTGAAATGTAAAGCCCTAGCCGGGAACCGGGCCCCACGGCCACGGATCGGCCAAAAGCGTTCCAACACTCGGCAGACCTGGTGCCTCGCCGCCGGTGAGGGCGTCCACTTGAGGGTGGAACGCACCATCCGGAGTGCTTGTCCGGAGTGCTTGTCCATCGGACAAGAGGAGCAGGCATGAGTGAGATCGCAGCACCCACCGTGCACGAGGCGTATGCCTTCGCCTGCATGCGGTGTGGATACGGCTGGGAACAGGCCTACGAGATAGAACACCACGTCGACCACTCGGGCAACGCCTACGTGGTCTACAAGGCGGACGGGCAGCGTGTGCCCTCGCCGCTGTCCACCCCCACCTGTGCGAAGTGCGGCGGCCACGTGGTCCGGATCATGCGGGCCGGCCGGGTCTCCACCGTCCAGCAGCTGCTCCGGCCCCCGCAGACCGTGCCCGTGGCGAAGCCCGCCGAGGAGCCGGCGGCCGAGGAGATGGCCGTCGCGGCGGTGCGCGCTCCCGGGCCCGAGGCGCACCACTGGCACCTGTCCGACCTGCTGCGTCCCTTCCACCGGCGGTGAGAGAGAGCTCATGCCCTCGTAGAGTCGGGGGCATGAGCCGTACCGAAGCCCCGCCGCTCCCCGAACCCCTCAGGGTCCCGGTCGCCGATTCGCACACCCATCTGGACATGCAGGACGGAACCGTCGAGGAGGGCCTGGCCCGCGCCGCGGCGGTCAACGTCACCACCGTCGTCCAGGTGGGCTGCGACGTGAAGGGCTCGCACTGGGCCGCCGAGACCGCCGCCGCCCACCCGTCCGTCCACGCCTCCGTCGCCCTGCACCCCAACGAGGCGCCCCGCATCGTGCACGGCGACCCCGAGGGCACCGCCCGGCAGGGGGCACGCGAGCCCGGCGGGAAGGCGGCACTCGACGAGGCCCTCGCCGAGATCGACGCCCTCGCCGCCCTCGCCCACGTACGCGCGGTCGGCGAGACCGGCCTCGACTTCTTCCGTACGGGCCCCGAGGGCGTCGCCGCCCAGGAGGAGTCCTTCCGGGCGCACATCGAGATCGCCAAGCGGCACGGAAAGGCCCTGGTCATCCACGACCGGGAGGCCCACGCGGACGTCCTGCGCGTCCTCGCCGACGCGGGCGCCCCGGAGCGGACCGTCTTCCACTGCTACTCCGGGGACGCCGAGATGGCCCGGATCTGCGCGGCGGCCGGATACTTCATGTCCTTCGCCGGGAACGTCACCTTCAAGAACGCGCAGCCGCTGCGCGACGCCCTGGCCGTCGCCCCCACCGAGCTCGTGCTCGTCGAGACGGACGCCCCCTTCCTCACCCCCGCGCCGTACCGCGGCCGGCCCAACGCGCCCTACCTGATCCCGGTCACGCTCCGCGCCATGGCCGAGGTGCGGAACACCGACGAGGACACCCTGGCCGCCGCCGTCTACGACAACACCGCCCGGGCGTTCGACTTCTGACGCCCACCGCGCGCCCCTCCCGACACGTTGGGTAATCGTACGACTTCGGAAGGTCGCGGGGTCTCGGCTATCGTGCCCGCGCAACGGGGTCGGCAGGCCGGAACGTCTGGAGCGTCGTGGGCCACTCGCAGGGCAGTCACCGCGCGCCGCGCGGCAGTCGGCGCACGGTGCGGGCCGTGGCGCGGGTCCCCGTCCCGCCCCCGGCTCCGCCGCGCTCCCTCCACGAGGAACGGACGATCGTCGCCCGGTGGGCGCCGGACTTCCCGCAGGTCCACCACCCCACCGTCCTGGACACCCCGCTGCCGGCCCGGCCGCCCGCCCCGCGCCGGAAACCCGCCGGCCACCGGGCGGCCCCACGGCACCGGGCCGCCCCGGAGAGCCTGCGGCGGATCCTCCCGCGCGCCCTGGTCGTCGCCGTCCTGGCCGGCGGGACCGTCGCGTTCCTCGTCCAGGACAAGGCCGTCCGCGTCAGCGTCGACGGGACCTCCCGCACCCTGCACACCTTCGCCGACGACGTCGGGGAACTCCTCGACGCGGAAGGTGTCACGGTCGGCGCCCGCGACACCGTCGCCCCGGCCCCCGCCACCGGGCTCGACGACGGCGACGAGATCGTCGTCCGGCGGGGGACACACGTCTCCGGCCCCGCGCCGGGGCGTGCCCCCCGGGTCCCGCGGCGGCCGTAGGCTTAACGGGTGAGCACCACTGAGCCCGACGCCCTCCTGGGCCCCGCAGACATCCGCGAGCTGGCCGCAGCGCTGGGCGTACGCCCCACCAAGCAGCGCGGCCAGAACTTCGTCATCGACGCCAACACGGTCCGCAGGATCGTACGGACCGCCGAGGTGCGGCCCGACGACGTGGTGGTCGAGGTCGGGCCCTGCCTGGGCTCACTCACCCTGGCCCTGCTGGAGGCGGCCGACCGGGTCGTCGCCGTGGAGATCGACGACGTGCTCGCCGGCGCCCTGCCCGCCACGGTCGCCGCCCGGCTGCCGGGGCGCGCCGACCGTTTCGCCCTGGTCCACTCGGACGCGATGCTCGTCACCGAGCTCCCGGGCCCGGCGCCGACCGCGCTCGTCGCCAACCTGCCGTACAACGTCGCCGTGCCGGTCCTGCTCACCATGCTGGAGCGGTTCCCCAGCATCGAGCGGACGCTGGTGATGGTGCAGGCGGAGGTCGCCGACCGACTGGCCGCCCGCCCCGGCAACAAGGTGTACGGCGTCCCGTCGGTCAAGGCCAACTGGTACGCCGACGTCAAGCGCGCCGGGTCGATCGGCCGCACGGTGTTCTGGCCCGCGCCCAACGTCGACTCGGGGCTGGTGTCCCTGGTCCGGCGTACGGAACCCATCCGCACGACCGCGAGCAGGACCGAGGTCTTCGCCGTCGTGGACGCCGCCTTCGCCCAGCGCCGCAAGACGCTGCGCGCGGCCCTGTCCGGCTGGGCGGGCTCCGCCCCCGCCGCCGAGGCCGCCCTCACCGCCGCGGGGATCTCGCCGCAGGCACGGGGCGAGGCGCTCACCGTCGAGGAGTTCGCCGCCATCGCCGAGAACAAGCCGGAGCCCTCCGCATGACCCGCAGCGTCACCGTCCGCGTACCCGCCAAGGTCAACGTGCAGCTCGCGGTGGGCGCCCCCCGCCCCGACGGCTTCCACGACCTGGCCAACGTCTTCCTGGCCGTCGGTCTGTACGACGAGGTCACCGTCACCCCGGCCGACACCCTGCGCGTCACCTGCGAAGGACCGGACGCCGCCCAGGTGCCGTTGGACACCACGAACCTGGCGGCCCGCGCCGCCCTCGCCCTCGCCGCCCGGTACGGCGTCGCGCCCGACGTGCACATCCACATCGCCAAGGACATCCCCGTGGCCGGCGGCATGGCGGGCGGCAGCGCCGACGGTGCCGCGGCCCTGCTGGCCTGCGACACCCTGTGGGGCACCGGTGCGAGCCGGGAGGAACTCCTCGCGATCTGCGCCGAGTTGGGCAGCGACGTGCCGTTCAGCCTGGTCGGCGGTGCGGCCCTCGGCGTCGGCCGGGGCGAGCGGCTGACCGCCGTCGAGGTCGGCGGCACCTTCCACTGGGTGTTCGCCGTCGCCGACGGCGGGCTCTCCACCCCGGCCGTGTACGGGGAGTTCGACCGCCTGACCGCCGGCACCGACGTCCCCGAGCCCGCCGCGTCCCCCGCGCTCCTGACCGCCCTGCGCAAGGGGGACGTCACCGCGCTCGCGGGCGCCCTGGGCAACGACCTCCAGGCCGCGGCCCTCTCCCTGCGCCCCTCGCTGGCCGGCACCCTCGCGGCGGGCACCGCCGCGGGCGCCCTGGCCGCGCTGGTCTCCGGGTCGGGGCCGACCACGGCGTTCCTCACCGCCGACGAGGAGTCGGCCCGCAAGGTCGCCGACGCCCTGCTGGCGTCGGGCACCTGCCGCAGCGCACGGGTCGCGCCGTCACCCGCTCCGGGGGCCACCGTCGTCTGACCGCGGGTACTCATGCGGAAAGTGAGTACGGTCGCGCTGACGCCCCCCTGGGGCACAGCGCGACCGTATGCGCATGGGAACACACGTGCGCGACCTGGCCGAGGCGACACCCGTCACCCGGGACCGCTACATAGACCTCCTGCGCGTCCTCTCGCTCGGCACGGTCGTCCTCGGCCACTGGCTGATGGCCGCCGTCACCACCGACGGGGTCGGCAACCTCCTCGCCGTCGTGCCGGAGCTCCAACTGCTCACCTGGGTCCTTCAGGTGATGCCGGTGTTCTTCTTCGTCGGCGGCTTCTCCCACGCCCTGTCCTACCGGTCCCTGCTCCGCAGGCGCCCCGAGGACTCCACCGGCTCGGTGTACCCGTCCTTCCTGCGGGCCCGGCTGCAACGCCTGCTGAGGCCCACCATGGTCTTCGTGCTGGTCTGGGGCGTGGCCGCGCTCGTCGTCCAACTCCTCGGCGGCGGTGGCGGGCTGACGGGCGTGACCCTGCGGCTGGTCACCCAGCCCCTCTGGTTCATCGGGATCTACCTGGCGATGGTGGCGTTCACCCCCGCCCTGCTGAAGCTGCACGACCGGCTCGGCTGGGGCGCGTTCGCCGCGCTCGCGGGAGCGGCCGCGACGGTGGACCTCCTGCGGTTCGCCGCAGGGGTCCCCTACGTCGAGTTCCTCAACTTCGCGTTCGTCTGGCTCGCGGTGCACCAGCTCGGCTTCCTCCGGGCCGACGGCCGCATCCGCCGGCCCGCGCTCCTCGCCGGGACCGGGCTCGTGGCCGCCGTGGCGCTGGTGGCCCTCGGCCCGTATCCGCTGTCCATGGTCGGGATGCCCGGGGAGAAGATCAGCAACATGGCGCCCCCGACCCTGGCCCTGCTCGGGCACGGCCTCTGGCTGGTCGGAGCGGTCGAGCTGCTGCGGGCCCCCGGGAGCAGGCTGGTCGCCGTGCCCCGCGTCTGGCGCGCGGTCGTGGCCGCCAACGGCGTCGCGATGACCGCCTTTCTCTGGCACCTCACCGCGATGCTCGGCGTGTACGGCACGATGCTCGCCCTCGGCCTTCCGCTGCCCGAGCCCGCCACCGGCGCCTGGTGGGCGCAGGCCCCGGTGCGGATGACGGTCGCCGCCGCGGTCACCGCGGTGCTGGTCGCCGCCTTCCGCACGTTCGAGCGCCCCGCCCGGGTCGCCGCCCCGTCCCGGGGCTCCGGCGGAGCGGGGGCGGTCGCGGCGATCGGCGTGACCCTCGCCCTGCTCGGCGTGCTCGGGCTGTCCATGGTCGGCTACGCGGGACTGCTGGAAGGGCACACGGCACTGCTGATCGCCGTCCATGTCAGTGCCCCGGCGGCCGTCGCGATGGCGCTCGGCGGCTGGCTCCTGGTGGAGCGGGCGGGGCGCTGAAGGCCGGTCCGGCACGGGCCGGTCAGGAGCCGTAGCGGTACCGGCAGGCGGCGATACGGACCTCGTCGTCGACGACCTTGTGGATCAGCCGGTGCTCCGCGGTGATCCGGCGGGACCAGTAACCCTGGAAGGCGTGCTTCAGGGGCTCGGGTTTGCCGATGCCCTCGTTGCCGTGACGGGAGACGTCCTGGAGCAGGCTGTTGATCCGCCTGAGGATCTTCCGGTCCTGAGCCTGCCACCAGACGTAGTCGTCCCAGGCCGTTTCGTCCCAGACGAACTTCACTCGGCGAGCTCCCTCACGGTGCCTCCGCCGCTCTCCAGGCGGTCCATCGAGGCCAGCAGTCGACGAGCGTTCTCCGGGCTTCGCAGGAGATAGGCCGTCTCCTTGAGGGACTCGTACTCGTCGAGGGCGACTATCACCACCGGGTCATGGCCGGCGCGCGTGACGATCACTTCCTCGCGGTCGTCGACGACCGCATCGAGGGTCTCGGCATACCTGGCCCGCGACTCCGTGTAGGTCATGGTCCGCACTGTGGCCTCCTCGATCCCGTACGTCATCCTGTACGTACAGGATGCTGTACAGGCGTGGATCCGGAGGGGCGACGACCGGTCGTGTACTCCTCAGCCCAGCTCCAGCGTCCTCTTCGCGAGCTCGTAGGCGGGGAGCATCTCCTCGTGCTCCTGCGAGTCCAGCCCGCCCAGGTGCACCACGACCGGGCCGGCGGGCGTCGAGACGGCGAAGGCGTGCTCCGTCTTCCTCTCGTCCAGCAGTTCGACGTTCACCGTGTACTCGACCTCGACGGCGGCCAGGGAACCAGCCCGCATCTCGGCGTACGCGGCCTTGCTCGCGTTCGGGTCACCTGCCACGAAGTCCTCCAGCGCCGCTCGCGGCGTGGTGCCGGACCCCTTGCCCTGCCAGACGCGGAGGTAGCCGATGTTCCCGGCCGGTTTGGCGTCGATCTCGCAGACCATCGTGGCCGAACCCTGCTGCCCCAGTTCTGCGAACGCCGATCCGGGCTCCACCTCCACGGCCTGCGGCTTCCAGTCCGCCGCGAGGCCGAACGTCACCGGAAGCGCGCAGGCCGAGCCCTTCCCGCCGAGGGTGACGCCCTTCTCCGGGGCGACACCCGTCGCGGCCGCCGCGGGGGAGCCGGTCCCGGTCCCGCCGGGGTCCACACCCGCGTCCGTGCCGCCGCCTGACGACGAACAGCCGGCGAGCGCCAAGGCCGCCGCGACCGCCGGAATCAGTGCCCGTAGCGTCACACGCATCATGAAGTCCCCACCCCAGAGATGATCCGAACCGCTCCGACCTGGGGTTATGCCCCATGATCGATCGCCGCACGCTATCGCACCCCGCGCGGCGACTACGCTGGGACGTCGAGCGGTCCCCGACGCAGGGATCCCCGAGGCAGGAGTGAAATGGCCGTCAATCTGGTCAATGTCGAGCAGGTCAGCAAGGTGTACGGCACCCGTGCCCTGCTCGACGGTGTATCCCTCGGGGTGTCCGAGGGCGACCGGATCGGCGTCGTCGGCCGGAACGGCGACGGCAAGACGACGCTCATCCGGATGCTCGCCAAGCTGGAGGAGGCGGACACCGGCCGGGTCACCCACAACGGCGGGTTGCGCCTCGGTGTCCTCACCCAGCACGACTCGTTGGACCCGAAGGCCACCATCCGGCACGAGGTGATCGGCGACCTCGCGGACCACGAGTGGGCGGGCAGCGCCAAGATCCGTGACGTGCTGACCGGGCTCTTCGGCGGCCTCGCGCTCCCCGGCTTCGAGCACGGCCTCGACACCGTCATCGCTCCGCTCTCCGGTGGTGAGCGGCGTCGGATCGCGCTGGCGAAGCTGCTGATCGCCGAGCAGGACCTGATCGTTCTCGACGAGCCCACCAACCACCTCGACGTCGAGGGGATCTCCTGGCTCGCCGGACATCTGCGGGCCCGGCGCTCCGCGCTCGTCTGCGTCACCCACGACCGGTGGTTCCTGGACCAGGTCTGCACCCGGATGTGGGACGTCCAGCGCGGCTCGGTCCACGAGTACGAGGGCGGCTACAGCGACTACGTCTTCGCCCGGGCCGAGCGGGAGCGGATCGCCGCGACCGAGGAGTCCAAGCGGCAGAACCTGATGCGCAAGGAGCTGGCCTGGCTGCGGCGCGGTGCCCCCGCCCGTACGTCCAAGCCGCGCTACCGCATCGAGGCCGCCAACGAGCTGATCGCCGACGTGCCGCCGCCCCGCGACACGAGCGAGCTGATGAAGTTCGCCAACGCGCGGCTCGGCAAGACCGTGTTCGACCTGGAGGACGTGACCGTCCAGGCCGGCCCCAAGACCCTGCTCACCCACCTCACCTGGCAGCTCGGCCCCGGTGACCGCATCGGCCTGGTCGGCGTGAACGGCGCGGGCAAGACCTCGCTGCTGCGTGCGCTCGCCGAGGCGTCCCGCAGCCAGGGCGACGTACAGCCCGCCGAGGGGAAGGTCGTCGTCGGCAAGACGGTCAAGCTCGCCTACCTCTCCCAGGAGGTCGCGGAACTCAACCCGAACCTGCGGGTGCTCGAAGCGGTCCAGCAGGTGCGCGACCGCGTCGATCTCGGCAAGGGCCGGGAGATGACGGCCGGACAGCTCTGCGAGCAGTTCGGCTTCGCCAAGGAGAAGCAGTGGACCCCGGTCGGCGACCTGTCCGGTGGTGAACGCCGGCGCCTGCAGATCCTGCGTCTGCTGATGGACGAGCCCAACGTCCTCTTCCTCGACGAGCCCACCAACGACCTGGACATCGAGACGCTGACCCAGCTGGAGGACCTCCTCGACGGCTGGCCCGGATCGATGATCGTGATCTCCCACGACCGGTTCTTCATCGAGCGCACCACGGACAAGGTGATGGCGCTCCTCGGCGACCGCGCGCTGCGGATGCTGCCGCGCGGCATCGACGAGTACATCGAGCGCAGGCAGCGCATGGAGGAGACGGCCACGCCCGCCTCCTTCGCCGGGTCCTCGGCGCCCAAGGCGGCGCCGGCCGAGACCGTCTCGCCGCAGGCCGCGCGCGCGGCGAAGAAGGAGCTGCAGAAGGTCGAGCGGCAGCTGGAGAAGATGTCGACGAAGGAGACGTCGCTGCACGCGCAGATCGCCGACAACGCCACCGACTTCGAGAAGGTCGCCAAGCTCGACGCCGAGCTGCGCGAACTGGTGGCGGAGCGGGACGTGCTGGAGATGCGCTGGCTGGAGCTGGCCGAGGACGCCTGACGGGCAGTCCGGGCCGGGCCGGGCGGGTGGGAGGAAGTAGGGCCGCTCGGGTTGGCGTGGCCCTGCGGAGCCATGCCGCTCGAGGGGGATCCCGCCGATGACCCAGCCGCCCGCCCGGCCGCCGCAGGAGGGCTTCGGAGCGCCCTACGACCCGCCGCCGGGACACCCCCGCCGGGCGGGCGTTTCATGATGCCGCTGCGCCTGGAGAGCGGGAAGGCGCTGGTGCACGTACAGGCCGCGTACCGCAAGAGCGGTGAGATCGGGTCGCTGGACCCCGCGACCGGGGCGTACACGGCCCTGCTGAAGCACCCGGAATCGGCGGCCGGCACCGAGAACACGCTCTTCCTGCCGAAGGTCGCCTGCCGCGACGGGCGCTCCTTCCTCCTCCCGCAGCGGATCAGCGAGGACGAGGACGAGGACGAGGCGGAG
>Ga0164306_10000740_pt1 | contig 13707 bp, 11 predicted proteins | sample Whisoiple_242_MG_FD_110213 | JGI IMG/M metagenome (GOLD analysis project Ga0164306, IMG submission 110213) | Soil microbial communities amended with fresh organic matter from upstate New York, USA - Whitman soil sample_242_MG | ecosystem: Environmental > Terrestrial > Soil > Unclassified >... | reverse complement strand
GCTCCTGCCACAGCCAGCCGCTCTGCGTGTAGATCGCGCGGGGGGTCGCCTCCCACCGGTGCACGCGGTAGCGCCACTGCGGCATCGCGCCGGCGTACGCGGCGCCGGCGACGAGCCACGCGGCTCCGACGACCCAGTGCGGGGTGCGCGAGGGGGCGTCGTCGACGAGCCACCAGACGACCTGCCCCGCGAGCAGGAGGGCGAGGACGACGAGGGCCTGCAGCGTCCACATGAGGACGGCACGGCGCGAGACCCGGTGGGCGGGTTCGCGGAGCACGGCACCGGGGGCGACGGGCACGTCGAGGGGTTCCACGGCCCCACGGTGCCACACCGGTGCCGGAGGGCGGCATCCGACCGAGGTATGCCGCCCTGTCGACCATCGTCGGGTCGGGCCCTCCGCCCGGGGTCAGGCCGCGAGCGCCTCACGGGCCGAGCCCTCGCGGGCCTGCACGAGCCCGGTGTAGCGGCCGCCGCGGGCCATCAGGTCGTCGTGGTCGCCGAGCTCGGCGACCCGACCGTGGTCGAGCACGGCGATCTGCTCGGCGTCGCGGATCGTCGACAGGCGGTGCGCGATGGTCAGGGTCGTGCGGCCGGCCATGAGCCGGTCGATCGCGGCCTGCAGCTCGCGCTCGGTCTCGTTGTCCAGGGCGCTCGTCGCCTCGTCGAGCACGAGGACGCGCGGGTTGCGCAGGAGCGTGCGGGCGATGGCGAGGCGCTGCTTCTCCCCTCCGGAGAAGCGGTGGCCGCGGGCCCCGACGACGGTGTCGAGGCCGTCGGGAAGGCTCGCGACGAGGGGTGCGACCTGGGCCGCGGCGAGGGACTGCCACAGCGCGTCGTCGGTGGCGCCGGGGGCGGCGAGCAGGAGGTTGTCGCGGATCGAGGCGTGCACGAGGTAGGTGTCCTGCGAGACGACGCCGACGATCCGGGCGAGGTCTGCAGGGTCGAGGTCGCGCAGGTCGACACCGTCGATCGTCACGCGCCCGGACTGCGGGTCGTGCAGCCGCGCGAGGAGACCGGCGAGGCTCGACTTGCCCGAGCCGGTCTCACCGACGAGGGCCAGCGTCGTGCCCGCGGGCACGTGGAGCGTGACGTCGGAGACGGCATACGCCCTCTCGGTGGGGGAGGCCGTGGCGTCGTGGCTGAAGGTGACGCCCTCGAAGCGCACCTCGCCGCGCAGCCGGTCGTGCTGCACCGCAACGGGATCGGCGGGAGGCGCGACCTCGACGGGCAGGTCGAGGTAGCCGAAGATGCGGCTGAAGAGCGCCATCGAGGTGACCCACTGGGCTCCGACGTCGAGCAGTCCCATGAGCGGTCGGAAGATGCCGGCCTGCAGGGTCGTGAAGGCGATGAGCGTGCCGATGGTCATGCCGCCCGAGGTCGCGGGCAGTCCGGCGGCGAGGTAGATGAGCGCGGGGATCGCGGCGAAGATGATCTGCATCGTCGCCATCCGCCAGCGGCCGGCGAGCTGCGAGCGCAGCTCGAGGTCGATGAGGTCGGTGGACGTCTCGGCGAAGCGGTCGGCCGTGGCCTCCCCGGCGCCGAGCGTCTTGACGAGGGTGGCGCCGCTGACGGTGAGGCCCTCCTCGACCTGGCTGTGCAGGTCGGCGAGACGACGCTGGCGCTGGGCGGTGATGTCGCGGCGCAGCAGGGCGACCTTGCGGGTCATGAGGACGGCCGGCGGGATGACGAGCAGGGAGAGCAGCGAGAGGCGCGGGCTCAGGGCCACCATGGCGATGGCCGTCGCGACGGCGGTCGTGAGGTTGCTCGCGATCGACGTCGCCGTCGACGTGATGACCGACTGCAGGCCGCTGATGTCGTGGGTGAGGCGCGACTGCACCTCGCCGCTGCGGGTGCGGGTGAAGAAGGCGACGGACTGGCGCTGCAGGTGGCGGAAGACGTCGGTGCGCAGCCCGTGCATGACGCGCTGGCCGACGGAGGTGGTGAGCCACGTCTGGACGACGCCGAGCAGCTGGCTCACGACGGTGACGGCGAGCATGCCGCCGACGGCCCACAGCAGGAGGCGGACGTCCTGGTGGGGGAGGGCGTCGTCGATGACGGCGCGCAGCAGGAAGGGCTGGGCCATCGAGACGACCGAGATCGCCACGATGATCGCGGTGACGACGGCGACGGTGCGGGTGTGGGGGCGGAAGAGACCGGCGACCCGTCGCAGGGAGACGGGGGACTCGGCGAGCTGGGCGCGGTCCTGCGGGTCGATCTTCCCGGGCTGGCGGCCGCCGCGGTGGGTCGGCCCGAGGGTGGTGGTGGTGTCGGTCATGCGGTCACTCCATCTGTGGACTCCGGTTCATGATGCTGAGGTTACCTCACTATGAGGTCAATCTACAAACCACGCCGTATGCTGCTCCCCATGCGTGACGCCGACGAGCCCTCCCTCGACGAGCTGCTCATGGGCGCGGCGCGGGCGCTGCGGCGGCGCTGGGCCACCGGGCTCGGGTCCGACCTGTCGCCCCACGACGCCCGTGCGTTGCGCGTCATCGGGCACCACGGGCCCACGCGTCTCGGCGTCGTCGCCGACCACCTGCGCATCGCGCCGCGCTCGGCCACCGACGTCGTCGACCGGCTCGAGTCGCGGGGCCTCGTCCACCGCAGCCCCGACCCCGACGACCGCCGCGCCATGACCGTGGCCCTCACCGCGGTGGGGGAGTCGGTCCTCGCCGAGGTCGACGAGGCACGGCGCGAGGGCGCGGCCGACTTCTTCGGGTCGCTGAGCGACCGCGAACGCACGTCGCTCGCGGCCCTCCTCGCGCGGCTCGACCCCCGGGAGCCCTGAGGTCGAAATGTCCCCTGACATACACTTCCCTGCCGGCAACCGACGGCACGTGATGCCGGGGCGAGCGCCGGCGAGGAGCTGCTGGGTGGCTGACGTGAACGGGCTCGTCATGGTCGAGGGGCGCCCCGGGTCGGGCCGAACCTCGATCGCCGAGGACATCGTCGAATGGCTGGTCGGTGAGCACGTCGCCGTCGAGCACCGGGCCGAGGGGCAGGCCGATCACCCCGTCGACGTCGACCACGTCGTCGTGCTCGACACCGCGCAGCTCCTCGCACTCGCGGCCGAGTCGACCGATACCTCCCGGGCCCTGCTCGGCGCCGCCGAGCAGCACGGGGACGCCTGGGTCGTGCGGCCCGCGTCGCAGGCGGCCCTGCCCGAGCCGCTGCGCGCGCGGGTCTGCGAGGTCGCGGGCCGGGCGCGGGTCCCCGCCGAGCTCACCGCCTCCCTCGTCGCCGAGGCGTGGGCCCGCTTCGGAGCGAACGGACCCGGTGGCGTCCACGTCTGGGAGTCCGCCCTGCTGCGGTCGCCCGACGTCGCCCTCGTGCGCCGTCTCGTCGACGCCGTGCGCGCGCACCGACCGGTCGTCGTCTACCTCGACGACGACCGTGAGATCGGGTCGAGCCGGCAGGGCCAGCGGCGCGAGCTCGACCTCGTCGTCGTCGCCGGCCTCGACGTGCCGACGCTCGTGGTGCCGGTCGGTGACGGTCGCCGGGACGATCACACGGCGGCCGTGCGCGACTTCGTCGCAGACCACCTCGGCCTCACCGGCCGGCGTGACTCGCAGCAGGTCGCCTGACCATGCCCCTGCACGCGGTCGAGGGCCTGCTCGACGCCACCTCCGACACGGAGGTCCGGCGTGAGTGGGCGGCCCTGGCCGCGGCGGGACTGCCGAGCCAGTCGCAGCACCAGGGTGCGACGAACGCGCCGCACCTCACCCTGGCGCTCGCCGGGGTCGTCCCCGACTACGTCGAGGCCCGGATCGCCCGCGTCCTCGAGACGATGCGGCCCGTGCCGATCCGCCTGGGGTCGCTCCTCGTCATGGGCTCCCGTCGCTACGTCCTCGCCCGCCTCGTCGTCCCGACACCCGAGCTGCTCGACCTCCAGCGGTCGCTCGCGGCTGCGACGGTCGGGGCGCCCGACGTGCCCGACCAGGTGCGTCCGGGCCGCTGGACCCCGCACGTCACCATCGCCCGCGGGCTCGGCTCGCGCCAGGTGGGGGAGGCGCTCGCCGTCCTCGGCCGCGCCCGCCCCCTCGACGGCACGATCGAGTCGGTCCGCCGCTGGGACCCCGACGCCGGGCGCACCTGGCAGGTCGGCGGCATACCTACGATGGGCGCATGAGCCTCGAACTCGGCCTCGACACGTTCGGCGACATCGCCAACGGCCCCGACGGTGCCCCGCTCCACCCCGCCACGGTGATCCGGGAGGTCCTGGCCGAGGGTGAGCTCGCCGACCGGCTCGGCCTCGACTTCTTCGGCGTCGGCGAGCACCACCGCGACGACTACGCCGTGAGCGCGCCCGACGTGCTGCTCGCCGGCCTCGCGGGGCGCACCGAGCACATCCGCCTCGGCACGTCGGTGACGGTCCTGTCCAGCGACGACCCGATCCGCGTCTTCCAGCGCTTCTCCACCGTCGACGCGATCAGCCGCGGCCGTGCCGAGATCACTGTCGGCAGAGGCTCGTTCATTGAGTCGTTCCCGCTCTTCGGTCTCGACCTCGGCGACTACGAGACGCTCTTCGAGGAGAAGCTCGACCTGCTCGCGGCCGTCGTGGCCGAGCAGCCGATCCGGTGGGAGGGCTCGATCCGCCCACCCGTCCAGGTCGAGAAGGTCATGCCCGCGACGGAGTCCGGCCACCTGCCCGTGTGGGTCGGCGTCGGCGGCACCCCGCAGTCGGTCGTCCGCGCCGCGCACTACGGCTTCCCCGTCGTCATCGCCATCATCGGCGGCTCCGCGCGCCAGTTCGCACCGCTCGCCGACCTCTACCGGCGCGCGCTGTCCGAGATGGGCAGGCCCGAGCTGCCGATCGGGGTGCACTCGCCCGGCTACGTGGCCGCCACCGACGAGCAGGCGCGTGACGACTTCATGCCGCACTTCCTGCCCTACATGAACAAGCTGGGCCGCGAGCGTCGCTGGGCGCCCATGGGCAAGGACCAGGCCCTCCAGCAGCTCGGCCCCGAGGGAGCCGTCTACTGCGGGTCGCCCGACACCGTGGCCGCCAAGATCGTCGACACCGTCCGCGTGCTCGGCCTCTCCCGCTTCCAGCTGAAGTACTCGTTCGGCACGCTCCCGCACGACCAGCGGATGGAGTGCATCCGCCTCTACGCCGAGGAGGTCGTGCCGCGCGTCCGCGCGCAGCTCGACGAGGACTGACGGCGACTGACGTGCGGATCCTCTTGATGGGCATGGGATCCCGTGGTGACGTCCAGCCGCTCGTCGCGCTCGGGCAGCGCCTCCGGCGGATGGGGTATGCCGTGTCGCTCGCTGCGCCGGCCGACCTCGTTCACGTCGTGGCGGGCAGCGGCGTCGAGTTCGAGCCGTTGTCGTTCGACCTCGAGGGGCCGCTGCGCGAGGGGTTGGGGCGTGACGCGCTGCGCGGGTCGGCGCGGACGCAGGTGCGTGAGGCCCGGCTCATGCGGCGGGTCATGGCCGACACCGCCTCGGCGCTGGCCGCGGACGTCGCGCGGCTCGTCGACGCTGCTGACGCCGTGCTGTCGGGGGCGCTGACCTTCGACCTCGTCGACGCGCTGCTCACTCCTGACGGCCGAGGTGGCCGTCCGACCAAGCCGCACCTCTACGCCGTCTTCGCGCCGGTCTGGCCGAGCTCGCACGGTGACTCGGTCGCACTGTCCCTGCGCCCCCGCGCGACGTCGTGGGTCAACGACGCATGGAGCACCCTCGCGGGCCGGGTCGCGCTCGGCCTCTTCCGCCCTGCCGGTGACCTCGTCCGTGCGCGACGAGGCCTGCCACGACAGCGGTTCCGCCACTACACGGCCGCTGCGGAGTGCACGCCGACGCTGCTGGCCGCGAGCCCGCACGTCGTCCCGCCGGCCGCGGACTGGCCCCCGGCGCTGCGGCAGACCGGCTACTGGGTGCGCGACGACGTCGGCGTTGGCCCGCTTGACCCGGCTCTGGCGGCGTTCCTCGACGACGGGCCCGGCCCGGTCTTCGTCGGTTTCGGCTCGATGCCGACGCCCGACCCGGAGCGTGTCGTGCGTGATGCGGGCCGGGTGCTCGGCCGTCTCGGGCTGCGTGGTGTCGTCAGCGAGGGTCTTGCCGGGCTGTCGGTCGGCACGACCGCAACGACGATCGGGATCGGCGCCGCACCGCACGACCTGCTCTTTCCACGGTGCGCCGTCGTCGTCCACCACGGGGGAGCGGGCACGACCGCCGCTGCGGTCCGGGCCGGGGTGCCGCAGGTCGTGGTGCCGCACGCCGCCGACCAGCCCTACTGGGGCCGCCGGATGGCCGACCTCGGGGTCGCCGCACCGCCGATCGCCCGCAAGGACCTGACGGCGGCTCGGCTCGAGCGGGCGCTCGAGGTCGCGCTTTCCCCGGGAGCCCGCGCGGCGGCATACGCCCTCGGTGAGCGGGTCCGGGCCGAGGACGGCGCCGGCGACGCCGCGCGACTCGTCGACACCTACCTCAGGGGCGCCGGGCCGTCAGGACACATCGAGGTCCGCTGAGGCCGAACGCCCACGCTTCCGAGCCCACGGGACGGACACTTCGTGTGTCACGCGGTCACGCCTCCCGCGGCGTCGAGCAGGTAGGTGCTCATCGGGCCCTTGCTCTTGACGAGGATCGTCCCGCGAGGGCGGAGCGTGAACCCGGGTCCGAGTGCAGCGGCGACGCGGTCGGTCACGTGGATCTGCCCCGGCAGCCCGTGGGACTCCATCCGGCTCGCCGTGTTGACGGTGTCGCCCCAGAGGTCGTAGATGAACTTCCGCCGCCCGATGACCCCTGCGACGGCGGGTCCCGTGTCGACGCCGATGCGCACGGCGAGCCACTCGCAACCCGGTTCACGCGCGATCGACGCGATCTCCTCGCGCATCGCGAGCGCCACCCGGGCCACCGCCTGCACGTGGTCGGGCCGCCGCTCCGGCAGACCGCCGGCGACCATGTAGGCGTCGCCGATGGTCTTGATCTTCTCGACCTGCTGCGCGTCGGCCTCGCGGTCGAAGGCCGAGAAGATGCGGTCGAGGAGCGCGACGAGCTCGTCGGCGGGCATGACCTGGGTCCGCTCGGTGAAGCCGACGAGGTCGGCGAAGAGCACGGTGACGGCCTCGTAGTGCTCCGCGATCGTGCCGGGGCCGCGCTTGAGACGTTCGGCGATGGGGGCCGGCAACACGTTGAGCAGCAGGCGCTCGGACCTCGCCTGCTCGGCCTCGAGGGCGATGCGGGCCCGCTCGCGCTGCTCGACGAAGTAGCCGAGCATCGCGTAGGCGCTGACGGTCACCCCCATGACGTTGAGCACGAAGAAGGTGACGACGAAACCGGTCGGCAGGGCCGCCGGGTGGGCCGAGAGCCGGGGGTCGAGCAGGGCCAGCGTCACGAGCGCGACGAAGAAGGCCACGAGCCAGCCGACCGAGCGCCGCACCCCGAGCAGCGCCAGCGCGGCGAGCGGCACGAAGATCGCCCACAGGACCATCCCGCTCGAGGCGATGAAGCCGCCGAGCGACGCCTGGAGCAGGCACGGGAGGACGAGGAAGGCCATGAGCTGCGTTGTGCGGAACACGGCGAACCTGCCGGTGCGCGAGAGGACGAGCAGCCCCACCACGGTGATCACCTGGTACGCGGCCGGGATCGCGGCCGACAGCGGGTGGCCGTAGGCGAGGTAGGTGCCGACCCAGATGAAGGAGATGAGGGCGATGAGCACCGACGCGAAGATCAGCATGCCCTGGCGCAGACGCTCGTCCTGGGACCGGTCGGGCCGGGCGCCGATCTCGGCGAGGCGCTCGACGATGCGGACGACGGCCCCGCTGAGGCCGGTCCGGGGAAGGGTGAGCACGTCGGATGCGCCCATGCCGCGATGGTACGGCCGAGGACACGCCTCCCGCGGCCTAGATCGTCGCCGCGAGCTCGGTGCCCTGGCGGATGGCGCGCTTGGCGTCGAGCTCGGCCGCGACGTCGGCGCCGCCGATGACGTGCACCTTGACCCCGGCGGCGGCGAGCGCGGGACCTAGCGTGTTGACGGACTCCTGGCCGGTGCAGAGCACGATCGTGTCGACGGCGAGAAGCTGCGGGTCGGAGTGGTCCTCGCCGTGGGTGATGTGGAGTCCCTCGTCGTCGATGCGCTCGTAGTTGACGTCGACGTGGTGATGGACTCCCTTGGCCTTCAGGGCCGCCCGGTGCACCCAGCCGGTCGTCTTGCCGAGGCCCCTGCCGATGGGGGTGGCCTTGCGCTGGAGCAGGTGCACCTCCCGCGGCGAGGGTGACGGGTGCGCCTCGACGAGGCCGCCACGGGAGGCGTCGGGCTCGCCGACGCCCCACTCGGCCATCCACTGCTCGATCGTCATCGGCGACTCGACGTGGGTGAGGAACTCGCTGACGTCGACGCCGATCCCGCCCGCGCCCATGACGGCCACGCGCTGACCCAGCGGTGCCTCGCCGCGGACGGCGGCGGCATACGTCACGACCGTCGGGTGGTCGACGCCCGGGACGTCGGGCACGCGGGGCTCCACCCCGGTGGCGACGACGACCTCGTCGAAGTCGGTGAGGTCCTCGACGTCGGCGCGGCGACCGAGGTGGACCTTGACGCCGCTCAGCTCGAGTCGCCTCCGGTAGTAGCGGATCGTCTCGGCGAACTCCTCCTTGCCGGGGATCCGCATGGCGATGGCGAACTGGCCGCCGAGGTCGTCGGCCGCCTCGAAGAGCTCGACCCGGTGGCCGCGCTCGGTCAGCGCGACCGCGGTCGCGAGGCCGGCAGGACCTGCGCCGACGACGGCGACGTGCTTGCTGCGTCGGCTCGGGGCGATCACGAGGGTCGTCTCGCGGACGGCGCGGGGGTTGACGAGGCAGGTCGCCGTCTTCTTGGCGAAGGTGTGGTCGAGACAGGCCTGGTTGCAGGCGATGCACGTGTTGATCTCGTCAGCCCGGTCGCCTGCGGCCTTGGCCACCCAGTCGGGGTCGGCGAGGAAGGGGCGCGCCATCGAGACGAGGTCGGCGCTGCCGTCGGCGATGACCCGCTCGGCGAGGTCGGGCATCGAGATGCGGTTGGACGTGACGACGGGGACGGTGACCTCGGGGCGCAGCTTCGCGGTGACGCGGGTGAAGGCGCCGCGCGGCACCGACGTGACGATCGTGGGGACGCGGGCCTCGTGCCAGCCGATGCCCGTGTTGATGATCGTCGCGCCGGCCGCCTCGACCTCGTGGGCCAGTGCGACCACCTCGTCCCACGACTGCCCGTCGGGCACGAGGTCGAGCATCGAGAGGCGGTAGACGATGACGAAGTCGGCCCCGGCTGCCTCGCGGACGGCGCGGACGACCTCGACGGGCAGCCGGCGCCGTTTCTCCGGCGAGCCGCCCCACGCGTCGGTGCGCTGGTTGGTGCGTGGCGCGAGGAACTGGTTGAGCAGGTAGCCCTCCGAGCCCATGATCTCGACGCCGTCGTAGCCGGCCTCGCGGGCCAGGCGGGCGCAGCGGGCGTACGCGTCGACGGTGCTGCGGATGCCGCGCGAGGTCAGCGCGCGGGGCGAGAAGGGCGAGATCGGCGACTTGAGTGCCGACGCCGACACGGCGAGCGGGTGGTAGGCGTAGCGGCCGGCGTGCAGGATCTGGAGGGCGATCGTGCCGCCCTCGCGGTGCACGGCGTTCGTGATGACCCGGTGGCGGCGGGCCTGCCGGCTCGTGACGAGGACGGAGCCACCCGGGTAGAGCGCGCCGGCGAGGTTGGGCGCGAAGCCGCCCGTGACGATGAGGCCGACGCCGCCGCGGGCGCGCTCGGCGTAGTAGGCCGCGAGGCGGTCGAAGTCCTTGGCGCGGTCCTCGAGGCCGGTGTGCATCGAGCCCATGACCACGCGGTTGCGCAGCGTCGTGAAGCCGAGGTCGAGGGGTTCGAGCAGGTGGGGGTATGCCGTCGTCACCCGCCCGAGGGTAGCCGCTGGTTACCGTCCGGTAGCCGATCGCGCGGCCTGCGTCACAGTGGGTGAGAATGGCCAGGTGAGCGATCTCGAGCACCTGGACGTCCTCGTCGTCGGAGCCGGCCTGTCCGGCATCGGCGCCGGCTACCGCCTGTCGACGATGAGCCCGTCCCGCTCGTGGGCGATCCTCGAGGCTCGGGACTCGCTCGGTGGCACGTGGGACCTCTTCCGCTACCCGGGCGTCCGGTCCGACTCGGACATGATGACGCTCGGCTTCCCCTTCGAGCCGTGGACCGACCCCGACGCCATCGCCGACGGCCCGAAGATCCTCGACTACCTGCGCCGGACGGCGGAGAAGCACGGGATCGCGGAGCGGATCCGTCTGGGCCACCGGGTCGTCGCGGCCGACTGGTCGAGCGAGGACGCGCGCTGGACGGTCACGGTCGAGCGCAGGGGCGGCGAGCGCGAGCAGCTGACGTGCGGATTCCTCTACCTCTGCAGCGGCTACTACGACTACGACCGGCCCCACGACGCGCAGCTGCCCGGCCTCGCCGCGTTCGAGGGCGACGTCGTGCACCCGCAGTTCTGGCCGGACGACCTCGACGTCTCGGGGCGCACGGTCGTCGTCATCGGGTCAGGCGCCACGGCGGTGACGCTCGTGCCCTCGCTCGCCGAGGCCGGTGCCGATGTGACGATGCTCCAACGGACGCCGACGTGGATCGCGTCCCTGCCCCGCCGCGACCGGGCCCGCGACGTGCTCCAGCGGGTGCTCCCGACGAAGGCCGCGGGGACGGCTGCTCGCTACAAGAACGTCCTCGGGACCATGGGCGTCTACGAGCTGAGCCGTCGGCGCCCTGCCGTGATGAGGTCGTTGTTGTCCAAGGGTGCGGCCAAGTCGCTCGGTTCGACCCTCCTCGTCAGCGACCACTTCACGCCGACCTACGACCCGTGGGACCAGCGCCTGTGCGTCGTCCCGGACGGTGACCTCTTCGAGGCCGTCCGCCGTGGACGCGCCCACGTCGTCACCGACACGATCGAGACCTTCGTGCCACACGGCATACGGCTGCACTCGGGACGCGAGCTCGACGCCGACGTCGTCGTGACGGCGACGGGGCTGCGGATCAAGATCGCCGGTGGCATCGCGATCACCGTCGACGGGCAGGCCCGCCCCACAGGGGATCTCACGGTCTATCGCGGCCTGATGTTCGCCGACGTGCCCAACCTCGCCGTCTGCGTCGGGTACGTCAATGCGTCGTGGACGCTGCGGGCCGACCTCGCGAGCCGTTATGTGTGCCGGCTGCTCAACCACATGGAGCACCACGCCTGGCGGAGCGCGACGCCGCGGGCACCCGAGGGGATGGAGGGACAGCCGCTGCTGCCGCTCGCGTCGGGCTACGTGCAGCGGGCGGCCGACGACCTGCCCCAGCAGGGCGACGGCGCGCCGTGGCTGATGCGTCAGAACTACCTGCTCGACCGACGCGACATGCTGGGCAGCGACGTCACCGAGGCGATGTCCTTCGCCCGCTGAGCGCGTGTCGAGGGTTGTGTCTGGCTGCGGCCGACCGGGTACGGACCCCGCATGAGCGAATCGAACACCTCTTCGACCGACGACGTCATCGGCGCCACCACCCCCGCGACTGCCGGAACCCCCGGCGACTCGACGGTCAAGGATCCCGAGGACTGGGTCACGGGCGACGAGGCCATGACCGGCGCCCAGCGCAGCTACCTCGAGACCCTGGCCCGTGAGGCCGGCGAGACGTTGCCCGGCGACCTCACCAAGGCCCAGGCATCCGAGCACATCGACCGTCTCCAGTCCGTGACGGGCCGCGGAGTCACCGACGGGCGCACCGAGGGCCACGGCAGCGAGGTCTGACCCGAGCGGTGCGCCTCAGGGGATGTCGAGGCGGTCCGAGACGAGACCGTCCGCGGCGAGCTGCCGCAGCCGCGAGACGGTGCGCTCCCGCACTGCCCACGGGTCGATGGTGTTGACGTAGATCTTCGTGCCGCCCTCGAAGCCGGCCAGTGTCGACACCCGCCACTTGAGCACCACCCGGAGCGGCACGGGCAGGTCGAGCGACGGCGGACCGTGGTGCCATTCCTCGTTGGTCGGCACGTCGGCGCCCGTCGCGGCGTGGCACGCGTGCACGAGGTCGGAGAAGTCGCGCACCTCGTCGTCCGAGAGCTCCCACGGCCTGCACGACGTGTTCGACGTGTAGACGACGAGCGACGGGTACTGGTGGCCGATCCCGGCGAAGGCCATGGCCGTGGGGGTGCGCGCCACGACGAGACCCTGCGTCTCGGCGTACTCCGGCCCCCACCGCGCGAAGAGGTCCGGCTCGGCGCGCACCCGCTCAGTCTCCCGCTCGAGATCCACGCCCGGCTCGTCGATGGCGACGAGCTGCTTGTGCAGGTGGTCGAACGACGCGCCGGCCGGTCGCAGCCAGTTCTGGAACGCCGAGACGTAACGTGCGTGCGGGTTGCTCCGGTAGAGGTCGCGCACCCCGGCGATCGTGAATCGCGTGTACTGCCAGTGCTCCTCGGGGGTGAGTGTCCCGGCGCCGGCATTCTGGGCGTCGTTGGTCGCGCCGTCGACGAAGTGTCGACGCGAGACGACGACCTGGTGGTTGCCGGCAAAGAGGCCGACGGCCTCGCGCTCGAGGTCGTCCTCGTCGAGCGGCTCGGCCTCGGCTCCCGCCGCACCGCGCGAGCGCATCCGGACGCGCGCCAGCGCGGTCACGTGTGCACGTCCTGCGGGCGTCGAGAGGTATGCCGTCCGGTGCGCGAGCGACTCGGGCGTCGGCTCGTAGCCGTGGGCGAGGTGCCAGTAGTCGTAGCTGAGGATCTCGAAGAGGTTCGGGAAGAGCCGCAGCTCCGGCACCGTGTCGTGGAGCTGCTCGGCGACGAGCCCGCGCACCTCGCGCCACGACGACCCGTCCCGGACGACCCGGGCGATCTCGGGAGTCGTCTCGATCATCCGGCCCCAGCAGAAGGCGCAGTGGCGCTCGTGCTCGGCCGGGTCGAGGGGCTTCGGGTCGGGCCGGGCGATGCCGAGAGGCCGGGCCGCGCGCCCCGGCAAGGTCCACACCTTCGTGCCGGTGAAGGGGTTGACCTGCTTGATGGTCCCGTCGGGCAGTCGCGTCAGGGGCTCGATCACCCTGCCAGCCTAGGTCTGCCGGTCGGCTAGCGTCGGGACGTGCCCGACGATGCTGCCGCCGCTGCCCCCACCGACGCTCCCTACCGCGATCCGTCGCTCTCCGTGGAGGAGCGCCTCGACGACCTCATCGGGCGGATGACGCTGCCCGAGAAGGTCGGTCAGATGCTCCAGCTCGACGCGCGCGGTGACCTGACCGAGATCGTCCACACGAAGCTGGCCGGCTCGATCCTGCACACCTCTCCGGACGACCTGCCGCGCGCCATCGAGCTCGCGGCCCGGACGCGTCTGGGCATCCCGCTCCTCACCGCCGACGACTGCATCCACGGCCACTCCTTCTGGCCGGGTGCGACGATCTTCCCGACCCAGCTCGGGATGGCCTGCTCGTGGGACCCCGACCTCGTCGAGCAGGCGGCACGCGTCACGGCCGTCGAGGTGTCGGCGACCGGCATCCACTGGACCTTCTCGCCCGTCCTCTGCATCACCCGCGACCTGCGCTGGGGCCGGGTCGGCGAGACCTTCGGCGAGGACCCGCACCTCATCGGTGAGCTCGGCGCGGCCATGATCCGGGGCTACCAGGGCGACGGCCTCACCGACCCGACGGCCATCCTCGCGTGCGCCAAGCACTTCGCCGGCTACTCCGAGACCCAGGGCGGCCGCGACGCGAGCGAGGCCGACCTCAGCCGGCGC
>Ga0164306_10000739_pt1 | contig 13716 bp, 15 predicted proteins | sample Whisoiple_242_MG_FD_110213 | JGI IMG/M metagenome (GOLD analysis project Ga0164306, IMG submission 110213) | Soil microbial communities amended with fresh organic matter from upstate New York, USA - Whitman soil sample_242_MG | ecosystem: Environmental > Terrestrial > Soil > Unclassified >... | reverse complement strand
TAAATTATATACGTCACAAATGCAAGAGGGGATGCCTTATCGTGCTTTACGAAAAACCATCACCATTAATTTATTGGATTTCATTTTATTCTCTTCAGATGAAGAATTTCAGACGACAGGTCAGCTGTGGGACACAACAAAACAACGTGTTTTAAGCGATGATATTGAAATTCATTTTGTGGAAATTCCAAAGCTTGTGAAACAATGGCGGGAAGAAAAAGTCAACCCGCGGGAAAATGCATTCGTTCGTTGGATATTATTATTACCAGCTCATGAAGATGAACATTTAACTCAAACATTCAAGATCCAATTTTACAAAAAGCGATGGATAAATGGGAAACTATGAGTCACGATTCTTCTTTCCGAAGCGCATATGAAGCGCGTGAAAAATTACTACTTGATGAACAAGCTAAACTAGCCCATGCCCATGAAGAAGGATTAGAAGAAGGAAAAATTCAATTGATTCGCAGCATGTATGAGAATGGTATACCTTTAGATGATATTGCAAAGTTTACCGGTTTAAGTATAGAAGAAGTAGGAAGAGTAATACGATAATATAGAGGGTGACAAAAGCTTTGCGAAAGGTTTCGTAAAGCTTTTTTTATTATATAATTATTCAATTTTGCGGTGACTTGTGATGCGTAATGGGAAAACGAATAAACAGTAATTTTTACATTTTTCTATCTAGGTAGGAAAGTAAATGGAAATAAGTTTAACGATATTTGTGAAAATAAAAAAAGCACAAACCCACTCTGTATGGTTTGTGCTTTTTAGGCTAAGGAATAGCAACTAAAAGATTGTCTTCTAACACAATAACAATTTAACGCTTTAAAGTAAAGCTTTGAATTGTTCTATTAAATTATTTTCTATCTTTAATATAGATTATTTTATTAAAGATAAATCAAGTATAAATACTTATAAATTTTATATTGAGTTATATCAAGTATAATAATTTATTAAAAGGGAAGTAAAAGATAGATTGGTATAGGGTGAAAATATAAAACTCCCAAATTTAAAAGGGAGTTTTATACTTCTCTGTGGGTAGAAATAAAAAGCAATAATATGCTTGGTTACAACAAGAAACTTTATATTAACTAGATATTACGTATCTTACGTCTAAAAACGAATATAAGAGTCTGTCAACTCGTGTTTGATCTGCCTTCGTACATTCATTTTATGAACTAATATTACATGTACAACGGAACTTCATTTTCATGAGCAGTCACGATATTTTTAGAAGAAGCAGATTCATCATAAATATGTCTCTCCTTTGAACCAATATCTGCTCCATAAAGATGAATGGTAATGGCCGGCTCAGCAAATGGATTACGGACACTATGTATATCTTTGTTCGGAGGGTAAACATAAGAAATATCCTGAGCTTTTGCTGTTACTACCCCTACTTTCTTTAATGTATAGCTATCTTTTGCGCTTTTAATTCTTTGATATCTAGTTTCCTCAATTGCTCCTTCATATACCCCAACCAATCCCCATACTAAATGGTCATGTATAGGAGCAGTTTGTCCAGGTCCCCATACAAAGCCTACAATCGAAAAAGCCTCATCTTCTGGCTTGTACAACAAAAACTGGCTGTATTTATCTTCCTTAGGCTGTTTATATGTAGTTGGTAATAAATCTTTTGTTTTTAAAAATAAATCAAAGTGAGGCTTAAGTTGTTCTACAATCTCTTTTTCTAAACTTGTTTGCTGTAAGACATTACGAATAGCAATTTCTAATTCTGCAATATATGTTGAAATAGTCATTTATCTTCCTCCAAGTCATAAAAATTCTTGTAATTTTGCAGTGTCCAACTACCAAGCCGTTGAATTTCGTAATCAATAGGTGCGTGCATAGACAGTGTTCTAATATTTCTCCAGAACCGATCGTAGCGATAAGTGTTGGAAGTCGCTCTGCTACCCATGACGTCAAAGATCCTCGAAGTGATATCCAACCCTGCTTCAGTAACAAATGCTTTAGCTATTCCAATGGAATTTTGTATACTAATTTTCTCTTCTTCCGTAAGGTTCCAGCCATTATCCCAAGCCTTTTGAAATATAGTAGTTGTTTGAAGAATTAAGGATTCGGCTGCTTTATATTGAATATGAAATTGTCCAAGATGTCTTTGGATATAAGGGTCATCTACAGCAGATGAGTTTTGTGCAAAACGGGGCCTTGTCTTAGTTGATACGTATTTTAGAGACTCATTTATGGCGCCTTTTATGATTCCAAGCATAATGTGGGTGATAAGAAAGTTGGCAATTGTAGATCGAACTTTTAAAAATTCTTTATTGGGTGGAACAGCTGCTAAAATATCTTCGTTATAAACAGGAACGTTCTTAAACGTGATGGATCCACTGTCCGTTTGTCGTTGTCCAAAATGATTCCAATCATTGTTAACCTTGATGCCTTCCCGGTTGGTTGGTATTACTGCAATTAATGGAGCTTCTGTATCTTTAAAAACAGTTGATACAATTAAATAATCAGAGTCTGAACTTCCAGAGCAAAAGGTTTTTTGACCATTTAGCATAATGCGTCCATTCTCTTCTGTAGCAAAAAGATTCAAGTCAACAGGGTTAAAGGCATTTCCCCAAAAGAGGTTCTGCTGAACTGTTTTTTTGTAGTAAAAAGCTGTTTGTTCGGGCGTTCCATAAAAATAGGGAGTAGTTAGATTAAGAAAATGATAGCCGTATACATGTGCTAATGAACTGTCTACTTCAGCAAAAATCCGCACAATATCACAAACATCAATCCACGTTTTTCCCATACCGCCTACCTCATCAGGAATTAAGAGGTGCAACAATCCACTGTTCCGAATGAGATCTCGCTCCACTTTTGGATTCCCACCATCTTTATCCCTTTCGATAGCTGTTTTTTTAAACTCTGCTGCTAATAGTCGTGCTTGTTCTTTTATGGATTTTTTCATAGAGGTACTAATTCACATATGTTATTCCTCCTTAAACGTTAGTGAGTAGAAACATATCACGTGAAATTAAAAACTTAACTAACATGATAAAGGCAAAAATCAATTTTGTATAATTGAAAAAAAAGAATTAATCATTCATTAAAAATGAATTGTTTCATTTTAATACCTAATTTAAACGCAATTTTTGTGGACATTTTAGGAACTTGACTTATAAATTGAATAATAAGAATGCATAAAACTTCATTTCTTGCTTTTTAGACTTATGACATTTTCTAGAACACATGCATAGTTTTTTTACGTTGGCCATAGACAAGGAGGTAGTTGGCAAATGGATTTACGAACGATAAAAACATTTCAAACAATTGCACGCTTAGGAAGTTTTCAAAAAGCAGCAGAAGAGCTTAAGTACGTGCAATCAACGGTTACGATGCAAATACAAAAACTCGAATCAGATTTGGGCGTAAAGCTCATTGAACGAGGGAAAAAAATACATTTAACAGAAGCAGGGAGGCTTTTTCATGAGAAAGCAGACCTTTTATTAAGAGATTTGGAGTACGTACAAGATACTATGCAGCAATGGCTTCATGGAGAAGCTGGTAAAGTACGGGTAGGAGCCATTGAGCCCATGGCGATTTTTCGCTTGCCGAGCATCTTACTGCCGTTTAATGAAAGATACCCTAATGTTCAATTAAGTATCCAAATTGATAATACACAGAACTTAACAAAGATGATTAAAGAAGGAGAGCTTGATTTGGCTATCTGCAATACGCCTAATTTGGATCATACAACATTATTTGAGCCGCTTTTTATTGAAGAAGTATCCCTGTTAGTACCTAAAAACCATCCGTTAGCTGTGAAAAATCAAGTAGAACTTGCTGATTTCAAAGGAGAACGCCTTCTTTTGAGCGGGTTTGTGTGCAATTACCGAATCAGTTTGGAGAAATCGTTGGTGGAAGCTGGTGTTAGTCCTGACATTCGACTTGAAGTGAACAGCATGTCCGCATTAAAAGAATATGTGCAAGTAGGATTTGGAATCGCTGTAGTACCTGATGTTATGGTAAGAAACCCGCCACCCGGAACGGAAATGAAAAAGATTTACGACCTCAAAATTGGCGTAACAACAGGTATTTTAAGAAAAATTAATGCTGTAACCAATGGAACGGCCGTTGAGAATTTAATTCGGCTTATAAAGACCCACTTTTAATGACTCTATTTTTTGAAGTTCATTTTTTTTGAATCAACTATTCGGATTTATCAATTATACAAATCTAGGAAAGTGAGATATACTTTGTGAAAACATAGTAAGTTGATTGATTAAGTTTAATTAAAAATGAGTTAAATTACGAAAAGAAAGGAAAAGTGAAATGAATTTACCTAGTAACCAACCGCTATCTGGTATACGCGTTCTTGAATTCGGTCAAATTGCAGCCGGTCCATATACTGGAATGCTGTTAGCTGATTTAGGAGCCGATGTTGTCAAAGTCGAAAATCCAAATGGTGGGGACGGCATGAGGCTTTGGCCGCCATTTGTAAGAAATGAAGAGGAAGAAGAGTACAGTGCTAACTTTTCATCTCTAAATCGGAATAAGAGAAGTATATGTATCGATTTTAAAGATGAAGATCAATTAGCAACTTTAAGGGAGCTTTGTTTACAAGCTGATGTAATTGTAGAGAATTTTCGTCCAGGAGTATTAAAGAAGTTTGGACTAGATCACGAGAGTTTATCTAGTATTCATCCCAAGCTAATCTATTGCTCTATTTCAGGGTATGGACAGGAAGGCCCTTATGCTCATAAAGGAGCTTTTGATGTAACAGTTCAAGCAATAAGCGGATTAATGAGCGTCACAGGTGAAGAAAATGGAGAAGCAGTTAAATGCGGTGTGCCGGTAGCCGATTTTGCTGTTGGACTGTACGCCGCCTATACAATCACAGCAGCTGTTTTAAATGTTCAAAAAGGAGGAGAAGGTACTCATATTGATTGCTCTATGTTAGGAAGTGTACTAGGTATTTCAGCTTTGCAAACGAGTGAATATTTCGGGAACAAGCAGCCGCCGAAACGGTTAGGAACTGCGCATCCCCGCAATGCTCCTTATCAAGGATTCTACGGAAGTGACAAACCATTTGTCATTGCAGCTGGTAATAATAAACTTTGGAAAAAAGTATGCGAAGCAACCAAATTAGAAGAGTTGTTTACAGATCCTAGATTCGTGGACCAAACCGCACGTGCTAAAAATCAAAAAGAGCTTGCAGCTCTTTTACAAAAGGTATTCAGCACAAAGCCAGCTGAAGTGTGGATTGCTGAATTTGATCAAAGAGGCGTTCCATCAGCTCCGGTAAATGATTTTTCGGAGGCATTAGCCAGCCCTATGGCACAGTCATTGAATATTGTTAGAGATTTACCACTACCAAACGGTTCATCTATACCAACAGTAGGATTTCCTGTAAAAGTTAAAGGTTATGAATTTTCCGTGTATCAAAAGCCTCCTTTACTTGGTGAACACACAAATGAGGTTTTACAAGAATGGAAAAAACTATCCATAAAGGTCTAAGTGCGCTTTAAAACCGACTATTTATATAAAAAAATAAGATATTGGAGGAATAAAAATGGTTGAAATACTTACAATGTCTCCTACAGCAGGAGACGGAAAATATGTTGGAGTTCCATGGGATATTGAGCCTTCTTTTAAATACAATCATCAAATTGCTCAAATGGCCGAGCAGACAGGATTTTCAGCGCTGCTTCTACCAGTAGGAGCAGAATGTTTAGATGCATCAATTGTAGCTTCATCTTTGATACAATCGACTGAAAATTTAAAATTCTTATATGCAGCAAGACCAGGCTTCATTAGCCCAACAGTCTTTGCAAAGCAATTTGCTACGCTTGATTATTTATCAAATGGAAGAGCTATTATTAATGTGGTTACAGGTGGTTCGCAGGCTGATCTAGAAAGAGATGGAGATAGTCTTCCCCATCATTTACGCTACAAAAGATCCGAAGAATTTGTTCATATTTTAAAACGTTTATTTACTGAAGATGTGGTAAATTATCAAGGAGACTATTACTCTATTAAAAATGCATCTCTTTTCCCAAAACCAGTGCAACGCCCAAGACCTGAGATTTTTATGGGAGGAGCATCTGAAGCTGGTAAACAAGTAGCTGCTAAACTAGCAGATGTCTACATGATGTGGGGAGAAACATTGGAAAATACAAAGCATCGAATTGAAGAAATGAAACATCTAGCAGCCAAAGAAGGAAGAACGCTGAAGTACTCAGTTTCTCTTCAAGTTATTACAGCAGATACGGAAGAGAAGGCATGGGAGAAAGCCCACAATCTAATTAGCAAAGTAAGTGAAAGTAGCTTAGAAAGTAAAAAGAAATTTAGATTAAAAGATGAATCTGTTGGTCATAAAAGGTTAGAGGATTTAATGCAAGAATCAAAAGAAAAGGATTTTATTATTGGACCTAACCTTTGGGCAGGCTTAACCCAAGTTTTAAGCGGTAACTCTATTGCATTAGTTGGAACGCCAGATCAAATAGCTGATCGTGTGGTAGAGTATGTAGATTTGGGATTTGAAAAAGTATTGCTAAGAGGGTTTCCTCATTTAGAAGTAATTGAGGCTATTGGGAAAGAAATTATTCCAAAAGTGAAAGGTCGATTAAAAGAAAAGCAAGCGAGTGTTCGTTTGTAAGATATCAAAGCAAAGGAGGTCTAGTTGTGAATAACAAGCAAGCAAACATTTATAGCAAACGAATAGCTCCTTGGGTTTTACCAATTCTATTAGTTGCATTCTGGGAACTATTTTCAGTTACAGGCATTGTATCAAAAGAAACACTTCCTTCTCCACTAGATATTCTATATAGTGCAGTTCATCTAGTTCAAACTGGAGAGCTGTTTAATCATATCAAAGTAAGCTTTAGCAGAGCGTTTATTGGTTTTGCTACTGGAGGAAGTATTGGTCTTATTTTGGGAATTGTAAACGGAGTATATCCCGTTGCGGAAAAACATTTGGATACAACCATCCAAATGTTTCGGAATATTCCGCATTTAGCTCTTATTCCACTCGTGATTTTATGGTTAGGAATTGGAGAAGAAGCGAAGATTTTTTTAGTAGCGATTGGCGTATTTTTCCCTATCTATGTAAATACGTACCATGGAATCATTTCAGTTGATAAATCGTTAATTGAAATGGGGAAAGTGTATGGCTTAAGCAAAAATAAACTTCTAGTAAGAGTGATTTTTAAAGGGGCTCTTCCATCCGTTTTAGTTGGTATTCGCTATTCATTAGGGATTATGTGGCTGACATTAATTGTAGCAGAGACTGTAGCAGCTGATTCCGGCATTGGTTACATGGCGATGAATGCCCGAGAATTTATGCAAATCGATATTGTTATTGTTGCTATCTTGCTATACGCCATCTTAGGAAAAGTTGCTGATTCTTTAGCCAAGCTATTAGAAGTAAAGCTATTGAAATGGAATCCAAACTATCAAAAATCGTAAAGTAAGGAGTGATCAAATATGAAACATAGAGGTGGAGGAATTCAATTACAGATACAGCATCTAAAGAAATTCTTTGGAGATGTCGAAGTCTTGAAAGGAATTGACTTAGATATAGCGCCTGGTGAATTCGTTGCTATCGTCGGGCAAAGTGGGTGCGGGAAAAGTACGTTATTAAGGCATATTGCAGGGTTAGAAAAAGAAACAAGTGGACAGATCATACAAAATGGGGAAAAGTTACATTCAATCAATCCCTATGCTCGATTTATGTTCCAAGATTCAAGGCTACTACCATGGGAAAAAATTGTGGCAAACGTAGGTGTTAGTTTAGGGTTAAAAGGCGAGTGGAAAGAGCAAGCGTTAACTTCTCTTAAGCAAGTAGGGCTAGAGAGTAGAGCAAATGAGTGGCCGTCTGTTTTATCCGGTGGGCAACGCCAGCGAGTCGCACTTGCTCGAGCATTAGCAACTCAGCCTAAGCTGCTGTTGCTAGATGAGCCGTTGGGTGCATTAGATGCGTTAACACGTATTGAAATGCAGGAACTAATTGAAGGGATATGGCAAGAACAGCGCTTCACGGCTCTTTTAGTAACCCATGACGTGTCAGAAGCTATTACGCTGGCTGATCGAGTTATTTTAATTGAAGAAGGAAAGATTGCGATGGATTTACGCATCCCTCTTTCAAGGCCCCGTGAAAGAGGAAGTCATTCCTTTGGAAAACTAGAAAGTAAAGTGTTAGCAAGAGTTATGAAAAAAGAAACGTCGTCGCTTTTAGAAGATGCTACGACCGTATAAAAGGAGAAGAGTGTGTAATGCAAGTAGCCGTTGTAGTGAATAGCAAGACAGAAAAAATTGTTCCCATTGTGGAAGGAGACATTATCCGGTTATACGATACGGAAACAGAAAAAACGGAAGATTTTACAAACCCCTCTATTTATTTAAGCCAAGGAAAAAGAGGCGCGGTTGTCAAATGGGCTGAAAGTCAAGGTATAACAGTTCTAGCAGCACCGCCTGGCATGCTTTGTGAATTATCTTACGACAGCGCTAAGTCGAAAGGTTTTCATTATTACCGAGTAAGGACCAATATTGGCTTTGCAGAGTTTAAACAGCTGATAAAGAACAGAGATATTCAGTTAGTCACCGACTTGCCAATGACTGAAATCGAGCCCAGTGCGATTGTACTACCTAATGAGTAAAGGTTAAGAAGGAGAAGCTATGAAATATGTCAACGTAACGGTGAATCATCAGCCATCATCTAAAAAAATTGTTATTTTATCCTTACACGCACCTCGTAACCTTAATGCTATTAATCAAGAGTTATATGAAGAGCTCAAGCAATCCCTAGAGAATATTTCAAAAGATAAAACAGTAGGCGCACTGATTTTAAACAGTGAAGTATCTAATGCTTTCAGTGCAGGCGTGGATTTACAGTTTATTCAAAGCTTAAGCAATGAAGAAGCGAGCAATTTTTTCACTAAACTATCGAAGCTGTTTGATATGCTGATTCATTTACCTGTTCCCACGATTTCTTTTGTACATGGATATGCCTTCGGAGCAGGAGCTGATCTTGCCATTTCATGCGATGTACGCATTGCTAGTAAATCAGCATACTTTAGATTTCCCGGTCCGCAGTTTGGCTTGGTTTTAGGGACACAGCGCTTGGTTAATGAAATCGGTTCTTCCAAAGCTCGTTTTTTAGCATTGTCAGGTAAGAAGATAAATGGACAAACAGCTTTGGAGTATGGCTTAGTTCACGAACTGAGTGCGGATGAAGAAGCTGGCCAAAAAAGTAGTTTAAAATGGGCAAGGGTCCTAGCAAATGTTCCATCATACACGACTCAAACAATAAAAGAGGTTTGTCATTCAGGTAGGTCTTTTCATGAACTGACGCGTGCTTCGGTGCTAGAAGGAGATTTTATCGACCGATTCGGTCAATATGTGCAAGATAATAAGAAAAAAGTACGGCACTAAGCAAAATAAATGCTAAAAAGCTAGAGGAGATTTAAGATGATCCCAAAAAAAAGATTTTATGCAACAACCATTATTCTGCTGTTGCTCCTAGCTTTAACCGGATGTGGAGGAGGTAAAGAAACAACAGCAGGCAATCAATCAGTAGAAGGAAAAGGTGTCGTAAAAGTAGGATATCAAAAGTCTGCACCTATGCTGCTATTAAAGAAAAAGCAGCTGTTGGAAAAGAACTTAGGGAAATTAGGATATGAAGTGAAATGGTATGAGTTCAATACGGGAATTGCAGTAGCAGAAGCGTTGAATGCAGGGAGTATTGATATTGGTAGTTTAGGTGATTCTCCTTCTTTATTTGGAAAAGCAAGGGGGCTTGATTTTGTATATATTGCAAGTGAACCTTCTGTGCCTGAATCCGAAGGCATTTTAGTAAAGAAAGATTCGTCTATTAAAACTATTAAAGATCTTAAAGGTAAGAAAATTGCTTTTAATAAAGCTTCAATCTCCCAATACTTGCTGTTAAAAACGCTGAAGTCGGCAGGAATGACAGAGAGTGATATAAAGCCAGTCTATCTTAATCCACCAGAAGCCAGTGTTGCTTTTTCACAAGGCCAAGTAGATGCATGGGTTATATGGGAACCCTACTTTACAACAACTGCAAATAAAGGAAATCGCGTGTTATCAGATGCTACTGGTCTTGTTTCCTTTCGTTCCTTCTATGTAGCTGGTGAGGATTTTGTGAAAGATAATCCGAAAGCAACAAAACGAATCGTATTAGAACTTCAAAAGGTTGGAAAAGAAATTAATAAAAATCCTAAGGAAGCAGCTGAATTAGTATCAGATGCTACCAAGATTCCAGTTGACACTTGGAAAGAGATTTTAAAGAAAAAGCCAGCTGACGTTCAATTTATGAATCAAAAAGCTGCAGATGACCTTCAAGATCAGGCAAATGACCTTTTAGAAATGAAATTAATTACAAAACAAATTGACGTTCAAAATTCGTACTGGGCTCCTTAAAAATGAGAAGAGAATATGAAAGGAGCGTGTAATAAAGTATGAAGGTTAAAGGGGTGACCAGTGTTCAAATGAAAAAACGAGTTTTTCGTCTTCGATTCCTGCTTCTCTTGCTAACTATCTTTATAGGATGCTTGATGACTGCTTGTGATCAAAAAAGCTCTGCTAGTCAACCAGAAAAAAATGAACTCTCTGATGTAACGTTACGAGTAGCCCAAACAGGATGGAGCAGTATTGAAGAGGAGTTAAAGTCTGCTGGGCTAGACAATACACCATATAAAATTGATTACAGTGTATTTCAAGGTGGAAACCTTCAGCTTGAAGCAATGGCAGGAGGCCATATTGATTTTTCGCTATCCAGCGAAATTCCTCCTATATTTGCTAATTTATCTGAAGGAAATGGGAACTTCAAGGTAGTTGCTGTACAAGAGGGCAATACATTAAATCAAGAAGTAGTTGTTCCCAAAAACTCTTCAGTAAAAAACGTAGCTGACTTAAAAGGAAAAAAAGTTGCTTATGTAAAAAATACAACGGCTCATTATTTTCTACTCAAACTGCTAAAAGAAGCTGGATTAGAGTGGAAAGACATTAAGCCAGTGGAACTTTCTACATCTGATGGGCTTACAGCACTTTTAGGAGGAAATGTGGACGCATTCGCAAGCTATGGTGTATCTATTATATCTGCTCATGAAAAAGGAGCAAAAACGATAGCAAGCGGTAAAGACATTTTATCAGGAAACTTCCTTATTACTGTGCCTCCTAAGCTCCTTGAAGATAAAAATAAAAAAGCAGCATTGGTTGACTTGCTAGATCGATTGCAAAAAGCTCATAAATGGACACGAGAAAACGAGGAGGAGTGGGCAAAGGTTGTCGCAATAAACACACACCAGCCAGTTAGCCAGGCACTAATAACACTGAAAGAAGGAGAAGAACAGCGTCCAAGTATTATTACTCCTATTAACACTCAGCAAATTAAGTCGGAGCAAGATGTAGCAGATACATTTTATTCAGAGTCACTTCTAAAAGAAGAAATAGATGTCAAGAAGTTTTGGACAAATGAATTAAATAGTGACGTAGAAAAAATACAATCGAAATAAAAAACGGAATATTCGGAAAGGAAGATGATTATGTCAACGAAAGCAGCGTCGATTTATAACCAGCCAACATTTCACAATGTAGAGGAAGAGCGTCAACATCGTAAGGAAAGACTAGCAGGTGCATTTCGAATTTTTAATCAATTTGGATTTAATGAAGGGGTCGCGGGGCATATAACAGTTCGAGATCCTGAAAAAAAAGATCATTACTGGGTGAATCCACTAGGTGTACATTTTGGACAAATGAAAGTTAGTGATTTGCATCTTGTTAATCACAACGGAGATGTCGTCATAGGAGATCGTCCAATTAACAAAGCAGCAATTGCAATTCACTCGCAAATTCATCAAGCAAGACCAGATGTAATTGCTGCTGCCCACTCTCACTCCCTTTATGGTAAAGCATGGTCGTCTTTAGGAAGGTTACTTGATCCTCTTACGCAAGACTCATGTGTATTCTATCAAGATCACGGCTTATTTGATGATTTTACTGGAGTAGTATTAGAGAAAAGTGAAGGTGAACGCATTGCTGATGCACTTCAGCAACATAAGGGCGTTATTTTAAGAAATCATGGACTTCTTACGGTTGGAAATAGCGTAGATGAAGCAGCTTATTGGTTTATTGCTATGGACCGAGCTTGCCACGCTCAGCTTCTTGCTGAAGCAGCAGGAAAACCTATTCCAATCGATCATGAAACGGCTGTTTTGACGCACTCTCAAGTAAGCAGTCCGTCGGGAGGCTGGTTCAACTTTCAACAGCTATGGTATAAGCTACTTGATGAAGAACCGGATGTATTAAACTAAATAAAAGAAAGAGCTTAGGCATTGATATAAGAGTATCAATGCCTAAGTAAGTATGATGAAAAGGAGAACAAGTATATATGAACATCCTTCAAAAAGCTTTAGGTTGTGTGAAGAAAAACCTATCTAAGAGGATTTTAGTAGCAGGCATTCTTACTATAGGAAGTATATCTATTTTATCTGGCTGCAGTGAGGCAAAGGAAACAGCAGGAAAAAAGAAGGTAGATTTGTCAAAAGTAACGATTGTGTTAGGAGATCAAGCTGGAATGACGAAGGCCAAAGTAGAAGCTTCTAAAGTACTAGAAGGTACACCATATAAAGTAAAGTGGGCGAGCTTTCAAGGCGCGGCTCCTTTGTTTGAAGCGTTAAAAGCAGGGTCAGTAGATACAGCTCCTGCCGGAGATACGCCGGTACTCGCAGCCGCAGCTTCGAAAGTGCCATTAAAAATTATTGCTACTAGCATATCTTCTCCCGAAGCTGTGGGAATATTGGTTAAGAAAAATTCCTCAATTAAATCGATAAAGGATTTAAAGGGAAAGACAGTCGTAGTTTCGTCTGCAAAAGGTAGTATTGCGCAATATTTATTAATTGAAGCGCTAAAAGAAGAAGGCCTGTCTACGAAAGATGTTAATGTTAAGTTTGTTCTTCCTACTGATGCCGCAGCAGCTTTCAAAGCTGGCCAGCTAGAAGCATGGGCTACTTTTGATCCGTATTTAGCGATTGCTGAGAAAAACGGAGGAAGGGTATTGCGTACTGGCAAAGGCATTAATACAGGATTAGGGTTTATCACAGCTTCAGACAAAGCACTACAGGATCCTGGAAAAAAAGCAGCACTTCAAGACGTCATTAAACGAATTTCAAAAGCATGGGAGTGGGAAAATCAAAACAAAGAGAAGTACATTAAACTGTATTCTAATATCACGAGGTTGCCTAATGACGTTTCACGAACAATTAATGGACGAGTAAATGCTGAAGTAAGACCTGTTGAAGAAAAGGATATACGTGCTGTACAGACAGTGGCAGACGTATTTCAAGAGGAAAATGTATTATCAAGAGAAGTAAATGTAGATAGATTGGTAGATAAAGAAATTTTTACGGCCAAATAAAATTAAGAAGTCTTTATTCTCTAAAGTCTTTCTAATACAGTGAGTATCCGGTAACAATGAAAAGCAGAACTTTGATTAATGTTCTGCTTTTTTCCTTTAATAAAAATTAAAGTTAGTGACCATACTGTACTTTCTAAATAGCAGAAAGAAACTAAATAATCCATAAATGGGATATTTTTTTCTTTGTAGTTAACATAAAACACGTTACCGGAACCTATAAACAAAAAGAGAAGATCATGCTTCTGAACTCCTCTTTTTTATTTTTTATATAAATGAGCAAATTTACATGTATTGAGCAAACTAATCAAGATGCTAAAATTATTAGT
>Ga0164306_10000738_pt1 | contig 13733 bp, 13 predicted proteins | sample Whisoiple_242_MG_FD_110213 | JGI IMG/M metagenome (GOLD analysis project Ga0164306, IMG submission 110213) | Soil microbial communities amended with fresh organic matter from upstate New York, USA - Whitman soil sample_242_MG | ecosystem: Environmental > Terrestrial > Soil > Unclassified >... | reverse complement strand
GCGCACCGCACGGGTCTTGCACGTGGCGACGTCGGAGCCGCCCTCGGGTTCGGTGTAGCCGAGACACAGCCGCACCTGGCCGTTGAAGACCCTCGGCATCACCTCGGCCTTGAGTTCCGGTGAACCGAACTTCTCGACCGACCGGGCGATCATCGCGGTGGTGCCGAAGGTCACCCACGGCACATGTGCCCTGCGCTTCTCCAGCTGCCAGATGCGGTTCCGAACCCGGTTGAATCCGCCCTCGGATTCCGGCTTCCATTCGCGTGTCAGGTATCCGGCTTCGCCGAGCGCCAGATGCACGTCCTCGTTGAAGTTGTCGCCCGTCTCGCGGTCGCGGCGAAGGACGTCGTCGGTGACGAGCTCGCGCAGGTATGCGCGGGACTCGTGGAGGAACGCTTCGTCCTCATCGGACAGCTCCACCCGTGAGAAGTCCATCAGTTCGCTCCCCCGCTCTCGCGCGCCGCGACGATCTCGGCGATGTACTTCGCACTCGCGCCGGGATCGCCGCCCGCCAACGCCCATCCACGGGCTCGAACCAGGTACGCGGTCGCGGCCGCCTCCGCACTCACGCCCAGGCCGCCCTGCACCTGCACGGCCATGGTCGCGGCCTTCGACGCCTCCTCGGCCATGAACACGAACGCCGACGGGGCGAGCTCTCGCCGTTCGTCGGGTTCGTTGTCGAGGAACCATGCCGCGCGACGCGCCAGGTTGCGTCCGCCGGCAACGGTGATCGCGATGTTGGCGAGCGGATGCGAGATCGCCTGCAGCGTGGAGATCGGGACCCCGAGCGTATACCGATTCTTGGCGAACTCGGCCGCGATCGTCATCGTCTCCTCGACGAGGCCGACCAGCGCTGCCGCCGACAGCACCCGCCACTCGTCCAGCGCCCGTTGGTATTCCGCCAATGCCTCGACTCCGCTTGCGATGACCGTGTTGGAATCGGCTGTCGCGGGGTCGACCCAGGCCATCGGCAGCTTGCCGATGTTGTCGACCTTGACCGGCCGGGTGCCGAACGTCAGCGCGACGATGTCGTCGCCGTCGCGCACCAGAATCCGGTCGGCGATCGAGCCGGTCGGGATCAGCCGGACCCCCGACACGCTCTCGTGCTGCGGATCGAATGCGGCGAGTTGCCTACCGGTGACGAGATCGGAGTCCATTGCGCCCAGCCGTGACAGCAGGCGCGAAGCACACACATGGTCGATCCACGGAACGGGAGCCAGCGACCGGCCGATCTCCTCGGCGACCAGCGTCAGGTCGACCAGCGTCGCACCGTCGCCGCCGGCCGACTCGGGCAACGCCATCGTCGTTGCACCCATCGCGCACAGCCGCTCCCACAGACTCTTGTCGAAGCCGGATTCCTGCGCGGCGCGCACGGTCTCGATCGGACAGTGTGTCTTGAAGAACTGTTTGTATGCCTCCTGGATCGCGAGGTGGTCCTCGGACAGGCTGTAGTCCAGCCGGCGCAACTCGTACCGGTCCATCGTCAGTTTTCCTGTTCTCCGGAGAAGAAGAATTCCTGTGCGTTGTTGTAGAGATAGTTGTCCAGCACGTCTGGGGGCAGATCAAGCGCGGACGCTTCGGGCACGACGCGCCGCATCCGCAACACCGGCCAGTCGGACGCGTAGATCACTTTGTCCTTGCCCCGGGTGCGCATGAAGTGCAGAAGGGTTTCGGGCAGCCGCTTGGGCGACCAGGCCGACGTCATCAACCGCAGGTTCTCGTATTTGATCAACAGCCGGATCGCGATGTCCCACCACGGATCCGCACCGTGGATCATGCACAGCTTGAGCTCGGGAAACCGGACGCACACCCGGTCGAGGTGGATCGGGTTCTGTGCCTCGCCGGGGATCGGTGGCCCCGGCAGGCCGGTGTTGATGCACAACGGCAACTCGATCTCGGCGCACTTGGTGTAGAGCGGGTAGTAGACCGCGTCGCTGGGCGGGTACTGGCCGTCACCCCAGAAGCTCGGCCCGACAACGGCATACGCCACCGGAAGGTCGCTGACGACGGCCGTCAGCTCCCGTAGCGAGGGCATCGGCTTGAGCAGGTTGACGCCGCCCATCGCCAGCCTGAACCGGTCGGGGCGTGATTCGACGAACTTGCGTGCGGTGACCGACGGCTTGGCAAGGTTGTCCATCAGGATCGCCTTGGCCACCCCCTGCTCGTCCATTTCGTCGAGCAGCTCGGACAGATCGACCGGCGCGAACATCGCGTCCGGACCCTTGAAATAGTCGTCGCGCACCTTCAGCATCCAGGTCGGTTGCTGTTCGGTTTCGCCGAAGTGCACGTTGACAAGGCAATCGATTGCTGTGTGCGTCATGTCAGCGCCCGCTGTGTCGCTCGGTACTTGGCCCACCTGTAGTCGGCCTTCCCGTTACCGAGTCGGCGCACCTTGTCGACGAAGACGAACTCCTTCGGCGCCTTGAACCGGGCGAGGTTCTCGACGCACGCCGCGTGCAGTGACTCCGCGTCGACCGCCGCATCTGAACGGGTTTCCACCAGTGCCACGATCTCCTGTCCCCATCTGTCGCTTTCGCGCCCGACCACAAGTGCGTCGACGACTCCGGCGCACGCCCGCAGTATCGCCTCGACCTCCTCGACGAAGACCTTCTCCCCTCCGGTGTTGATCACCAGCGAGTCGCGCCCGTACAGGCGTAGCGTTCCGTCGGCCTCCAGCGATGCACGATCGCCCGACACCACGACGCGCTTGCCGTCCACGACGGGGAACGTCTGGCGGGTCGCGTCGGCATCGTCGAAGTAGCCCAGAGGTATCCGGCCCGTGCGCACCACCCAGCCCACCTCCGGCTCGCCGGGCTCGACGAACCGCGTCATGTCGTCCGACACGACGGCACCACCCTCACGTAGGTCGAAGGTCTCTCGGTGTGATCCCCGCCGGTTGTGCCCGAACCCCATGTTGCCGGTCTCCGAGGAGCCGTAGCCGTTGATGATCGTCAGCTGGGGCAATTTCTCCAAGAGTGCGCTCACGTGCTTGGGATTCGTTGCGGCACCGCCCGTTCCGATGGCATAAAGCGACGACAACTCGTAACCGGTGCGGTTGAGTTCCTCGACAAGCGGGGCCGCATAAGCGTCTCCCACCATTGTCATCATGCCGACCTTTTCGCGCTCTGCGGTCCGCCAGACAAGGGGCGGATCGAACTTGGTCCGGTCGTCGTAGAGGACCACCGGCAGTCCGGCCAGCGTCCCGGAGAACACCGTCCACAAGCCGGCCGCGTGCATCAGCGGAGATACTGCGTACCATGGCGCGCCGTCGTTGCGGCGCACCTTGTCGTGGATCTCGGTCGGCGAATCATGGTCGGCGCCCACCATCGACGACACATAGGTGTCGCTTTGTCGCCACAGCACACCCTTCGGCCTGCCGGTCGTGCCGCCTGTGCAGTACATGATGACGTCGTCCGGCGACGCCGCGATGCGGCGTTCCGGATCACCCTGCGCCACAGCATCATCCAATCGAACGGACCCAGGGATTTCCGGACCGTTGCTGCCGTCGTCGACCGTGATCAGGAGGTCGGCGCCCAGTGCGCCGAGCACGTCGGCGAACTTCGCGCCGAGGGCGCGGTGAAAGATGACGGCCCGCGGTTTGACGTAGTCCAGCAGGTCGGCGACCTCGCGCGGTGTGTAGTGGTGGTTGACGTTGACCGGTGTCGTGCGGGCCTTCAGGCAACCGACAACCATCTCGGGATAGCGGTCGTTGTACATGATCAACGCAACCCGGTCCTGGCCGCACTCCCAGTTGTTCAGCCCGTCGCGCTCGCGGTGGACGCCGAACCCCTTGTCCGCGAGAAAGTTCGCCAGCCGGCGCGTGCGTTGCGCCATCTCACCGTAGGTGGTCCGGCGATCGCCGCAGACCGTCATCGTGCGGTCGCCAATGACGTCGGCGATGGCGTCGACGACATCGCCGATGGTCCACTCAGGCACGCTCGGTGCTCCTCACGTCCGCCGTGTCATGCCGGAACGTTCACGCCAAGCAGCCCGAGGGCGTTGTCCCGCATGACCTTCCGGGTGTCTTCGTCGCTGAACTCCGGGAACTGCGGTATGTCGGCGGTGAACGACATCGGGTCGGCGAGCCCTTCCCCGTGTGGCCAGTCCGAGCCGAACAGGATCTTGTCCACACCGATGGTCGCGGCAAGCAGCTTCACGTCGTCCTCGTAGTACGGCGCGATCCAGACGTTGTTCTGAAGCTGCTCGACCGGGTCCTCCTTGAAGTGATACGGCGCGGTGTTTGCGGCCTTCTTCAACCGCTTGATCAAGCGGTACACGAAGTAGGAGCCGTTCTCGATGCTGGCGACCTTCAGCTTCGGGTGCCGGCTGAAGACCTGGTGGACGATCATCGACGCCATCGCGTCGTGGATGGCGCGGTCGTCGAGCAGCACCTGGTCGAGCGGGTCTTTCTTGCCGAATCCCTCGAACGTCGCCTTGCCACCCCACAGCGCGGCGATCGCGAGGTAACCGCTGTCGGAGAGATGGAAGACGACCGGAACGCCCGCTTCGGCCAGGCGGGCCCATACCGGGTCGTGTAGTGGGTCGCCGAGCGACCTCGGCTTGACGACGCCGGGCACCGGTGCGGGCCGCACGCAGACGATCTTCGCTCCTGCGGCCAACACGAATTCGACTTCCTCGACGGCCTTTTCGGGGTCAGCCAGAGAGATGATCGGTGCAGACAGGAATCGGTGGTCGGGACGATCGAAGCCCCAGTCCTCGTCCAGCCACTGGTTGAAGGCATGCACCGTAGCCATGGTCGCGTCGATGTCGTGCTTGAGCGCTTCCTCGACACCGCAGGCGAACGTCGGCAACATGAACACGGTTTCCAAGTTCTGCTTGTCCAAGATCTTCACCCGGGCTTCGCGGTTCTGGTACTCGGGATGGTCGGCCAGCCGATCGACTTTCATCAGCGACGCGGGGTCGACACCTTCAGGAATCTCACCGCGGAACAGGAGATCGAGACAGCCCGGCTCGATGATCGGATCGAACGTCGGGTTCGGGATGAAGTGGTTGACGACGCCACCCATCACGGCGAAGGTGCGCTTGCCTTCCGTCAGCATCTGCACACCGCGGCGCTTGAACTCTTTGGGCAGGTGGCGGGTGCACGAGTCGATCGGTTCGTAGTAGTGGTTGTCGACGTCGATCGCGCGGTAATCCAGTTTTGGATGCGCGATCCGCTCCGCTACTCGCTCGGCTGTCATGGGGCCACCTCCAGCGGCGGGAAGTTCGGTGTGCGCTTTTCGAAGAATGCCGTGATGCCCTCGATGAAGTCGGGACGTTGCATGGATTCCCCCATCAGCTTCTCGGCGTGGTCGCTGGCCTCGAACACATCGCGCATGGTGTCTGCGTACACCTGTTGCTTGATCACCGCCAGAGAACTCGGCGCGCAGTTCGCCGCGATGTCCTCCGCGTAGCCGATCGCCAGGGGCAGCAGCTCGTCGGCCGGCACGACTTCTTTGACGAGACCGAGTGCCGCTGCCTCTTCGGCAAGGAACACGCGGCCGGAAAGCAGCAGGTCCATCGCCACCCCCCATCCGACGACTCGCGGAAGTATCCAGCTGATGCCGTATTCCGCGATCAGACCGCGCCGCGCGAACGAGGTGGTGAACTTGGCGCCCGCGGCCGCGAATCGGACATCGCACATCAGCGCCTGGGTCAGCCCGATGCCCGCGCATGCGCCGTTGATCGCGGCGATGACCGGCTTGCACAGCGTCGCAACGAAATGCGGATGGCGTTCACCGACCAGCGTGGAGATGTCGGCCTCGCCGTTGGTGTTGGCCTTCTCGATCGACGACAGATCACCCATGTCGGCGCCCGCGCAGAACGCCCGGCCTGCGCCGGTGACGACGATCGCCCGCACGTCGGCATCGGCCTCGGCCCGGTCGAGGAGTGCGTAGAACTTCGCCGCGAGGCCGCCGCCCCAACCGTTCATCCTCTCGGGACGGTTGAACGTCAGTACCGCAACCCCGCTGTCACGCAGCTCATAGAGGACCGGGTCGTCAGCACTCACGGCACTTACTGTACACCTTTCGGTAGCGCCTTCCGCAACCACTTGCGGGGTCAGCCGGAGACCAGTCCGTACCGCCGATACGCAGCATCGATCTGCGTTCGACCCTCGGCAGGAAACCTGGCTTGCGGCGGCCGCGAATGGGGGTAGTCGCCGATGGGCAGACCGAGCACCGACGCCGCGTATTTGAACGCCCCACCCCAGTGGGTGAAGTAATCCGGTCGGCCGGGATAGCAGGTGAACCACGACGCCATGTCGCTGCCGAACTGGTCCAGCCCGGATTTCTCCGCGTAATCCATCGCCTCGATCAATCTGTCGTTCCAAACGAGATCCCAGTACTCGGAAATGATCGGCTGGCCCGGAGTCTCGTAGAGGTAGCCGGCGGTGCCGAGTTGCGCGGGGCCGACGATCCCAGCGCGCAGCCAGCCCGCCCGGTAGACGGTGAGGTCACACTCCCAGATCGTCAGATCGGGCGCGAGGTCGTGCAGCAGACGGCTGCTCGCGGGCCGGAATGCGCCCTCTTTCGTCGCACAGACGGCCGGAATCTCGGAATATATTCGCGCACTCTCGGCGGGAGTCAACACGTAGCCGGACGACGGCGAGTTGAACATCCCCAGCGCGATGTCGGTGCGATCGGCGATGTAGCGGAAGAAGTTCAGCACGCCTTCGCCGCCGTGCGCTTCCATCATCGGCGTCTGGATGTAGACGATGTCGGCACCGGCCTGTTGCGCGTGCTGCGTCAGCTCGAGGCAGTCCTTGGCGGACATCGCGGCGGTGCAGGCCTGGATCACGACATCGGGATCGGCCCTGCGGCCTTCCTCGATCGCGATCTCCAGCAAAAGCTTTCGCTCACCGAGTGTCAGAGACCAGAACTCCGCGATTCCGCTTGTACACCACAGCATCGGGTGCTTGAGTTCGCCGACGCAGTAGCGCACCAGTGTGCGGTAGGCATCCCAGTCGATATCGTCACCGTCCCTACCACTGAACGGCGTGTAGAGGCTATTGCCGATTCCGTGCAGACCCGAGCGTGCCCAGTCGCGCGCGTCGTGAGCTGTCGCCATGCCGCCTCCCTCTTGGTCCTAGCGGCGTTTTCGCAGAACCCCTTCAGACATGTCACGATTCGCCTGCGCACCAAATTCTGGTGGAAAAGCTTACTATAGGTCTTACAGTAGTCGGGCGGAACAAGATGGAGGTGCCCCTTCGTGGCCAAGCAGGCAACAGCGGAGAAGCGTCAGCGGCGCGAACGCGGGTCCATCAATCCCGACGACATCATCAAGGGTGCATTCGAGCTCGCGGAGGACGTCGGCATTGACAATCTCAGCATGCCGTTGTTGGGCAAGCACCTCGGCGTCGGGGTGACCAGCATCTACTGGTACTTCCGCAAGAAGGACGACCTGCTCAACGCGATGACGGACCGCGCACTCAAGCAGTACGTGTTCGCGACACCCTATGTCGAGGCCAAGGATTGGCGCGAGACACTGGCCAACCACGCACGCACGATGCGAAAGACGTTCCTCGGCAACCCGATTCTCTGCGACCTGATTCTCATTCGGTCGGCGCTCAGCCCACGCGCGGCCAAACTCGGCGTCGCCGCCGTTGAGAAGGCGATCGAAAGCCTCGCCGAGGCCGGTTTGTCACCGGAGGACGCCTTCGAGACCTACTCAGCGGTGTCGGTGCACGTGCGTGGATCGGTTGTCCTGCAGCGGCTCTACGACAAGAACCGATCGGCGGACGACCGGCCCGGCGACTTCGAGGAGACGATGGTTGTGGACCCCGCGACGGCGCCGCTGCTGGCGCAGGCGACGGCGAAAGGCCATCGCATCGGCGCCGCAGACGATTTCAACTTCGACTACGGCCTCGAGTGCATCCTCGAGCATGCCGAGCGACTGATCGAGACGACAAAGAAGTCAGCCAAGCCCGCAAAGAAAGCCGCCCGCAAACAGTGATTTCGGCGTGATTTCCATCGCTCAGCGCAGGAAATCACGCCGAAATCGCTAGACCTCGATGACGACGGCGCCGCCCTGGCCGCCGCCTGCGCACATCGCGGCGACACCGATACCACCGCCGCGCCGCTGCAGTTCGTAGACGAGTGTGGTGACCATCCGTGCACCCGATGCCGCGATGGGATGGCCGAGGCTGCAGCCGCTTCCGAAGAAGTTGACCAACTCCTCATCCAGCCCGTATTCGCGGCATGCCGCGATCGGCACAGAGGCGAAGGCCTCGTTGATCTCCCACAGCGCGACGTCCGACGGCTTGAGGCCGGCCCGGTCGAGCACCTTGCCGATCACCTTCACGGCGCCGAGTCCGCAGTCACGCGGCGCGACACCGGCTGCCGCCCACGCCTTCACAGTGCCCATCTTGGTCAGGTTTTCCGCGGCGGCGTAATCACTGTCGACGAGGGCGACCGCGGCCGCGGCGTCGTTGGTTCCGCTGCTGTTGCCCGCGGTGATCGAGAAGCCCTCGATCTCGGGGTGAAGCACCTTCAATCCGGCCAGCTTCTCGACGGTGGTGTCGCGACGCGGGTGCTCGTCGACGCTGAAGTCGACGACCGATCCATCGAACTGTTGCACCTTCAGCGGGATGATCTCGTCTGCGAACTTGCCTGCGTCGATCGCGGCGATCGCACGCTGGTGCGACCGCGCGGCCCATGCGTCCATCTCTTCGCGGGTGATGCCGACCGACTGCGCGGTGTTCCAGCCGACCGTGATCGACATGTCCGTGGCGGGCGCGTCCGGCGTCTCGACGTGCGTCGGCGGCATCCAGCGCTCCTCGAACTTCAGCTCCGGGCCGGGGATGCGCCAGTTCGTCAGCGGCGTCATCGACAGCGATTGCACCCCGCCCGCGACCAGTGCACGCTCCATACCGGAGCCGATCTGCGCGGCCGCATTGCCGATGGCGGTCAGGCTGCCCGCGCAGTGCCGGTTCACCGACTGACCGGGAACGGTGTCCATACCGGTCGCGGTGGCCGCATAGCGGGCGAGATCGCCGCCGCCGTAATGCGATTCGGCGATGATGATGTCGTCGAACGCGGTCGGGTCGACACCGGACCGGCGGACGACCTCGGGAAGCACCGTGGTGATCAGGGTTTCCGGAGGCGTGTTGACCAGCGTGCCCTTGAAGGACCGGCCGATCGCTGTTCTGGCGGCGCCGACGATGACGGGAGTGCCCATGTTCTTTGACCTCAGCTTTTGGCGGTAACGACTTTACAAAAATAGCAGATACTGTATTGCCATCCGTATGTGACCGCGCTCACTGCGGCTCGGGCACGTGGAAATGCTCGTCACGCAGGCGGAACGCCTCCTTGGTGCCGTGTTCCGCCCTCGTCTTGACGAAGTTGAACTCACCGGGCGCGAACTGCAGGTTCGTCCCGTACGCGTGGAACAGGTAGCTCGCCACCTCCTCGCCTTGATACGCCTGGCCCTGTTCGACCAGGCGGAACGCCTCCTTGGCGATGACGACGCCGTCGGCGGGCATTTTGGCCGCTTTCTCCGCCCAGTACCTGGCCCGTGCCGTGACCTTGGACGGCTCGCACGTGTCGGTGAAGACACCCAGATGCTCGATGTCGCCGGCCTCGATGATGTCGCCCGTCAACAGCATCCGACGGGCCAGCACAGGGCCGAGGCGGTGGAAGAACATGTGCAGGCTGCCCAGCGCGGGCCCGAGAAAGCGGGTGGCGGGCATACCGATCTTGGTGTCGCGGGCGATGACGGAGATATCGGTCATCAACGCCATCTCGAAACCACCACCCAGCGCGTAGCCGCTGATCTCGCCGACGGTGACCTTCGGAAAGCCCATCAGATTGTGGTAGAAGCCGAATGACTTGCGGTCGACCGTGAGCCGCCGACGCTGGCTCGGCCGACTCTTCTTACCGTCGTCTTTCTCGCCGTACCAACCGTAGGCGTTGTTCATGTCCGCCCCGGTGCTGAACACTCCGTCGACTCCCCGCAACAGCACGACGGTGATGTCGTCGTCTTCGGCGACCTGGTCGAGGCAGCGGGCAACGGCCTCGCGCATCGCAGCGTCGTAGGAATTGCGCCGCTCGGGATTATTCAGGGTGATCGTCGCGATGCGGTTGTCCGCATCGACGTCGAACAGAACGCGGTCGTCATGAGAAGTAGTCGTCATCCCGGGCTCCTCGAGATCAGTTTGGCCTCAATGGTTTTGTCGGTGCCGACGGCAAGTGTGTTGCGCCGGGCCGCGGCGAGATGATCTTGGGCCAGTCGTACCGCGCGTGACGCATTGCCGTCACGGATGGCGTCCAGCAGCCGCTGATGGTCGCGCAGTGCGGCTCGCATCGTCTTGTGGTTCACGTCGTCATCGCTCCAGACCGATGACTCATGGGCCGACCAGACCACCTCGAGCGAACCGATCAACAAAATCATCGGTTCGTTGCCGCAGCGGGAGACCAGTGCTTCGTGGAACCGTCTGGCGTTCGGCACGTACGCCGATACCTCGTCGAATTGCTCTGTCTGAAGGTCGATTTCGGCCTGCAGATACGGCACGACCTCGGTCATTCGATCCTTGCGCGTCGCACACATTCCCGCGCAGATCGGTTCGAGGTGCAGCAGCGCCTCACTGACATCCGCAGGTGTCGAGCCTCGCGTCTGCAGCACCATGCTGATCATCTGCGCGGTCCGCACCGCCGAGGGCAGGTGGACCACCGCTCCCCCGACGTTGCCGCGCCGCACCGAGATCAGACCGTCGGTCTCCAGGATGTGGATCGCCTCGCGCAGGGCGGGCGGACTCACCCCGAACTGCTGGAAAAGGCTTTCCTGTGACGGCAGTTCGGTCAGGCGGCCGGAGAGAATCTCGTCGCGAAGCCGCGACGCCACGATTTCGGCCACGCGCGGCTGGCGGATACCCTGCAGCTCCACGAGATCAGGTCCGTCGCTTGCCGAAATTGAACGCGGTGAGCTTGTCCGGCGAAAGGGCCAGCGTCGTGGCTTCTCCGGTGCACAGCACCTCGCCGTCCAGCGACAGCCGCGCCGTCGACGTCACATCCCTTTCGGCCTGTTCGCGCACTATGTCGAAGCTCAGCTCGGTGAGGATGGGCGTCGGCCTGCGGAACGTCACGGTCAACGAGCGGGTCTTGCCCGACAACTCGGTGGCGCAGTTCTGGTGCTGGATGACGCAGTCGAAGAACACGGCGAGGAAACCGCCGTGCACCAGGCCGGGCGGCCCTTCGTAGACGACGGGGAACGTGACACGGCCGTCCGCCGTGTCGGCGTCGATGCGATCGAATTCGTATTCCGGAAAGCACGGGTTGAACGCGCCGATGTCAAACGCATGCGCGAGGTAGACCCGCTGGCTGTCTGTGCCCTCCTCACCGATCCGCGGGGTGGCGTCCGCAGCCACCGCGCCCGCCAGTTCGCTCTCCCATTCGCCGATCTGGTCTATCACGGCGTCGATCACGGGGTGGGGATGTTCGAGCGACAGCATCTGGCCTGCGAGGCGCCGCAGCGCACCCGCGGCTGCGACCGTCTGAGCGAGCGGCTGTTCACCGAACCGACCGCCAGCGCCGTCAGCCATCCGGGCTTTCCTTTCTATCTTGTATAGGATAGTAATGGTTTACCATACTGTATGGGCATCCGTATATGGCTCGGGAAGGGACCCGGCAGTGAGTCAAGAGGTCGGTTCCGCTGACGGTGTGGTGACTGCACAACGGGACGGGGCGATCCTGCGGCTCACGCTCGATCGTCCGGCCCGACGCAACTCTTTGAGCCATTCGATGGTCGACGAACTCGTCGAGGTGTTGACCGATGCCGCAGCCGACGATTCGTTGCGGGCCATTCTCCTTCGCGGCGAGGGCGGCGACTTCTGCGCGGGCGCCGACTGGGTCGCCACAAATTCCGGCGGTCAGCGGCCACGTACCGGCGACCTGGTCCGTCGCATCCCCCACACGTCGCACCGACTCGTCGAGCTGATTGCCACCATCCACCTTCCCGTGGTGTGTGTCGTACGCGGCTGGGCCGTCGGGCTCGGCTGCAACCTCGCGCTCGCCGCCGACTTCACGGTGGCCGCAGCCGACGCGGTGTTCTGGGAGCCTTTCGTGACAAGGGGTTTCAGCCCGGACTCCGGCGCGACATGGCTGCTGCCGCGACTGGTGGGTCTGGCGCGCGCGAGGCGGATGCTGCTGCTCGGCGAGAAGGTGACGGCAGTCGACGCCGCAGACTGGGGACTGATCCACGACGCCGTCGACGCAGCAGGTCTCGACGAGGCCGCCGAGGAATTGCTGGCCCGGCTCGCCGCGTCCCCGACGGTCGCGGTCGGGCTGGCCAAGCAGGCAGTTCATTACGGTCAGCACACGACATTGCCCCAGGCAATGAACCAGGAACTGTTCAATCTTGAGCTGTCCTGCCGGACAACGGATTTCAAGGAAGGCTTAGCCGCGTTCCGGGAACGACGCACACCGGAGTTCCACGGCCGGTGACCGATGAGCGACTCGACGAAGGGACCACCGATGGCCACTAAGTCCTACGACACCATCAGATACGAGGTCGACGGGCACAAGGCCACCATCACGTTGAACCGCCCCGACGCCCTGAACGCGCTCAGCCCCTTCATGATCACCGAGCTGCGCGATGCTTACGACGCAGCCGAAAACGACGACGACGTCTGGCTTCTCATCGTCACCGGCGCTGGCCGCGCATTCTGCACCGGTGCGGACGCGAAGCAGATCCCCGGGGACGGCAAGGTCATCAACGAGCGTGCCTACCTGTCCACCTACGACCAGTGGGAGGCGCCCCAGGAGGGCACACCTCCCTTTCGCCGAATGGCCAAGCCGGTCTTGGCGGCGATCAACGGAATCTGCTGCGGCGCGGGACTCGACTGGGTCACCACCGGCGACATCGTCATCGCATCCGATGCGGCCACCTTCTTCGATCCGCACGTCAGCATCGGCCTGGTCGCCGGCCGGGAGATGGTCAGGCTGGCGCGCGTCCTGCCCCGCAATGTCGCACTGCGAATGGCGTTGACCGGCAAGCACGAGCGGATGGACGCGCACCGCGCATACGAACTGGGGATGATCAGCGAGGTCGTCGCGCATGACAACCTTCTCGAGCGGGCACACGAAATCGCCGACATGGTGAACTCGAATGCGCCGCTTGCCGTTCGGGGCACGCGACTGGCCATACACAAGACGCTGGACCTGCCACTGCACGACGGTGAGATCCTTGCCGAAGCCTTCAGGGAGCGCAATCTGCACACCGAGGATTCGCTCGAAGGTCCGAGGGCGTTCGTCGAGAAGCGCACACCGATCTGGCAGTGCCGATGACCGAGAGCTTCCACACCATCCTTCTGGACATCGATGTCGACGACCACGTCGCCACCATCACACTGAACCGGCCCGACGCGCTCAACGCATTCAATCGCACCATGTGCGAGGAGTTGTCGCGCGCCTGGCGCATCGTCAAGCTCGACGACGCGGTGCACGCCGTGGTTCTGCGTGCGTCCGGCGATCGGGCGTTCAGCGCGGGCCTGGACATCAAGGCGTCCTACGGACAGCCCGACAACGTGTGGAATCACGAGGATCCCGGCGAGTCGCTGAGCCCCAAATGGCAGAAGGTGTGGAAGCCCGTCGTCTGCGCCGTCCACGGTATCTGCACCGCAGGCGCGTTCTACTTCGTGAACGAGTCCGATGTCGTGATCTGTTCGCAGGATGCCACGTTCTTCGACTCGCACGTGTCGGCAGGCCTGGTCTGCGCCCTGGAGCCGATTGGACTGATGC
>Ga0164306_10000732_pt1 | contig 13800 bp, 1 predicted proteins | sample Whisoiple_242_MG_FD_110213 | JGI IMG/M metagenome (GOLD analysis project Ga0164306, IMG submission 110213) | Soil microbial communities amended with fresh organic matter from upstate New York, USA - Whitman soil sample_242_MG | ecosystem: Environmental > Terrestrial > Soil > Unclassified >... | reverse complement strand
GTCGACAGCCCGCCGATGACGGTAACCATTACCGCCGAATCGCCGCTGTTGAAGTTAAGCGCTCCAGCGGATCTTTCGGCGCTGCCGGGGCAGGCCGTTTCGCTCCAGTTCACGGTCTCGAATCCAGGGACTGTGCCCGCCCAGGGAGCAACCGTAACTCAGGGCGCGACCACGGTTTCGTTGGGAACTGTGGCGCCAGGACAAAGTCTGCCTGCTGCTTTCAACTTTTCCGCTGCTGCCATTGCGCCCAAGGGTGCAGCCGAGGCCGACGCTGGCTATCTCTTACGCTTGCAGAGTTCTGAAAACCAGATCACCAGCGTGCCGGCGAACCTGACCTGGAACGATCTCGGCAACGCCGCATTTGGGCCGGTCTCCGCATCGGTTTCGATAGCGGAGCAATTCCCGATCATTCTCATCAGCCTGGCTGCGCCTGCCAAGGCAAACTCTGGCGATACCATCAGCTACGTCGTTACGCTGACCAATATCGGCCATGCCACGGCCAGCACAGGCGCAATCTCCATCATCCTGCCGGATGGCTCGATTGCTCATCCTGCGCCTCTGGCCACTTCGATTGCTCCGGGAGCAAGCACAACGGCTACCGCCAGCTATACGATCCCGGCCAATCATCCGAGCGGCACAATTTCCGCCACGGCCTCGGCCGTCTGGAGTGACTCCGTTGCCAACTCGTATGGCCCGTTGAGCGCAAGCGCTTTCACCGATGTGACATTGCCGAACCTTCCGCCCGTTGTCTCTGCCGGCGCGGACCAAACGGTTCCTTTCCCGAATAATTTCCCGCTCCAGGGTACCGTCACCGACGATGGCAAACCCGTAGGCGGGCAACTGACTTCCACCTGGACCCAGATCAGCGGCCCATCGAACGCGATCTTCGCCGATGCGCACAATCCGCAGACTACCGTCCAGTTGAATGCGGAAGGAACCTACGTTCTGAAGCTCACCGGCGACGACTCGCAGTTGCAGTCGAGCGCTCAGGTTTCAATCACCACTACTCACGGCAACACGGCGCCGGTAGTCACCGTTGGACCGGACCAGACGATCCAGCTTCCCACCAACACCGCGAGCATAACCGGCAGCGCCACAGACGACGGCCTGCCCGTGGGCAGCTCGATCACCTATCTCTGGAAAGAAGTCACAGGCCCTGGAACAGTAACGTTCGCCGCTCCCACAGCGCCGAACACCACGGCAACTTTCCCCGCGATCGGCGTCTATCTGTTGCGCCTCTCAGCCAGCGATTCACAGTTGACCGGCAGTGCCGACCTGCGCATCACTGTTCTTCCGCATAACAATCCTCCCACGGTCAACGCGGGACCGGCGCAGACCATCTTCCAGCCGGTCAACACCGCAAACATGCAGGGCGTGATCTCTGATGATGGCCTGCCCGCCGGCGGAACGCTCACCTCTACATGGTCGGTGGTCAGCGGCCCAGGGATTGTGACGTTTGCCAATCCGGGCTCGCCCACCACAGCCGCCACTTTCAGCACAATCGGCGTTTACACATTGCGGCTCACGGCCAGCGACTCGCAGCTCACGGCATCGGCAGATACCACAGTGACAGTGAAACCGGCCAACCTTCCGCCGCTGGTAAATGCCGGCCCGCAGCAGACGGTTGTTTTGCCCTCCAATGTCAGCACGCTTCCTCTGGTCCCAACGCTTCTATCGATCAGCACGAATTTCAATAGCCCTGTAGGGATTGATTATCACCAGCCAACTAACAAGATGATGATGTCGGTGAACGAAGCCGCCGGCGGGCAACCGAGGAATTTCGAGCTGGTGGCCGCCGACGGAACGCATTCGCCCTTTTCCAACATCAGCGGACTTACCGATGAGGTTTACATTGCCGCTGCACGCGATGAGGGCGGTGGTAAAACCATCGGTGGATTCACTGCTGGTGAGATGTTCACCGGATCGGGTGTGGCTGGCGTGATTGTACGGATCTCGCCCGATGGAACAAAGGTGCAGAATCCCTGGGTGCGGCTGCCCAATGAAAGCGGATTATTGCGCGGCCAGCTATACATTGACCGTACCGGCGTATGGGGCGGCGACCTTATCGTGGCCACTACCGTTGGGAACATCTGGCGTGTAAGTTCCGCCGGAACGCCGACGCTGCTCGGGAACGTTGGAGGAAGCACATTACCTGAAGGGCTGCTCACCGTTCCGAATGACCCGCAGAAATATGGACCGTGGGCCGGCAAAATCATTACCGGCGGAGAAAACCTGGCGCGGATTTTCGCTATTGATACCAGCCGCGTAATCACAACATTCGATTTGGGGATTTCGCCTGAGAACATCAAGCTGATACTGCCAAACGAAAACTTCTTTGCTGTAGATTTCGCTGGGCAAAGGCTCACGGGGATTCCGGCAGCCGAATTGGAAGGCATGGTCGGCGACATCCTTATAGGTGAGGAATTCTCCGGAAATTTATGGCAGGTCCACTGGAACGGATCCAGCTTTGAAACTACAAAATTCGCGGCTGTAAGCGGCGATCTGGAAGGTACGGCCTTTGGTCCAGCCGGGATTTCCCAGGTGGCCTCCACCATTGCCAGCGTGAACCTGAATGGAACCGCGAGCGATGACGGGCTCCCATTAGGAAGCACTCTTACCACCTCCTGGAGCAAGGTCAGTGGTCCCGGCCTGGCAACATTCACCAGCCTAACCAATCCCGTAACTACCGTCACCTTGAACCAGCCGGGCACATACGTGTTGCGGCTCACGGCCTCGGATTCCGAATTAACGAGCAGCTCGGACGTGACCATAACCATTTCCGCCAATCAGGCGCCGGTAGTCACCGCCGGCGCTTCACAGCAAGTGACTTTCCCGGCCAGCGCCAATCTGAATGGCACAGCGACAGATGACGGCTTGCCATCCGGCAGCTCACTCAGCACTTTCTGGTCGAAGGTCAGCGGTCCCGGGAAGGTAACGTTTACCGTTCCGAGCGTCAATCCGGCAGAAGATTTCTCGGCCACAGCCAATCCTGCTGGAGCCTGGACTTATGGCTCCACTCCAACTCGCGGCGGAACTTTCACTCCGTATAGCTTCACCGGGCAGATTGCCGGGATGCCGGCATGGTTCCGCACGTCGCCCGCATCAGGAACGACGTTTCCGCTGCTGGCTTTCAATAACGCCAATGCGCCGGTGGTTGTGTCGGGAAACGTAACGACTCCTGCCAATACATTTTTGTTGCACCCGGGATCGGCGGGGGAAAACAGCGTTCTGCGCTGGACAGCTCCGAACGACGGAACATTCCTGGTCCAGGGACGCTTCTATGGGCTGGACAACACTACAACCGACGTGGCTGTGCTGTTGAACTCAAGCACAACGGTGCTCAGCGGCAATATCAACATCCGTAATGCAGGGGTGCCGTTTGGGTTCGCAAAGACACTGAAAGCCGGAGACAAGCTGGACTTTTCCGTAGGGTTCGGCAACGGCAATTTCAATTCTGACAGCACTGGTTTGACCGTCATTATCACCAGCGCGGGCCCTGCATCGAGCACTGCATCGTTCAGCGCGCCTGGAGACTATGTCCTTCGTTTTATCGGCTCGGATTCCCAACTGTTCAGCTTTAGCGATACCCATGTTCATGTGGCGACCAGTTGCGTAACCGCTCCCAATGGCCTGGTAGGTTGGTGGCCAGGCGACGGCGATGCGCGCGACCTTGCATCCGGTAATACCGGCGTAATCGAAGATGGCCTCACGTTCGTTCCCGGCATGGTAGGACAGGCGTTCGGGTTGAATGGAACCGCGGCGGACGTGGTGGTAAACGCCTCAGCGGTGCTCAACGTGAAAAGCTTTACGCTTGCCGCCTGGGTCTTTCCGCTCGACCTCGGCACGGCCCGCCCCATCCTGGAATTCTCTTCTCCCAGCACGCAGGGCATGCATCTGTGGGAGAACCTGAACTCTTCCGTCCAGGTATCGCCCGGGTCAGTCTACGTCAACCTTGTGGATAGCAATGGGGGATCGCACATCTTTGCTACCAACGTTGGAATTTTGCAGCACCACCAATGGAACCACGTTGCCTTGACTTATGACCAGACCACAGGGACGGCGCGTATTTACGTCAATGGCTCAGCGGTTACAGTGGCGAACCTGGGCATATTTACGCCCAGGACGGCATTGCCGCTGAACATCGGCTCTCGGCCGAATTCCACTCGTTTCCTCGGCGATATTGATGAGGTTGAGGTCTTCAATCAGGCGTTGTCGCCTTCTGACATCCAGGCAATCGTTGCTGCGGCCGGCGCGGGAATCTGCAAGCCCACAGGGCCGCAACCTCCGGTAGTCAGCGCCGGATTGAACCAGACTATCTCGCTTCCGGTCACGCAGGTGAATCTGAACGGCTCGGCCACTGATCCGAACGGCGGGACACTTTCGACGGCATGGTCCGTCACCAGCGGCACGGGGAACGTTGTGTTCGGCAATGCAACTTCTCCCACCACCACGGCCACGTTCAGCGCGCCCGGCGTTTATGTGCTGCGTCTGACAGCAAGCGACAACCAGGCCACCGCGTTCAGCGAAGTCACCATCACTGTGCTGCAGCCGATTAACAAGGCTCCCCAGGTGAGCGCGGGACCGAACCAGACGATCCAGTTCCCACAGAGTTCCATCACTCTGAATGGCATCGTCACCGACGATGGATTGCCGGTTGGCAGTGCCGTGACGCAGCAGTGGAGCAAGTTGAGCGGGCCCGCGCCGGTGACCTTCTCAGCCCCAACGCAGGCGGTCACGCAGGCCACCTTCAGCACGCCCGGCAACTATACGCTGCAACTGACGGCCACTGATTCGGAATTTACTGTTTCGGCGCAGGTGACGATCACGGTTCTCGCCGCTCCCACGCCGAACCAGGCGCCCTCGATCAGCGTCAGCGTGGACAATGTCAACCTCACGCTGCCCGCAAATATCGCCAACCTGACCGGAACCATCACCGATGATGGACAGCCGGCCGGCTCCACCGTCACGGCGCAATGGTCGCAAGTAAGCGGCCCTGCTCCGGCGACTTTCTCCAGCCCGAGCAGCGCCAGCACCCAAGTCACGTTCTCCGTCGCCGGCTCGTATGTGCTGAAGCTGACGGCCTCGGACTCGCAGCTCAGCAACTCGGTGAGTGTTCCCATCACGGTGAATCCGCCGGCTCCGAACCAAGCTCCGTCAGTCACGGTGATCGCCAGCCAGAACTCCGTTACTCTTCCCGCAAACACGCTCAGCCTGACGGGAAAAATCACCGATGACGGATTGCCTGTAGGCGGCAAGATCACCTTCCAATGGTCTGCGTTAAGCGGGCCTGCGCCGGTAACGTTCAGCAATCCAGCCGGCGGAAGTACGCAGGCGCTGTTCAGCGTGGCCGGGACTTATGTGTTGCAGCTTGCCGCCTCGGATTCGCAATTGACCGGCACAGGTTCGGTGAGCATTACAGTGAATCCCGCCGGCACCAACCAGCCGCCGGTGGTTTCCATCGCAGCCGACAACACGGCCATTACTCTGCCCACCAACAATGTCACGCTCACCGGCACCGTCACGGACGATGGCCTGCCGACGGGCGCCATCTCCACACAGTGGTCCCAGGTGAACGGACCGGCGGCAGCCACCATCACTCAGCTCACGCAGACCTCGGTCAAAGTGACATTCACAACTGCCGGTGTCTACACCTTCAAGCTTACGGCCAGCGACGGCCAGCTCTCCACCAGTGCAACCATCAACATTACTGTCACTACCGCAGGCGGAAACCAGCCGCCGGCCGTGACCGCGGGTGCAAACCAGACCATTACCCTGCCACAGAACACTGCGTCGCTTCGCGGTGATGCGCGCGATGACGGCCTGCCTGCCGGAAGCACGCTGTCGGTAACTTGGAGCGCTTTGAGCGGGCCTGCTCCTGTAGTCTTCAGCGATCCCAACGCTCTCGTCACCCAGGCGACGTTCGGGGCCGCAGGCGTCTACGTGCTGCAGCTTCTCGCCAGCGACACGCAGTTACAGTCGGCTGCGCAAGTCACAATTACTGTGCTTTCCTCCGTGGCGCCGCCGCCTCCTCCTCCCGTCGTGAGTTTTGCCGGATTCGCCGATGGCCAGGAGATTACTAACCCCACTCCGATCGTGGGCTCGGTGAGCAGCGGCACGTGGAAGCTGGAGTACTCGCTGCTGGATGGCTCCGGTAATCCGACAACCTTTAGTACGTTCGCTTCCGGCTCGGCTCCAGTCACGAACAGCACGCTTGGAACTTTCGATCCCACGGTTCTTCTGAACGGCCAATATGTCGTCCGGTTCAGCTCGACGGACAACGCCGGACAGACGTCTTCCACGAGCAGCACAGTGGACGTGAGCCGTAATGCGAAAGTCGGCAATTTCACGCTCTCCTTCAACGACCTCAGCGTGCCGCTGCCCGGCCTTCCGATAACCATCACCCGCACCTACGACTCGCGCGACAAACGCGTCGGCGACTTCGGAGTCGGCTGGACGCTGAGCGTTGGCAACATTCGCGTGCAAAAAACCGGCGGCGCAATTGGCACTGGATGGGACGAAGAAACAAAGTGGAGCGGCTTCTTCCCGACGTATTGCCTGCAGCCGTTGAAAAACCACTTTGTAAGCGTCACCTTCCCTGATGGAAAGGTGTACAAGTTCCAGGCGGTCAATACTCCGCAGTGCCAACAGTTCGTGCCAATTACGGCGCCCCAGATCGGATTCACACAAGTATCAACGGGCGCAGCTACGGCTGGCGCATCATTGACTCCGATCGGAGACACCGACCTCCTGTTGGATGGAAGCGTGCCTGGTCCCGTCAACTTCATCAATTTTGATCTTGAGTTTGCGGATTACACCCAGTTCCGGCTCACGACGGCAGAAGGTTACACCTACATGCTGGACCAGCGGTTTGGAGCTACCAGCGTAACCGATCGCAATGGCAACACGCTGACAATTAACAGCAGCGGCATCACGAGTTCGAGCGATCCCGCGAACACAGTGGCGTTTACCAGGGACGCGCAGAACCGCATTACGAAGATCACCGATCCGAACCATGCGGTGATTCAATACCAGTACAACGCCGCCGGCGACCTGGTAGGGGTAAGCGATCGTACTAGCCAGACTACAAGCTTCGCTTATACGGGCAATCACTATCTCACCGACATCATTGATCCGCGCGGGGTCCAGGCCGCGAAGAGCGTTTTTGACGACAACGGCCGGCTGCTAAGCACGACGGACGCCAGCGGCAATACCATCAACTACACGCATGATGTGACCGGCCGGCAGGAAGTAGTGAATGACCGGATGGGCCAGCCTACGGTCTACGAATATGACGACAACGGAAACGTCACCCGGATCACCGACCCGCTCGGCAACGTTACCCAGGCAACCTACGATGCCAACGACAACAAGTTGAGTGAGACGAACGCGCTGGGAAAGACCACGACGTTTACTTACGACGCGCAAGGGAACAGGCTCTCACAGACCGATCCTCTGGGACACGTCATCCGCTATACCTACAACACCCATCGCCAGTTGCTCACGGCTACGGACAGCCTCGGCCGGGTCACGAGCAATACCTATGACGACGCCGGAGGTCTGACATCCACGAAGGACGCGCTGGGTAATACCACAACCTTCACGAATAATGCCCAGGGGCTTCCCCTCACAGTCAAAGACGCGGCCGGCCAAACCAATAGCTTTGTTTATGACGCGTCGGGCAGGGTAACGCAGCATACTGACCCGTTTGGCCACGTGAGCACCTTTACCTACAACGCGGGAGGCGACAAACTCTCACGCACGTTAACCCGAACGAAGGCTGACGGCACGGTAGAAACGCTGACCACGCAATTCGACTACGACGCAAACGGCCGGCTGACGAAGACCACCAATCCCGATGGAACGTTTACGCGGGTTTCCTACAACTCGCTCAGCAAACCGACGGACGCTTTTGATCCGTTGAACCACAACGTCCATTACGATTACGACGCGAATGGCCGCCGCAACAAATCCACCTATGCGGATGGCACGACAGAATCAACCACCTACAACGCCAACGATCAGGTCCTCTCCAGCACGGACCGCGCAGGCCACACCACGTCGTTCGAGTATGACGCTGCCGGAAGGCTGGTGAAGACCAAATACGCGGATGGATCCACGGCGCAAACCGTGTACGACGCCGCGGGCCGGGTCACCAGCAATGTCGATCCGCTCGGCCATGCCAGCACCTACGTGTACGACGATGCCGGCCGCCGGACCTCGGCGCAAGATCCGCTGGGCCGCATCACTACCTACAGCTACGATGCCGTGGGCAACCAGACCTCGATTAAGGATGCGCTGAATCATGTAACCCAGTTCGTGTATGACAATTCGAACCGGCGCACGCAAACCATTTATCCCGACACGACAATAGAGACCATGGTCTATGACGCGTTGGGCCGGCAAACGAGCAAGACCGACCAGGCCGGGAAGACCACGCAGTTCGGCTATGACGCGCTGGGCCGTCTGGTTTCCGTAACCGATGCCCTGAACCAGGTCACCCGCTACGATTACGACGAACTGGGTAACCGCATTGCGCAGACGGACGCCAACGGACACAAGACGACGTATGCCTATGATCAGCTCGGCCGCCGGATTCGCCGCACGCTGCCCCTGGGCATGAGCGAATCGTATACCTACGACGCTGCCGGCAATCTCACCGCAAGGGGCGACTTCAACGGGCGTACCACCACCTACGTCTACGACACCATGAATCGCGTGACCGCTAAGATCGCGGACCCGTTCTTTGCGTCGAACGGCCTTGGCGCGGCGCAGGTGACCTTTACCTATACCGCCAGCGGACGGCGCGCCTCCATGAACGACGCCTCCGGCTTGACCACCTACAGCTACGACTCGCGTGACCGCTTGTTGAGCAAGGCCACGCCGTTCGGCACCGCAACCTACACCTACGATAATGCGGACAACATCCTGACCCTGACTTCGTCGAATCCCGGCGGAGCGGCGATGACCTACTCCTACGATGAGCTCAACCGCCTGGCTTCAGCGGGAGACGCGTCCGGAGTTACCAGCTATAGCTATGACGCGGTGGGCAACCTCAGCGGTTTTGCGTATCCTAACGGCGTCCAGACCAGCTATTCGTACAATGCCCTGAATCGCCTTACGCAGATGTCTTCCACCTGCGCTACCGGCACCGGCTGCGGCGCGCCGGGTACGGACATCGCCAGTTATGCCTACACGCTAGGCGCGGCGGGCAACCGGCTCTCTGTTGCGGAACTGGGCGGCCGGACAGTGAATTTTGTCTACGACAATATTTACCGGCTGACTTCGGAAGCCATCACCGGTGGTTCTTCTCAAAACGGTGTCATCAGCTACCAGTACGACCCTGCCGGCAACAGGTTGCAGCGCAACTCAACGGTTCCTGCAGTGCCTGCCACCGGCCTGCTGAACTATGACGCCAATGACCGTACATCCACCGATCCGTATGACAACAACGGCAACCTGCTGAATGCCGGCGGCGGATCGAACCTCTACGACTTCGAGAACCACCTTGTGCGCAGCGGAGGAGTTGATATTGTCTATGACGGCGATGGCAATCGCGTGGGCGAAACCATCGCGGGGACAACGACGAATTTCCTTGTGGCGGAGCTGAATCCCACGGGCTACGCTCAAGTGCTGGATGAGTTGGTCGGTGGGGCCGTCACGCGTACATATAGCTGGGGCCTGGAGCTGATCAACGAACGCCAGACGATCGGCGGGTCGCCCAGGACCAGTTTCTACGGTTACGATGGCCACGGTTCGGTGCGCTTCCTGACCGATCCCACCGGCGCGGTCACCGACACCTACGCTTATGACGCATTTGGCAATCTAATCAGCCAGACCGGCAGCACGCCAAACAATTACCTGTTTGCGGCCGAGCAGTTCGATCAGGCCCTGGGAGTCTATTACAACCGGGCGCGGTACTATGACCAGCGCGCCGGCAGGTTCTGGACCATGGACGCGTTCGAGGGCGATCCAGAATCACCGCTCTCGCTGCACCGGTACACGTATTCTCACAATGATCCGGTAAATTACACCGACCCGTCAGGTGAATTTGAATTCTCACTGGCCGGAATGTCGTTCAGCATCTCCATCCAGAGCGTGCTGACCACCATCGGCACCGGAATGTTGAAAGGCGCGATCTTCGGGGCCATCATCGGCGCCACGGACGCAGCTCTGGGCGGCGACGATGTGATTCAGGGGCTGACGAACGGCGCCATCGGCGGCGCAATCTTCGGTCCGTTTGCCAGCATACGCGTGGGCGCCGCACTGTTGGGCTTGTTCGGATTCGCCATCGGCGGAGAACAGGCCTATGAGGCCATCGAGCGCGGACATACGGCGCAAGGCTTTTTCAGGCTGGCCCTGGCTGTCTTCTCCGGGATCTTCGCGGTCAAGACGATCGCGGGAATATTAAAGACGCCTGGATTATCAGTCCGCTCTCCGTTGGACATTGGTGTGCAATCAGACTATCCGGAACCACCTGCGGCGAACAACGGGGCCAGCACCATCGGTAACAGCCCGGCGCAAAACCAATCGTTGGCCAGTGATTTGAGGCTCGCCAGATTCCTGGGAGCGGAAGACGTCCGCGTAAACCAGCAACAAGTCAACGCGAATGGCGTGCGGGTAGGCATTAACCGTCCGGACCTGCAGTTCACGTTGAAAATGTTCGCGCTCAAGCTGAGGATTTACATTGAGTATGACCCGGTGAATGGCACACGGACCGCTGGACATCAAAGCCGCATCTCCAGCAATGATCCGTGGTCAGTCATAATACTAAAATCATTTTGAAAGGGAGATGAATGCTGTTGGCGAACCGGTTCGCGCCCATTACGTTTCAGTTTGGTTTCATCCGCGGGGACTTACGGCGAGTGGCGGAGCACTATGTCCGCTGGCAGCACATGATCCTGAAAATCGTCACGCAGGACCCTGTAAGCGGGACGCTCGCAAGCAAGCTGGAAAAGATATTGCCTGTCGATGAAGATGGCCAGCGGATCCTCTTGACCGCTACCCAGTCGGACTGGGTAGCGGTTTTTGACAACAGGGTTAAAGGCGGCACCAGCGACGGCATAGTCGGTGTGGTGAGCGAACGGCTCGCGACGGGCGGCCTCGTCGTGTGCGACATTCCCAACACTTTTCGAAAATCAAACCCTCCAGGTTTCCGTGGGCTCTGGGGGGCGACTGCGATCAGCGCTTACGGGAAGTCCGACTCCGGTATCTGGGGCTTCACCAGGGCGGTATCGGTGCGCAATGATGTCTCTGGTTGGCGGTTTCACCAGATGGGCCCGCCGTGGGATTTTGAAGACCTCGAACGCTATCAGGCAAGAATCATCCGACAGAGACTGGACTCGACTCTCCTGGCTATGTACTGTGAAAAGCTAGGCATCCGGCTGTTCGACGAATCTTTTTATGAAGGCCCGGGACTGGCCATGAGGTCAAAGTTTCCCATGGTGCCGGGTCCCAGAACCTATGACCTGGATGAATTACAAAGGCAAATCGGCCTTGGCGCGCCCCGCGGCGCGAGACAACAATAACCGTCCCTGTACATAACGACTGCGGAAACAAGAGTCGCCATCTTATTGATTTGCATGGTGGGCGATCACGGACTCGAACCGTGGACCTCCTGCTTGTAAGGCAGGCGCTCTAACCAGCTGAGCTAATCGCCCCTGCGCGCGCTGCTAACCGTTTGATTTGGCGCGATTTTGCGGCCTTTTTAGGAGTATAGCGGCTGCCCGGAGCCGGGTCAAAACGTTTTCCCAGAAAAGGAATGCCGCATCGCACAAAAAAGCTGGTTACTGAGGTCACCCACTATGAGATATTGAGCGTGCCCCTTCGATCACGGACCATGTTAAATTTGGCATCTCCAAAATAGGAATTTGCAAGAAAATGGCAATCTTTTTCGACAAGCTGCCCACCATTCTGGTCTTAGCCGTGATGGTGGGCATTTTTGTGGCGCTGCGCCGGCACGTCAGGTCGGCCCGGCTGCACCTGTGGATTGCCGCCTGGGTGCTCATTTTTGTCCATTTCTTTGTCCAGGTATTTGAACCCGCGGATGGGAACCCGACGCCCACGACTTTCATCATCGATCTGGGCTGCCTGCAGCTTTCCGCGCTTTTTTTTATTGCTTCTCTCACCTCGTTTTTTGAGAACAAGCGTCTGACGCTGAATCTGCTGGCTATTACCAGCATTCCCGTGATGGGTTACACCGTCGGGCTGGCATTTGATCTTGACCAGCGATGGCTGTATATCGGCTGCTCCGTCATCCTCTTTTATGGGACGCCACTGTTCGTGGCGCTCCGCCGCAAGTTAACGATTGATTTCGTGCTCTGGGCGCCCGTCGTAGTCATCACCGGCACGGTGACGATTGTGAAGGCCTGGCACCACCATTTTGATTTTGGTTTTTTCGCCATGCTCACGCTCGGGTTTGCCTTGCCTGGCGTGCTTTTTTGCCGGCGTTATCCGCGCTGGTCTCCGGGGGTGGTCACCAGCGCCGGCGGCTTCCTGCTGTGGGGAGCAGTCTGGCCCGTTGGCGCCATGCTGGATGCCTGGGCCCCTCATTTAAAGGTGAATCCGGAACTCTGGAACACGCCAAAGTTTTTTGTTGCGTTCGGCATGATCCTCACGCTGCTGGAAGACAAGTCTGAATTCCTGAAGTCGGCCGGGCGTCGCGAGCAGAAACTGAATTACCAGCTACAGAAATTTTCCGGCATCACCTCCCGCCTGCTGACCGGGGTGGACATGGACGTGATTTGCAGTGAGATGGTTTCGGCCATCCAGGAAACCAGCACGTTCAACCGAGTGGTAATTATCCTTACGAACGATGGCCGGAACCTTTTTGCCGCCGCCCACTGCGGATATGAAGGCGAGGCGAAAAGACTGATCGAACAAAAATGCGCCGAAGAGTGGAAGTTCGACGACCTGGTGGAAGCATGCACCGTGGGCGACCGGTTGGGGGACAGATCAGTCCTGCTGCGGCCCGAGCAGATGGAGAAATACGGGCAGGTCCCCAGCGACACGATGTACGAACCTTCGCGCTTCTGGAAGAAAGGCAACCACGTGCTGGTGCCTTTGCAATCCATGCGCGGGGCCCACGTGGGATGCATCGGCCTGAGCGATCCGCGCGACGTGACGCGCGTGAACGCCGAGGAGATGACGAAAATCGAGCTGCTGGCCGGAGATCTGGCGGTTACGGTGGACAATGCTGCGCTGCACAAGCAACTGGCGCGGGCGGAGAAGCTGGCGGCCATCGGCCAGCTGGTGGCCGGAGTGGCCCACGAACTGAATAACCCGCTGACTTCCATCGTCGGCTACACCGAGCTGATCACGGACGAGGTGCCGGCCGGGCCGGCGCGGCAAAAACTGGACAAGATGCTGCGGGAAGCCCAGCGGATGAAACGCATCATTGAAAACCTGCTGCGTTTTGCCCGCCAGAACAACCTGGAAAAGAAATCGGCGAACCTGGACACGCTGCTGCAGGACGTGCTGGCGTTGCGCGAGTATCATCTGACGAACCACGATATTGAAGTCCAGGTGCAGATTGAACCCGACCTGCCGCACGTGGCCCTGGATGAAGACCAGTTCAAACAGATCCTCCTGAACCTGCTGAACAATTCCATTGACGCATTGGAAGGGAACGCAACCAAGCAAATACGCATCGCGGCCGCCTGCAATAATGGGCGGGTCGTCCTCAGCTTTGACGATAACGGCCCCGGCTTTGGCGACGTGAACCGCGTGTTTGATCCTTTCTATACCACCAAGCCCGTGGGCAAAGGCACCGGCCTGGGCCTGAGCATTTGCTATGGCATTGTG
>Ga0164306_10000731_pt1 | contig 13806 bp, 12 predicted proteins | sample Whisoiple_242_MG_FD_110213 | JGI IMG/M metagenome (GOLD analysis project Ga0164306, IMG submission 110213) | Soil microbial communities amended with fresh organic matter from upstate New York, USA - Whitman soil sample_242_MG | ecosystem: Environmental > Terrestrial > Soil > Unclassified >... | reverse complement strand
CATTCTTTGCTTCTTTTGATATCTTTTCAACTATAGATAATAGACCATCTATTTGTGGAGAAAACATGTCATCTGGTTTGTGTGTAGAAACACAGATGATAAAGACATCAAACTGACTAAAATTAACTGCTTTTTCAATCGCTGCATTCCTCGCCATCTCAACGGCTTTTGGATTTGAATCAAGTCCATAGGTGTCAAATCCTTTTTCTTTTACATACCGTGCTATAGGAAGGCCTAATTTACCCAGTCCTATGATCAGGACCTTATCGAATTGCTTTAAATTGAAGCTCCCTTTAACGTTGATCTTATAGTCATATATCAAGACTATTCAGATCCAATAATACTAGGAAGGGTGATCTGATATTACTGAGTAAAGCCGCCGCCCATTCCTCGCAGTATGTTAAGTCACATCTAAGAGATGTCCACGCAATGGAAGCTGAAGGATTAAATCTTTTGTACATTAAACAACTTCTCCCAAATCAAATTCTTTTCTCTTTATTTGCTTACAAACCCTCCACTTGATCATTCTCAGAGCTATACCTCTGCATTTCATTATCTTTTTGTTGATATTTGTCCTTTTGACAGTAATCGTAGTCTAACGTACGCGTTCTATAGTATTTAATGCTCATTACTTCTGTTATGTATCGACGTTATTTAGCGTTGATGGTAGTAATACTCCGAATAACGGACATTATATTTAAATAATTGACAGATGTCATAAATAGAGTTATGCAACGGGAACGGCATTTTCTTGACGAAACGGACTTAAAGATCATTAGCATTTTGTCAAAAGACTGTAGAGCGTCGTTTATGAGTATAGGGTCTGCGGTTGGTATGACTTCTAAGAGTGTAAAAGCAAGGGTTGATGCAATGATTTCGACCGGAGTAATAAAAAAATTTGTTGTTAAAGTTAATCCTGCATCACTTGGATATGCAATGTCCTGTATGTTGATAGTACGGGAGCATGCTTCTCACACAGACGAAATAGTTAGTCGGCTTAATCTTCTTGGAGATGTATCCCTTCACTCAAAATGTATGGGAGGAATCTCCACATTCTGTTTAGCAATTAAAGAAGGGCAAGAAGATAAGCTTGAACTTTTGCGAGATTCACTCAAACCTGCCAATATCCATTTTATGTTTACGTCGCCTTCGTCATACCTAGGTAGTAGATATGATCTTTCTGATATAGATCTGGAGATAATAAATTGCCTCTTTACGAATCCCAGGATGGATATGAACGATATAGCTAAAAAAATATCAATATCACCAAGAACGGTTAATAGAAGATTAGCGAGGCTAAGAGATAATAATGTATTGAAGTTCTTTATTCTGTGTAATCCAGTATCTACTTTAGGTTATTTTCAATTTGTACTCGTAATAAATACTGTTGATAAGGCCTTTAACAACCAGATAATTGAGCGTATTTATGGGGGATTAAAAGATAATATTCTTTGTCAGCCTCCTATAATTGACCCAGACGACATGATATCTTTACTTTTATTCAGTCGGGACATTTTTACAGCAGATGGTATACTCAAAGAGATAGAATCCTTTACCGGCGTAAATAGAGTTGAATTATTTGTGCTTGCTGATACTACTTCCTACGATGGATGGATGATAAGAGAGATAGAGAAAAGGCTGAATCAGAAAAAGAAAATGAGACAAAAACAACAGCCAGAACAGGTATTGGAACTCAGCTAGTCCTGATAATGGGTAATGATTATGATTTTTTCTTGTTATCTATTATGATACGTGATATATCTTTTCAGGAATCATATAGATAAACTGCCGGTTGTTTCTAAAAGCATAGAATATATCGTGTCCAGCGTCCCTGTATAGATAACACTTTAACAGCTATCTAACTTACACTTGTTGTCAAGACATAATTTGTTTACATCAGGCCTGCTCATTTCATTTTCAGTAGTCTAAAAGACATGATAAAAACTATGAATATTACTCCACCACTAATTAGAAAAGTGGCTCCTCCAACTGAATTAAATAAAAATCCACCCAAAGTTAGTCCAACTATACTAGCCAAGCCTCCAAAACTGCCCGCAACACCCTGTACTGCTCCTTGAAGTTTTGATCCTGCGCGTCTTGATAGTATTGACATGAACGATGGCCACATAAGGCCGTTACCAACAGCAAATAGTATTAGGGCCACGCTGACCGCGACAATATTATTTGATGCAAATAGAACAAAATTTATACCTAAAATTATGCTACCAATGACGACTAGTTTCTCTTCTGAGAATCTTTTTATTGCCTTACGTAAAACCGGACCTTGAATCAAGGCCATAATTCCACTTAATACTGCATAAAATATTCCCAGCTGCGTTACCGACCACTTTAGATCGTTAGCAGCATGAGTCGGAAACGCTGCGTAGTAGATATTAAATCCAAGAAATATCAAAAAATATAGCACAAGTAAAAAAGAAATATACTCTAATTTGAAAACATCTCGCAATCTAGGCTTTGTAGTAGTTACAGTTGAATAGCAGTCCCTGCATTCCTGTGAAAAAACCTTTCTAACAGTTGTTTCTTCCGGAACCAATATCTCGTTTGATGGGGGCTTGGATTCTTTTAACAGTAAGACTATTGCGAGTAATGTAACCAAAGATAGAACTAGTGCTGCTAGAACCGGTAATATTGCTCCATAAATAGTTCCCCCTAGAATTCCGGCTAGTGCAGGACCTAGAATAAATCCAAGATTGGAAGATATAGCCATTTTTCCAAAGTTTTTGCTCCTAGTGCTATCTGATGAAATGTCAGCAAGATAAGCATTAGCAATAGAGATATTCCCGCCAGTAATGCCGTCGATAGCTCTGGCCAGAAATAAGATCAGCAAAGGAAGAATAAAAACAAATGTACCGAAGAAGATGATATCAATGCTAGACTTTTCAGCAGGCAAAAATAATGCAAAAAGAAATAATATCCAACCAACCGCTGTTCCAATATTACTTAATAGAAGAACCTTTTTCCTTCCATAAATATCAGACCATTTTCCTAATATTGGGGCTCCGATAAGTTGGAAGGCAGGATAAGTAGCGGCAAGCAGACCATAAACTATGGCGTTACCTCCAAATTTCATAACTACAAAAACTAGGAAAGGCAAAACAATACTAAAGCCAAGAGTTCCTACGAAATTAACCAATAATAGAGGAAAAAGTGAAGGCTGTTTTACTAGGCTAGTCATTATTTAGGTAATTATAGCGTTCCATTTAAGATTTAAGATTTAAGGATAAATAGATACAGATTTGGTATATATTTCGATCAATTCCAAATCGAATTTCCTGTCGATCAACCCGTACTATTGATATCGAATTAAGCGAGCAATAAGCAAATCGTATAATACCATTTTAATAAAATAATACCATCTTTCAGCAAATGACGTAGTCATGAATTTAGGCGGTGTCCGTGCTAATCTCAAGTCTTGCATAGACAAGATAACCTTAGATTTACAAAGACTTGGCGCGGACATACAAACCAAGGTAGAAGAATTGGAAGAATTGAATCAGTCACTAAGACAGCGCGATAAAGTAAAGATGATGCTATATCTCAACTATCAGATCAACTTGTGTCGTTATCAGCAAGGTTGCAGGAAATTGAGAGAAGACAGGTTGCAGGAGCGCGCCCCATGACTTAGACATTTGTGCAGTTTCATCTAATCAGTATCTATGTGCATTCAACTAGGCAAGTCTATCCATGTGATACCACTTTTTAGAAAATGTTTATAATTTGGCGCGCCGCACATTTGTATTAGAAGAGACTTTTCCTAAATCATTCCGGATCTGATGGAATATCCGATTTAGTCTCCCTCGAATTGGTAAGATATGCATGGAAGATCTGAGTGTATTTAACCAACTATTACAGGCTTTAAATGCTGTGCTCGCCGTTGCGGAAGTGCTCAATAAACCTATTAAGGACGTGGCCCCTATGACTGCTAGCGAGGGAGACACAACAACGTGCCTCGTGCCTCGTGGAGAAATCAGACAAAAACGCCAAAGACTATAAAGACGATATTAAGAATTATTACCTTAATAAATCCAGTGTATCAGGTGCTACGAGCAGCGACCCTGTAGGTAAAGCCGTCGCTGATATAGAAGCTCAGACTGTAGCCAGTTGGCAAACGCTTTAGTTATGTAATAAACTCGCTCCTTGTCCTGCTAGATATCCAGCCTTAAAGTCGAAAAAATATGAGTCCGAGTTGTCGAAACCACAATGGTTGTTATTTTCGCCAGTCTGTGCATCCATTTTTGCCTATTCATATCCCTCTCTGAATCCACTTGCATGTGCCACCTTGGGTATGCCAAAAGCTGATATCGCGGCCGCTGCGATTATCGCTATTGCGATTAACATCTTATAGCTCAATGTTTTAATATGATCATATGACCAATATTAATTTGATTAAATTTCATTTTATTATAATTCTGTGCTATCATTAGGCCGTGAATTAGTAGAACTATAAAGCATACTACTAAGGGGATAATTTTCTTTCAGTCCAGACAAGGAAAACACCATATCTGAAAGAAATCATTCGATTGAACTACCACTTGCTATCTGAATTTTTGAAGACTTGTGATAATATTATGATTAGAATGATACGCTTGTGTTAACACAGAGAAGGAACGTTCGATTACAGTTGTTCGAGACCATTCTTACGATAATTCTAGTTTGTTTAGTTTTTCATTATTTTTTGGTTTAGTTGACTGTCTACAATTTCTAATCAGACTCTCGTCATTTGGTCCAAATTAAAAATATGACAGCATTTTTGAAATACTGTAAGTTAGTAAATCAAAATGTTGGCTAAGTGTAGAATATTAATAGATATCGTTTAAAATTGATATTGCAGACATCTCAATGATTCCTTTAATTCGATCAAACGAATTTTCCCCAAAAAGGAATTCATTTATTTATAATCTGAATGGAATATGAGTAGTTTCTTAAGTAATGTCTACATAATATTGACATGATAATTGGATATGCTGACCGCTCGGGAGTGAATCCCAAGAATGGACACCAAAGGGTAGTGCAAGATAGAGATAGCATCAAACACCTGGAAGTTTTTATGAATGGTCGTTGGATGCATGATAATAAATGTAGGGAATTTACGAATAAGGAATGTAATAAGATAAAGCGTTAGTCAATTATTTGTTAATGCTCTGTAGTAATCATTATAGACTATTCTCTTGACTCGACTAGAAAAAATTAGTATTTGATCCCGGAAAATAATATATCGATTGAATACGTTAGATAATCAAACTCAGTTATTAACGAGAGTGTGGCCCAGGAGTTAATACCATTAATTCTTGTCTCTATAGGTCGCTGCCGAAAATATTTCTCTAATTCGCACAATCTTTACATGGAGCCAGGATTATCTAAATGAAGGCTATCGTTTAATGCATTATCACTTTACTTGAATCGAACTAAATTAAAATGAATTTGTTCATTTCCCATTATTTTTACGTTATTCCAACGATAGATACGTTCAATCTCAGATTCGGTGTAGTTAAGTACAATTGTGTTCAGATTGACGTAATTTTGACTTATATATTAATAAGCTTCTTTCAAAAAGTATACCCATATCAGTAAGATATGTTGTCACCGATTTTTAAGAAGACAAAAATAATAAGCATTTATAGAAAAACTACTGTGCGCTATCTTACTTGTTTTGCGCATATATTACAGTACTTCTCTATTACAATAACACCTTCGCCGACATCGAATAATGCTTCAGTAGTAGCTATGTTGGCACAAATTATACACAATCTGTTCTTGTGCTTGTGGGAATCCTTAGCTGTAGTATAAGCTCTTAAAGAAGTAAATATTTTTTCCAAGGCTTAGTTATGGCCTTCTTTGCAGCTATTTGATGAACGTGGGAACCCTAAAGGTTTTAATACATTGGATGATTTTACATTACGATACTGAAAGTTTGCCTTGTTTTCCATCTCTTCGTAGAGGCTTAGCCTCTTATGAACCTATGCTTCTGGTCCAGCAATGACAGCACATTCTTGAAGTATCTTCTATAAAATGAACAGACCAGTAAAAGTTCGATTTTCGTTTGACATGAACAAACAACTATCAAATCAAAAAATATAGAACACAAGGACATTGTACAATAGCACAATAGTTGACGGGCTTTCTACTTTCTATAGGAGAAGCTCAATTAGACTTTTGCTGCGTTGCAGTCATCAACGTACAGCCCTATACCGGTAACGAAGCCAGAATCATCGGATGCCAGAAAGAGCGCAGCAGTCGCAATCTCCAGCGGCTTGCCTATTCGACCCATTGGGAGTATAGAGGCGAAGCCGTCCTTCATTTCTTGAGGAGTATCGAATATCGCCACATTTGCTAACGTTGACGTTAACGTATCGTCAGCTCTTCTCGGTAATGGGGTCAGGCGGCTTGCTGAGCTCTCCAACGCCGGCACTCAGACGAGCAATTCAGCTGTGATACACTAAATTTACAAACTCAAATAGATGATGTCTCCAGCAAAAGTCCCTCGCAATAAGGACATTTTTCAATCAAGTCCAAATTCAATCTGTCGTTATCTATAAGTGCATGGCAGTGTCGGCATTGTATTGTCAATTTGATATACCATTCTTCTATGGAAGATTATGCCATATAATCCTTTAATTATGTATTTTCTTTTTATACTAACACTAAGACTTTTAGAAAATCGCGCTCGAAAAGAGGATATTGATGTGACACTTCTCCTTTTTGACCGTCTCAAACAACCTATCGAGATCATCCAGGTTGCCGGCATCACCCTGCATGCTGGTGATATTCTCGCCGATTTCTTCGACTGCATTACCAAGCCTTTTGGCTGCGGCCGGTGATGAAGACATATGCACCTTCCTCGACGAATAATTTAGCTGTAGCAAGCGCCATACCGCTGGTCGCTCCTGTAATGACAGCTACTCTATTCTCTAATTTTTTGACACGGATATCTACTTCTATCTGTTCCAGTATAGAAAGTACCTTTTGATCCCAAGCCCTGCCTATTACCTGAACCACACAAATTGTCGAGTCGGCAACTGGTTTTGGAAAATAAATAGCCATTTTACCTAATAGTTTATTGCCCATAGAATCTCCATTGCAGCTTTAGCAAATTGACAAGGTTACAGATTATTTCTGACTGGATCAAATAATAAAATTAATGTAATAGGGTTCCGACACAGAATAAATTTTTAATTTATGACTCTATTACTCTCATTCCGACTCGGTTTATTATGTACCTAAAGCTAATACGAAGATCTTGCTAGCGAGCAACATGTGGACCTAGATACAAAGACCAGGTTAAACTGAAGGTTTGATACCAACAATTAGGAATGTTTAATTACAACAGTCACGTATACCTATATGATGTTAATGATTAAGGAGTTGCATAATTTTTGCATATGAATAACTTTGAAAACTGAAACCACGATGAAATCTACTCAAGGTATTCGAATCTCACAAATTGTACTTGGAGCTATTGCCATAGCGCTATCACTTGCAGTTATCTCAAGTCCTAGAGTTGGTATTGGAACTATAACTATCCTGCTCTCTACTACATTACTAGTTGTAGGAATTGAAAGGTTAGTTACAGGCTTTGCACGATCAGAACAACAACCTAAGTCATCTAGATATGGAAATATCGGTCTAGGTGCTTTAGCTGCTTTATTAGGAATTGCAGTTTTAGCATTTCCTCTGTTTACAACAGGCGTGTTAGTTACTTTGCTAGCTCTTGGTCTGCTTTTCATAGGAATTGCAAGAATTGTTCATGGCATCTTGGATAAAAATATTTCAAAATGGTCAAAGGGCTTTCTCGTAGGTGTAGGTATTTTGTCTTTGGCAGTATCTTTTACCGTATTTGCATACCCAGCATTTGGTGTATTTCTTTTGACACTAATATTAGGTATTAGCCTACTAATAATAGGGATACAAAGTGTTGCATATGCTGTATCGGGTCATCAGAGAAGAACATACAATTCAACTACTGCTACTGCTACTACGCTAGAACACGGGAGATAAAAGGCCAGAGATCTAGTCATCATTTTTTTTGCGGATAATCATGAAGTATCGTCCATGGAACCTCAAATGTGAGCCATTGGTTTGGAGATAGATAAGGTTTCAACGACGGTAGAAAACTTTTCTAATTTGACATGTTTCACAACATAAATAGAAGACTCTATTTCCGATATAGCTACGCCAGATCCGATAACAAAATCGGATTTTCTCTGACAGGGGTCAGTTGTTGAGTTAAGATAAATCTCCTGTGAGTACAGATGAAAGTATTATGGAATGAACGCGCTCCTTCTAACCTCGCGAATATCGATAGGTGATTTGTATGTGGAAAAGGAGAAACCTCCCCTCTACATTATACTTACTTATGCCTACTACTCTTGTTAAATAGTTATTGCAAACTGCACAGACAAACGGAGTATGGCATTTTTCAAGTCCATAGTGTTTTTAAGCAATATCGGTCAGATACCCTCTGAAAAATGAATACTGAGGAAGCCACGGAATTTCTGAAGGATAGAGGAATACTCACTATGAAGTATCCTCACGGTTACCTACTAAAGGTATCTAGAAGGGAAGGCAGTCCATCGCGCCGTATAGAGATGGATGAACTGGATACTATCCTAGCATTAGGCAAAGTTAAACTGAATGCAGTTGAGGACAATGTGACAATGTAATGTGACAATGTGGACAATGTAATGTGACAATGTGGGAGACATTCTCATCGAAGTTGAAAAGAAGGACCTTATCCGAGACTAATGCCAAACATCAACGATAATGTGAAAGCATTCAGCAGATCGTCATGACTAGTTGCTTCTTTATCTAAGGCATCTTCACCGTTCTCTGCAGCAGTCCTTAGTAACGTTATGAATTTAGCGGACTTTGGATGTATAGACATGTATTGAATAATGCTAATATAGTGACTCCATCGTTTTCAGCGCCTAGTAAAAATAGTAATTACAGCACATAATTGAACAAGCTAAAATCTCGGGCTTAGACGGCGATAAAATTCGACTGCATATACGTGCTTGCACTTGGCATTGTGGCGCGTATAATCTGGACATGAACAGGTCCAGCCTGATTGAGTTGCAATGACGGTATATGTGTTGTTGCCAGATGTCGATTTGACTATATAATTTGATTCATTGATAATCAAAATAGCACCACTTGTTTTGGCAATGAGTTTGCCTCGTTCTTCACGGTTAACTAATCGTTTAGGTATCACTAGGCACCCCGCGCATCTTGATGACAGTGGGTAGTTTTTCATCTATTGCCTAATCAAATCTTTTATTAGGATATTCTTGTCGCTCTTTTCTGATTCTAGTTACTCCATTTAGATCTTTAGTGTATATCCAAAACAAAGCATTTTGTCCATCTTCCCAAGTGATTTCAAATTTATCGCCAGTAGTTGCAGCCAGGCGCGCATGGCGGCAGCTACGGTATGATTTGTAAATCTAGATGTATTATAGCCTTTATAGATTAACTATAAGTATTGAATCAGGTTTCTAACACTGTCGGGGCAGTGGGTAAGGCCAAGGTAGTGAATGGTCAACTAGCAGCGTTTGCTAACGAAGCAGAAAAAGCAGGTGGATTTCAACAGGCATTTGGTCCACTTGGAGATATTTTGGATGTTGGAGACGGGCAAAGAATCACTCAAGAACAGGAAAACAAAGTATCCCCGGGCACCCGTGTGGGAAGATAGATTTATTTATACTACTGATAGATAGTGGTGATTCACAACAGAACTATAGTGTGTATCGTCAATATAATTAGAATACTGGTCTGAACTAAAAAGTAGGAGACTATCTTAGAAAGAGTGATAATAACTAATGAATGATTTACTGCAGAGAATTGCAAATATTGATTGGCAAGCTGTAACAGAAATCCTAGCTGAAAAGGGGTACACCGTGGTGTCACAATTTTTACCGATTCAAAATTGCAATGAACTTATTGCCGAATATGATAACTCCAATCTGTATCGAAAGACAATAACGATGGAAAAGTATCGTTTTGGATTAGGCGAATACAAATATTTCAAATATCCTTTGCCTGAAATAATTCAGATCCTCAGACAAGCGATTTATCCAAAGCTTTCACCTATTGCAAATACATGGATGAAGATGCTAAACATGAAGACAGAATTTCCAGACAGATTTGATGAGCTTAAAACTCTTTGCCATGAAAATAATCAGAAGCAGCCTACAGTGCTTATTCTAAAATATGGTAAAGGAGGACATAATACCTTGCACCAAGACCTATATGGTGCTATATTTTTTCCTTTTCAAGTGGTGTTCTTCCTAAATGAGCCCGATGTAGATTACACTGGTGGAGAATTTGTATTAACGCAGCAAATTCCAAGGGCACAATCAAAAGTAATTGTTTTAAAACCGCGTAAAGGAGATATGTTGATTATCACTACAAATTTTATGCCTATAAAGGGTAGTAAAGGATATTATCGTGCACAAATGAGACATGGCGTGAGTGAGGTACATTATGGGAAACGACATACACTCGGCATTATTTTTCATGATGCCCTAACCTAATCTCATGATATGTGACAACTACATTAACAATTTTGAACCTGAAAATTCCAATTGGTAAAGCATCTTAGCGAATAGATAATTTGACAACTTTGATTCATGGCGAACGATTGCGCTTTTGATAAATATTGACGGCTCAATATAGTTTTAGGCCCGCGCCTCATACGTACAGGAATAAATTTAACACCATAATGGGATGTCGTCTACACTTAGCACGCACTATTTTTTGATAATATCTATAACCTGGCTTGCTGCATATCTTATCATAAAGCTCTTTCCGATGTAGTTATGTCATATGTTTTAAGAATCCGATTAACTATTTTACGGACCTATTCCAGGTAAAGCTAAGAATGAGATAAGTATTGCATGCGGTTGGTAATAGCTAGAACTGATTGGCTTGTCATTTAATGAAACTAATTTATACTTGATCCCAACTCTCTATTGAATCTAAAAGTGTAGTAAGAATATCTTTAGGTTTTATGACATAGAAACACCTTGCAAAGTCAAGCCTCAAGATACTTGTTATCTATAGTATTCATTATTTGGCGCAAGTGTATCTGTGCCTGATCAATTGCTTGTTAGGTCAGAATACCTTGTTGTCTATTTCACTATTGGTGTATATTATATAACACGATTAGTAAACGACCCTAAATCAAATAAAAATGATCGTACCAAACTTAATTAGAGAAATTACCTTATCTTCTCTGTATTGCAATAAAATGACTATAGTTTTCCTAAAAATGACAATACTTTATTAGTTACTATCGTTGTGTTTATAACCTTGAGAACGGACTTATTGTTGAACACACTATATGTCAGGAGTACAGTCTGTGGTTTCGATGTTGATTAGCAGAAAGGCATCAGTTGCAGTAGGAATAGCGATAGTTTTCATTGTAACTATTGATTTGCTTACGACTCGTCAGATTTTACCGTATAACAATGATACGGAAGCTGTAATCTTTATTTTGACTATAGTGATTGGTTATGGCATCGGTTCGTGGATCCTTTTGTCATTCACTAAACGATTAAGTAAAGACATTAGAGCTAAATCATACTTTATCAATCTAATCCATTGGACTGTTACTTTAATTCAATTCGCTCTATTAGGAATACTATTAGTTGTACTCTTTAGTAATACTACAGGACTTCTCTCTCCTCTAGTCCTTGCTGTCAGTTCTATAGCTGCAAGCATCATTATGGGGGCAATCTCATTCAAATTCTTCTCATGGTATAAATTAAGTAATTATAAAAATTTCACTATCTTGTGTTATGCTGTAGCAGCGATATTGATTGCTACTTCAATAGCACAAGAAGGTTTTAATAAATTACTACTGATACAAGTAGTACAGGAGCCTACGCCGCCAGGAGCAACTATCCAATCAACTTTTTTATACAAATCATCTGACAAATATAATGGTCAAATAGAATATAAGGTAGTAGACCCTCACACTACTACACTTTATATTCTACCAAATTCGTACCAAACACTTTGGGATATTGGTTCGGTGATTCCTATAGCGTTCGTATTTAGATGGTTAGCTTCTACTGCGCTTTTGCGTAGCTTTTATCAAACAATAGGTAAACTCCCTACTTCTTATTGGATTATTCTTTCACTTCCCCTAGTATTCTATTTTATTGGAAAAATATCAGTAGACTGGACAGGAGGAAGCTTCTTGGGAGTAGATGAAGAATATCGATATTATTTAAAACTCTTATTTAGAATGGGTAATGTAGCAGGAAGTATCCTGTTTGGTGTTGCCTTTTTTGTAATAGCAAGAAGAATGACTTCACCGAAATTAAAAGACTATCTTATAATTACAGGAATAGGCGATACAATAGTGGGTCTTGCACTTTCAACTTCAGGCCTGCAACAGACGTACGGAATCGCTGGACATTCCCTAGTACTATTATCTTCATATCTGTTTAGTATAGGACTGTATCTTTCGGCAATAGCGTTGTCACAGGATAGTTTGCTGAGAAGATCGATTAAAAAATCTGCAATAAATTTAATAGATGATATTGGATCGGCACAAATGGAACAACAGATAGAGGGAAGGGTAAAGAAGTTAGTTCGAAAAGAACAAAAAGAACTTGAGGGACAGACTGGTGGCTTTTCAGATGAAGTTGGTGAGGATGAACTCAAAGAATACATGGAGTTAGTGATAGAGGAAACAAAGGACCCAACCAACTACTTTAAACAGAATGAATCTCGAAAATAGATCTTAGTCTGACCATATGTCGGGGAGGCCGCTCTACCTATTTCTAGCAAACTCGCCATCGGAATTCAGTATCTAGGAATAAACCAAAATTGTTCTATGCCAAAAGTGAATCGTTGTAGATACTCTCCAACCTTGGTATAGTTTAGTATAATGAAGGCTCATAGCATTCTGGTATTTGAAGAGATTTCCATATAAATTTACTAGCCAGCAATGACCTGTACAGGATTACCTCTGGAAATATAGACAACATTAGTTGGCGTTATTCTCATATTCGATGAACAATGAACCATTACTTAGTTCTATGCCGCTACTATCTATTACTATTTTCAAACCAGATGTTGTTTCAATTCTTATTCCTTCTTCGAGTTCGGTTGAGTCATTGATACTTATAATCGCCTTATCTGTCTTGATTACTTTTTGATCATAGACGCTAGATATAATTGGCGCTTGTCCAATTTCCCAAAAGCAGCCTGGCCAGACAGGCAATCGTCTATCACCATTTTCAAATTTAATCCATACATTAGATCCAATTTGAGGCATAAAATAGAATGTTAAGAAATCCGACGTGTCTGAAACGTTTATGATTAGTAGATGCAAACATAATTCTACAATAACTTTCAGTAAAGAGGCGTGTTGGCATTTAGTAGTCTGCGGCGTAGAGGATTTTTGTCTCCAGATCCTCAATTAGAAAATTGTCTAGTTTACATCTTGTACGGAAATTTTACTAGACGTAAGTGCAGTAGTAGATAATGATCTGTTGCTGCTACCACCCCAATGCCTTTGCGGATTTATTAGCTGCTTCATCTAGAGCTTGCTTTGGTTCTTTTATGCCATAGTAAACTTCGTCAAGTGCATGACGAATATTTTCCGCTATCTGAGGATATTCTGGTATACTGGGTCTACTGTGTCCTGTTTTGAGTAAAGTGATCAATTGATCGTAATGGGGTGTTGTATTAAATATTACTCTTGAATATGGATCTTGGCCTATAGGTATCTGTGTGGGAAGAGTCGAGTGTGCTGCTAAATATGGAGCAAGTATTTTT
>Ga0164306_10000727_pt1 | contig 13867 bp, 11 predicted proteins | sample Whisoiple_242_MG_FD_110213 | JGI IMG/M metagenome (GOLD analysis project Ga0164306, IMG submission 110213) | Soil microbial communities amended with fresh organic matter from upstate New York, USA - Whitman soil sample_242_MG | ecosystem: Environmental > Terrestrial > Soil > Unclassified >... | reverse complement strand
GCAGTCGTCGACGAACTGACAGCGTTGTTGAACGATCACTAGATTCCGTTATTGTCGTCGACGAACGCCCGGCCGACGTTCGCGACATCGCTATCGGTCTCCACGAACCAATCGGTGCCGTCACAGGACGCTGAGGGTGACGTCGACGTTTCCCTTGATGGCGTTGGAGTACGGGCACAGCTGATGGGCCTTGCTGGCGAGCTCCAGCGCACTGGTCCGGTCGAGGCGCGGGGCGTGGATGTCGAGCGCGACGGTGAGTCCGAACCCGCCGCTCGGTTGGGCACCGATGCCGACGCTGGCTGAGACCTGGGAGTCGGTCAGGTCGGCTGATTCCGACCGGCCGGCGACCTTGAGTGCGGAGTGGAAGCAGGCGGCGTAGCCCGCGGCGAACAGCTGCTCGGGATTGGTTCCGCCGCCGGGGCCGCCCATTTCCTTGGGGACCCGGACGTCCACCGACAGTTGGCCGTCCTCGCTCTCGCTGTGTCCGTTGCGGCCGTCCCCGGAGGCAGTGGCGACGGCGGTGTACATGACGTTCATGAATTCTCCAGGAGGTGGTGTGACTCGGGGAAGGCCCTGTGCCGGCAATTGTCTTGTGCCGGCAATTGTCTACGGAGCGGTCGGTGCGGGTGCTGTCATTCGCCACCGACAAAGGTCAACGGTTGTGCGACGTCCTCCAGGGGCTTGTTCTCCGCGTCGATTCCCAGGAACGTCTCGACCAGGCCGCCGATGATCATGATGACGGCGGCCAACAGGTAACCGTAGACCAGCAGCGTGGGGTTGCTGCCGTCGCCGATGAGTGCGCCGTACAGCACCGGCCCCAACGCGCCGAAGCCCTGGGCGATGGCGAAGAAGACGGCGATGGCCATCGCTCTGACTTCGAGCGGGAAGATCTCGCTGACCGTCAGGTAGGCCGAACTCGCGCCGGCGGAGGCGAAGAAGAAGATGATGCACCAGGCGATGGTCTGGGTGAGTGCGTTGAGTAGGCCGGCATTGAACAGGAATGCGCTGATCGCCAGTAGCACACCGGACAGGATGTAGGTGCCGGCGATCATCTTGCGCCGGCCGAGGGTGTCGAAGAGATGCCCGAGGGCCAGCGGTCCGATGAAGTTGCCGACCGCGAAAGCGATGAGATACCAGGGGGTTGCCGACGCCTCGACGCCGTAGAACGTCCCGAGCACGATGGTGTAGGTGAAGAAGATCGAGTTGTACAGGAACGACTGAGTGATCATCAGGGTTGCACCGAGGATGGACCGCTTGGGATAGGTCTTGAACAGCACCCGCAGCAGCGCGATGTAGCCGTGGCTGCGTTCGGGGCGTAGTTCGATGGCCTTCGAGTCGTCGACCTCGGGGATGGTGCGGCCGCCGTCTCGGACCTCATTCTCGATGTAGTCGATGGACTCCTCGGCTTCGTCCTTTCGGCCGTGCATGACCTGCCAGCGCGGACTTTCCGGCAGATGCCGACGCAGGACCAGGATGAACAGGCCCAGTACCGGGCCGATCAGGAACCCGAGCCGCCAACCCAGGCTAGGGTCGAACACGTTGAGGAAGATCAGCGACCCCAGAGTGCCGAGAATCGCCCCGAACCAATAGGTTCCGTTGATGGCGATGTCGATGCGGCCTCGGTAGCGGGCTGGGATCAACTCGTCGATGGCCGAGTTGATGGCGGCGTACTCGCCGCCGATGCCCATGCCGGCGATGAATCTGGTGGCGTACAGGAACGCGATCCAACCAGGCCCGGAGCCGAGCGTCAGCGCTGTCAAGCCGGAGCCGCCCAGGTAGACCCCGAGTGTCAACATGAACAGTTTGCGCCGGCCGAGCCGGTCGGAGAGCCGGCCGAAGAACAGCGCACCGACCACCTCTCCGATGAGGTAGACGGTCGCGATCAGGCCGACGGCGGTGGGGGACAGGCCCAGCGTGGTCGGCTCGGTCAGCGTCTCCGCGATCGCGCTGGCCACCGTGATCTCCAGGCCGTCCAGTACCCAGGCAACTCCGAGAGCGAGCACAAGCCGGGTATGGAACGGAGACCAGGGCAATCGATCCAATCGTGCCGGAATGAGACTGCGAATTGTCCTGTCGGTAGCTTCGGTGGCCATCTCGATCCTTCCGCCGCGGGCCGGTGTTCCGCGTCGGTGGTACCCATTGCGAAGAAATCTATGCGGGCGTTGTCAGGCTGTGGGCAGGCCTTCGTGATGGATTGGTCGACGCGCCGTGGATCAGGCTGGGAGGCGAAGATTTTGCTCGATCGCACCGGGCTGCAAGTGTTGCGTGATGCGCCCGATCATCCAGAGCCGCAAGCTGCAGCATGTCCGGTATGACGTTCGAGGCCCGATCCTGGTCGAGGCCGAGCGATTGGAGGCTCAGGGCCATCAGATCCTGAAGCTCAACATCGGTAACCCGGCCCCGTTCGGTTTCGCCGCCCCCGAGGCGATCGTCGCCGACATGGTGCACAACCTTTCCCAGGCGCAGGGCTACTCGGACTCGCGCGGCATCTACTCCGCCCGCACGGCGGTCGCGCAGTTCTACCAGGGTCGCGGGCTGACCGACACTTCCAACGACGATGTGTTCATCGGCAACGGGGTGTCCGAGCTGATCACCATGGTGCTGCAGGCATTCCTCGACGACGGCAACGAGATCCTGGTGCCGGCGCCGGACTATCCACTGTGGACCGGCGCGGTGTCGTTGTCCGGCGGCACGCCGGTGCACTACCGCTGCGACGAGAACGACGGCTGGAATCCGGATCTCGCCGACATCGAAGCGAAGATCACCCCCAACACGCACGGGCTGGTGATCATCAACCCGAACAACCCGACCGGTGCGGTCTACAGCCCTGAGATCGTCCGCGGACTGGTCGACATCGCCCGCCGGCACCAGCTTGTCGTGTTCAGTGATGAGATCTACGAAAAGATTCTGTTCGACGACGCGGTGCATCATCACACCGCCGCCTTCGCCGGTGACGACGTGCTCTGCCTGACTTTCAGCGGGCTTTCGAAGGCGTACCGGGTGTGCGGGTACCGGGCGGGGTGGGTGATGGTGTCCGGGCCGCGGCACGTCGCCGAGAACTTCCTCGAGGGCCTCACGTTGCTGGCCAACATGCGGATGTGCGCCAACGTCCCTGGCCAGTACGCGATCCAGACTGCGCTGGGTGGCTATCAGTCCATCGAGGAGTACATCCATCCCGGCGGCAGGTTCTACGAGCAGAGTGCGCTTGCTGCCCAGCTGCTGAACCAGATTCCCGGAGTGAGCTGCGTGAAGCCACGGGGCGCGCTGTACTGCTTTCCCCGACTGGATCCCGAGGTGTACCCGATCGAGGACGACGAGGCGTTCGTTCTGGGGCTCCTGCGGGACAAGAAGATCCTCGTCACCCACGGCACCGGCTTCAATTGGTTTGCGCCGGACCACTTTCGACTGGTGACCCTGCCTGATGTCGACACGTTGACGGAGGCGATCGGCCGCATCGCCAGCCACTTGGCTACGCTCCGCTGACGTGAAGGAGGGGAGACGATCGCGGAACAGGAGTTTGAGTCGGATCTCGGCGCCTCGCAGGTCAGGTGCGGTCCCGACCGGTGATCAGTGCCGCGAAGCGGGCCGGGTCGAGGAACGGTGACATGTGGGCGGCGTCCGGAAGTAGGCGAAACTCGGCGACGGGCAGTCGGTCGGCGAGTTCACGCATCGCCTCCGGGGTGCCGACCCGGGTCGTATTCCGCCGCGATCACGGTGGCCGGGGCGCTGATGCCCGCCACCTGCGCGGTGAGGTCGACGTCGGCGACACCACGTAGCGCGGTCGCCCACGACTGTCGATCCGCGCTCCGCAACTCGGTGGCGACGTCCTCGATGAACGTCGGGTGGTCGGCAATCTCCGCGGGACGAAACCGGCGGTGTAAGGCCGAGTCCAGGTCGATGGGATTGCCGGCATCGAGGCTGTCCGCTGCTGCCGCGAAACCTCGGGAACGGCGTGTCACGGCTACAGATGATGATCAGCTGTCGACGACATCCGGCGCAGCGCAAGCCATTTCCAAGGGGATCTGGCCGCCGAAGGAATGTCCGACAACATTCCATCGTTCATCTCGCTGCCGTGCCTGCGCGATGATGCGTTCGGCGAGATGCCGTTGCGGGCCAGCGGTGTGGGGCGCCGGTGTGACGTCCGGTGCCCACACCTCACCCGGCGGGTGACTGGACACGGCGGACCACACCCACGGGCGGAGCGGAGTTCCGTGCAACAGCAGCCAGCGCTGCCCTGGCTTTCCGGTGTCCGCGCTCATCCGACCTCTCCCTCCAAAATGCCGTCGTCGACGGTACGGAAAGGGCGCCGTCGCGGGTGTGACATAGAGCTTTGCGATGCGAGGGAGCACATGGTTCATCGTCTGGCGGCTTTAGGTTAGGCTCACCAACCATGTCCACCCTGGGGTCGAGCGCGACCTTGTCGGCCGACGACCTGGTGCTTGCCTATGAGCACACCACCGTCGTGCACGGCGTGTCGGTGCTGTTGCGGCCCGGTGTGGTGACCGCTCTCATCGGTCCGAACGGTAGCGGCAAGTCCACGCTGCTGCGGTCCCTTGCCCGGCTGCACCGGGTGCGTTCCGGGCGGATCGACCTTGCCGACGGTGGCGGCGCGGCGCGGGACATTGCTGCGTTGTCCGCCCGCGAGTTCGCGACGAAGGTCACGCTGTTGTCGCAGTCGCGACCGCACCCCTCCGGCTTGGCGGTCCGGGACGTCGTGGCCTTCGGGCGCCATCCGCACCGGCGGCGGTTCGCCGCGATGGCCCACGCCGACCGCACGGCGATCGAGCGCGCGCTGAGCCTCACCGGGATGGTCGGGATGGCAGATCGCGCAGTCGACCGGTTGTCGGGTGGCGAGTTGCAGCGCGTCTGGCTCGCCACCTGCCTGGCCCAGGAAACCGACGTGCTGCTGTTCGACGAGCCGACCAACCATCTCGATCTGCGTTACCAGGTCGAGACGCTAGATCTGATCAGGGATCTCGCTGACGATCACGGCACTGCCATCGGGGTCGTCCTGCACGACCTGAGTCACGCCGCCGCGATCGCCGACCAAGTGGTGTTGCTCGGGAGCGGTCGGGTCCACGCCTCGGGCGATCCGGCCGACGTCCTGACCGCCGACCACCTGAATGAGGTCTACGGAATCGCCGTGCACACCTCCGTCCATCCCGTGACGGGCCGCCTGCGCATCGAACCGCAGGGCCGCCACCTCCGTCGCCGTACCAGCAGTGCGGCGACCCATGGCATCACCTCCGAAGGGAACCAATGAGAAACCGAAGGACCGCAATCACTCTCGGCTCTGCGCTGCTCGCGCTGCTGGCGGCGTGCGGCATCACCCAGCCCGCCTCGTCGGGCACGTCTGCAGCGGAAGTCACGTCGAACGGATCAGCGTCCCCGGCCGCCGACGAGGTAGCTGCCGGCGGGACAGGCTGCGCGGACGACGCGACGACAACTGCAACGGGGCCGGTGTCGCTGACCGACGGGTTCGGCCGCACCGTTGAACTCACCAAACCGGCCGAGCGGGTGGCCGTGCTGGAGTGGCAGCAGACGGAGGAGGTGTTGACGCTTTGCGTCGACCCAGTGGCCGTGGCCGATGCTGAAGGCTTCGCCCGATGGGACACCGCGGAGACACTGCCCGCCGGTGCCACCGACGTCGGTACCCGCGGCGAGCCGAACCTGGACGCCTTGTTCGCCACGAATCCCGACCTGGTCATCATCGAGGCGTATACGCCCGACGACGAGATCATCGGACAGCTGGCGGCTTACGGAGTGCCGGTGTTGGCCACCAAGGGCGCCGATGCGGCGGACCCGATCGGGCAGATGAAGGACACCTTCACGTTGATCGCCGAGGCGACCGGGCGGCAGGAACGGGCGCAGGTCGTGCTGGATGAGTTCACCGCATCGCTCGCGAGCGCCAAAGCGGCGGTGGGGAACTCGACATCGGCGACGGAGAAGTTCGTCTACTTCGACGGCTGGGTGCAGGGCGGCAACGTCTCCATCAGGCCGTTCGGCCAGGGATCGATGATGGGTGAGCTCGGTGAAGAGCTGGGGATGACCAACGCCTGGACCGGTGAGGTCGACCCGGCCTACGGGCTCGGCCAGACCGACATCGAGGGCATGACAGCGGTCGGCGACGCGACGTTGTTCTACACCGGCACGGAGGACCCCGACAGCGATGTGATGGCAGAGCTGGCGAAGAACGAGATATGGAAGGCTCTTCCAGCGGTTGTCGAGGGCAATACCCACGCTTTCCCGTCCGGTATCTGGACGTTCGGTGGTCCCCGGTCCGCGCAACAGGTGCTCGACGCCTATGTCGCGCAGCTGACCGGCTGACCAGTCGGCCGGACTTCAGGTGTCGGAACAGGTCTTGTCGGGGTCGGTCGTTGTCAGGGAACGGCCGGCCGACTCCCTCGAGCCGCAGGGCGTCAAGCGGATCGGTACCGCGGGCGCGCTCGGCGCGGTCGGTGTGCTGCTGCTGTTGGCCGGATTGCTGTTTCTGGTCGCCGGGTGGCACCTGACGCAGGGCACCTCCGGTGTCGGTGTCTCGGAGCTGTGGGCGCTGGCTACCGGAGGCTCCGATGCCACCGCTGAATCCACCCGGCAGATCCTGGTCGGTTCGCGGATTCCGCGGCTGGCGGCGGGGATCGCCGTCGGTTGCGCACTGGGGATCGCCGGTGCGTTGTTGCAGTCGCTGACGCGAAACTCGTTGGCATCCCCGGACACCCTGGCGGTGACGGCCGGGTCGTACCTGGCGGTGGTGGCGGTGGCCGCGTTCGGGCTGACCATCCCGCTCTGGGCCTCCGGCGGTGTGGCGTTCCTCGGCGGACTGACCGCGGCTGTGCTCGTGCTCGGGTTGTCCGGAGCGGGAACGTCGACCACCCGCATCCTGCTGGCCGGTTCGGCGGTGGCTCTGGCCCTGCAGTCCGCGACGGCGACGCTGCTCATCCTGTTCACCCAGAACACGACCAGCCTGTTCGCCTGGGGCAGCGGCTCCCTGAGCCAGCTCGGCCTCACCGCGTTCCTGTACGCAGCCCCGGTGGTCGTCGTGGCCACGGTGGCCGGCCTGCTGTTGTCCCGCCGGCTCGATCTGATGGCCCTGGGCGACGACACCGCTTCCGTGCTCGGCGTTCCGGTCCGCTCGACCCGCTTCATCGGCATCGTGCTGGCCGTCGTGCTCACCGCAGCAGCTGTCACCCTGGCCGGCCCGATCGGATTCGTCGGTCTGTGCGCGCCGGTCATCGTCCGGCTGTTGGGGCGAGTTCTGCCCGTGCTCAACCGTCATGCGGTGCTGATCCCGGCCTGCGGTCTGGTCGGTGCGCTGGTGGTGATCGGGGCGGACGCCATGATGCGGGCCATGTTCGGTGCCGAGGCGGGCATCGCCATTCCGACCGGAGTCGTCACCACCATCGCCGGCGCTGTCGTGCTCGTGCTGTTGGCTCGACGGCTGCGGGATGCCGGACCGACGCGGCAGCCGCCGGCCGCCGGCGTCGGACTGCGCAGCCGGCGACGCTTCGCTCTGGTGCTCATCGGATGCGCGGCGCTGGCCGCCGGCACCCTGCTGCTTGGTCTGCTCGCCGGCCACACCTGGTTGCGCACCGGTGATATCGGACTCTGGCTGTCCGGGCAGGGGTCACCACTGGTCCGGTTCGCACTGGACGAGCGCGCGCCGCGGGTGGTTGCCGCAATGGTCGCTGGTGCGGCGATCGCGCTGGCGGGCACACTCACCCAGGCGACGTGTCGCAATCCATTGGCCGAACCAGGCCTGCTCGGAATCACCGCCGGTGCGGGTGTCGGAGCGGTGATCGTGGTCACCGGCGGCGCGATGGGAACCGAAGGTGCCTCGAACCCGGTCATCCTGGCTGCCGCGATGATCGGCGCTCTGGCCGCGTTCGCCCTGGTGTACGGGTTGACCTGGCGTGGCGGATTGAACGCCGACCGGCTGGTGCTGATCGGCATCGGCGTCTGGTACGGCGCATCCGCCTTGACCACGCTGTTGCTGGTTCGAGCCAATCCGTGGGACACCCCGCGGATCTACACCTGGCTGTCCGGGACCACCTACGGGCGCACCTGGCCGCAGGTCGTGCCGGTCGCGGTTGCGCTGGTCCTCGCCCTGCCGGTGGTTTTCGCGGTCCGGCGGGAGTTGGACCTGCTGGCCCAGGACGATGACACTCCGCGTCTGGTCGGCGTCCACCTGGAACGGGTGCGGCTGACCATGTTGTTGCTGGCAGCCGTGCTGGCCGCGACATCGGTTGCCGCGGTTGGCGTCGTCGGATTCCTCGGGCTGGTCGCCCCGCACGCGGCCAGGGCACTGGTCGGCACCAAGCACGTCCGGGTGATCGGAGTCTCGATGCTGCTGGGCGCGGTGTTGTTGGGCCTGGCCGACACCGTCGGCCGTTCGGTCATCGCCCCGGCACAGATCCCCGCCGGACTCGCCGTTGCCCTGATCGGCGCTCCCTACTTCGTCTACCTGCTGGCGCGTTCGCGGACTCGCGCCTGATCCGGATCGAAAGGATGACGGGTGGCACATCGTCAGCGTGTCGGTGATCAACTTCCTGGCCGACAACTGCTGCTCGGCAGCACCTATCGGCCTTTTTGTTTGATCTTGCCGGTGGGTGACCCGCAGCTCAGTCCGGCGGTGCCGAGGTGGGGCATCGTCAACTCGGACCACCAGCCCGTCGAACGCGGACCTGCACCGTCGATTACCGTTCAGCGTGGGAGGACACCGGTCGATCGCCGGTTCGGCGCCTGACCAAATGCGGTTCCCCGACAGCACAGCAGCCGTGGGTTGCCGACCACAAGGCCCTCGGCACGCGTCAGGAGGATGTGATGGGCAAGCGGTCGACGGTCAGCATGATGGACGTCGCCGCCTTGGCCGGGGTGTCCAGGGGCACCATTTCCAATGTGCTGAACAGCCCAGAGCTGGTGGCGCCGGCAACTCGTGCGCGGGTCCTGGAAGCCATCGAGAAACTGGGCTGGGTTCGGAACGAATCGGCACGGCAACTGCGGGCCGGACGCAGCACCGCGATCGGATTGATCGTCAGGGACATCTCCAATCCGTTCTTCAGCGACATGGCACGCGGCGTCGAAGAAGTCGCTGCTGCGGCCGGCCACTCGGTGTTGTTGTCCGACAGCGCGCGCGACCCGGACCGTGAGCGTGCAGCGCTGGACCTGTACCAACAGCTCCGCGTCGGGGGTGTGATCCTCGCTCCGATCTCTCCCGGCGACCGCGGCCTGTCGCGTCGCCTGGACATCCCTGTGGTGCTTGCCGACCGGATCGGCGATTACGACGATGCGTGCGCGGTGTCTGTCGACGATTTCGTCGGCGGGCAGGTCGCCGCAACTCACCTGCTCGAACAGGGGCACCGTCGATTGATGGCGGTCGGCGGGACCATTGATATCCCGCATGTCCGCGAACGGCGTGATGGTGCCAGTCGAGCCGTGCTGCTCGGCGACGCGGAAGCCACGCTTCAGGTCCTGTCCACCGATCGGCTCGACATCGATGGCGGCCGGTCCGCCGCCGCTGCCATCGGAGCGATGCCCGACGACGAGCGACCCACCGGCGTGTTCGCCCTGAACGACCTGGTGGCGATCGGGCTCCTGCAGGGGCTGATCTTCCGGCGGGTTGCCGTGCCGGATGACATCAGCATCGTCGGGTACGACGACATCGAGTTCGCTGCCGCTGCAGCGGTTCCGCTGTCCACCGTCAGGCAGCCGAGTCTGGAATTGGGGCGCCGCGCCGCCGAACTGGTGCTCGGCGAGATGCGGGCGCTGGAGGACGGTGAACCACACCGGCACATCCAGGAGCGGTTCACGCCGGTCCTCGTCGCCCGCTCGTCCAGCAGTCGCATGAGCCCGTTGAGCCACACAGCCGGAGCCTGAACCGCCTGGGAGCGAAGTTTCGCGCTGCAGGCGCCACCCGGGCAAGATGCCTGAAGGGTTCTCACATTAGGGGGTGGCAGTGCGCATGAACCTGACAGCCGGGCAGAACGTCGCCATCACAGCTACGAGCATCGGCGTGCGCCTTCAGCAGCCAGGGGGCGCACAGGTCGACCTCGTTGCCCTGTTGCTCGACGAGCGGGGCCAGGTCAAGGCCGACAGTGATTTCGTCTTCTACAACGCTCCCCACCACCCGAGCGGCGCCGTCACGCTCACGGAACACGCACTGGGCGTGGATCTGCGTCTGCTTCCACAGGGCGTCGAGCGGGTTATCGTCGCGGCGAACAGCGATGGCGAAAGCCGGCTTGATGGCTTGACGGTATTGGTGGAAGGCGACGAGACATCCACATTCGCCCCGTCGAGTCTGGCCGGCTTGCCGACCGCGGTCCTTCTCGAGTTCTACCGCCGCGGTGGCGGTTGGCGGATCCGCGCGGTGGGTCAGGGCTGGGCGGAAGGCCTGGCCGGCTTGGCCCGCGAGTACGGAGTCAACGTGGATGCCGATCACGACCAGCCGGTGACCGCGGGATCACTGGAGCCGGAACTTGGCCCCGTTCAGTCGGAGCTGGAGCGGCTTACCCGGCGCAGGGACGTGCTCATACGAGACGTCGCAGCGCTCGACCAGCAGGTACGGGAGGCGCGTCAGACGATCGTCGAGACTGACGAGCTCAGACTTTTGCAGGAAGTGGGGTACTACCAGTTCCGGCATCCGCTCGATGACGTCCTGTCCTCGAAAAAGCGCCTGGACGAGCTTCGCGCGGCGATCAAGGAAGCGATCAGGAAGCGGACGGCCGTACGCGGCAAATCCGGCTGGATGGTCAACGGTTCGCTGAAGGAAGGAGCGGCCCTCGTTCGCCAGTTCAGCGACCTGATGCTGCGCACTTACAACATCGAGGCCGACAACTGTGTACGCACTGTGCGCGCCCACACGGTCGACACCGCTCAGAAGCGGCTGGAGCGGACCCGCGAGGCGATCGTAAAGAGCGGCAGCACAATGGGTGTCGCGATTGATGAGACCTACCATGCGCTGCGTTTGGAGGAGCTTCAGTTGACCGCGGACCACCACCTTCGCGTCGAGCAGGAGAAGGAGGACGCACGAGAGGAGCGGCAGCGGCAGCGGGAGGAGGCCAAGGCGCAGGAGGAGTTCAGGCGGCGGAAGAAGGACCTGCTCAAGGAACAGGCGCATTACGAGAGCCTGCTGGAGCGGTCCCGGCTGAGCGGCGACGAGGCGGGGTTACTGGAAGCGCGAGAGCGGCTCGCAGAGATCACGGAGAGCATCGAGGACGTCGAGGAGTTGGCGGCGAACACCCGCGTCGGCTACGTCTACGTCATTTCCAATGTGGGTGCCTTCGGTGATCGCGTCGTCAAGATCGGCATGACCCGCCGCGAGGACCCGCTGCAAAGGGTCTACGAGCTGGGAAGCGCATCCGTACCGTTCAAGTTCGATGTCCACACGCTCGTCTTCAGCCACGACGCAGTCTCGCTCGAGACCGCGCTGCACCGGGAGTTCGATCAACAGCGAGTCAACCGAGTCAACCGACGGCGTGAGTTCTTTCGAGTGAGCCTCACGGAGGTACGGGCCGCCCTCGAAAAGGTCGGGAAGAACCATGTGGTGGAGTTCCGGGAACTCGCGGAAGCACCCGAGTGGCGGCAAAGCCAAGCGCAGCAGACCGGAAACGACCGTCACGGCGTCAGCCTGAGCCGGTAGGAGGAACAAGACCTATGGCCCGTCGTAGCGGAGTCGTCTCCGCACTTGTGCGAATGCAGCGGGAAGCCGAACGGCAGCGAGTACGTCAGGCGCGCGCGGCAGCCCAATCCCAACGTGCCGCAGCTGCCGCACGCACACGCGCGGCCGTGCAGGACCAGAAACTCAGAGCCCGCATGTACGCGGATGACAGGACGCAGGAGGCTGCCGATGACACGGCACAGGTTGAACATCAGGTAGAGATCCTGCAGAGCGTGCTCGCGGCGACGCTCCGCGTCGACGACTATTTGGACCTTGAGGCCCTGAAAAAACCCCCGCCGTACCCGGTATTCGACCCACGCTCAGTCGGAACGCCTCCGTCACCCCCCTCCGCAAGCGACTTCGCAATCGAGGGCCCGTCGACCCTCGGGCGAGTGTTCGCCGCCTCGAAGCATGCCGCTCGGGCCGAGCAGCGACAGGCCGAATACGAACAAGCCCTTGACGGTTACCGGGCCGCGGCCCAACAGCACGCGCACCGGTTGGAAAAGGCGCGCTTCGAACATGACGCGGGGGTCGCCCGTCAACGGGAGGAGCACCGAAAACAGGTCGAGGAGGTCAGCGCGCTGCAACGTGGGTTGGCGGCGCGTCAACCGGAGGCCGTCGTCCGTTACCTGGACCTCGTGCTGGAGGCCGCCGCATACCCCGACGGTTTCCCTCACTCATGGCGCCTTGCCTATGCCGCAGCATCCGGACACCTCGCCATCGAGTACGAGTTGCCACCCGTGGATGTGGTGCCCACCGACAAGTCCTTCAGATACGTGAAGGGCACCGACACGATCGCCCCGACAGCCCGCCCGGCTACGCAAATCCGCAGCATCCACGCCGAAGTGCTGCGGCAGACCGCACTTCGTGTCGTGCACGAGGTATTGGAGGCCGACCGGGGAGGAGCGATTCGGACGGTTGTGTTCAACGGGTACGTCCACGGCACCAACCCGGCGACCGGCCGGGAGATCCGCCCCTGCCTCGTCGCTCTCGCGACCTCCCGCGAGCGATTCCTGGAAGTCGATCTGGCGCGGGTCGACCCAGTGGCGTGCCTTGCGCATCTGGAGGCACGCGTCAGCAAAGACCCCAGCAAACTGCAGGCGGTCGAGCCGATCGTGCTGACTGGCTCACTTGAAGTGGACTACACACTGGACACCGATGTCGAGCCGCCCCCCATCCAGTACTCGTCGCGGGCAGATCCCGCGGTGCTCGACGGGGTCCCGCCGACGACGACGACAGAGCAGCGAGAGTTGGTCGCTGGTCAGAATGTGCCGCTGGAACGGCCAGTGGTGCAGGTGAACCTGCTTGCACATCATGCGGACTTGTCTGTGCTCTTGGTTGGCGCGAGCGGCCGTGTCGACCGCGATGAGGACTTCATTTTCTACAACAATCCGCGAGGCGCGGATGGCGCTGTCACGTTGGCTGCCAACGGTGCGAGCATCGACACCGGCCTGCTGTCACAGCGCTGCCAACGCGTGGTCTTGGTCATCAGTTCCGGCGATGGCAATTCCATGGCGGATGCGACGGCCGTGCTTCACCAGCTGGGCGGTGGGATCGACTTCCGTTTCAGCCCGACCGATTCCGCTCGCGTGAGCGCACTGGTCTGGGGCGAGCTCTACCTTCGCAGCGGCGACTGGCGCCTACGCGCGGTCGGACAAGGCTGGGCCGACGGACTCGCTGGTCTGGCCCGGGATTACGGGGTCGACGTCGAATAGCTGCAATCAGTTCGCCGATGGGTTGTGCCGCTTGACGCGCCCCAGCGTCACCGAAGGTTGCCTTGACGAAACGTCAGGTCGCAGGGAGTGGAGACCGCGCGAAATCTTTGTCGCACCAGCGCAGCTCAGATTCATTACCCTCCAAGTTGTCGGCCGCCGAGTGATCATCTGACCCTTGGCCGGGGAGTGGAATCGATCCTAAACGTCGAGAATGCCCGGTGAGTCTGCTGGAGGCGACACCTTGCGCCTCGACCGGTGCAATTCATCGAAGCCCGAGTCCGCGCTGCGGTCGACGCCGTCGGGATGTCACGATGACGTCGTGAGTGGACTCTTTGCCCTTCTCGACGACGTGGCCGCCATGGTCAAGCTGACGGCATCGTCGTTGGACGACATCGCGGCCGGCGCCGGCCGGGCCAGCATCAAGGCGGCGGGGGTGGTGGTCGACGACGCTGCGGTAACCCCGAGGTATGTGCAGGGTCTCAAGCCAGAGCGTGAGCTC
>Ga0164306_10000726_pt1 | contig 13869 bp, 13 predicted proteins | sample Whisoiple_242_MG_FD_110213 | JGI IMG/M metagenome (GOLD analysis project Ga0164306, IMG submission 110213) | Soil microbial communities amended with fresh organic matter from upstate New York, USA - Whitman soil sample_242_MG | ecosystem: Environmental > Terrestrial > Soil > Unclassified >... | reverse complement strand
TGCGCCTTCCCTTTTTCTGGGACGAAGCCGGTTTCTACGTCCCGGCCGCGTATGACCTGGTGCACTCCCACTCGGTGATCGCCACGACCACGCTCGATACCGGGCATCCTCCGCTTTCCGCCGCCTACCTTGCGCTTTGGTTCACGCTCAGCGGATGGAAACCGGCTGTCGCGCGCGTGGCCATGCTGTTGCTTGCGGCCTTTGCGTTGACCAACGTCTTTCTGCTGGCGCGGCGGCTGGCCGGAACCGGCGTGGCGGTGGCCACAACTGTTGCCACGGCCGTGTATCCAATCTTCTTTGTGCAGAGTTCTTTGACTCATGCCGATCTTACGGCTGCCGCTTTTACGCTCTGGGGCATCCGGCTTTACATTGAGCGGCGCGTTTTGCCCAGCCAGTTTGCTTTTTGCCTGGCCGTCCTGAGCAAGGAAACTGCAATCATCACGCCGCTGGCTTTTGCGCTTTGGGAAATCCTGCACGCGAGCGATCAGGACGAGCGAAGCCGGCTTCATCGCGCCGCGCTGGCGCTGGTTCCCGTTGTGCCGCTGCTGGGCTGGCTGGCTTACCACCATCACGCTACCGGAAGATTTTTTGGCAACGCCGATTTTTACCAGTACAACGTGACGCAGGCGCTCAGCCCGCTGCGTTTTGTGCTGGCGCTGACGCAGAGAATCTGGCATCTGTTTGGCGCCATGAACATGCTGGCGCTCACGGCGGCCACGGCCGTGGCCATGTTTTTTCCGCCGGTCATTGATTCAACTGGTGATCCCTCCGGCGAGCGCCCGCGCATTGCCGTTCAGGTGCAACTGCAGTTTGCGCTGATCATGCTGGCGCATCTGCTGGCTTTTTCGCTGCTCGGCGGCGCTCTGCTCACGCGTTACCTGCTGCCCGCTTATCCGCTGGTGATCATGATTGGCATGTCGACCTTGCGGCGGCGAATCGGGCGCTGGGAATGGCCCGCGGCCTTGATGGTGATGGTGTTCGTGCTGGGGCTGTTTTTCGATCCGCCTTACCGCTTTGCTCCGGAGGACAACCTGACGTACAGAGATTTTGTCGACCTGCATTACGAGGCGGCAAAATTCCTGGAGCGGCACGAACAGAAGTCGACGATCCTTACCGCGTGGCCGGCCAGCGACGAGCTCACCCGACCTTATCTTGGGTACGTGGCGCAATCTTTTCCGCTGGCGCAGGTTCAGAATTTCACCGTGGAAGAGATGATCAAGGCGCGGCAGATGCGCTCACAGTATCAAGTGGCCTATTTGTTTTCGACCAAGAATGACGTGCCTCCCTGGATCCATTCTGAGCTGTGGGAAAAGCTGAACCGGCGCTTTTTCGGTTCGCACGTTGACGTCTCGCCGGAACTGGCTGCGGAATTTCTTCACGGGAAAATCGTGTTTCTGGCCAGAAGAAAGGCCGAGTGGGTGGCGGTGCTGGAGATGGAGCAGTCATCGTCAGTGGCTGCGGTCGATCAAAAGCGCGAAGGGCCTGTTATCGCGCATTGAAAAAGGCCGACTGAACGCCGCCGGCAGCTGTCCCGCAAAAACACAGCCAATGTCCGGCCGGGCTCAACTCTTGTACGAACAGCTTCCCGGAAGAAAAGCTGTGCGCCTTGCCGAAGCTAAAACAGGACCCGTGCCAGCACCGCGTGAACGCTTGCGTTGTACCAGAAATATGCGAACACTAAAGCCGCCGACTCTACCGCCCGGAACCGCCACTGCCTTTTCATGGCCCAACCTCTCCCTGCTTTGCTAGCCTCTTGCCTCAACTTCCAAACGCGCGTGGGCAAAAGACCGCTTCTCATTGGGGGAGAGAATGCGCATCTTTTTCCAATCGTAAGCGAACTCCGTACCACAATCGAGACACACCACGTACGTTCCTGTATGCGTGGCAGCCTCACAGCGGCGCTGTCCTGGCTTGCTGGTCTGGGGAAAGCTAATCCGCTTGTGCCAGCATCCGAACAAAGCGTCAAAGATATTCACAATCTCCTCCCGGCTGCCTGGCGCTTGCTGAGCAGCCTCAGATACCTGGGTCGATCAAACTCTTTATACTCTTGGCCTGATATGGTCGTTACTGTAAGTAGTGCCAGCTTTGCTGATTTCGTTTCACTTGATTTCCACATCCTAATGACACAAATTGTCAGCAGGTTCGTCTTCTAAATACCACTTTCAATACATTGAACGCAGGTATTCTGGATTTGTTGCATTAAGATTCGTTGTCAGAGGCCGATTCCCTGCGCTCATCCATCTCAGGAATCAATGAGTTAACGGAAAGGCGGAAATATTGTTACGCGCCTCCACCGCCTTTTGAATTCAGGCTCTATAAGTCCTGAAACCCACCAGATTGCTAAAATTATCTTCCTCATGGAAAGCATTGATCCCAAAGCTGTAGGACAACGTTCCAAAGACGCCAGCCGCCCCTGGATATGGTCCATTGCCATATATTCCGGCGCGTCGCCTTTGCGCATGAATGCAGCGCCCGGCGCTTCCAACCCTGTAATTTCCGCCGCCGGCGTAACAGATGTTCCTGCGCGTTTCGTCGCTGATCCGTTCATGGTGCAGCTCGATGGTCTGTGGCACATGTTTTTTGAGGTCTTGAATAATCAGAGCAACAAGGGCGATATTGGCCGCGCCACAAGCCGCGACGGTCTCACTTGGCGGTATGAGCGGATCGTCCTGCAGGAGCCGTTTCATCTTTCTTATCCTTACGTTTTCCGCTGGAAAGACGATTTCTATATGACCCCGGAATCGCTGGGCGCTAATGCCGTGCGTCTCTATCGCGCCACGCGATTCCCTGACCGATGGACGCTGGTGAAAGACCTGGTTCCCGGAATGCACGCTGATCCTTCCATCTTCTTTCGCGACGGCAAATGGTGGATGTTTACTTGTCCCACGCCGCATCAACATGACACGCTGGCTTTGTATTACGCCGACAATCCAGCTTCCCCCTGGACCGAGCATCCTTCCAGCCCCATCGTTTCCGGCAATAAAAGCATTGCCCGGCCCGGAGGCCGTGTGATCGATTACGACGGCAGGCTTATGCGCTTTACCCAGGATTGTTATCCCATTTACGGCAAACAGGTGCGCGCCTTTGAGATCACTGAACTCACGCCAGCGACGTACAAAGAGCATGAAGCCGCTGAATCTCCGGTGCTCGTGCCCAGCGGCAGCGGCTGGAACGCTTCCGGCATGCACCACGTCGACGCGCATCGCGTCGGCGAATCATGGCTGGCGTGCGTCGATGGACTGGTGGATTTCTGACAAGGCTTGAAGAACATGGTGACCCTGGCAGGAGTCGAACCTGCGACCTGCGGTTTAGGAAACCGTCGCTCTATCCATCTGAGCTACAGGGCCACTCCCACCATTTTAACCCGTAAGCTCTCACCATGAAATCTCACCAGCGGCACACGCGGTTCCATCTCCGCTTCACGCCGGCAATCTCTTCAACAACGCTGAGGCCCTTCGGAACCACGGTCTTTCCCGCCGCTTCAGATAACGCGGCATGGTAGCTTTCTTGCCCAGCACGCGCTGCGCCCACTGCCTGGCCTCTTTCGCTTTGCCCTGCGCTGCCAGAAACTGCGCGTAGTTGAATTGCGTCTCAGAAAGCGTTGAAGTCCGCGTAACCTGCTCAAACATGTCTGCCGCCTGCGCTTCCTGGTTGTTGCACGCCCACGCGTATGCCAGCAGACCGGCCGCGCGCTGATAATCATAGTTGCGGTCTTTTCCCACCACGCGCTCCAGGTCAGCCACCGCCGTGGGAAAATCTTTCAACTCCAGCTCGCACAGCGCGCGCCGGTAAAAAGGATCGGGCGAGTCCGTCCGCGAAGAAATGGCGCGATCGTAGCATTCCTTGGCTTTGGCAAATTTCTTCTGCTCCAGGTAAAGATCCGCCAGCTCCTCATAATTTCCCGCCGAAGGATTGTCCAGCACTATCATCTCCAGTTGCCGGATCCGCTTGCGATGAGAAAATACCTGAAATGACTGCCGCAGCAATCCCAGGTCCGGTAGCACCTCCACCACAATGTAGATAAGCGCGCCCAGGCCGCCACCCATAATAATGACAAACAGCCAGTAGTTGTCCGGCCGCCGGCGGATGAAGTGCACAATGGCAATCGCCATAAAAATAAGGCCAAAGCTGTAGTTTCCGAATAGGTTCATGGATTAGCAGAGGAGCAGTAAAATTCTTTCTTCGTTTCCGGGGCCCTTCTTGTGCACGATTCGCGCCACAAGCATGCGCCTTTCAAACGCACCGCTTACTTCTTGGGAGTCGCCGCCTTGTCTTTTTCTTCCTCTTCAGCCATTTTCTCTGTGCGCTCACGGATCTTGGCCATCATCTGGTCCATTCTCTTTTGCTGGATCTCTCCCCCCGCCTGCATCCCTTCCTGGATCATTTGCGGCTGTTCGCGCAAGAGTTTCTGGCCCACCGCGGAAGAGTAGAACCGGATGACTTCATCCACGTCAGTCTTGCTGAGATGCCGGCGGTAAATCGGCACCATGGCTTCAATCATCTCGTCCAGCGGCATGTCCGCCATCAGGTCGTCCACCATGCCGTTCAGCGCTTCCAGTTGCTTCGGCGTCGGGTTAGGCACGCGCTCGCGGAAGGTTTCCTGGGCGCCCTGCTTCATGGCCTGCTTCATCCCGTCCATCATCAGTGACATGCTTTTACGGATCTGCAGCAGGTCCAGCAGTTTCATCACCTGGTCGCGGGTGGGCGCGTCCGCGGCCAGCCCTTCGGGTTTGGCCTTTGCCTGTCTGGCCGCTTCCGCCACGCTCTGCTGCGCGTATAGCGGCGCGGCAACCCCGAGTAATACTAGAAGCAGTAAAGCTCTGCTGCGCATATTCGATCTCCTGAATTTCCGGTAGTGGTACAGTTTCAAATCTGTACCACTACCCGTATCAGCGTCTAGCGATTCGCTTGCGAATTGCGGGCCTTTAGGCAGACGTTCATCGCGCAAGCGATGAATCCTTGATCAAACTGTACTACTACCGAATTTCCTGGGGGAGAGTAAGAATCGCATAATTCCCACTTGAAATGCCATAGCAAAACCAAAGCGGACCTGCACCGGGGCCATTATATTTTGTCCTTATAAGCTGAAGCTCTTATCTTGCCCGCGGATGCGTTTTGTCATAGACCTCCATCACGTGCGTGATCGAAAGCTGCGTATACTTCTGGGTGGTCGCAAGCCGTTCATGTCCCAGCAGCTCCTGGATGGCCCGCAGGTCGGCCCCTTCCGTCAGCATATGCGTGCCAAAGGCGTGGCGCAAAGTATGCGGATGAACGTCCGGCGGCAGTCCCCGTGAGACAGCGATCTTCTTCACGATCCTTCCTACGCTTCGCGTCGTCAACGGCCCGCCCCGCTGATTGATGAACAGCCGTCGCGTATTCTTGCGGGTTGCGTTCAGTACCTTCCGCCGCGCCTCGCCATACGCGGCCAGCGCTTCCGCGGCCGCGCCTTCCAGCGGAACATAGCGCTGCTTCTTTCCTTTTCCGCGAATCAAAATCACCCCGTTCGCCGCTTCAATATCGCCCAGTTCCACGCCCACCAGCTCTGAGTTACGCAGCCCGCAGCCATACAGCAGCTCAAAGATCGCGCGATCGCGCTCAGGAAACGCCGCGCTTTCAGGCATGTCTGTGTTCAACAGGCCATTGATCTCTTCCATCGTCGGGACGCGCGGCAGTTTCTTGGGCAATCGCGGAGAAGACACCAGCTTGGCCGGGTTTTGGGCGACAATACCTTCTCGCCCCAGCCATTTATACATCGACCGCAACGCGGCCAGCGCTCGCGCCACCGAAACTTTGCTCAAGCCGCAGCCATGAAGGTGCGAGAGAAATCCACGGACCGTAATGTGGTCAATCTCTTTCCAGCGCGCCTCCGGCCCCATATATTCGGCAAAGCGGCCCAGTTCGTTGCTGTAAGCGCGCAGCGTATGCGTACTGGCATTGCGCTCCCCGCGCAGCGAATCCAGAAACTTGTTGATGCCGCGTCGAATCTCCGGGCTCACCTGTGTGGCAGCCTGCTTCATGGCTTCACCGCCGTCGCGCTTCGCTTGCCTCGAGGATGAAACTTCCTGTAAACGGTCTTCAGCCGGTCCAGCGCCACATGCGTATAGATCTGGCTGGTGGAAATATCGGCGTGGCCCAGGATCGTCTGTACCGTGCGCAGGTCCGCGCCGTTCTCTACCATGTGCGTGGCGCAGCTATGCCGCAGCATGTGCGGGCTGGCATGGCGTACTGAAGCTGACGCATCTTTCACCATCTGCCATACCCGTTGCCGCGATAACCGTCCACCTCCGCGGCGCACAAACAACATGGATGAAACCTTTCCCTTCAGCAGCGTTTCCCGACCGCCGGTAAGATATGCGCTGATTCGCTCCTGTGCGGCTTTTCCAATCGGGACGATGCGCTCCTTGTCGCCCTTGCCCCGCACCAATATGTACCCAAATTCCAGCTTCAAATCTTCCAGCTTCACGTTGATGATCTCAGAAACCCGCATCCCGCCCGCGTAAAACACCTCCAGCATGGTCTGGTCGCGCTGCGCCAGCGCAGCAGAAAGTTTGGAATCGCCCGCCTGCCCCGCCGACTCCATCATTGCATCAATCTCGCTCACCGCCAGCGACTTCGGCAGCACCTTCCACTGCTTTGGCGAGTCGATCTCCAGTGTTGGGTCCTGCTTGATGATCCGGTCCAGCAGCAGATATTTGTAAAAATGCCGCAGCGTGGAAAGCTTGCGCGCCACCGACCTGTCCTTTACTCCATTGGCAAACAGCTGGCTCAAAAACCCACGCACGTCTTCCCGCGTTGCTTTGTCCAGATCGCGCCGGCGCCGGGCCGCAAGATACTCGGCAAACTGAAGCACATCAGACCTGTAGGCGCCCACCGTCAACGGCGTCAGCCCTTTCTCCACTTTCAGGTAGTCAAGAAATCCCCTCACTATCGGATCATCACGATCATCGCTCTTTCGCGTGTTATCAGACCCCATAATCTTCAGTATCCTTCCTTCTGTCCGACCAGCAAATAGCTGCGCTGGTTCCGATTGCCATCGAGTGCAAATTGCACCTCAATGGCGAAAATTTTGACACTTCCACTTTTATCCATGTCCGCGTCCATTCCGTGTTAATCCGTGGTAAAAATTTGCTTTCGGATCACGCGCGATGGTCGGCGATTCCGTAATCTCCCTTCGTGTCCATTGTGGTTAAATTTCTTGGTTTCTCCCACCCGGCCTTTTTCCTCTTTCGTTGCAAACACAGGTACTTCCATGATTCGACCCAAGCGTGACCCAAGCGTGACCCACGCGTCACCCAAGGGTCACCCAGGCGTGACCCAATCCCAGTCCCAGTCCCAATCCCAGCAGGCAGAGGGTCGCAAACTTCCCCAAAACACAAAACGCAACGGTTTCCCGTTGCGGAAATGCGACAGATCGCTCCCTGTCAGCTTTTACTGTAGCAAATATAAAGCGAATAAATCAACAGAAATCGACGCGGAATGGCGAATGTTTTTTCTCAAGAGCGCTTTCCTGAAACTTGCCTGGGTTTTCTCCGCGCCTCCGCGTCTCCGCGGTGAAAATTAGGGTTACCCGCCGTATGTAAGAATAAATCGATGCCAAGCGCCCAACCTTCCTCCATTCCCAGCTTCCTTTACGGCACTGCCTGGAAAGAAGATCGCACGCCGGCCCTCACTGAGCTGGCCATCCGCTGCGGCTTTCGCGGAATCGATACGGCCAACCAGCGCCGCCATTACTTTGAAGCCGGAGTTGGCCAGGCTCTTGCCGCCGCATATCGCGCCGGCACAGTCACCCGCGACGATCTTTTTCTTCAAACAAAATTCACCTATCAGGAAGGCCAGGACCATCGCCTCCCATACGATCCTGCCGCAGCGCTTTCCGTCCAGGTGGCGCAATCCATGGCCAGTTCGCTTGAGCATCTTGGCACGAACCACGTCGACAGTTTTGTTCTGCACGGCCCCGCTTCTAACTCCCACTGGACCACCGGCGATTTTGAAACCTGGCAGGCCATGATCAAAGAACGCGATGCCGGTCGCACACGCCTTCTCGGCGTCAGCAACATTTCACTCGCTCAACTGCGGCAGATGGCCCGCGCCCACGCGGAACCGCCGGCGTTTGTCCAGAATCGATGCTACGCGCGTCTTGGCTGGGACCGCGAAGTCCGCGCATTTTGTCGCGAACACAACATCATCTACCAGGGCTTCTCTTTGCTCACGGCAAATATTGAAGTCCTGCGTCATCGCCTGGTTGCGGGACTCGCCGCGCAGTTCAAGGCATCTCCGGCCCAGATTGTCTTCGCTTTCGCGCGCCAGGTCGGCATGCTGCCGCTTACCGGTACCTCCCGCACCGAACACATGCAGCAAGACCTTGAAAGCCGCTCCCTGGAATTGCCGCCGGATGCCGTAAATGCGATTGAGGCAATTGCTGGGTAGCTTAATTGATGGAAGCAAAAAAATGTCCTAATCATTAAGAATCGTCATCCCGACGGCCGTGAAGCGAGCGCGCGCTGTCATCAGCGCGCGAGTAGGCCGGAGGGACCTTGTGTTTCTTTTCGATGTCTACGGTATTCATAAGCCGCTTTGGCCCTACCAGAGCCAATACCAAGCGGGGTAATGCTTAATTGATGGAAGCAAAAATAATGTCCTAATCATTAAAAATCGTCATCCCGACGGCCGTGAAGCGAGTGCGCGCTGTCATCGGCGCGCGAGTAGGCCGGAGGGACCTTGTGTTTCTTTTCGACGGTGCACGGTATTCATAAGCCGCTTTTGGCCCTACCAGAGCCAATACCAATTCGTTGCCCTCCTGAGCGACTCCGAGGAAGCGCCGCAGTCGGGTCCCCATTCACGCCCGCTTTTGGCGTGAATGGGCAGGACTGAGGAGGAGCGAAGGAGGGCAACTCCTATTTTGCCGTGTTCTTCTTCCCCGCCTTCTTCTCCGGCATCACGAACGGTTTCTCTTCAATCCCGTTCAGCCGCGCCACCGTTACGGCATTCAACGCGCTCTCCGGCTGTTCTTCATGCTTGAAAAACGCATAGATCTCGCGCTCCTGGCTCTGCGTCTTCAACTCTTCCGCTACCTTCTGCAGATCGGGCGTGCTGTATTCCGGCTCGCGAAACCGATAGTAAAGAAAGTCCGCCGTCGCCACCTTGGGCACAACAATCTTCTCGCTCTCCGCCCAGCATAACGCCGCATTCTTGCTCTTCAGTGCCTCATACACCGCGTCAGTAAACCAGCTCTCATGCCGGAACTCAAAGGCAAATCTATATGCCTGCGGCAAGAGCTGCGCAAAGGTCCTCAGCAGGTCAAGATCGGCCTTAAGATTGGGCGGCGTCTGGATCAATATCGGCCCCAGCTTGCCCGACTGCCGCATCGGCTCCATGCTTTGCAGAAAAAACCGGAACGAGTCGTCGCAATCCTTGAGCCGCTTGAAATGCGTAATCGATTGATGCACCTTGGCGGCAAACTTGAAGTCCGGCGGCGTCACGCCCACCCAGCCTGCAATGGCGCTGGCTGTCGGCATACGACGGAAAGTCGCGTTCAACTCCACCGCATTCAGCCGCGTCGCGTAGAACTCAAGAAATCGTTTTGACGGCAGCTTCTCCGGAAAAAACGCCGGCTTCCAGCTCGCGTACGACCATCCTGAAGTGCCAATGTGCAGATCGCCTGTTTGTTGCCCCATGCACGGAAGATAAGACGTTTGCTCCGCGAATGCACGTAAAAAAAGCGGAGAGAATTTTCACCGCGGAGGCGCGGAGAAGCGCAAGATTTAGCCGCGAATGAACGCGAATATACACGAATGATTTTGAAAGATGGTTCTCAAGAGTGGCGGCGAATGGCAAAGAGGATTACACGGGAAAGATACAGCTTGCGGGGCGAACAGAATCCTTCGAAGATTCGCGTATTTCGCGTTGATTCGCGGCTAAATCCTGCTCTTCTCCGTGTCTCCGTGGTAGATTTTTCCTACTTGTACAAAAGATACTTCTGCCGTATCTCCTTGAATTTTTCCAGGTCCTGCTGCCAGCTCTGGGCAATGCTGCGCGGATCTTCACCCGCGGCCAGCTGGTCAAATACCTGCTGGTTGGAAAGCGCGCTGATCATGTGCTCCATCTTCCAGTTGTCGGGATAAAGTTTCTTCAGCGCCGCCGCCATCTCAATCCCCATTTCCGGAGCGTCCAGCACCGTTCGGTCGGTAACGATAATGTTTACGCCTTTGCATAGCTGGTTAGTATAAGGGCCGCTCACCGGCGTAAACGTTACCGGCACAAAGCGCACCCCCGGAATCAGCCGGGCATTCATGTAATCGGAATAAGCGCGGGCATCGATCCATGGCGCGCCCATCACTTCAAACGGCGTGTCTGTGCCGCGTCCCACGGAAACATTTGTTCCCTCTACCAGCGCGACGCCCGTGTACAGCTCCGCCTCATTGACTGATCGCAGATTCGGCGAGGTATTGATCCACACGATGCCGGTAGAATCGAACCAGTCGCCGCGCAGCCAGCCCTGCATCGGAATCACCCGCAGCCGCGCGCCGATTTTTCGTTCCACGTTGTACATCTGCGCCAGTTCGCCCAGAGTCATGCCAATGCGTATCGGCGTGGGATGATAATTGGTAAAGCTGGCAAACTCCGCCTGTGACATGTTGCCCTGGACAAACGCTCCATTCACCGCGTCAGGCCGGTCCAGCACGATGACTTCAGTATTCGTCTGCGCGGCTGCTTCCAACAGGTAGCCCAGAGTGGACGTGTAAGTGTAAAAACGGGCCCCCACATCCTGAATATCGAACACCACGGCATCCAGTGTTTTGAGCACGTCCAGCGGAGGCCGTCTTTTGGCGTCCGTGCCGCCATACATCGAATAAACGGGAACGCCGGTCACCGAGTCCGTCGTGTTCTGGACGTTCAGGTCATCCTGCGCGCCAAAGATTCCATGTTCCGGCGCAAAAATTGCCGCCAGCTTGATCCCCGGCGCCGCAGCCAGCACGTCGATCGTCCGTCTTCCCTGTCCGTCAACTCCGGTATTGTTCGTCAGCAAGCCAATCGTCATCTGCGTTTTGTCCTGCTTGAGCGACGCAAAATTGTCCTGCTCCAGCACGTCAATGCCGGTCAGCACGTGTCCATTGCGCGCCGCCAGCCGCCTCGATGCCGTCGCCGCTTCGTTGTAGCCGGTAATCGCCAGCTGCTTTTCCCGATCAGCCGCAGTCACGTCTAATTTCAGCAGCGCCGCCACCGCTGTGGCCACGCGCGACCGCAAAGAGATAATCGCCGGCCCCTGCCGCGGCAGCACTGAATTCGTCAGCAGAATTACATACGTATTCGTATACGGATCGATCCACAGTGACGTGCCGGTGTAGCCTGTATGCCCAAACGATCCCACCGGCAGCAGTGATCCCCGGTTCGACGAGAAAGAAGAATCAATGTCCCAGCCCAGCCCGCGGACCTCGGTCGCGTTCGGCGGCTGCTGCGGCGTTGTCATCTTTTCAATAATGTCGCCATCCAGAATTTGCTTGCGGCTGATCAGCGCCTGCGCGTACAGCGCCAGGTCGCCCGCAGTGGAAAACACGCCGGCATGCCCGGCCACGCCGCCCATCCTGTCCGCGCGGGGATCATGCACCACGCCGCGCAGTATCTGTTTCCGGTCGGGCGCAAATGTCTCCGCGATCTTGTTCTTCCATTCCGGCGGCGGCAGGTAGCGGGTGTGTTTCATGCCCAGCGGCTGAAAAATATGCACGGACGCATATTGGTCGAGAGGCATGCCGGAAAGCCGCTGCACCAGCTCGCCCAGCACAATGAAGTTCGTGTCGCTATAAATAAAGATCGAGCCCTGCGGCGCCTGCAACTTTTCTTCATGCGCCAGCCGGAACGCCGAATCTCGCCCGACCCACGGCGGATTCAAATCGATGTCCGGCCGCAACCCGGAATAATGCGTCAAAAGCTGCCGCACCGTCACCGCGTCTTTGCCGTTCATCCCAAAGTCGGGGATGTAATGCGCCACCGGCTCATCCAGCCGGACTTGTCCGTACTGGATCAAACGCATCACGCTCGGCGTCGTCGCCACAACCTTGGTCAGCGACGCCAGATCAAAAATCGTGTCCAGCGTCATCGCTTCCGCACGCGGCGAGGTAGCGCGCAATCCAAAAGCTTTCTGGTGCACGACCTTTCCACCGTGTCCAACTACCAGCACCGCGCCGGTGATGGCTTGGTCGTTGACCTGCTCCTGCACCAGCAGATCAACCGCGGAAAAGTTTGCTGTTTCCCTGGCTTCAGCCGCGGGTTTCTTTTTCTTTGGCGCGGGGCCAGCCGCGGCCGAAAGACTCTGGAGAGCCAAAATGAGTATGCAAATGAAGCTTATGGCTTTGCGCGGGAATGTCATCTGTGAACTGAGTGTGTTATAAACCGAAAACAAAAGCAACGCGAGGGGATTTTCTGCACCAAAGTACCAACAGCATGCTGTCCCAGTCGTTCGAGCATCAGGACGAACAGTTTCAGCGTGCCTTTGCCGTCCTGCGTTCCGGCATCGACCAGCGCGCCTTTCCCGGCGCAGCCGTCGCCATAACTCATCAAGGCAGGCTGATCGCCAACAAAGCAATCGGAACGCGCACTTATGGAAGCTGCTCACGGCCGGTCAAGACTTACACCATCTATGATCTGGCTTCAGTGACTAAAGTCGTTGCCACCACCACGGCATGCATGATCTTGCATGACCGTGACCGATTCAACCTTGACCAGCCTTTGGTCGATCTCCTGCCAAGCTTTGCCGGTGACGATCCTCGACGCCGTCTGGTGACCCTCCGCATGCTCCTTGCTCACTCTTCCGGCCTACCCGCGTACGTCAAGCTTTTTCTTAGTGCCCATAATAGAGAGGAGCTCTTGCGTCAGGCGCTCCAAGTCCCTCTTTCAACCGATCCCGGAACCCGGGCGGAATACAGCGATATCGGTTTTATCCTGTTAGGCGAGGTGCTGGAGAGGATTACAGGCGAGCCGCTGGACAAGTTCTGCAAACGCGAAATCTTCCAGCCGCTGGAATTGGTGACTATGATGTTCAATCCGCCCCGGCATCCTTATAAAGCCTGGAGCGCGCCCACCGAAGACGACCGCACCTTCCGCCATCGCCTGATCCGGGGTGAAGTCAACGATGAAAACGCCTCCGTCATGGGCGGAGTAGCCGGCCACGCTGGCTGTTTTTCCACCGCCCTGGACGTGTCAGTTTTTGCACAGTGCATGTTGCAGAGCGGCTCGCCCCTGGTAAAAAGGGGAACTTTGGAAATTTTTACCCGCCGCCAGGACACTCCAACGGGTACATCTCGAGCTCTGGGATGGGACACCCCCTCCCAACCGTCTCAGTCGGGAAAATATTTTTCCTCGCGCTCCTATGGCCACTTGGGCTATACAGGTACATCACTATGGATTGATCCTGATCGCCAGATTTCCGTCACTCTGCTTACCAATCGCACCTGGCCGGACCGTGGTTCGCAGTCCATCAAGCAATTCCGGCCCGCTTTCCACGATGCCGTCATCGAGGCGCTGCATTGAGGTATTGATGGCGTGAGCCCCCGCAAGGCCACCATTCGCGATCTCCGGACCGAGCAGCAGAACCTGGCTTCTTCAGGCCTTGATACGCTCTGCGCGCTGGAAATTGCCCGCGTCATCAACCGTGAAGACCACAAGGTTGCCGCCGCGGTGGAGCGCGCCTTGCCCCAGATCGCCAAGGCCATTGACGCCATTGCCGATGCGATTCGCAGCGGCGGAAGGCTGATTTATGCGGGCGCGGGCACCAGCGGACGCCTGGCCGCACTCGATGCCGCCGAGTGCCCACCCACCTTCAACACTGATCCCCGGACCGTTCAATATGTGATTGCCGGAGGCGATAAAGCCCTG
>Ga0164306_10000722_pt1 | contig 13892 bp, 12 predicted proteins | sample Whisoiple_242_MG_FD_110213 | JGI IMG/M metagenome (GOLD analysis project Ga0164306, IMG submission 110213) | Soil microbial communities amended with fresh organic matter from upstate New York, USA - Whitman soil sample_242_MG | ecosystem: Environmental > Terrestrial > Soil > Unclassified >... | reverse complement strand
GGTGGGGTTCTTTGCCCATACTGCGCCTGTGCAAACGCCAGAGCCAGCCCGTCCGTTCCGGTCGGCGCCCGAGCAGCGGCCGCCACGGCCGGAGCGCACGGCGCCGCTCGTGGGCAGCTGGGGAACGCGGCTGGCGTGGGTCTCCGGCCTCGTCCTCACGATCTCCGCGTTCACGAGCTGGTACTCGGGGACGCTGCCCAACGGCCTGACGCTGTCGGTGTCCGGCTGGCACAGCGGGTCGCTCGGCAAGCTCGTCTTCTTCGTGGGGCTCGCAACCCTGATCCTCGAGGGGCTGCGGGCCGCCGGGATCGTTCTTCCTGCGGCGGTGCCGGACCGGCTGCTGCTGATCGGCCTCGGGGCGCTTGCAGTGATCTTCGTCCTCATCCGGCTGATCTCGGTGCCGGACATCTACTTCGTCTCGACCGGCCGCGGAATCGGGCTGTACATCAGCCTGCTGGGTGCGCTCGGGCTGCTCGGGGCAGGGTTGCTCCGAACCGCCGAAGAGCTTCCGTAGCGTTGCCGGGGGCCGCGTGACGACGGCGCCCCAACCGGGTGGGTCGGCATCCGCGGTCCGCGCGCTGCGGGCGAACCGGAACTTCAGGCTGCTCTGGATCGGCCAAGCCCTCCTTTTCCCCGCGACCGCCGCGGAGGTGTGACGCTTGGCGGCGTCCTCTCCTAGACCGGAACGATCGCCTTCGTCTGCTCCACGAGCTCGCCGAGGTCGAACGGCTTTCCGACGAAGCCGCGAGCTCCGCTGGACGCCGCCTGGCGGCGCGCCTGCGCGTCGACCTGTCCGCTGAACATGAGGACCGGAATCGCGCCGACGCCGTGCCGCTCCTGGATCTGGCGGAGCATCTCCCAGCCGTCGACGTGCGGCATCATCACATCGAGCAGGACAAGCTCCGGGCGGCGCGTCTCGATCGCGGCAAGTCCCTCCTCGGCACTCGAGGCCTCTCGCACGTCATAGCCCTCCCGCTCGAGCTCGATCCGCACGACCTCGCGCATCCTCTCGTCGTCATCGACGAGGAGCACGGACGGGCCGGACTGCTGCCGCCCGGGCCCGGAGCGGGCGAGGAACGCCTCGAGATCGCCGCGGCGGTACCGGCGGTGGCCTCCCGGGGTGTAGAAGGCGGGGACGCGGCCCTGGTCCGACCACTTGCGAATCGTGCTCTGGGCGACACCGAGGAAGCGTGCAGCCTGCCCGAGCGTCAGCCACTCGGGATCGCGGCGGGCTGTGTCACTGGCATAACTCATGCTTGGAAGTTGACCAAAACTCCTACTTTTTACACGTGGATGTGCCCTCTACGCCCAGATCCTCATGGTTCGTAGTCCGTCGTGCCACGCTGGTAGGCGTCGAATGCAGCGGCCAGAATGGTGGTCAGGTCGCGCTGCCACCCGGGCGCCGTGGCGCGTTCCTCGAGTACCTGGCGCGCCCAGCGATCGGCGTCGCCATAGACGGTGACGAGCTCTCCGAGCGTGTACGTCTGCCCGACCTGCTTGCGCAGCTCGTCGAGCAGGAGCCCTTGCAGCTCGAGCAGCTGCCGGTACCGGCCCGCGTCGGCCCTGGCCGCCTCGAGCTGGCGTGTCCCCTCCTCCCACTCCTGCCGCGCGACCTCGACGCGGCTCATCATGTCCTGCTCACCGGGAACAGCACCGTTCGGGCCAGAGCGGCTCGATCTCGGCGAGGATGCGCTCCCCCAGCTCGTAGCCGGGACGCGCGAGTGCGAATGCCGCGTGCGCGTGAAGGCACTTGAGGCTGCCGCCACGCCGCGAGCCGCCGATGCCGTAGTCCAGCGAGGCGCGTCCGTCGCTGCCGGACGTCTCGCCGGCGAGCTCGCGCCGCAACCGCCGCTGCTCCTCGTCTCCGGCCGCGAGGCTTGCGGCAAGTACAGGCTCGCCGCGGACGGCCTCGCTCCAGCGCTCGACTCCGCCCGCCGCCTCGAGCCTTGAGACGGCGGCATCGAGATGGCGGCATGTGAGGTAGTACGTGGTCGGGAACGGCTCGCCGTCCGCCGCGTACGGGCTCTGCTCGGTGACGGCGGGAGCGCCGAAGGGGCAGCGCACCGCGACGCCGTGAAGGGTCCTCGGCTCCCGCCCGAGCTGGCGCGCCACGAGCTCGCGATCAGCGTCCGTGACCACTGGAGGCAGCATGCCTGCCAGGAGATGCATGCTGCCTGCGCTTCCACTGTGGGATGTCCTTGACGATGAAGAGGTGCTCACCCGGCCGGACGTAGCCCAGCGCCCGGGCCTCGCGCACGATCACGGGGATGGACCAGGCCCGGTGGAGCCGACGCAGGAGCGAGGACTGCTGCTTCTGCAGCTTGTGCACGGCCGCGACCCGGACGGCGCGCTGCGACCGCGCCTGGAGGTAGTCGTGCAGCGGCCGGTAGTAGAGAAGCGCAACGAGGGCGAGCGCCCCGACCGCAAACCAGCGACGGGCGACGGGTCCAGCAATACGCCTGCGGCGCTTCTTCCCGGCCATTCAGCCGGAGTTCTGCGGCCGGTCCCGCGGTCCTTCGCTACGCGACGTCTACCTTGATGACGTTCGTGGTCCCGGGGATGTTCACGGCCGTGCCCGCCGTGATCACGACCCGGTCGCCGCTCTCGACGATTCCGGCCTGGCGCGCCGCCTCGACCGCGTGTCGCCAGAGATCCTCCACGTCCCCGGTCTCGGTGATCAGCACGGGAGTCACGCCCCACTCGAGCGCGAGCTGCCGCATCGCCCAGTCGACGTGCGTGAGCGCGACGATCGCGCGGTGCGGCCGCAGTCGCGCGACCGCGCTCGCCGTCCGTCCCGTGAACGTCGGGACGAGGATTGCCTTCGCCTGGAGTGCTTCGGCGAGGTCGCAGGCGGCGTTCGACATCGCCTGGCCGATCGTCGGATTGTCGGTCGCTTCCGGCAGCTCGTGCCGGTAGTCGATGCTCGGCTCGACGGCCCGCGCGATGCGGTCCATATAGGCGACCGCCTCGACCGGATATTCGCCGACGGCCGTCTCGCCCGAGAGCATCACGGCGGACGTGCCGTCGAGAATCGCGTTCGCGACGTCGCTGGCCTCGGCGCGGGTCGGCTCGGGCGAATGCACCATGGTCTCGAGCATCTGCGTCGCCGTGATCACGGGCTTTCCACGCTCGAGCGCCTTGAGGATGATCCGCTTCTGGAGGAGCGGCACGAGCGCCGGCCCGATCTCGACGCCCAGATCGCCTCGCGCGACCATCACCGCGTCGGTCTCGGCGAGGATGTCGTCGAGGACGTCGATCGCTTCCGACTTCTCGATCTTCGCGATCACGTGCGCCTGCGAGCCGGCCTGCTCGAGCAGCGCGCGCAGGTCGCGCACGTCGGCGGGCGAGCGGACGAAGGAGAGCGCGACGAAGTCGACACCGGTCTCGACCGCCCACTCGATGTCTGCGAGGTCCTTGCGCGTGAGCGAGGGGATCGGCACCGGGACCCCGGGGAGGTTGACGCCCTTGTGCGAGCTGACGAGGCCGCCGACGACTACCGCGCAGCTCGCGCGGCCGCCTTCGACTTCGTCGACGTGGAGCCGGACGAGCCCGTCGTCGATCAGCACCTCGTGTCCCGGCTTGAGCACGTCCCCGATCACCGCCGGCGCGATCGGCAGCTCGCCGTCGTTCGCCGATTCCTCGGCAACGACCGTCACGTTGTCGCCCGTGTGGAGGACGATCGGCTCGGCCAGCTCGCCGATCCGAAGCTTCGGCCCCTGCAGGTCGGCGATGAGCGCGACCGGACGGCCCATATCGGCCGCGATCTCCCGCACGAGCCAGGCTCGCGCGGAGTGCTCGGCGTGCGAGCCGTGCGAGAGGTTGAAGCGCACGGCGTTCACGCCCGCCTCGATCAGCGCGCGCAGACGCTCCCGGGAGTCGGACGCCGGCCCGAGCGTCGCGACGATCTTGGTCCTGCGGTCGATCGTCATGGGGCTCAGAGTACTAATGGCCTCGGCGCGGAAAGGCCCCCCAGCCGGCGTACACCGCATCGTCACCAAGCTCCTCCTCGATGCGAAGGAGTTGGTTGTACTTCGCAACGCGGTCGCTCCTGGCCGGCGCGCCGGTCTTGATCTGGCCCGTGCCGAGCGCGACGGCGAGGTCGGCGATCGTTGCGTCCTCCGTCTCGCCGGAGCGGTGGGACATGACCGCTGTGTAGCCGTTCTCGTGGGCGAGCCGCACCGCCTCGATCGTCTCCGTCAGGGTCCCGATCTGGTTGACCTTGACCAGGATCGAGTTGGCGACGCCGCGCTCGATCCCCTCCTGCAGACGCGCCGTGCTCGTGACGAACAGGTCGTCGCCGACGAGCTGGACACGGTCGCCGAGCCGGTCGGTCAGCGTCCGCCACGAGTCCCAGTCGTCCTCCGCCGCCCCGTCCTCGATCGAGACGACGGGATAGCGGTCCACGATCTCCGCCCAGAACTCCGGCATCTCCGCGCTCGACTTCTCGCGCCCCTCGAAGCGGTACATGCCGTGGGAGAAGACCTCGCTCGTCGCCGGATCGAGCGCGATCGCGACACGCTCCCGGTGACCCGCGCGCTCGGCGGCCTCGAGAATCAGCTCGATCGCCTGCTCGCTCGAGTCGAGGTTCGGCGCGAAGCCACCCTCGTCGCCGACCAGGGTCGAGAGGCCGCGCTCCGTGAGCAGCTTCTTCAGCGCGTGGTAGACCTCGACACCGATCCGGAGCCCGTCGGAGAACGAGTCGGCGCCGGCGGGGACGACCATGAACTCCTGCAGGTCGATCGAGTTGTCCGCGTGCGCGCCGCCGTTGATCACGTTCATCATCGGCACCGGCAGCGTCCTGGCGTCGCCGCCTCCGAGATGGCGGAACAGCGGGACGCCGGCGTTCGCTGACGCGGCCTTCGCGGCCGCGAGCGAGACGCCGAGGATTGCATTCGCCCCGAGGCGGCCCTTGTTCGGCGTCCCGTCGAGCTCGATCAGCGCGCGGTCGAGGCCTTCCTGGTCCATGACGTCGCGGCCACGAACGGCTTCGGCGATCTCACCGTTGACGTTTGCGACCGCAGCGGAGACTCCCTTGCCGTTCCACGCCTCGCCGCCGTCGCGCAGCTCGACCGCCTCATGCACGCCCGTCGACGCGCCCGAAGGGACGATCGCCCTCCCCACCTCGCCCGCATGAATCTCCACTTCGACCGTCGGGTTCCCGCGCGAGTCGAGAACCTGACGGGCGCGAACCTCGGTGATCGCGGTCACTCCCTCTCCTTGGCGCGGTCGAACCAGTCGTCCTGCCGTTCGAGTGGCAGCTCGCTCCAATTCTCTCCCGCCTCCGCCGCGAGCGCCTCGGCCACCTCGACCCGGCCGCGGAAGCGCCGCGCCGCCTGCCGCAGTGCCAGCTCGGGGTCGACCTCGAGCTTGCGCGCCACGTTGACCGCCGCGAAGAGGACGTCGCCGAGCTCGTCCCCCGACGGCTCCTCCTCGAGCTCGCGCAGCTCGTCGGCGAGGTCGGCGAGCGCGGCGACGAGATCCGGGTACTCGAACCCGACCGCCTTTGCCCGCTGCTGGATCTTCCGTGCATAGAGGAGCCCCGGCAGTCCCTCGGCCACGTCGTGGAAGACGCCCTCGCGCCCCTCCTGCTCGCGCTTGATGCGCTCCCAGTTGGAGAGCACGCGATCGGCCGTTCGCGCCTCGACGTCCCCGAACACGTGGGGATGGCGCCGGACGAGCTTCTCGTGCACGCCGCGCGCCACATGAGCGAGGTCGCCGGCGCCGCGCTCCTCGAGCAGCAACGCGAGGAAGTAGACCTGGAAGAGCAGGTCGCCGAGCTCGTCGAGCAGCTTCGCGTCGTCCTGAGCAAGCGCCGCATCGGCGACCTCGTACGCCTCCTCGACGGTATGCGGGACGATCGTGACGGCCGTCTGCTCCCGGTCCCAGGGGCAGTCGCGGCGCAACCGCTCCGTCAGTTGTTGGAGCTCAACGAGGGCCTCACTAAGGCCCTCCACGTCAGCCGGTCGTCGTGGGAGCCAGAGCCGTGGTCGTCGTCGCCGCCGGTGCGTACCCGTTCTGGTAGTGCACCTTGCCGTTGTAGTCCTTCTTCACCTTGGCGAGATAGTTCGACCACGCGACCTGCTTCTTCTGCTGGGCCAGGTTGAGCTGGATCTGCGCCTGGACCTGCTTGAACGTCTGGGTGTGAGACGGGGTCACGTCGCTCAGCGCCTGGATGATGTGCCAGCCGTAGACGGAGTGCACCGGAGGCGAGGTGGCGTGCGTCTTGAGCGCGAAGGCGGCCTTGTCGAACGGCGGCACGGTCTGCTGGCAGGCGCCGCTCGTGCCCCCGTGCGCGACGCAGAGCTTCCCGCCCTGCTTCGCAGAGGCGGTGTCCTTCGAGTACCTCTTCGCGAGGGACGCGAAGCTCTGCCCGCCCTTCAGCTTCCCCTCGATCTGATTCGCGAGCGCCTTGGAGGTCACGAGGATGTGCCGGACCTCGCGGGTCTTGGGAGTCGTGAACGACGACTTGTTCTGGTCGTAGTACTTCTGCGCGTCGGATTGCGAAATCTTGACGTTCTGCGTGACCTTGCTCTCGAGCTTCTCGCCGAGAAGGGTCGGGCGCAGGCTGTACAGCTCGTACTCCGGGAGGGTGATGTGCGCGCTCTTCAGAGCCGCCGCGAACTTCTTGTCGCCGTACGACTTCTTGATCTGCGCGAGCCGGTCGTCCACGTCCTTCTGCGAGACGGTGACGCCGAGCTTCTTGCCCTCTTGCTGCAGCTCGTCCTCCTGGACGAGGAAGGTGACCGCCTGGTCCCGGAGCTGCGTGTAGGTGGGGGTTCCGACCTTCGGAGGCTGCTGTCCCTGCGCGACAAACTTTGCGAACGCGACGTTCATCAGCGACTGGAAGGTCTCCTTCGTGACCGGCGTGCCGCCGACGGTGGCGACGGAGTCGGCAGGAACGGAGCCATTTCCACTGCCACCGCCGCACCCGGCGGCGAGGACGGCGACGAGCGCGAGAGGCAGCATGAGGAGAGTCAGGCGAGTCTTCATTTCCATCCAGTGAGGTCGGTGTCGCGGCAGGCGCCGGAGAGACTAGGCGGTCTCAGGCCGCCCGGCGCGCGTCCAAGATAGCATCGACGAGTTGAACCGCTTGGGCTAATTCCTCCTGCCCACGCAGACTTATCTCCTGCTTAGCCGAGACGTAGACGGCGGTTTTCGACCGGTCGCGCAGCTCCCTCAGCTCGCCCGAACCGAGCACGAGCCGCCCCACCGTGGCCTTCCCGCCCTGGAAGACGAGATAGTCGGCGCCGAGGAGCGCGACCTTGATCTTCGCCTCCTGGATCCGGAAGAGGTTCTCGACCGGTTCGGGCAGCGGGCCGTACCGATCTTGGAGCGACGCCTGGAGCTCGCGTAGCTCGTCCTCGGTCTCGGCGAGCGCGAGCCTGCGATGAATGTCGATGCGGAGCGCCTCCGAGTCGACGTACGCGCCGGGGACGTATGCATCGACGCGAGCGTCGACCCGCACCGGCCGCGCGGCGATGCGCTTCTGGCCCTGTAGCTCGGCCACCGCCTCGTTGAGCAGCTCCACGTAGAGCTCGAAGCCGACGGCGGCCACGTGGCCGGACTGCTCCGCTCCGAGCAGCTCCCCCGCGCCGCGGATCTCGAGGTCGCGCATGGCGATGGCGAAGCCGGCGCCGAGCTCGGTGTGGTCGGCCAGCGTCGCGAGCCGCGCACGGGCCTCCGGGGTCAGCTCGCGCGCGTCGGGATAGAAGAGGTATGCGTAGGCGGTGGCGTCGGACCGGCCGACGCGGCCGCGGATCTGGTAGAGCTGGGCGAGGCCGAGCATGTCGGAGCGCTCGACGACGAGTGTGTTCGCCTGCGGGATGTCGATTCCCGACTCGATGATGGTCGTCGAGACGAGCACGTCGGCATCGCCGCGCAGGAAGGCGTGCATCCGCTCCTCGAGCTCCTTCTCGCGCATCTGACCGTGGGCGACGAGGAAGCGGAGGTCCGGACACAGCTGCTGCAGTTGCGCTGCCCGCTCCTCGATGGTCTCGACCCGGTTGTGGAGGAAGAACGCCTGGCCCTCGCGAGCCGCCTCGCGCTCGAGCGCGAGCTTCACGAGCTCCTCGTCGTACTCGCCCACCGTCGTGCGGATCGGCCGGCGGCCCTCAGGCGGCGTCTCGATGATCGAGATGTCGCGCATCCCCGCGAGCGAGAGGTGCAGGGTGCGCGGGATCGGCGTCGCGCTGAGCGTGAGCACGTCGACCTCGAGCCGCAGCGACTTGAGCAGCTCCTTCTGCGCGACGCCGAAGCGCTGCTCCTCGTCGAGGATCACGAGCCCCAGCTCCTTCGGGATCACGTCGCGGCTGAGGATCCGGTGCGTCCCGACGAGCACGTCGACCTTGCCCGCGCTGAAGTCGGCGAGGATCGCCTTCGTCTCCTTCGGCGGCACGAACCGGGAGACCATCTCGACGCGCAGCGGGAAGTCGCGGAAGCGCTCCCGGAAGGTGTTGTAGTGCTGCTCGGCGAGGATCGTCGTAGGCGCGAGGAGCAGCACCTGACGGCTGTTCACTGCGACCGCGAACGCGGCGCGCACCGCGACCTCCGTCTTGCCGAAGCCGACATCGCCGCAGACGAGCCGGTCCATCGGGCGCGGCGTCTCGAGATCCTCCTTCACCGCCTCGATCGCCCCCTCCTGGTCAGGCGTCTCGCGGTAGGGGAAGCTCGCCTCGAGCTGCGGCAGCCACTCGCTCGAGAGGTCGTAGGCGATTCCCTCCCGGGTCTGCCGCTGAGCGTAGAGCTGGATCAGGTCGCCGGCGAGGTCGCGGACGGACTCGCGCGCCCGCGACTTGAGGGTCTGCCAGGCCTTGCCGCCGAGCTTCGAGAGCGCGGGCGCCGAGGCGTCGGCGCCCACGTAGCGCGAGACCTTCCCGAGCTGCTCGTGCGGGACGTAGAGACGATCCTCGCCACGGAAGGCGAGCTGGAGGTAGTCGCGGGTGACGCCGGCAACCGTCTTGGTCTCGAAGCCGAGCAGGCGCCCGACGCCGTGATCCTCATGCACGACGTAGTCGCCGGTGCGCAGGTCGGCGAAGGACTGGAGCGCGCGGCCGCCGAGGCGGCGCTCGCGCGGCGCGCGGCGGCGGAAGACCTGGTGGTCGGGCAGGAGGACGAGACCGAGGTCGCGCCAGACGAAGCCGCGGCGGGCCGGCGAGATCGCGAACAGCAGCTCCGGGTCCTCCGGCAGCTCCTCCCCCGGCTCGAGCAGCCGCGCCTCGACCCGCCGCAAGAGGTTCTGTGTCCGTAGCGCCTCGCCGCGATGCGGGAAGGCGACCACGACGCGCTGGCCCGAGCGGAGGAGCGCCGCGAGCTCGCTCTCGGCCTCGGCGAGCCCGCGGGCGGCGATCGCGGGGCGCTGCGCTTCGAAGGCGAAGGGCTGCGACTGGGGGAACGGGTCGAGCTCGGTCGCCCCGGCGAGGGACGGCGGGTCGGCGACCCCGTCCTCCTCCCACACGCCGCGTACGTCGTCCGGCTGGAAGACGAGGCCGGGCGCGCCTGCGAGCACCGGCACCAGGTCGTCCGGCACCGCTTGCTCGGCCGGCTCCTCGCCCTCCTCGGCAAGTAACACGCTGTTACCAAGTTCGACAGTGTCCATTCGCCGCTCTGCGGCGGGATAGAGGGTCGCCTCGGCCACGGGATGGAGGGCGCGCTGCGTGAAGGGCGAGAACGCGCGGACCGACTCGATCTCGTCGCCGAAGAACTCGATGCGGAGCGGCTCACGGCCCGTCGTCGGGAAGACGTCGACGAGGCCGCCGCGCACGGCGAACTGGCCGCGGTCGTCCACGCGTTCCACCCGCTCGTAGCCGGCGAGCGCGAGCGACTCCGAGATTGCCTCGACTCCGCTGGAAGCGCCGGCGGCCAAGCCGCCGGCGCCCGGCAGAACCCCTGGGCCGCCTCCGGCGGCCTGGAGCTCGAGTCCCGCACGCAGCACGAGCGGCTCGGGCCGTGCCTCGGCGGGAGGCAGCCCTTCCGCGAGCGCCCGCGCCGAAGCGCACACGAGCCCGCCGCGCTCCAGCACGTGCAGCGCCCGTGCCCGTTCGCCGACGAGGTGCGGCGGCGGCGCCAACCCGGACTCCCAGGAGACGCCCCGGCTCGGCAGCAGCCCGACGGCGTCGTCTCCGAGGAACCAGGCTGCGCCCTCCGCGGCGTCTCGCGCGTCCGCGTCCTCCGGGAGCAGGACGACGAGCTCCCCCTCGAGACGCTCGTGCAGGGTCGCGAGCAGCAGCGGCAGCGCCGACTCCGACACGCGGGCGCGGGTCGGCAGCGCATCCGCGAGCTCGCCGACGCGCTCGTGCTCGACGAGCTCGGTGACGAAGGCGTGGAGTACGGGACGGTCCATGACGAGTGACGGAACTCGCGTTCCGCGGGGGTCATGGTATTCATGGGGGCATGTGCAGGAACATCCACACGCTCTTCAACTTCGAGCCGGCCGCGACCCCGGAAGAAGTGCGCCTGGCGTCCGAGCAGTACGTGCGGAAGGTCAGCGGCTATTCGAAGCCGTCGCGCGCGAACGAGGAGGCCTTCGCCCGCGCGGTCGACGACGTCGCGGCAGCAACCCAGCGGCTCCTCGACGCGCTCGTGACGACGGCACCGCCGCGCGACCGCGAGGTCGAGGCGGATCGCGCTCGCGCCCGCGCGGCCAAGCGCTTCGCCACGGCCTAGGAGGGCCAAGCCCTCCTAGCCATCAGCCGCCGCGCGACGAGGTGCGGAGCGTGCGGCGCCGGGACGAGCCGACCCCGGCGGTCGCCGCCTGAGCCTGCCGCCTAAGCCTCTACGGCACGGCCTTCCGGCTTCGAGCTTCCCTCCTCGCTGAGGAACAACGCCCGCCGCGTCCAGTCCGGCAGCCACCAGTTCGTGTCTCCGAGCAGCTTCATCAGCGCAGGCACGAGCAGCGCCCGGATCACGGTCGCGTCGAAGATGATCCCGGCCGCGAGCCCCACGCCGAACACCTTGATCTCGTAGCCGGGGCTCGACGAGAGGACGAGGAAGGCGAACATCAGGATCAGCGCCGCGCTCGTGACGAGCTTGCCGGTGCGGGCAAGGCCGAGCTCGATCGCCCGGTCGGTCGAATGCGTCTCGTCGTAGGCCTCCCGCATGCGCGTCAGCATGAAGACCTCGTAGTCCATCGAGAGGCCGTACAGGAAGGCGAAGATCATCAGCGGGATCCACGCGGTAACGGCCCCCGTCGCGTCGATGTTCCAGAGCGAGGAGCCGTGGCCCTTTTGGAAGATGAAGACAATGATCCCATACGCGGCGCCGAGCGAAATGAGGTTGAGGATCGCGGCCTTGACGGCCAGCACGATCGACCGGAATGCCCGCGTCAACAGGACGAGGGTGAGCACGAGGACGAAGGCGAGCACGTAGGCGAAGTTCCCGTATACGGCGTGCACGAAGTCGCGGTCGACGGCCGGCACGCCGCCGAGCGTCCCGTCGGTCCCGCGCAGCGCGTCGTTCACGCGGTCGATGACGCCCTGGATCCCCGGCGCTGCGCCGTCGATCGCCGGGAACGCCTCGACGAGCGTGTCCTGCCCCCGGTGCCAGCCGGAGCCAGGCGGAACCGTCGCACCGACGATGCCCTCGACAGGCCGCTCCTTCGCCGCGACCACCTGGGCGTTGCCGCCGTGCTCGACGAGCGTGACGAACGGCTTCATCACTCCCGGCGAAATGCCGGCGTCTGTGAGGAGCGTGCGGCCGGCGATTGCCGTGCCGCTGCCGGGGAAGTTCTTCAGCTGCGACTCGTTCGGGTTGAGCTGAACTCCGTAGAAGATGAGGACGCCGACGATCGCGAGGCCGACGCCGGCCACGGGCCACGGCCTGCGGAGGACGAAGCGCGCCCAGCGACCCCAGGACCCGTCCTCCGGGTGGCCGCTGTCGACGAACCGCTTCGGCAGGAGCCGCACGCTGTTGATCCGCTCGCCGAGCACCGCGAGCAACGCGGGCATCAACGTGATCGCGGCGAGCACCGAGACCGCCGGAATCAGCATCCCGCCGATCCCGATCGAGCGGATGAAGGGCAGCGGCAGGATGACCATCGAGAGGAGCCCGACGGCGACGGTCGATCCGGAGACGATCACCGAGCGGCCGGCGTGCGTCATCGTCTCCACGAGCGCCGTCTCGACGTCCTCACCCTCCCGCAACTCGTCGCGGAAGCGGAAGATCATCAACAGCGCATAGTCGATCGCCACGCCGAGGCCGACGAGCGCGATCAGGTACTGGACGATGATCGAGACGTTCGTGATGTACGTGAGCGCCCACACGAGCGTGAACGTGTTGAGGATCGCGCCCACTGCGACGGCTATGGGCATCAGGACCGCGGGCAGCGTGCCGAACACGAAGAGGAGGATCACGATCGCGCCGAGACCGCCGATCACCGCTTCCAGGAGCACGTTGCCGTTGCCACCGCCGTGCGAGCTTGCCTCCTCGAGCGGGTCGTGGCCGGTCACTTCGACCTGGATCCCGCTCGGCAGTCCGCGCGCCGCCGCGGCGCGCACGGTGTCGGCGCCGCTCTTGGTGGAGAACGTCGACTTGCCCGGCGGATAGATCTCCTCGAAGGTCGTGTGCCGGTCCTTCGAGACGTACATCAAGTCATGCGTCGTGTAGTAAGAGCTCGTCCGCGCGCCGGGCATCGCCGCGCCCGCCCGCTTCATCGCGGCTGCGATCGCCGCGCTCTTCGTGGCGTCGTCCGACGTGTGGAAGACGACGACGTCCGGCGGCCGGATGCCGGTCCCGAAGGTGTTGAGCGTGCGCTGGTTCGCCTCGTAGGCCGACTTGCCGGGGATCGAGAAGCTCTGGTACCAGCGCTTCGAGACCTGGCTCGCGGAGAACGCTCCGAAGAGCGTGAGGGCGACCCAGGCGAAGATGACCTTCCGGCGGTGCCGCGATACAACGTGAGCGAGACGAGCGAGCATGCTTCTCCTTACGTTCGTTCCTGCCAAATCGTTCCGTAACTGAATCGTTCACTAGCTGTATCATAAGCGCGTGGCGGCGCGCAACTCCGAATCGGTCGAGCCGGTGACACCCCCGTTTCGGAGTGTCGCCTTCATGCTTTCGAGCCTGGGCTACGCGATCTCGCGCGGCTTCCACGAGGTGCTACGGCCGCTCGAGCTCGAGCCCGGCGAATTCGCTCTCTTGCGCGCAGTCGCGGCGAGCGACGGTGAGGCGCAGCACGCCCTCGCCGAGCGGCTCCACATCTCCCCCAGCTGGATGGTCGCGGTCGTCGACGAGCTCGAGAAGCGTGGCCTGCTCGAGCGTAGGCCACACGCCCGCGACCGGCGAGTCCGCAATCTGTACCTGACGGCCGCCGGGAAGAAGCTCCTCAAGCAGGCCGAACGGCAGGCAGAGCAGTTCGACCGAGAGGTCGCGGAGCAGCTCGGCGAGGCCGACCGCGAGCGGCTGCTCGACCTTCTCGACCGGGTGGCTGCGGGCGTGGAGCTCCAGCCCGGAGCTCACGCAGCCATGCGCGAACGCCGCTAGCGCCGGTTGACCTGAACCTGGGCGCGTTTGACGCCTTCCGCATCGAGCGTCTCCACCGCGTCCGCCGCGCGTGCGACGAGCGCGTTCGCGTCGTCGTGCGGCTCGAAGTTGGCGAGCACCCAGTCGGCGAGCGGCCGCGGGTCGCCTCGCTCCGGCCGGCCGATGCCGACCCTGAGCCTGAGGAAGTCCTGCGTCTTCAGGTGCTGCGCGATCGAGCGGAGCCCGTTGTGCCCGGCCAGCCCGCCGCCAAGCCGAAGCTGGAGCCGCCCCAGCTCGAGGTCGCTCTCGTCGTGGACGACGAGCACCGCGTCGGGCGGGACCTTGAAGAAGGCGGCGGCGGCGCCGACCGAACGGCCGGATTCGTTCATGTAGGTCTCGGGCTTCAGCAGCGCGAGCTTGTGGCCGTCGAGCCGGATCTC
>Ga0164306_10000718_pt1 | contig 13915 bp, 11 predicted proteins | sample Whisoiple_242_MG_FD_110213 | JGI IMG/M metagenome (GOLD analysis project Ga0164306, IMG submission 110213) | Soil microbial communities amended with fresh organic matter from upstate New York, USA - Whitman soil sample_242_MG | ecosystem: Environmental > Terrestrial > Soil > Unclassified >... | reverse complement strand
GAAATCATCGAGGGCATGACGATCCCCGAGGCCCACACCTGTGATGGCGGTGGTGGCTTCATGAACTGGGGTATCGCCCCTTCGTTCACTTGGTCGAACCCGCCCGCCGGCACGATGAGCTACGCCTTCTTCGTGATCGATTGGACGCTCACCATGGGCACGGCCATGGACACCAATGGCTACCACTCGGCGGCCTGGAACATCCCCACCACGATCACGACGCTCGCCAAGGGCTGGGCTGCAGCCGATCTCACGGGCGCCAAGACCCTCAACGGTGCTTACCTCGGCCCTTGCCCGCCAAACGGCCCCGACACCTACCACATGATCGTGATGGCTCTGCCGATGGCCAGCTACACCGTCTCGGGCACCGGCACGATGGGCGTCAAAGCTGCCTACAACATGCTCAAGCCGCTCGCGCTCGGCACCGCCGAGATCACCGGTACCTACAAGAAGAAGTAGTCGCCGCCTCGGAGCACGAGCTCGCCGAGCACACTTCACCGCCGCCGCGAGTCCTTCGACCCGCGGCGGCGTGCTTTTGTCCGAAAGTAGTTGCCTAGGAAACCATGGACGATTAGTTTCCTAGGCAACTAATCGTGCCTCGCTCTGCCCCGCCTTCCGAGCTCAGCGCCCACCTCGGCTTCTGGCTGCGCTTCGTGTCTAACCACGTCTCGCGCGCCTTCGCGCAAAAGGTCGAGACGCAAGGGGTCACGGTCGCGGAGTGGGTATTCGTTCGGCACTTGTTCGATTTCGAGACTCTGCCCCCGAGCCGCCTCGCGGAGCGCATGGGCATGACGCGGGGGGCGATCTCGAAGCTCTCGGATCGGCTGCTCGCGAAGGCGCTCATCGAGCGCACTGCGGATCGGAACGACGGGCGAGCCCACCGGCTCTCGCTCACCGCCGCCGGCCGGGGCTTGGTGCCGAAGCTCGCCGCGCTCGCCGACGCGAACGACGCGGAGTTCTTCGACCACCTCTCGCCCAAAGAGCGCGCAACCCTGCTGCGCATCTTGCAAGACATCGTCGACGAGAAACAGCTTACCAGGCTGCCCGTCGAGTGATCGCCGCCACCCGAACCCGAAAGAGTCGAACCATGGATGAAGACCAACGAGCAGTCGCCCGCCAATGCCTCCACGGCGCCGAGAACGGCACCATGAGCTTTCCGCAGATCATCGGCAACTTGCTGGGCGCCGGCTTCGACGGCTACCTCGTCGACTTTCGTCTGGCTCAAAGCACCTACTACCTCACCAGCGGTGAAGGCATCGAGCTCTCCGCGAGCCCGGTCGCGGTGCCAATCGCGCCGCAGCTCGACGTCGAAGCTCTCCAAGGTGCGATCCGCGAGGCGCAAACACAAGCGCCTGGCTACACGTACCGCGGCTTCTGCGAGAGGGCGAAAGCCGCGGGCTGTGCTGGCTACGTCGCGTCATTATCGGGGCGGCGCGTGCTCTACTTTGGTTGCATGGCAGAGACGCACGTCGAGCATTTTCCGCAGTGAGTCGCCCGAGCTATTCGTGACCAGGCGCACGGCGCTGGGGGCTTCTCAAGTCGCGGCGCGCGCCAGCCGCTCGACGAGCGCGCTGATGCCGCTGCGAAAGAGCGAATTTTGCGGCGTTTGCACCTCGGGCGCGCTCGGGTCGAACGGGAGCTGGCTCGGGTCGATGACGTCGAGCGCCAGCTGTTCTTTGGGCGTCGGCGACGGATGCAAACGAAGCCGAGCGGAGCCGCTGCGCGCGCGTGCGTCGAGCGCTGCCACCACGCCCTGGCTCTCCTCGAGCTCGTCGACCCCGAGGTGCTCTGCCAACAAGCTACGCCGCGTGAGCGAGATCGATTCGCATAGCGGAGCCGCCGTGGAGTCAGCCGAGAAGGAGAGGTTGAGCTCCGTGTCGAGGTGGGTGCTGCGGTTCGTCCAGTTCGCCGAGCCGACGGTGAGAAACGTGTCGTCGACGATCAGCAGCTTCGAGTGAATGTAAGTGGCGCGCTCGGGCTCGGTCCCGGGTTGGGTCTCGGGCACCGTGTAGTAGATGCCGAGCTGGTGCGGCGTGCCTTCGGCCGCTTGCCGTAGCTCTCTGATGACCTTCGCTTGCGCCAGCCCCACCGCTACTTCTTCTTTGAAAGTCTCGGCGTGCTCGTTGAGCACCAGCACCACCTCGAGCGTCGCCCCGGCACGCCGGAGACGAGCCGCGAGCGCGGCCGAGATTTGCTCGGAAGAAAAGTACTGCGTTTCGACATAAATCAAGCGCTCGGCGGCCGCGATGGCGTCGACCGTAAGCTGAAAAACTTCGCGACAACCCTCGGGCCCGCCTGGCGAACCGTACGGATCGACCCGGCTCATGGCCGCGCGATCGGTGGCAATGGGAACGGCGCCGCGAGGTGAAAAATCGCTGAAAGCCGCCGGCACTACCGGCAAATCCAGGGGGTCGCCGCCAGCAGCCAACCAGCGTGCGCAAAACAGGTCTTTCAAGCGCGTCACCAAGGGGCCGACGACATAGGATTGGACGTCGTGGAACGGCTGATGCGGCTCGCCGCGGCTGACCCGCAACGGGTTGGGCAGACGGTGACGACGGTCGTCCCAGCGATGGTCGCAGAGATCGAGCCCGCCCACGAACGCGAGCCGGCCATCGATCACGACGAACTTTTGATGATGAGAGCCGCCCGAGGCGTGGTGAGAGTCGAACAAAAACTCGATGCGGTCGCTGGTCAACCACTTGAACCGTAGGTCCTGCATCCACTCTCGCTCGAGGGCGAATACCGCATGAAAGTCCCACGCCAAGATGCGGATTCGAAGCTCGGGGTTCCGCTCGCAGAGCGCGTTCAAGTAACCCAGCAGGGTTACCGGTAGCTTCGCCTGCTCGGCCTCGGCCCCGCGCAGGAGGCAAGCATCCGTGTCGAACTGCCAGCCCGCGAGCAAGATGTATCGAGCGGCGCGCTCACCGGCCTCGTAAAAGGCTCGATAGTAGTTGTCGCCGTCGATCAAAATACCGGCGCGCTCTACCGGCTCTTCGCACCAAGCGTTTTGTCCAACCTTCAGGATCCGTCGCATGCGGTGGCCATCATGCCGGAAGGTTTAGCTCGGCGACGAGCGGTAGATGATCGGAAGCCATGCGGGCCTGGCGATCATCGAGGACGCTCACGCTCCGCACGTCGACCTGGCGACTGACGAAAATGTGATCAATGCGCACGAAAGGCAGCCGCGACGGCCAGGTCGCGTGTCGCTTCTTGCCACACTGGGCGTCTTTCAAATCGCGGCTTAGCCTCCGATAAACCGGAGACAGCGGTGACGCATTGAAATCTCCACAGACCACCAACGGCAAATCGGACCCCGCTCGCACCGCCCACTCCGCTCCGAGCAGCGCGCGGGTCTGAGCGTGTCGCTCTCGAAAGCTCACGCTCAAGTGCGTGTTCATCAGCTGCAACACGAAACCGTTGCCCGAGATCTTCAGCCATTGGACCGCCCGCGCTTCGTCGCGCTTGCGCGGCAACATGCCTTCGGCGACGAGCTCGAGCTCATGCGGGGTGAGCACGGCGTTGCCAAAATGCCCGCGCGGGCCGTCGCGCGTGTAAGTGAAATGGCTGCTCATTCCCAGCCGCGCCGCGAGCCGATCCACGGCTGCGTGCTCGGCGCGTGGGCCTCGCCCGAAGTCGACTTCTTGCAGCGCCACGATGTCGGCGCGCGCGGACTCGATCACGCGAGCCGTGCGCTCCGGATCATAGACGTGATCGGCCCCGACGAAGCTGTGCACGTTGTACGTCAACACCCGCACGCTGCGCGGGGCGGAGGGGACAAGCGTGGCTGAGTCGGCGGCCGATACGAGAGACGACATGCGTCGCTCACTCATACCGCTCATCATGCGGTTCTTGGCGACGCTTGTCATCGTGTGCGTCGTGGTGGCGCTGATCGGTTACGTGGCACGAGGGCCAACGAGCGCGCTCGCGCGGGCGCTGGTCGCCAAGCTCGGACTGGGGGGAATGGCGCTCGGCACTCTCCTCGCCGACGGCGTGCAATTCCCGGTTCCGCCCCAGTTTTACATGTGGTTGGCGGTGGCTTCCGGCACCCCGACCGGGCCCGCCTTTGTCGCAATTTGTGCCGGCTCGCTGCTCGCAGGTTACGTCGGCTATCAAGTGGCTGAGCTCGCGTCGCGTCTGGCGTGGTTCGCGCGCGTGACCAAGCCGTATCGAGAGCTCCTCGCGCGAGCCTTCGACCGGTTCGGCTACCGCGCCGCCCTGTTCGCGAGCTTACTGCCGGTGCCCTACTCGGTGCTTTGTTACACGGCCGGATTGAACCGCATGCCGCGCCGCTTCTTGGCGCTGCTCGGCCTCTGCCGCATTCCCAAGCTGGCCGGCTTCTATTGGCTCGTCCACGCCGGTTGGTCAGCGTGGTAGCGCTCGTGAGCACTCGCGCCATCGCGTAACGTAGCCGTCTCTGGCGCAATGCGCGCCTACCACTTTGGGTGTATGGCGCTCCGGGCCCAACAGACCTACTGAGCGAGTGGATGCAGAGCAGGCGCGTGGTCTCGTTCGTGGCGATGTTCCTCGCGGGCCTTGCGGGTGGCTGTTCCGCAGCGGAAGCGCCGGCGGGCACGGCCAGTCTGGCGTTGGAGGCGACGGCGTGGCGTTGGACGGGGCCGATGAACGAGCCGCGCGCGCATCACGCTGCGGTGTTATTGGACGACGCACGAGTGATGGTGCTCGGCGGGGGGGATCGGTACGGGTGGCAGTCGACGGCGGTGGAAGTGTACGACTCCGCGACTGATCAGTGGTCGCTGGTGACGCCGCTGACGCATTACCGCTCGGGGAACACCGCGCTGCGGGTCGCCAACGGTCAGGTCTTCGTCGGGGGCGGCTTTCAACCCCCCGAGCTCTATGACCCGGCAACCAGCAGCTGGGCCGACGTCGCCTGGTCGGGGCCACCGCGTGAGGAATGCAGTGCGACCTTGCTGGCTGATGGCCGCGCGTTGCTGGTGGGCGGTTCGAACAACAACGGGATGGTGGGCTATGCCGATCTCTTCGACCCCGAAGCGGCCTCGTTGAGCTTCGTCGCGGGTCCGGCGGCGCCGCGCGTGGCGCACACCGCGACCGTGCTCGAAGATGGCAGCGTGTTGGTGACCGGCGGGAGGAGTCAAACCAGCAACTACGAGTGCTTGACCAGCGCCGAGCTCTTCGATCCGGTCACCCAAACCTGGGGCGCGCTCCCGGCGTTGGGGGGCTCGCGCTGTTACGCCACCGCGACCCGTCTAGATGACGGGCGCGTGCTGATCGCGGGCGGCTTCGACGAGCGGTTCCAACCCGCGTTGGCCAGTGCGGAGCTCTACGACCCGAAGTCCAAGGCATGGAAAGCGGCGGCCCCCATGAAACGCGCTCGCTACGCGCACACGGCGAGCCTACTTCAGAGCGGGCTGGTGCTGGTGACGGGCGGTCAGAGCGACCGGGCCTTGAAGCAAGCCGAGCTTTACGATCCCGAGACCGATACTTGGTCCGACGCAGCGCCGATGGGTGAGGTGCGCGTCGGTCACACCGCGACCTTGCTGCCGAACGGCGAGCTACTCGTCGCGGGGACCAGCGCCGAGATCTTTGGGCCTGCGATCAGCGGCGCGTGCGATCCGCGGATCTTCGCATGCGGGCCCGACGTTGGCGAACCAGGCGCGGGAGGCGCCGGAGGTCAGAGCGCGGGAGCGGCGGGGTCGTTGGGGGGTGAGGCGCTCGCCGCGGTTGGCGGTGACGCGAGCATCGTGGTCGGGGGCGCGCCGAGCACGGCTGCCGCTGGGGAACCTCCTGCCGCTGCGGCTGGCGACGTGAATGCCATTGGCGGTAGCGCAGCGAGCGGGATCGTCGCCGGGGAAGCGAACGCAGTCGGAGGCCGAGAAGCGAACGTCGGTGGCGCTGGCGATGTGAATGCTGCTGACGCGGGCCAGGCGCATGTCGAGAGCGTGAGAGAAGGCGACGCCGGTTGCAGTTGCCGGCAGAGTGGGACGCGCGTGGCTCGCTGGCCGTGGCCAGGATTGGCGTTCGCGCTAGGAATGTACGGTCGGCGGCAGCGCCGAGCGAAGCGCAAGGAGGCGACATGAGCGTGCTCGCGAAGAACGGGCGCTCTTGGCTGAGCGCGCTTGCTGGCATCGTCCTTTCGCTCTCCGCGTGCGGTGAAGATAGCTCAGCACCTGGTAGTAGCGGCAGTGGAGCGGACGCAGGTGTTGGCGGCGCCGAAGGAACGCCTCCCGACGCAGACGCCGGGGACGGCGCGCAGGGCGGAGCGGCTTCACCCGCAGGAGTTGCTGGTAGCGCAGCCGTTATGGCGGGCGCGGGCGAGGGCGGACAGAGCGCGGGCCAGGTCGGCGGCGGCGCGAGCTCCGGCGACCGCGGCGCCGGGTTCGCCGGCGATGGCGCCGTGACCGCCGGTGGAGCGCCGGCGTGTGAGGGCGCTGGTTGCCCGAGTTGCGAGCTGGGACTGCCTGGTCGGCCCACGCTTCCGGCGGTGGCCGTCGACCAGTATGCGTCGGCGATCGCCGCTGCCGATCTGAACGCAGATGGCCAGCCCGACGCCGTGGTCGTGAACGGCCGCAGCAATGGGCTGCACGTCTTCCTCAACACGGGCGGGGGCATTTTCTCGCCCGGAGTGGACTACACGGCGGGCGCAGAACCTTCGTCGGTGGCGATCGGCGATCTCGATGGTGACGGGGCGCCCGACCTCGCCGTCAGCAACTTCGCGGCCTCGACGGTCAGTGTGCTGTTCAATTCGGGCGACGGCGCATTCGAGTTGCCCGTCGACTACACGGTCGGCTCAGTGCCCAACGACGTGACTATCGGTGACGTCAACGGCGACGGCGCCCTCGACCTTGCGATCGCGAATCGCGGCGAAGATAGCGTGAGCCTGTTGTTCAATCAGGGCGATGGCGCCTTTGCTGGGCGCTTGGACTACTCGACCGGGCAGTACCCCAACTCAGTGCTGCTGGTCGACTTGAACGCCGATGGCCGGCTCGACCTGGCTAGTGCCAACGACCGGGCCGGCACCGTGAGCGTGCTCCTTCAGAAAGAGAGCGGTGATTTCGCGAACGCCGTCGACTACGCCGCGGGCGACTCCGCCGGTCGGATAGCCGCAGGAGACTGGACCAACGATGGGCACGTCGACCTAGCCGTGATCCACGGCAGCAGCCTCGACAACGGCATTAGTGTGTTGGTCAATAGCGGCAATGGCGCGTTCCTGCCCAAGCAGGAGATGGGGGCGAACTTGGCCGCCGGCCCCCTGTTGAGCGGCGATCTCAACGGAGACGGGCGCGACGACATCGTGTCTGTAGACGTGTTCCGCGGAGCGTTCAGCGTTTTCACGTCTACGGGCGCGGGCACGCTCAGCGACGGCGTTTCGTACTGGGTACCGGCAAGCTCGGTGGGCGTGCTCGCTGACTTCGACTCGGACGGCGCGCTCGATGTCGCGGTCGTGGGCAACGGGAGCCTGCGGGTCATCCGCAACGACTCGGATGGCACCTTCAGCACGCCGTCGATGGTCTCTGCCGTCTCGTACCCCAGCGATTTGGTGGCGGCCGACTTCAATCAGGACGGCATGCCAGACGTCGCGCTCGCCGCCAGCGGCGCCACGAGCGTGATGCTCAATCTGGGCGATGGCCGCTATGGCGAGCCCGACGGCTACCCGACACGAGACGGACATTCACTCGCAGCGGCCGACCTAAATGGCGACGTTTACCCGGATATGGTGGCTACCAATAGTCATGATGACTTGGTGAGCGTGTTCATCAACCAGGGCGACGGCAGCTTCATGCCTCCGCAAAATTACCCCGCCGGGCTGGCTCCGTACTTGGTCGCAGCCGGCGACTTGAACGGCGACGCGCATGCCGATCTCGTCGTCAGTACCTCTCTCGACGGGCGCATCGGCGTGCTCCTCAACGACGGCACCGGCAAATTCGGCACTGCCGTCAGCTACCCCTGCGGTGCCGAGCCGTCCGCCTTCGCCCTCGCGGACCTCGATGCTGACGGCACCCTCGACGTCGCGGTGGCTCAACGAGCGGGCGACACGGTATCGGTGTTCCTCAATCTCGGTGGCGGGCATCTCGGCAAGCCCACTCTCTACGACGTGGGCCTAGAGCCGCAATCGTTGCAGAGCGCCGATCTCGACCGCGACGGAAAGCCCGATTTGCTCGTGGGCAGCGCGCGCGACCCCGCCATTGCCGTGCTCTACAACGCCGGCGACGCGGCGTTCAGCGCCGCTCAATTCTATCCGCTCGGGTCCGGCTCACACCGCGTCGTCGCGGCGGACCTCAACGGTGACCATCGGCTCGACCTCGCCGCCACGAGCTCCGACACCGACAGCGTGAGCGTGCTCATCAACACCGACGCGCGGAAGTTTGCCCCGCGTCTCGACTTTGCCACCGGCGCCTATCCCACTCACATCGCCGCGCTCGACTTGAACGCAGACGCTCGCGCCGACCTCATCGTCTCGAGCCAAGATACCGGCAGTTTCGCGCTCTTGTTCAGCCACTGCCGCTAACGCTACAGCCCGCCTAACTCATCGCCGGCGAGCACACCCCGATCCAAGCTCGAGGCGGCGATGACGCGATGGCGGAGCGCGTTGGGAGCACCTCGATATCGAGCTACTCGTGCGCAACGAGACGAATAGTCCCAAGCTGAATTCGTTCAATCAGCGCGGGCTCGATGCGACGTATGGTGCCGCATGAACATCATCCTTCTCTTGATCGTCGTCCTCGTCGTACTGGCGTTGGCCATCTATCTCGTCGATTTGCTGCCGATCCCGAACAGCACCATCAAGCGCATCATTCAGGCGTTGTGCGTGCTGGCCGCCCTGCTCTTCATCTTGGATCGCGCCGGCATCTATCACACCGGCCTGCTGCGCTGAGCCGCGCGCTGGTAGCTGCGACATTGGCGGCCTCTTAGGACGCTTTGTCCCAAACAGCGCTCGCCCCTTGTCGGTTTATCGGCGCGATGTGAGGTGGAGAGACACGGCGCGGTTCGTGCACCACGGGACCTCGCCGCGACGCGCGTCTGCGCAGGACCGCCTGCTGTGGAGACCCGGCCTTGCTATCGAGACCCGGTCTTCTAGGGACCGCGCGAAGAGCGGCTTTTGCAATTCGAAACGAGGCTTCGCTCATGAAACGTCCGCTCCTCTCTATCTCGCTGCTCGCCGGAATCGGCTCCTTGGCTCCGCACGCGGCGGCGCAGGAGCAGCCCGGCTATGCTGCCAGCGTCTTCGAGCCGTCCGAGCGCGGCAGCGATTGGTTCGCCAACGAATCGAACGACTACCGCGGGAAATTCCGGCTCGCGCTGGGTGCGGTGGGCGACTACGGCTACCGCAGCGTCATCGGAGCCCGGAACCCGAGCGGCACCATCCGCGAGTCGGTCCTGCGCAATCAAGTGCTCGTCCACGCGGGCTTCGCCTTGATCATGGGCGATCGCGTGCGGCTCGGTCTCAGCATTCCGGTGCAGCTCCACGCCTTTGGTCACACCGCGACGCGAGGCGGAGTCGACTACTTGGCGCCCGTGCACCAACAGAGCGCCGGCGACGTCCGAGCGTCGTTGGATTTGCGCCTCGCGGGGACCTACGGCGATCCGATCACCTTGGCGATCGGCGCTTCGGTATTCTTTCCGCTCGGCCAGCGTGAGCAATTCACCGGGGACGAGGTCGTGCGCTTCGCGCCCCACCTGAACATCGCCGGTGACGCTGGTGTGTTCGCCTATGCAATCCGTGGCGGCTACGAGTACCGGCCGCTCGACATCACTTACATCGATACGCACCTCGGTGACACCATCACCTTCGGTGGCGCGATGGGCGTGCGGATCATCGACGAGCGGCTCCTCATCGGTCCCGAACTGTATGGCCGAACCATCATCGAAGACGGCCCGCACCACCACGACACACCGATCGAGATGCTGCTCGGTGCGCATGTGAAGGCCGGGGGAGGAGTGCGCGTCAACGCGGGCGCCGGTAGCGCCGTCGACCGCGGCTTTGGCGCAGCCCGTTTTCGCGGGCTGCTGGGCGTGGAATGGTTTCCGGAGCCGGACCGCTCCGACCTCGACAAGGACGGCATCTACGACGACGAAGACGCCTGTCCCAACGTCTCGGGCGTCCGCACCAGCGACCCGGCCACGAACGGCTGCCCCCCGGCGGCGCCACGCGATCGCGACCGCGACGGCATCATCGACGACGAAGATGCCTGCCCGGATACCGCGGGGGTGCGCACCACCGATCCGCGGACCAACGGCTGCCCGCCGCCGCCACCCGATCGTGACGCTGACGGCATTGCCGATGACGAGGACGCCTGTCCCGACGTGCCCGGCGTGCACACCAGCGATCCCAAGACCAACGGCTGCCCCCCTGACCGCGATGGTGATGGCGTGCTCGACAAGGACGACGCCTGCCCGGACGTGGCCGGGCTGAAGACCCAAGATCCGAAGACCAACGGCTGCCCGGACGCCGATCGCGACAAGGACGGCATCCCCAACGATGACGACGCTTGCCCCGACCAGGCCGGCCCCAAATCGAACGACGCCAAGACCAGCGGCTGCCCGCGCGTGTTCATCAAGAACGGGCTGATTCAGATCATGGAGCAGCCCAAGTTCGACTTCAACAAGGCCGCCATCAAGCCGGACAGTGACTCACTGCTGACCGAGGTTGCCAAAGTGATGACGGATCACCCCGAAATCAAGCGCGTGCGCGTCGAGGGCCACACTGACAATAAGGGCGCCGCCGCCTACAACGAGAAGCTCTCGCAACAGCGCGCCGAAGCGGTCATCAAATGGCTCAGCAGCCACGGCATCGCCGCCGATCGCCTCGTCGCCAAGGGCATGGGTCTCACGACTCCGCTCGTCCCCAACGACACCGAAGCGAACCGCGCCCTCAACCGCCGCGTCGAGTTTCACATCGAAGACCAGACCGAGACCGTCAAAGAGATGGTCGAGGCTCCCGGCGGCAAGACCATCACCGCACCCCCCAAGTCCACCGACCAACCCGTCCGCCCGAGTAACAAGCAATGAAAACCCCCTCACTTTCCGGCCGCTCGAATCGCTCGGCGCCGGCCCTCTTGATCCTGTCGCTCGCCATCATCCTGCCCACTGCCTGCACCGGCGATGACGAGGAAGAGCTCGCCGGCAAAGGCGGCGCCTCGCACGGCGGCGCTAGTGGCTCTGGTGGCAAAAGCGGCTCTGGCGGTAAGACCGGCGACGGCGGCGGCGAAGGCGGCACGAGCAATGCTGGCGCCGCAGCCAGCGGGACGGGCGAAGGTGGGTTCAGCGGCGAGACTGGCCTGGGCGGCGAGACTGGCCTGGGCGGCGAGGCTGGCCTGGGCGGTGAGGCTGGCTTCGGCGGCGAGGCTGGCCTGGGCGGTGAGGCTGGCTTCGGCGGCGAAGCTTTCTACGATGGCCCCCGCGTCGGCAAGGCCCAGACCTTCGCGGCTCTGGCCTACAGCGCGATCACCACCGCAAACATCTCCCAAATCACGGGCGAGCTCGGCGTGAGCGCCGGCGCCGTCTCCAAGATCACCGGCTTCGACGCGCTCACCTTCGTCAAGTATGGCACCGACTCACTCGTCCCCAACAGCCAGCGCACGCTCCTGGCGCAGCAAGACGTCACCGCCCTGGTCGGCGACATCGACCCACGCCCTTGCGACACGGATCTGACCGACGTTGTCGGAGGCCTCACGGGCGACATCACCCTCGAGCCCGGCGTCACCTGCATGAACAGCTTCAGCGCCGACGTGCTCGTCAATGGCCACGTCTACCTCGACGCCGCTCACGACCCGAACGCCTTCTTCGTCATCAGAGGCAACATGTCGCTCACGGTCGCCGACGGCGCCCACGTCGTGCTGCTGAACGGCGCCCAAGCCTGCAGCGTCTTCTGGCGCATCAGCAATGAAGTCATCATGGGCACGGGCGTCGAATTCATCGGCAGTGTCGTCTCCGGGACCGCCATCACGATGAAATCCGGCTCGACCCTGAACGGCCGCGCGCTGGCGCAGACGGCAGGCGTGCAGCTCGACGCCAACACGATTACGATTCCGGCGACGTGCACGCACGCGCAATAGAGAAGCGCCGCGGACGGCCGGAGGCTCGCAGTCGGCATGACGATTCGGCGGAGCTCCTGAAAAAGCGGGAGCTCGCCTTCGGCAAACCGCTGCCGGAAGCCACAGCGAGCTCAGTCTCCGGCGCTCGCCATCCCCGTTCGCCCAGGCCGAGCTCGCGACACGCGCTGGACTGTGCGCCGTTTACGTCGGTAACATCCTTGGATTACTCCGGCTGCATCCGGCGATCCTCGAGCGGATCGAGAAGCTGCAGCCGGGCGGCGCTGGCGCGGAGGTGACGGAGCGCTGGCTGCGCCCGATCTCGAAGCTGCCGCATGACGAGCAGCTGGCGGCCGTGGCGGAGCGTCTGCCGATGGCGGATCCAGAGGAGGTGGCGTGATGGGCGACCTTCTTAAGATGCACCGCGCGGTGAGCGGCTGACCCACGCCCAGGATGTCGCAATTCAGTCGCGAGAGTGGCGTGATTCCTCGCAACCACCCGTTGTTATTGCGAAATCGGCGATGTCGCGAGTTTGTCGCAAGTTCGATAGTGGGGACGTCCCCACTATTCAGCGCATCGCGTCGCTCAACTCGACGTCCGTCTCGTCCCCGGGCCAACGGCCAGACCAGGCATCGAGACCAGCACCGCGCCAAGCCGGACGTACCATCATCGTTGGCTCCGCAGGCATGCTGGCCCAGATGCTGTCACGCGGCTGGGCCGTAGCCATCGACTCGACCTCCATTCGGAGCGCGTCACCTGAAGGTTCGAACGCAACAACACCTTCCACGACCACGTCTGCGCCCAACAGCTGCCTCAGGTCCTCGAGCGGCACTGCCGTCGCGAAACCTAGCAAGATGCGCCCTGTCTCGAGCCGAAGGACGATCGAGCGCGTGCTCACGGTTACCGCGTCGAGCACGGCGCGGACGCGCACCACGCGCGGTGGTTGCGTCTCGTCGGTCAGCGCTCGCTTCTGCGTTGCCAAGGCCGTCGTAGTTTGCTCCCTATGCGGCCGACGTACCAGATGGCGCGAGGCCCCGCGCCGCACTTCAACGTGATAAGAGCCCGACATGCTCGTCTTCGCTGCACCGGTAAGCTGCTCAAACGGGTGCGGGTTAACGCCAATCCCGAGGCCCCAGCTTCGACCACGCGACTCGGAGACTGGTACGCCAACGTCGTAGACATTCGCGGCGGCGAGCTCGTTCTCTGCGTTAGCCAGGTGACATTGTTGCCGGTTCTCCTTCTGCCGGTCGTGAGCCAAGCGTCCTTCCCGAGCGCATTGGCAGCGGGCCTGAGCCTTGTGCTGGCGCGTCTTGGCATCGATGCCGCCGCTGTCCATACTGAGGTCGGCGCAATGGCGGACGTGACGTATGCCACCACGTCCAGCAGGCAAGTGCTTGGCTCGATGAACGATTTCTGGAATCTGCTCGATGGCTACTGGAGCCCGCGAGCCGACCTGACGAGCGTTGCCTTGCGCATCGCCGACGCCCCATGCAGCCCGCTGAGAATGGCATCACCGAAGCACGCGACCTTGGCGTTGTTCGAGGGTGCAACTAGGGCAATCGCAAACGACGTTTGACAGCGTTGGCGATTGCTCGGGCGGCGTTAGCGCGCAGCGATCCGCTCTTGGATACGCAAACGCGCGGCAATTCCCTGGTAGACCTGAACGGAGGTGCCCGGCGCGACCTCCACGGAGATCGCGAGCGCGTACGGCACTGGCGCGGTGAGCGGGCCCGCATCTTCACTGCACGTAACCGCCACGTTGAGCTCGGTGTTGGCCGCCACGTCGAGGACACCGCGGCGCCGTTCGAGCACCAAGTGTTGCACCGTACCGCGCTGGGTCGCGTCAGCATGAGCTTGTCCGCCCTTAACGAGCAGGGGCGAATCCTTGTCCTTGGGGACCTCCATTT
>Ga0164306_10000717_pt1 | contig 13917 bp, 10 predicted proteins | sample Whisoiple_242_MG_FD_110213 | JGI IMG/M metagenome (GOLD analysis project Ga0164306, IMG submission 110213) | Soil microbial communities amended with fresh organic matter from upstate New York, USA - Whitman soil sample_242_MG | ecosystem: Environmental > Terrestrial > Soil > Unclassified >... | reverse complement strand
TCATGCAGATCGACGTCCTCTATCCCGATCGCAATGCCGAGCGGCGCATCCTCATCGAGACGACCGGCGATCACGAGCAGAAGCCGAAGCCCGCCACGAGTGCCGACGAGCTCATGGCAATACAACGTCTCGTCCGGCGTCTGCCGGTCGGCGACAGCGTCGTCGATGCTATTCTCGATCTGGTCCGCCGTGCCCGGCCGGGCGAGGGCGACGCCGAGATCGTCAAGCATGTCGCCTGGGGTCCAGGCCCGCGCGCGGCACAGGCGCTGATGCTGGCAGTGCGCGCGCGTTGCCTGCTCGATGGCCGGCTCGCGCCCTCGCTCGACGACGTGGTGGCGCTGGCGACCCCCGTGCTCAAGCACCGCATGGCGCTGACGTTTGCCGCGCGGGCGGACGGCGAGACGGTAACCGGGCTGATCGGCCGGCTCGTATCACGGCTTGGGTGAATGATCAGCGCGCGCCTTCTTACGCGCTCGGAAGCGGCGGCCGCTCCCCGCCACCAGCAGGCTTCGCTTGACCTTGCCCGGCGACTACCGAGCCTTGTCGCCTCGGCGAAAGAGCTCGCCGCCACGATCATGCACGGTGTCCACGGGCGCAGGCGCGCTGGCGTCGGCGAGACTTTTTGGCAGTTCCGCCCCTTCACCTTCGGCGAGCCGGCGCAACGCATCGACTGGCGCCGCTCGGCGCGCGACGATCGGCTTTATGTGCGCGAGCGCGAGTGGGAGGCCGCGCACACGATTTTCCTGTGGATGGACCTTTCGCCATCGATGGCTTTCATTTCATCGCTGGCGCGCCAGTCGAAGGCGGATCGTGCGCTGGTCCTTGGCTTGGCGACAGCCGACCTTCTCGTACGCGGCGGCGAGCGCGTCGGCCTTCTCGGCATGACGCGGGCGATCGCCGCACGCAACATTGTCGAGCGGCTTGCCGAAGCGCTGGTCATCGCCGACCGGCAAATCCCACAACAGGGTCATCCGGATTTTCCCGTCGATCAGCCGTTGGCGGAGCGCAGTCAGGCGATCCTTGTCAGCGATTTCCTTGTTGCTCCGGATGAACTTGCGCGGCGTTTGAAACGTATCGCTTCGAATGGTGCGCGCGGACATCTCGTCATGATCGCGGATCCGGTCGAGGAGACCTTTCCGTTCGAGGGTCACACCGAGTTCCTCGACGTCGATTCCGGCGCGCTGTTTCGGGCCGGCCGCGCCGAAGCGTACCGTGCCGATTACGTCACTCGGCTCGCGCAGCATCGCGATCGGATCAGAATGGCGGCGCGCGAGGCGGGATTCAGTTTCGCTCTGCATCGCACCGATGCGCCGCCGGCAACCGCGCTCCTCGCTTTGCGCGGCCGCCTCGAGGCGAACGTTGAAATCGGAGCGGTCGCGTGACTCTCGTGCCGCTCGCTTTCAGCGCACCGCTGGCGCTCATCGGATTGGCGCTGCTGCCGGTGATTTATTACCTCTTGAGGATCACCCCGCCGCGGCCGCGGCAGATTCCGTTTCCGCCGCTAAAGCTCATCCTCGACATGGAGCCGAAGAATGAGACACCGGCGCGCACGCCGTGGTGGCTCTTGGCGCTGCGTCTCATGATCGCGGGACTTATTGTGCTCGCCATGGCCGGGCCGATCTGGAACCCGCAACATAGCGCGGCAAGCGGGCGGGAACCGCTGCTCGTGCTGCTCGATGACGGTTGGCCGGCGGCGCCGAGCTGGGAGCAGCGGCTGAAAGTCGCCCTCGCGCAAGTCGATGACGCGGCGCGGCAAGGCGCACCGACGGCGGTCATCGCGGCGTCCGAAGGCCCGCGCGAGGCGGTTTTATCCGACGGCACGCACGCGGCGCAAAAGCTCCGCGCACTGAAGCCAGTGCCTTACGTGCCGGATCGTGCCGCACTCATCGCGCCGCTCGAACATTTTCTTGCCGAGCATCCGCGCGCGCATCTGACCTGGATCGCCGACGGACTGGCGCTTGGCGGGACGCGGGCCTTTGCCGAAAAGCTCGCCGAGCTTGCAAAGAATGGGCAGGCCGAAATTGTCGCGAGCGAGCATTCGCCTGTTGCGCTCGCTGGCGCCGCCAACGAGGCGGGCGCGCTGAACGTCAACGTGTTGCGCGCGACTAATGATGGGCCGCGCCAGGGCTGGGTGCGTGCGCTCGATCTGAAAGGCGCGTCGATCGGCGATGCCGGCTTCGATTTTGGCAGCGCGACGGAGACGCAGGCGCGCTTCGATCTGCCGATCGAACTGCGCAACGACATCGCCCGATTGGAAGTCACCGGCGAGCAATCGGCTGGCGCTGTGACGCTGCTCGACGAGCGCTGGAAGCGGCGTCGCGTCGGCATCGTCAGCGGCGCGACGGCCGACGTTTCGCAGCCGCTGCTCGCACCGTCCTATTATTTGCAGCGTGCGCTGCAGCCATTCGCCGATGTGCGCGAGGCGCGCCCGGGCGTCGCCGATCCGATCAGCGCGCTGCTCGACGACAACGTCAACGTGATGGTGCTCGCCGATGTCGGCGTGGTCGTCGGTATCGCGCATGACCGGCTGGAGAGCTTTGTGCAAGACGGCGGCGTGCTCGTGCGTTTCGCCGGGACACGGCTCGCCGGCTCCTCGGACGATCTCGTGCCGGTTGCGTTGCGGCGCGGCGGCCGCACGCTCGGCGGCTCGCTGTCATGGGATACGCCGAAAAAGCTGGCGCCGTTCGAGCGCGGCAGTCCGTTCTTCGGATTGAGCGTGCCCGATGAAGTGACCGTCACGCGGCAAGTGCTCGCCGAGCCGGAAGCGGGTCTGCCGGCGCGCACATGGGCGGCGCTCGCCGACGGCACGCCGCTGGTCACGGCAGAACATCACGGCAAGGGGACGATCGTTCTTTTCCATGTGACGGCGGACACGACCTGGTCGAACCTGCCGCTGTCGGGTCTGTTCGTCGATATGTTGCGCAAGATTCTGGCGATCTCCGCCGATGTCGGTCGCACCGACGAAGATGCTGCATCGACGGCGAAGCAACAGGTCGCAACGCTGGCGCCATTGAGCACGCTCGACGGGTTTGGCGTGCTCGGGCCGCCGCCTTCGACGGCAAAGCCGATTCCCGCGAATTTCACAGACGTCGCCGGCGCCGAGCATCCGCCGGGTTTTTACGGCCCGCCGGACGCGCTCGTTGCGGTAAACCCGCTTGCACCGGAGGCAAAACTGCAGCCTGCCGACTTCTCCGGGCTGAATTTCCGCCGCGAGCCTTTGAACGCCGGCGAGCCGATCGATTTGCGTCCATGGCTGATCGCAAGCGTCATCGCGCTGTTGATCGCTGACACGCTTGCATCTTTGTGGTTATCAGGCGGCGTGCCGTTGCGGCGCCGGCGTGCCGTACTTGCAGCACTTGTCGCGCTGTTCGCGCTCGGCGCAACGATGCCATCGTTCATCGCGCCCGTGCGCGCCGAAGAGCCGGTGCAACAAATCTCGCCACGCGATCTCGAATCCGCCCTGACGACGCGCCTCGCCTACGTCGTCACCGGCGATGCGCAGGCCGACGAAGCCAGCCGCGCCGGTCTCGCCAGTTTGACGCGGGCGCTTGGCGCGCGCACCTCGCTGACGCCGGGCGAGCCGGTCGGCATCGACCCGGCGCGAGACGAGCTCGTCTTCTATCCGTTGGTCTACTGGCCGGTCGTCGCAAGCAAACCGCTGCCGCCCCAGAACGCGATCAACAAGATCGCGACTTTCATGAAACAGGGCGGCACGATCGTCTTCGACACGCGCGACGCGCTGGCTTCGCGTCCCGGCGGTCCGCTGACGCCGGAAGGCCGCTGGCTGCGCGATCTGCTCGCGGGAGCCGATGTACCTGAGCTCGAGCCGGTGCCGCACGACCACGTCATCACCAAGACGTTTTATCTGCTCGACGGTTTTATCGGACGCACGACAGTCGGCCAGACGTGGGTCGAGGCGCTGCTGCCGGAGCCGAGCGACAGCACGCCGCGTCCGGCGCGAGCCGGCGACAGCGTATCGCCGATCGTCATCACCTCGAACGATCTTGCCGCCGCCTGGGCCGCCGACCGCAATGGCGAGCCGCTTTATCCGCTGGTGCCGGGCGGGGCGCGCCAGCGCGAACTGGCGCTGCGCGGCGGCATCAATCTCGTCATGTACACGCTGACCGGCAATTACAAATCCGATCAGGTGCATGTCCGCGATCTCTTGGACCGGTTGGGGCACTGATGCGCAATCACGAGATCCGAAGCGGCAGACCGTCATTGCGAGCGACGCGAAGCAATCCAGGGGCAAACGCTCGACGATTGCAGAACTTGCCCCTGGATTGCTTCGTCGCTCACGCTCCTCGCAATGACACGCTTGAGGCGCGGCCATGACCCAATTCGAGCTCTCGCTGTCGCCGCTTCTGCCGGTCGCGCTGATCATCGCGTTGGCGATTGCGGCGGCGCTCGTCGTCGCCCTCGCGATTTATGCGCGCCGGCCCGGCGCCACCTTACGCGCGCTCGGCTTTGCGCTCGTTCTGTTCGCATTGCTCGATCCCTCGCTTGTGCGTCAGGACCGCGAGCCGTTGAAGGACGTCGTCGCCGTCGTGCTCGACCAGAGCGGCAGCCAGACAATCGGCGAGCGCCGCGAGCAGACGGAGCGTGCGCGCGCCGAATTGGAGAAGAGCCTTGGCGCGCTCGGTAATGTCGAGACTCGCTTAATCGAAACCAATCGCAACGATGCCGAGAATGACGGCACGCGGCTTTTCTCGGCGCTAAATGCCGGGCTTGCCGACGTGCCGCCTGAGCGCGTCGGCGGCGCGATCCTCGTCACCGACGGCATCGTGCACGACATTCCGACGAATGCCGACGCGCTCGGCTTCAGGGCGCCGTTGCATGCGCTGATCACCGGGCATGAAGGCGAGCGCGATCGCCGCATCGACGTTTTGGAGGCGCCGCGCTTCGGCATCGTCGGCAAGGATCAGACGATCGAAGTACGCGTGCTCGACACCGCACGTCAGAAGGCGCCGGTGCGGCTGAAGGTCAGCCGCGACGGCGCCGAAATCGCCTCTATCCAGGCGCAGCCCGACGAGCGTATCGATGTGCCGGTGCGGATCGAGCATGGCGGGCCGAATGTCGTTGAAATCGAAGTCGAGGCGCTGCCCGACGAGCTCACCGCGATCAACAACAAGGCGGTGCTGACGATCGACGGCGTTCGCGACAAATTGAAAGTGCTGCTCGTCTCGGGCGAACCGCATGCCGGTGAGCGCACCTGGCGCAATCTTCTGAAATCCGACGCCAACGTCGAGCTTGTGCATTTCACCATCCTGCGTCCGCCGGAGAAACAGGACGGCACGCCGATCAATGAGCTGTCGCTGATCGCATTTCCGACGAGCGATCTCTTCGGACGCAGGATCAACGATTTCGACCTGATCATCTTCGATCGATATTCGAACCAGAGCATTCTGCCGTCGGTCTATTTCGAAAACATCGTGCGCTATGTCCGCGACGGCGGCGCGATTCTGATGGCGGTCGGGCCGGATTTTTCCCGCGCGCAGGGACTCTATTACTCGCCGCTCGGCAAGATTTCGCCGGCGCGTCCCGACGGCAGCCTAACCGAGCGCCCGTTCCGCGCCGATGTCACGGAAGACGGCCACAAGCATCCGGTGACGCGCGGCCTGCCCGGAGCCGCAAACGAGAAGCCGCAATGGGGCGAGTGGTTCCGGCAGGTCAATACGACGCTGTCGCGCGGCACGGATGTTTTGTCCGGCGCGCAAGACAAGCCGCTGCTTGTACTTTCACGCGAGCAGAAGGGCCGGGTTGCGCTGCTCTTGTCCGATCAGATGTGGCTGTGGGCGCGCGGTTATGACGGCGGTGGGCCTTATCTCGATCTTCTGCGCCGGCTCGCGCATTGGCTCATGAAAGAGCCGGATCTCGAAGAAGAAGCGTTGCGCGCGAGCGTGCATGGCCACGAACTCGCGATCGAGCGTCAAAGCTTGAAAGATGCCGTGCCGCCGGTGACGGTGACGACGCCATCGGGCGCCCAGCAGCAGGTGACCTTGAACGCGTCCGAACCCGGCCTGTGGCGAGCATCGATGGATGTGAAAGAGCTCGGACTCTATCGTTTGAGCGACGGGGAGCAGTCGGTGCTCGCCAATGCCGGGCCGGAAAATCCGCGCGAATTCCAGGAAGTCGTCTCGACGCCGGAGAAGCTGCGCGGACTGACTGAGGCGACCGGCGGCACCGTGCGGCGCATCGCGGCGGATGCGCAGGGCGCGATTGCTATGCCGCGCGTCGTCGCCATGCGTGACAGTCCCGTTTACGGCGGCTCCGATTATATCGGCATCAAGCGCAATTCGGCGAGCGTGGTGAAGGGCATCGGCATCGTGCCGCTCGCCATCGGCTTTGCCGGTATGCTGGTGCTGATTGCCTCGATCGTCGCCGGCTGGGCGTGGGAAGGGCGTCGACGCCGCTGGCGGCGCGCTGGCTAAAGCGCACGCGTATTAATCTTCGGCAACAAAGCATAAGCCGAACCGCCGGCCGCCAGCGCACATGCTAGAAATGCGCAGACCGCCACAACGGGGTCGTGCGCATGCCTCTCGGCCCATTCTGCGATGACACCGGCACATCCCTGCATCATGGCGACGCCGAGGAAGGCGGCCATGTTCAGGGTCGACAAAGCGCGGCCCGAGAGCTCATCCGGATACGTGTCGCGAACCTGTGCATATTGCAGGCCCTGGAACGAACAGAACGCGCCGAAGGCGACCGCCCATGCGATATCGAATGACGTCGAGCCGCCGAGCGCAAGAGCGGCCGGACAAACGGCAGACGCAAATGCCGCCGCTATGATCACTCGCGGACGCGTGCGTGTTCCCGGATCGATGAAACCATAGAGCGTCGGCGCGACGATCATCGCCAGCGACATCGCGAGGATCACATTGCCGATCGCAACGAGATCGAGACCATGGCGGCGAGCGAAAAGCGGGGTGATCCATAAGCCGCGCAACGTGATCACGGTCGGGTAGGTGACGAGCCCGATCGCCAGCAGGCCAAGCGTCTGGCGAAAACGCAAGACGCGCCACACGCCGTGCATTGCTTCGGACAACGTCTCGTTGGAACGCCTATGGCGCTGTTCTCCCGTCCTGATCAGGAACCAACAGGCAAGGGCGCAGAGAATGGTTGCCGCGCCGAGCACGAGGAAGCCGGCGCGCCACGACCATCGCTCGACGAGAAAAGCGATCGGCGTGCCGGTGACGATCATGCCAAGGCCGCCGATGGCGAAAACGATACCGGAGAGCGGCGCAAAACGCCGCGGCGGGTAGGTTCGGGCGAGGAAGACGAACGTCGCCATCAGCGCGGGCGCGCATCCCGCGCCGATCAGGAACTGCGCCGCGAGGAGCACGTCGTATCGCGACGCGCTCGCGCAAAGCGCGGCGCCGAGAGCCGCGACCGCCAGAGGAAGCGCGACGACAAGCCGAATGCTGAGCCGATCGAGCGCAACGCCGAACGGCAGCTGCATGAGGCCGAAAGCCAGATGATAGATGCCAGCGAAATAGCCGATCTGCTCGGCAGAGACGTTGAGATCAACCTCAATCCCATGCGCCGTGATGGCGGGAAGAGTGCGCAATGCGTTGCTGAGCGCGAACGCAGTGCTGAGCGCGGCAAGACCGAGTAGCGGACGCTGTTGCAAGTTGCCGGGACAGTGCGCGTGCGGCGTGGTGATTTACGCCGTTGTTGCGTAGCCGCCGTCAACCGCGATTACCGAGCCGCAGACGAAATCGCTCGCTTTCGACGCCAGATAGATGGCAACGCCGGCCATGTCTTCAGGCCGGCCCTTGCGCTGCATCGGCGTTTCCTTGAGTGATGCCTCGCTGAAGTCTTCCGGAATTCCCGCGGTCATTTTGGATGGGAAATAGCCGGGAGCGATTGCATTGACGGCGATGTGCTTCTTGGCGAGATGCTTAGCCATCATGCGGGTGAGATGCAGCACACCGGCCTTTGACGCCGCATAGGAATAGGTCTCGAGATCGGACGTATGCATGCCGTCGATCGAGCCGATATTAATGACGCGCGCGTAATTGTCGGTCGAGCCGGCGGCTTCGAGCAGTTTGCCCAAACGCTGGGTCAGGAAGAAAATCGATTTGACGTTCAAGTCCATCACCTTGTCCCAGCCGGTCTCGGGAAAGGAATCGAAATCGGCGCCCCAGCTTGCGCCGGCATTGTTGACGAGAATGTCGAGGCGCTTCTCGCGCGATTCGAGCTCCTTGGCGAGTCTGTCGATCTCATCCATGCGCGACAGATCGGCCGGCAGCGGGATGCATGTGCCGACGGCCGAGAGCTCCTTCGCCAGCGCGTTACAGGCGTCGGCCTTGCGTGCCGAAATGTAGACCTTGGCGCCGTTTTCTACGTAACCGCGCGCGATCATCTCGCCGATGCCGCGGCTGCCGCCGGTGACGAGTGCGACCTTGCCGCGAACGCTGAACAGGTCTTCGATCTTCATGGTGAGCGCCTCTCTCCCGGAATTGTTCTTTGTCGCGCGTATTGAGGTAGGCGCAGGCCGTCGAAGTCAATCACGCTTGTGAGTGAACCGCGGGAGGTCTATTCTTGCGATTGCAGCAAATAGCGCGGAGTGAAATGGCCGAAGACGAAACGATCGAGCTCGCGATGCTGTACCCTTACGCCCACAAAGGCCAGGACATGATCGCGATCGTCTCGCCTTTTCGCCAGGACGCGGCAAAGCCGGAACTCGTCGGACGCCGCGTGCGGATCGAGGACAGGCAATACAAGGTTCTGTCGATCGGCCGCGTGACGCAGGGGCCGATCCATAAAGGCGAGATCGTCGGCATCGTCGTCGAGCCCACCTGAGCCGCAGGTTCACTTGGCGCGGTGATCGGCGTAGACAAGCAGCCGCCAGCGCACTGGGCCCTCCGTCACCGCGTGGCCGTGGTCGCTCGGGAAGTCCTCGCCTTCCCTGACGACGGTCTCGCGCCCGCAAGCCGCGCAGCGGTAGATGCCCGACAGCTTAGCCCAGTCGCCCGGCTGATGGTCGTGGTCGAAAACTAGGTCCTCGCTGGCCGACAGCAGGTGGCGATACTTATAGAAGCCATCGAGGAACCGAAACTGCAGCGTTCGCGGGGTTGACTTGAGCGGCGCCCCCCCGCACGGACATGCCGACGCCCGCGATGCTGCCCGATCGCGAACGCCACGCCAAGTCGCATCCAAGGGGTCGAACCGCGATGAACGAAGAACAAGCCGGCTGGATCGCGCCTCGCTATACCGGGCTCCTCGTCCTTGCCGATGGGACGGTGCTCGAGGGCTTCGGCCTCGGGGCCGAAGGCCATGCGGTCGGCGAGGTCTGTTTCAATACGGCGATGACCGGTTACGAGGAAATCCTCACCGACCCCTCTTATGCCGGGCAGATCGTCACCTTCACCTTTCCGCATATCGGCAATGTTGGCACCAATGAGGAAGACATCGAGACCGTCAATATGGCGGCCTCGACGGGGGTGCGCGGCGTCGTCATGCATGCGCGGATCACCGATCCGTCCAACCACCGCGCCACGCGCCATTTCGATCAATGGCTGAACGCGCGCGGCATCGTAGGCCTCTGCGGCGTCGACACGCGCGCGCTGACCGCGGTGATCCGCGAAGCCGGCATGCCGAACGCGGTGATCGCGCATCATCCTGGCGGCAGCTTCGACCTCGATGCGCTAAAGCGTGAGGCGGCGGAATGGCCGGGGATCGACGGCATGGACCTCGTGCCCGATGTCACGACGGCCCAGCGCTTTGATTGGGACGAGACGGCTTGGGTCCCGGGCCGCGGTTACGGCCGGCAGACCGCGCCGAAGAAACGGGTCGTGGCGATAGATTATGGCATTAAGCGCAACATCCTGCGCCTCTTGGCGGATGCGGGATGCGCGGTCACGGTGCTGCCGGCGACCGCGACGACGGAGGACATTTTGGCGCTGAAACCCGATGGCGTGTTCCTGTCGAACGGGCCCGGCGACCCCGCCGAAACCGGCAAATATGCCGCGCCAGTCATCCGCGATCTCTTGGACAAAAGCGTGCCGACCTTCGGCATCTGCCTTGGCCACCAGATGATGGCCTTGGCGGTCGGCGCCAAGACCGTGAAAATGCATCAAGGCCATCACGGCGCCAATCATCCGGTGAAGGACTTCACCACGAATAAGGTCGAGATCGTGTCGATGAACCACGGCTTCGCCGTCGATCCCAAGACGCTGCCTGAAAATGCCGTCGAGACGCACCGCTCGCTGTTCGACGGATCGAAATGCGGCATTGCGCTGAAGGACCGTCCGGCTTTTTCCGTGCAGCATCATCCCGAGGCTTCGCCCGGCCCGCGCGACAGCCATTATCTCTTCCATCGGTTCGTCGAAATGATGGACCAGGCGAAGAGCTGACGCGCCGATGAGCTGGCGCGACTTTTGGAACAGCGAACACTCAATTTACGTCAATGCGCGCCATAAGCTGCTGCATTACGACAGGATCGCGCGCGATCTCGCCGCCTATGTTCCCGCGCCTGACGCGGCCGTTCTCGATTACGGTTGTGGCGAGGCGATTTCCGCTGCCTCCCTGGCGAAGAAATGCGGCACGCTCTACCTCTTCGATACAGCGCCGAATGTGCGCGAGAAGCTGAGGAGCCGCTTTAGCGATCATCCAAAGATCATGGTCCTTTCGCCGAACGGGCTGGACAATATCGGGTATGCGTCGCTCGATCTGATTATCGCCAATTCGCTTCTGCAATATTTGCAGCACCGTGAGTTCGAGGATTTGCTCGACATCTGGCACGGCAAGCTGAAGCCCGCCGGCCAGCTCGTTCTCGCCGACGTGCTCCCGCCCGACCTCGACGCGATCGCCGACGTGAAGGCGCTTCTCGATTTCGCCTGGCGCGGCGGATTTTTGCTGGCCGCCTTGGCGGGGTTGGGAAAGACCTTCTTTTCCGATTACCGGCGTCTGCGCAACGATATCGGTCTGACGCGCTACGCGCCCGAAGACATGTTCACGCTGCTTGCGGCGCACGGATTTGCCGGCGAGCAAAGTCCCACAAATGTCGGGCACAATCAGCTGCGTATGACCTTTGTCGCACGCAAAGCGTGATCACCGGCGTGCCTGACAGCGACGCTCGGCGACACCCGGAGTTTTCAACACCGGCAAGCGAGATTTCGCCGGTTCCCTTACCGCCGGCGGAGCGGCGCGGCGCATTTATTTATCTCGGCGCTCTCACCTTTCTCGTTTCGCTTGCCGACCCGAACGGCGGGCTCATGGACATTCCGGTCAGTTTTTTCTTAAAAAATAAATTGCATCTGGAAGCCAGCGAAGTGGCGCGCTTTCGGCTGATCGCGGGCATTCCGCTTTATCTGTCCTTCGTTTTCGGCTTGCTGCGGGACACCTGGAATCCCTTAGGCATAAAGGATCGTGGCTTGATGGCGATCTTCGCCGCAATCGGCACCTGCCTTTATCTCGCCTTCGCATTCGCGCCGGGAACCTACGGCAACCTGCTTGCCGCGATGGCGCTGTTGACGATGTGCACGCTTTTCGTCGCTAGCGCCCAGAGTGGTTTGGCTTCGACTCTCGGTCAGCAGCACGCCATGTCGGGACAAGTCAGCGCGCTCTGGAACATTTTCGCTTCACTCCCCGCCGTCGTCGCGCTGGTGCTCGGCGGGCACCTCAGCGAACGCCTCGAAATCGAGCATTCCGATACAGCCGCGCGCATGCTGTTTCTCGTTGGCGCGGCAACCATGGCGGCGATTTTCCTTTACTCGGCACTGCGGCCGAAAAGCGTCTTCGACAATATTCATTTGGAGCACGGGACGAAATTCACCCCGCTGCAGGATTTGCAACGGCTTGCCAGGCACCGGCCGGCTTATTGCGCGCTGACGATCTGGCTCATCTGGAACTTTGGCCCGGGCTCGGCGACGCCACTTCAGTTCTATCTGCAAAACACTCTTCATGCGAGCGATACCGACTGGGGTGTGTGGAACGCGATTTTCGTCGGCTCGTTCATTCCAGCCTACATGCTATTCGGCCTTCTCTGCCAACGGGTCTCGCTCAAACGGCTTCTGTTCTGGGCCACCATCGTAGCAATACCGCAATTCATTCCGTTGCTCTTCGCCCATGGCATGAGCCAAGCTTTGATCATCGCGGCGGCGATGGGACTCATGGGAGGCATGGCAACTGCCGCCTATCTCGCTTTGCTCATCCGATCGTGTCCGCATGGGCTTCAGGGAACGACGCTTATGATGTCGGGGGCTCTCTATTATATCTCGTCACGATTTGGCGACGTACTTGGAACGTATCTGTACGACAAGTACGGCGGTTTTTACGTGTGCGTCGTGCTGACAACGTTCTCTTACGTACTCATTTTACCCATGCTTTGGCTGATCCCGAGAGACTATGTCGAACCGGCGGATGGCGAGATAGTTTCAGTTCCGCTGAACTGAAGCGCTTTGTATCTCTCAGGCGAGCATAATCGCCGCGATCAGCCGGCCATAGTCCGCCTCGCCGCGATGCGTCATGCGGCGGTATGAGAAGAAACGTGCCTCGTCCGCGTAGGTGTCGAGGGCCAGGTCTTCGAAGGTGCCGACATTTGCCTCGTTCGCGCGCATGCCGATGAAGCCGGGAAGGTCGAAATAGGCATGCGCCTGGCGGTCTGAGGGTGTGAAGAAGCGTGTGTGCTTTGGGTCAGCGTCGGCGAAACGTTCCACAAATTCCGGTCCGACTTCGTAGCTCTTGCCAGCAATCGTGGGCCCGAGCGCCACAGCGATATGCAAGCGGCGGGCGCCGAGCTTCTCCATCTGCACGATCGTTGCCTCCACAATGCCCGTAAGTGCCCCCTTCCAGCCCGCATGCGCCGCGGCGACAATTCCGGCCTTCGGATCGCTCATGAGAAGAATACCGCAATCGGCGCCGGTGACGCCAAGCGCCAGGCCTTGCACATTGGTGACAATGCCGTCGCAACGCGGGCGCGCGCCGTCCGCCCAGGGCTCCTCGATTATGATTGCGTCGGCGGAGTGGACTTGGAAAGGAACGAGAAAGCGCTCGCTTGGCACGCCAAGGGCCATCGCTATGCGGCTGCGATTCTCGCGCACGTTTTCCGGATCGTCTCGCGAGCCGGTGCCGCCGTTGAGGCTCGCATAGACCCCGCTCGAAACGCCGCCTTCTCGCGTGAAGAAGGCATGGCGTATGCCCGGATGCGATAGCGAGGCGGCGCTGATGAATGAAACGCGCATGCGTCAGTCCGCAAAGCCGGGAACGAATTGCATGTTCTGCTGCGTGATCGCCATCGCCTTGAACAGCTCGCCCATTCTTGTGGGCTTGCTGCAATCGGTGAGACGAACGAACGCGGCGTCGATCGTTTTCGCCTGTTCGGGGCTTGCCTTGCGCTTCAGCATCTGAGCGCGCTGGGCCAATCCAAGGCTTAAGAGAAATGCCGCCTGAGTGACGGGGCCATGCACTCGTGCACCCGCGGCTTGCGTCTCTTGCCCCAGAGCCGTGAAATCGACCTGCGCCGTCAGGTCGGACTCGCCGGGCGCGTCCAGCGGATCGACAAAACGGTGATTGCGAACGGCTTGCAGCGTCTCGCCAGTCTGCGTTTCAGTATAGCCGTAATCGATGATCAGCAGCGCGCCGCCTTGTGATGTGATTCTCGCAGATAAAATGCGAACGATCTTCCGCGCTTGAGGGCTAATCTCGATCACGCTGCCTTGCGGCGCGGCAAATCTGACAGCGCTCGCCGCAACCGGCCGCAATCCCCAGTGTAGTTTCCCGTGATCATCAAGTCCGACAAGTCGCTCGCACCAGCCGTGCTCGGTTCGGATGAAATGCTGCACCGGTAAAGCATCGAAGAATTCATTGGCAATGTAGATGGCTGCGCCGGGTGGAATGTCTTCCGTGCTCTGATGCCAGCGAACAGGCGCCCGATAGTTCGTGAGTGTAGCTCTTTGTACCTCCATGAGACGC
>Ga0164306_10000716_pt1 | contig 13920 bp, 11 predicted proteins | sample Whisoiple_242_MG_FD_110213 | JGI IMG/M metagenome (GOLD analysis project Ga0164306, IMG submission 110213) | Soil microbial communities amended with fresh organic matter from upstate New York, USA - Whitman soil sample_242_MG | ecosystem: Environmental > Terrestrial > Soil > Unclassified >... | reverse complement strand
CGCGCCAGAAGGTGCGGGCGCACCACCGCGGCGTTGTGCTCGTGGTAGGCGACAAGCGGCGTCGCGATGCCGTAATGGGCGAGCAGCACCTTGGTGACGCGCGTGTCCTCGGCGATGACCGCATCCGCGGCCGCGAGGGTGCCAAGCGCGCGTAGCGAGATGTCGCGCAGATTGCCGATCGGAGTCGCGACAACGTGCAGGCCAGGCTCGATCGGCTCGGCCTCCGCCCGCAGACCGAGGGCGACGAAGCTGCTGGCATGCCTGCCCGGTGGGGCGGGGGCTTTCCGCTTGGGAGCGTCTGTGCTGACCATCGTTCGTCAAAGAAACGGATTTGTTCGAAATACAGAACGAAGTCTGCTCGGAAAGTAAAGCCCTATTTTGCCCGCAAAATTGCGGCTGAGTGCGACGTTCTCGGGCCGTCCTCCTACGCGCTTCAGGCTCGTGCGGAGGCCGTGGAGGTTCCTTTGTCCGTTCATTCCGCCCTGGGGCGCGGTCATTTGAAGGTCGCTCTGGCGCTTGCCTGCGCGCTTGCCGTCGCCGCCTGCTCGATGGGCAGTGGCCGGCGATTGTCGCAGCAAGAGAAGGACGAATTCCTCGGCGCGCCGACGAGCCCGGTCGAAAGTCAGCCGCTCGGCGGTCCCGCCGCTTCCGGCGATCAGATCGGCAGCGGCCCGACCCGTATTGGCCTGGTCGTGCCGCTGACGCAAGGCTCTGGGCCGAGCGTCGTCGGTACTTCGTTGCGCAACGCCGCCGAACTGGCGGTGGCGGAATCCGGCTCGAACGACATCACCGTGCTTGTGAAGGACGACCATTCGACGCCCGAGGGGGCGCGCGCCGCGGCGCAGGCGGCGGTCAGCGAAGGCGCCGAGCTTCTGATCGGACCGCTTTTTGCGCCTGACGTGCGCGAGACAGGTCGCGTTGCACGTCCGGCCGGCAAGCCGGTCATCGCCTTTTCGACCGATACGTCGGCGGCGACGCGCGGCGTCTATCTTCTGTCGTTCCTGGTCGAATCTTATGTCGACCGGATCATCGATTTCGCCGCCTCGCGCGGCAAAAGATCGGTCGCCGCGCTCGTCCCGCAGAACGATTATGGCAACGTGGCCCTGGCGGAGTTCCAGCAGGTCGCCGCGCGGCGCGGTCTGCGCGTGATGATGATCGAGCGCTACACGCCCTCCACTCTTGCCGCTTCGGTGCAGAAGATCGCCGCGCTTGGCGGGCAGATCGACACGCTGTTCATTCCGGAGCAGACGGAAGCGATGGGCGCCGTTTCGCAGCAGCTCAGCGCCGCCGGAATCGATCCCGCCAAAGTGCAACTGCTCGGCACCGGGCTTTGGAACGACGCACGCGTCCTGAAATTGCCGGCCCTGCAGGGCGCCTGGTTCGCCGCGCCGGAAAATGGCGGCTTCAACCAATTTGCCGAACGCTATCGCGCCAAGTTCGGCAGCGATCCAACGCGTATTGCGACGCTCGCTTATGACGCCACGATGCTCGCGACGGCTTTGGCGCGCAGCCAGGGCCCGCAGCGCTATTCGGATAGCGTGCTGACCAACCCTGCCGGCTTCAACGGTGCCGATGGCGTCTTCCGCTTCCGGCCCGACGGGCAGAACGAGCGCGGATTGTCCGTGCTGCAGATCAACAACGGCGCGACGACCGTCGTGTCGCCGGCGCCTCGATCCTTCGCCGGCGCGCCAGACGGCACCTGATCTTTTTCACAGCTCTCAACCAGGAGAAAGCGAATGCGTAAATTGATGTTGTTCGGCGGCCTTCTTGCCTTGGCTGCTTCGCCGGCTTTCGCGCAGTTCGAAGGCGGCGTGAACGGCCTCGGCGACGCGCGGCAAATCAACATGCCGACCTCGCAGATTTGGGGAGGACAGGCTGAGCCCGCGCCCGCCGCGGCGGTCGAGGAAGACGAGGCGCCGGCGCCGGTGGCGCCGGTGAAATCAAAGAAAAAGACCGCGCGACACTAATCCGAAGTACATTTGTAGCGCGGCGCGCGATTCAGATATGGATCGCGCGCTTTTCCACCGCCATTGCAGCCTCTTTCACCGCTTCCGACATTGTCGGGTGCGCGTGACAGGTGCGCGCCAGATCTTCGGATGAGCCGCCGAACTCCATGAGAATGGTGGCCTCGGCGATGAGCTCACCGGCGCCGGCGCCGACGATGTGCACGCCGAGCACGCGATCGGTCTCGGCGTCTGCCAGTATCTTCACAAAACCCTCAGTGTGGCGCATCGAGCGCGCGCGACCGTTGGCCGTGAAGGGGAACTTGCCGACGTTGTAACGCGCGCCGCGCTCCTTCAGCTCCTCTTCGGTGGCCCCGACGGCGGCGATTTCCGGCATTGTGTAGACGACGCCGGGAATGGCTTCATAGTTCACGTGGCCCACCTGGCCGGCGAGAATCTCGGCGATCGCGATGCCTTCGTCCTCGGCTTTGTGAGCGAGCATCGGCCCGCGCACGACGTCGCCGATCGCATAGACGCCGGAAACGCTTGTGGCGAAATGCTCGTCGATGGGAATGCGGCCGCGATCGAGCGTGATGCCGAGCTCTTCAAGGCCAAGCCCCTGCGTGTAAGGCACGCGGCCCGTCGCGATCAGCACTTTGTCGGCCTCGATCGTCTTCGCGTCGCCGCCGGCAACCGACTCGAATGTGACGCTCGCGCCTTTGCCTCTTTTGGTCACGCCGGTCACTTTGCTCGACAGGTGGAACTTGAATCCCTGCCTCTCCAGCATGCGTTGGAATTGCTTGCAAACTTCCAGATCCATGCCTGGAAGGATCCGGTCGAGGAATTCGATGACAGTCACCTCTGCGCCGAGACGCCGCCACACTGAGCCGAGTTCGAGACCGATAATACCGGCCCCGACTACGACAAGCGTCTTCGGCACGGAAGAAAATTCGAGAGCGCCGGTGGAGGAGACGATCGTCTTCTCATCAATTTCGATTGTGTTTCCATCTTTGTCGCGCAACGTGGCCACGTCGGAGCCGGTAGCAATGACAATATTCTTTGTCTCGAGCGTCTGCTTCTTGCCGTCCTCGGACGTGACCTCGACCTTGCCCGGCGCGGTGATGCAGCCGGTGCCGATAAACGCGTCGACCTTGTTTTTCTTGAACAGAAACGCAACACCGTTGACGTTGGCGGCGACGGTGTCGGCCTTGTGTTTCATCATCGCTGCTAAGTCGAGTTTTGGTGCGCCGGTCACGACGCCCAGTGCGGGCAAGCTGTGCGCGGCTTCTTCAAACATATCCGAGGCGTAGAGCAGCGCCTTTGACGGAATGCAGCCGATATTCAGGCAAGTGCCGCCATAGGTCTTCCACTTCTCGACGACGGCAACGCGCATGCCGAGCTGCGCGGCGCGGATGGCGCAGACATAGCCGCCGGGGCCGGTGCCGATGACGATGAGATCGTAGGACATGAAACCAGCTATTCAGCTTGCGAGGCGGAGGATTTCGGCTTGTCGTTCGGCTCGACGACGAAGCGAGTCAGAGCCTAGACTTTCATCGCCCTCGTCGTCGATCCAAAAAACCGTGTGGCCATAACCCTCGAGTTTCACCTCGTTGAACCGTTCTGGGGTCTTGCGCAGAAATTCGAAGATTTCTCCGTCCGCAAGAAGCGAGCGAAGATCGACTACACCTTGATAGCCATCAAGCCACGCGATCTTCAAGACTCCGTAGAGCACCGGTTCGACAGATTTCATACGCGTGATTTCGTTCATCGTATCTTCTCCGGCTTCCGGCCTTCCTCAAGCGCGGCTCAATGCCTCGCGATGCTCAGCGGCCCCAGCGAAGTATCGAACGGACCTTCGCATGTGGGAGCGAACCGCGCAAAATGGAAGGTGGATCGATCCTGATTTGCGCGACGCGCTCGGCAATAACGGCGTGAAAATGCGGCGGCGCGTGTTCATCCGGCTAGAACTGTATCTTCACGCCGTCGACAATCGCGACGGTCGGCATCCGATGCTCAGCCGAGCAGCCGCACCAGCATCATGACCAAGCCGATCATGGAGATTGCCCAGAACAGCGTCCGCACCACGGAAACGCCGGCGGCGTAGATGATCAGGTAGAGCACGCGCGCGGCGACATAGATTTCGGCGCCGATTTCGCCCGCTCCACCGGTCTTGCGGGCGACGACGAGCCCCAGCGCAAGTGCCACGAAAGCCGGATAGGTTTCGAGCAGGTTGTCGAGCGCACGGCGGATGCGTCGGGCATAGACGTTGCGGGGCTCGTGCCCCTCGTCGCGCGGCGACATTGCATAGGGAAGCCCGAGCTCGCTCGAGGAGGTTGCCGCCTGCAGGACGATCTGCACGAGGAGGAGCACGACGCTCCACGCGAGAAGTTTGAGTTCCAGCGGCATGATGAGCCCCCTTCAGCTGCCTTGCTGATTATAAATCGAGCACGAGCCTTGCCGGATCTTCAAGCGCTTCCTTCACGCGCACCAGGAAGGTGACTGCCTCCTTGCCGTCGACGATGCGGTGATCGTAAGACAGCGCGAGATACATCATCGGGCGGATTTCGATTTTGCCGCCGACGACCATCGGCCGTTCCTGAATTTTGTGCATGCCGAGAATGCCAGATTGCGGCGCGTTGAGGATCGGCGTCGACATCAGCGAGCCATAGACGCCGCCGTTCGAAATCGTGAACGTGCCGCCCTGCATCTCCTCGATTTTCAGCTGACCGTCGCGGGCGCGCCGGCCGAAATCGGCGATCGCCCGTTCGATGTCCGCAATCGGCTTTTGATCGGCGTCGCGGATGACCGGTACGACAAGCCCTTTGTCGGTGCCGACGGCGACGCCGACATGACAGTAATTCTTGTAGACGATGTCGGTGCCGTCGATCTCGGCATTGACGTTCGGGATATCCTTCAGCGCCTGCGTGCAGGCTTTGACGAAGAAGCCCATGAAACCGAGCTTTACGCCGTGCTTTTTTTCGAAAATGTCCTTGTAGTGGCCGCGCAGTCCCATGACGCCGCTCATATCGACCTCATTGAAGGTCGTGAGCATCGCGGCGGCGTTCTGCGCCTCCTTAAGCCTGCGCGCGATCGTCTGACGCAATTTCGTCATCCGCACGCGCTCTTCGCGGGCGGCATCGTCCGGCGCGGATGGTGCGCGAACTTGCGTTGGCGCAGGTGTTGGCGCAGGTGCCGATGCTGGCGCGCCTTGCGGCGTGAAAGCGAGAACGTCGCCCTTCAACACCTGCCCCCGCTTGCCCGAACCGGCGACTTCGCTCGTATCGATGCCGCGCTCGGCGGCAATTTTCGCGGCGGACGGCGCCGGCGGCATTTGGGTCGGCGCTGCTTTGGATTGCGCGCCGCCGTTCGTTGCAACAGCTGCGGCGCGTGAAGCGGCTGGGGCTTGCTTCGCGCTCGCGGCAGGGGCTGGAGCAGGCTTCGCCGCGCTCTTCGCTGGAGCGGCCGCCGTGCCGGCGCCGCCCTCGCTAATCTGCCCGAGCAGCGCACCCGGCGTGACCGTCTCACCGTCCTTCGCGGTGATTTCGGCGAGCACGCCCGCGGTCGGCGCGTTCACTTCGAGCGTGACTTTGTCGGTCTCGAGCTCGACCAGCGGCTCGTCGGCTTTGACGGCATCGCCGGCCTTCTTGAACCATTTGCCGATCGTCGCCTCACTGACGGACTCACCGAGTGTAGGTACGCGAATTTCTGTCGCCATAGTCTACTCACTCCGCCGCGACGGCGGCACGCGGCCTCGCGTCCGCATAGGCCTCATCCAAAAACGCCTTCAATTGCGCCAGATGCTTCGACATCACGCCCGTTGCCGTTGCCGCAGCCGCGGGCCGGCCGATGTAGTGGGCGCGTTGTCCTTTGCGTCCGAGCTGATTGACGACCCATTCGAGGTAGGGCTCGACGAAGCTCCAGGGACCCATATTCTTCGGCTCTTCCTGGCACCACACGATCTCCGCGTTCTTGAAACGCGTGAGCTCGGTGACAAGCGCCTTTAGGGGGAAGGGGTAGAGCTGCTCGACGCGCATCAGATAGACGTCGTTGACCTCACGCTTCTCGCGCTCTTCGTAGAGGTCGTAGTAGACTTTGCCGGAGCACAGAACGACGCGCCTGATCTTGTCGTTTTGAACGAGCCTGATCTTCTCGCTCTTCAGATATTCCGCGTCGTCCCACAGGACGCGATGGAAGGAGGTGCCGATCGCCATCTCGTCGAGACGCGACACGGCGCGCTTGTGCCGCAGCAGCGATTTCGGCGTCATCAGAATGAGCGGCTTGCGAATGTCGCGCTTCAACTGGCGCCGCAGGATGTGGAAGTAATTTGCCGGCGTCGTGCAGTTTGCCACCTGCATGTTATCTTCGGCGCACATCTGCAGATAGCGCTCGAGGCGAGCGGATGAGTGTTCGGGCCCCTGGCCTTCGTAGCCGTGCGGCAGCAGGCAGACGAGACCGGACATGCGCAGCCACTTGCGCTCGCCCGACGAGATGAACTGATCGAAGACAACCTGCGCGCCGTTGGCGAAATCGCCGAACTGCGCTTCCCAGAGCGTCAGCGCGTTCGGCTCGGCGAGCGAATAGCCGTATTCAAAGCCGAGAACGGCCTCTTCGGAGAGCATCGAGTTGATGACTTCGTAGCGCGCCTGTCCGTCGCGAATGTTGTTGAGGGGCACGTAGCGGGCTTCCGTCTCCTGATCGATCAGCACCGAATGGCGGTGCGAAAACGTGCCGCGCTCGCTGTCCTGGCCGGAGAGACGCACGCGATGCCCCTCGTCGACGAGCGAGCCGAAGGCAAGCGCCTCGCCGAGCGCCCAATCGATCCCTTCGCCGGTTTCGATGGCCTTACGTCGATTGTCGAGGAAGCGCCGGATGGTTTTGTGCAGATTGAAATCACCGGGAACTTCATTGTGGCGCAGGCCGATTTCTTTCAGGCGGTCGAAATCGACGCCGGTCTGGCCGCGTCGCGCCTCTTCTGCTTCATTGGCGGGCCGCAATCCCGACCAGCGGCCGTCAAGCCAGTCGGCCTTGTTCGGCTTGTAAGATTGTCCGGCCTCGTACTCTTCCTCGAGACGCTTGCGCCAATCGGCGAGAGCCTTGTCGGCTTCTTCTTGGGTGACGATATTTTCTTCGACAAGCTTCTTCGAATAAATTTCCAATGTCGTCGGATGCGCGCGCACCTTCTTGTACATCAAGGGTTGCGTGAAGCTCGGCGCATCGCCTTCGTTATGGCCGAAGCGGCGATAGCACCACATGTCGATGACGACAGGCTTTTGAAACTTCTGGCGAAACTCCGTCGCGACTTTCGCGACGAAGACGACCGCTTCAGGGTCGTCGCCGTTGACGTGGAAGATTGGCGCCTCCACCATCTTCGCAACATCGGACGGATAGGGCGACGAGCGCGAATAGCGCGGATAGGTGGTGAAGCCGATCTGGTTGTTGATGATGAAATGCACCGAGCCCCCGGTGCGGTGACCTTTCAGCCCCGACAAGCCAAAACATTCGGCGACGACGCCTTGTCCTGCAAAGGACGCATCGCCGTGGATGAGCAGCGGCAGGACGATGCCGCGCTCTTCCGTATTGCAGCCGTATTGGTCCTGCTTGGCGCGCACTTTCCCGAGTACCACCGGATCGACTATTTCAAGGTGCGACGGATTCGAGGTCAGCGACAGGTGCACCTTGTTGTTGTCGAACTCGCGATCGGACGAAGCGCCGAGATGGTATTTGACGTCGCCGGAGCCCTCGACCGCCTCGGGCACGAACGAGCCGCCTTTGAATTCGTGGAAGAGCGCGCGGTGCGGCTTGCCCATGACTTGGCAAAGCACATTGAGGCGCCCCCGATGCGCCATGCCGATGACGATTTCCTTGGTGCCGAGCGCGCCGCTGCGCTTGATGATCTGCTCGAGCGCCGGCACCATCGATTCTGCGCCGTCGAGGCCGAAACGCTTCGTGCCGGTGTAGCGGATGTCCAAAAATTTCTCGAAGCCTTCCGCCTCGACGAGCTTATTGAGAATTGCGCGCTTACCCTCGCGCGTGAAGGCGATTTCCTTATCCGGGCCTTCGATGCGCTGCTGGATCCAGGCTTTGGCTGCTGGATCCGAAATGTGCATGAACTCGAAGCCGATCGTCGAGCAATAGGTGCGACGCAGGAGCGCCAGCATTTCGTTGATTGTCGCGAATTCGAGCCCGAGAACGTGATCGATGAAAATGTTGCGGTCCCAATCGCTTTCCTTGAATCCGTAGCTCGAGGGATGCAGCTCGACATGATCGGGGCGCGGCTCGAGACCTAGCGGATCGAGATTGGCGTGCAGATGGCCGCGCATGCGGTACGCGCGGATCATCATCAAGGCGCGCACGCTGTCGCGAGTCGCCCGCATCACTTCGTCGTGCGAAACCGGCGCGCCCTTCGCCTCGGCCCTGCCCTTTATCTTGCCGCCGATCTCGGTCTCCAGTTGTGGCCAGTTTCCGTCGAGCGCCGAGACCAGTTCGCCGTTTGGCTCGATCGGCCAGTTCGGTTTTGCCCAGGAAGGACCGCGCGCGCTCTTCTCGATGTCGGCGGCGGGATCGTTCAGCTGTGCGAAGAAGTCCCGCCATTCCGCATCGACCGAATGCGGGTCGTGCTCGTAGGCGGCGTGCAGCTGTTCCACATAGGAGGCGTTGCCGCCGTAAAGAAACGACGTCTTGGCAAATGCTGTGTTGGTGCTGGACCTGGGCTGAGCGGCTCCGCCGCCGCCATTGTTACTATTGGCTTCTCGCCGAGCCATTCTCATAACCTCCGGGGCATTGCCCCTTCGAAATACGCCTCATGCTCTTCGTCTGCGCGAGGCGAACCGTGAGCACTGGTCGGGGCGTTCAACGCCGCGAAAGGGCGAAACCACGTCTCGATCTGGGAGGCGAGAGATAGGCTTATTGACGCGAAGATGAAAGCATCTTCGAGGGATTTCCTTTACGAACTCAGCCCTTGAGCAGCTCCACCAGCGTCTTGCCGAGCCGCGCCGGAGAAGGCGAGACGCGGATTCCTGCCGCCTCCATGGCGGCGATCTTGTCCTCGGCGCCGCCCTTGCCGCCGGAGATGATCGCCCCGGCATGGCCCATCCGGCGCCCGGGGGGCGCCGTGCGGCCGGCAATGAAGCCGGCGACGGGCTTTTTGCGGCCGCGCTTGGCCTCGTCTTTTAGGAACTGTGCCGCATCCTCCTCGGCCGAGCCGCCGATCTCGCCGATCATTACGATCGACTTCGTCTCCGGATCGCTGAGGAACATTTCCAGCACGTCGATGAATTCGGTGCCCTTGACCGGATCGCCACCGATGCCGACCGCCGTCGTCTGGCCCAGTCCCTCCTGCGAGGTCTGGAACACGGCTTCGTAGGTGAGCGTGCCGGAGCGCGAGACAATCCCAACGCTGCCGCGCTTGAAAATCTGGCCCGGCATAATGCCGATCTTGCACTCGCCGGCGGTCATGACGCCCGGGCAGTTTGGGCCGACCAACCGCGATTTCGAGCCGGCGAGCGAGCGCTTGACCCGGATCATATCCTGTACCGGAACCCCTTCGGTGATGCAGACGATCAGCGGGATTTCGGCGTCGATCGCCTCGCAAATGGCGTCGGCCGCGCCTGGGGGCGGGACATAGATGACGCTCGCATCGGCGCCGGTCGCCTTCTTCGCCTCTTCGACCGTGTCGAAGACCGGCAGGTTCAGATGCGTCGAGCCGCCTTTGCCGGGTGACGTGCCGCCGACCATTTTGGTTCCGTAGGCGATCGCCTGTTCGGAATGGAACGTGCCGTTGCGGCCGGTAAAGCCTTGGCAGATGACCTTCGTGTTCTTGTCGATGAGGACGGACATAAAAATGATCTCGCCTTCTATCTGCCAATCAATTGCATCACGCCGCAGCCCTGACCGCTTTGACGATCTTTTGCGCGGCATCGTCGAGATCGTCGGCTGAAATCACGTTCAATCCCGATTTGGCGACGATCTCCTTGCCGAGCTCGACGTTGGTTCCTTCGAGGCGCACGACGAGCGGCACTTTCAACCCGACTTCCTTCACTGCCGCGATCACGCCTTCGGCGATGATGTCGCAACGCATGATGCCGCCGAAAATGTTGATGAGGATTCCCTTCACCTTCGGATCGGCGGTGATGATCTTGAAGGCCGCGGTCACCTTCTCCTTCGTCGCGCCGCCACCGACGTCGAGGAAGTTCGCCGGCTCCTCGCCATAAAGCTTGATGATGTCCATCGTCGCCATGGCAAGGCCGGCCCCGTTGACCATGCAGCCGATCGTGCCGTCGAGCGTGATGTAGGAAAGATCGTGTTTTGACGCCTCAATCTCCTTCGCGTCCTCCTCCGTCTCGTCGCGCAAGGCAGCGATGTCGGGATGGCGGAATATCGCGTTGTTGTCGAACGAGATTTTCGCGTCGAGGCAGCGTATCTGATTGTTCTTGGTGACGATCAGCGGATTGATCTCGAGAAGCTCCATGTCCTTCGCGATGAATGCGGAATAGAGCTGTGTCGCCAGCTTTTCCGCTTGCTTGGCGAGATCGCCTGAAAGACCAAGCGCCTCGGCGATCTTCCGGCCGTGGTGCGGCATGATCCCAGTGGCCGGATCGACCGCGAAAGTCACGATCTTCTCGGGCATGTCGTGCGCGACCTTCTCGATGTCCATCCCACCTTCCGTGGAGACCACGAACGCAACCCGCGAAGTTCCGCGGTCGACCAGCATGGAGAGGTAAAATTCCTTCGCGATCTCCGCGCCTTCCTCGATGTAGAGGCGGTTGACCTGCTTACCGGCAGGCCCGGTCTGCGCGGTAACCAGCGTCTTACCGAGCATCTGCTCGGCATATTGGTCGACCTCTTCCGCCGATTTGGCGAGGCGCACGCCACCTTTGTCGCCGGCCGCCGGCTCCTTGAACTTACCCTTGCCGCGGCCGCCGGCATGAATCTGCGCTTTGACCACCCAGACTGGGCCGCCAAGTTCTTTGGCTGCCTTCGCCGCCTCGCCCGCTTTCAAGACCGGCACGCCGCGCGCCACGGGCACGCCGAATTCGCGCAGCACAGCCTTGGCTTGGTATTCGTGGATGTTCATCTCTTCCCCTAGACGCTCGACGGCGCGAGTTGTTCGAGCTTCACGCGAAAGCCGGATTGATCTTTTTGCAGGCGTCAACCAGGCCCTTCACCGACGCGACCGATTTCGCGAACATCTCCTTCTCGCTCGCGTCAAACTCGATCTCAACGATCTTCTCAACGCCGTTTGCCCCGAGCACCACGGGAACGCCGACATAGAGATTGTCGACCCCGTACTGACCATTGAGGTAAGCCGCGCAAGGCAGGACACGGCGCTGGTCCTTCAGATAGCTCTCCGCCATCGAGATCGCGGAGGCGGCGGGGGCATAGAAAGCAGAGCCCGTCTTCAAAAGATTGACGATTTCGCCGCCGCCGCCGCGGGTGCGCTTGACGATCGCGTCGAGCTTCTCCTGCGTGGTCCAGCCCATCTTGACGAGATCGGGCAGCGGAATACCGGCGACTGTCGAATAGCGGACCGAAGGGACCATGTCGTCGCCATGCCCGCCGAGCACGAAAGCGGTCACGTCCTCGACCGAGACCTTGAATTCGTCCGCCAGGAAATAGCGGAAGCGGGCTGAATCCAGTACGCCGGCCATTCCGACGACCTTGTTCGTCGGCAGCCCGCAGGCCTTCTGCAGCGCCCATACCATTGCGTCGAGCGGATTGGTGATGCAGATGACGAAGGCCTCGGGCGCGTATTGCTTGATGCCGGCACCGACCGACTCCATCACCTTGAGATTGATGGCGAGAAGGTCGTCCCGGCTCATCCCGGGCTTACGCGGCACGCCGGCCGTCACGATGACGACACGGGCGCCTTCGATCGCGGAATAGTCGCTGGAGCCGATCAGGTCGGCGTTAAACCCTTCGATCGGCGAGGCTTCGACCAGATCGAGCGCCTTTCCCTGCGGAATTCCATCGGCAATGTCGAAGAGCACGATGTCGCCGAGCTCCTTCAAGCCCGCGAGAAGCGCCAAGGTGCCGCCGATCTGGCCGGCTCCGATCAGTGCTAGCTTGGTACGCGCCATTCGTCTTCCTCGACCTTGAACCGGGCCTTTCTCTCGCCCGCGCCTCTTTGCCTTGCTGGTGCTATCGGTGCAAGCCGCCGGGAGGCTCAAACTCGCATCTGGTATACCACATTCCAGACGGATGGAAATCGCCAAAGTTCTTCGCCGGCCGGGATTTGCTTACGTCTCGACGAGGCCGGTCACGTCCGCGCGCTTGGCGGTGCCGTGCGGCATGGCGAGATATTCGGGCGAACGCATCTCGATAAGCCGGGAGGCGGTGCGCTCGAATTCGAAGGCTTCGCGGTTGCCGCTTCCGAGATACAGCTCTGGCGGCTCGGCCGCGGCGGAGGCGATCAGCTTCACATGTCCATCGTAAAGCGCGTCGACGAGGTTGATGAAACGCTTCGCCTCATTGCGCTGGTTTGCCTGGATGAGCGGGATGTCGTCGAGGATGATCGTGTGAAAAGCGCGTGCGAGCGCCAGGAAATCGGTGGCACCCAGCGGCTTCTCGCAGAGCTCGGCGAAGGGAAAACGGGCGACATTCGCCGCCGCCTCGGGCACGACGATGGGGTGACCGAGCACGCGTAATGTGGTCGGCGCGCCGTGTGCTCGCCCCGTCAGCGTTTCGAACGCCTGCGACAAGGCGGCGTGGGCGCGCTCGTCGGCGGGCACATAGTAGACGGATGAGTCCCGCAGCTTCTCCAGCCGAAAATCGGTGCGGGCCTCGAGCCGCGCGACATCCATATGCTCATGCAAAAGCTCGAGGAAAGGCAGGAACAGCGCCCGGTTCAGCCCGTCCTTGTAGAGCTCGTCCGGCTCGACATTCGAGGTCGCGACGACGACGACGCCCTGCTCGAACAGCGCCGCGAACAGCCGGCCGAGAATCATCGCATCGGCAATGTCGGTGACGATGAATTCGTCGAAGCATAAAAGCCAGGCCTCTTTGGCGAGGGCCTCGGCCACCGGCGCGATCGGATCGTCGCCGCCGTTCGTCCGCCCCGCTTTTCGATCCTGGCGCCAGGCATGGATCCGCGCATGCACGTCCGCCATGAAGGCGTGGAAGTGCACCCGGCGCTTGCGCTGCACCTGAACCGTCTCGAAGAACATGTCCATGAGCAGGGACTTGCCGCGCCCGACGGGGCCCCAAATGTAGAGGCCGCAAAGCGGTTCGCTCGGGCGCGCTGCAAACAGCCAGCCGAGTGCGCCGGCCTTTTTTGCGGGCCGATAGCCGTCGAGCCGCGCGGCGAGCGCGTCGAGCCGCTCCACAAGCTGTTCCTGAGCGGGATCGCGCTCGAACCGGCCGCAGCGAATCAGATCCCGATAACGTACTGGCAGGCGCGGCACGCAATCCCCAAAGGTCGGCTCGCGCCTCTATCCGTCCGGCTGCGCTCACGCAAGCAAAATGCCGCACTGCACACCGATGTGGCAGCGGGATCAGAGTAGGCGGCCTCGGCCGCGCCCACTCTGCCGTTAACCCGCTGGTAACCGCCGATCGCTCAAATTGTAACGACTCGGTAACGGATCGGACGCCTCTGTATTGTTGCAACGCAATCACAGCTGCGCCCAATTCGCGCCAAACTCCAACGTTCTCTTCGTTGCGTGCTTGTCGAGCTTAGCCGCTCGCGGGCAGACTGAACGGCGGAACAGGAAGAGGTGAATGCGGATGCCGCAGCTTTCGGGACTTAGTGTTGCCGGCCTCTCGCTTACCGCCGCATTGTTCATCCCCGCCGCCGCCGGCGCGCTGCCAGTCCAAAAGGCCTCGGACATTTCCGTCTCTCTGCCGATCACCCAAGTTCTGGTTTTCGGCAAGAACAGCCGCCAATCGCCGGAACAATTCGCCGCCGCCGAAAGCCTCAATGTGAAGGACGTGAAGCGCGCCCATGCCGCCTCCGGCCTCGTGGAATGCGGCGAGGCGCACGGCG
>Ga0164306_10000715_pt1 | contig 13923 bp, 11 predicted proteins | sample Whisoiple_242_MG_FD_110213 | JGI IMG/M metagenome (GOLD analysis project Ga0164306, IMG submission 110213) | Soil microbial communities amended with fresh organic matter from upstate New York, USA - Whitman soil sample_242_MG | ecosystem: Environmental > Terrestrial > Soil > Unclassified >... | reverse complement strand
GCAATACCCCCTGGGCCCGTGGCAACGCGGGCCCGTTTTTTTATGGAATCGTTACTGATCTCGAGCAGCAGCGAGAGATCGCTATGAGCTGCGATACTCTTCGGACAAAGAGACTCCGCATAAACAACCTGAATGAATGGCGACTGATTTTTTTTGCGAAATTGGCCTTCATCGGCGCCGCAGTTTGTGCGCCAGAATATCGCTAACGTCCGGACTTTGCGCCCTGCATGTCCTTTGTGGTCTTCTTTTCTCCGTGTCTCCGTGCCTCCGTGGTGAATAATCGGTTTCCGTTTACACTGTTGTTACCGAATGAAGCCCATCATCGCCAAATTTCTCACCTCCGCCGCCGACCCGAAATTCTTTCCGCCGGAAGGCCCGCCCGAGTTCGCCTTTCTGGGCCGGTCAAATGTCGGCAAATCCAGCCTGATCAATTCCCTGCTGGGGCAGAAGCTGGCGCACGTCAGTTCCACTCCAGGACGTACGCGCACCATCAATTTCATTGGAATTTATGCCAAGGCCGAGCAGCCGCATCCGGAAATGCTGCTGGTTGATCTGCCTGGTTACGGCTACGCGAAATTGTCAAAGGAGATTTCCGCCGAGTGGCCTAAATTCATTGAGCCCTACCTGCAGGAGCGTGAGATGCTGGCGCTTTGCGTCGTTCTGATTGACTCCAACATTCCCGCGCAAGCTCCGGACCGCCACCTGATCGACTTTCTGCGCAGCGCGGGCCGCGACTTTCTGGTGGTGGCGACCAAAGCCGACAAGCTCTCCGGCAACAAGCTGCGTAGCGCGCTGGCCACGCTGGCCCGCGATCACGGCATTGACGCTCTGCTTCCCTACTCCGCCCGCACCGGCGATGGACGCGCTGAGTTGTGGCGCGAGATCAGGGCCAGGGTTGGCAATGAGGCCCGGTAAATGAAGCTCAATAAATTGGGGTCGGAAAAATGAGGACCGGCAAATAATGGCCCGCAAACCCATGGACCCTTTTGCGCGCAAGATGGTCCTCGGCTCGTTCGTCTATGGCGGCATGATGCTGCTCATGTTCGCCGTGCTGACCGTCATTTACCTGCATACGCGCCCGCGCTGTAGTGACCGCGTGGTGGCGGAATCCACTGATCCCGGCAAGCGCTGGACAGCCACCGTGATGGAGCGGCGTTGCGGCAACGAGGCCCCTTTCTTCACTCACGTGAATCTTCGGCCCGCTGGAACGGATTTGAACACAGGATTTTTCTCCGGCTCGGCGACGGAAGGTGAAGTTTTCCTGATCGAACAGGACGCCGCAGGATCAGGAATCACGCTGAACTGGACTTCTGCCGCCACGCTGAGCATTCACTGCCCCCATTGCAGCGCGCCGCGTGAGCACGATGAACGCTGGGGCAGCGTCGTTATCAACTTCGATCTACAGCAGCGCTAAAGACTAGGATTCCTGCCGTATCCGCAAGAGCTAATTACCAAGTACTAAATACTAAGTACCGCTTCACCGGCTTCCCGCCCTGCTCGCGCCAGAATGCTGCTGCAGCCACTGCGCCAGCTCCGTCTGCAATCGCGGACGCCGCTTCACGCAGCCTTGAATGTCTTCATGTGACTGCTTGAGCGCGCGCTCCGCCGAAGGAACTTTATGTTCGGTAAAAAACTTCTGTACATCGTCATTCATCTCGGCGCTGCAGAATTTTCTTGTCGAATCCACAATCTCCGGCCCGCTGGACATAGTGATTTTCTTTTCCACCTCGGGCCAGTGCGCCTTCACCCAGTCCCACGCCGTTTTCTGGTTGCCGGAGTTGGAAAGCACCTTGGATACGAGGCCCGCCGCGTCCTGGTTGCGGACCTCATCGGACACGGCCAACTCCAGCACCTTCTCCACAACCTTGGGATCGCGAAATTCGGCCAGCGATCCGCCCACGTTGTAAAACTGTTCCGGCGCGCGCATACGCCCCATGGCGCTTACATACTGCTGAAATAATTCTTCATTGCCAAAGCGCGCCGCCACCGCCAGCACCTCTTTCGCCATGCTGGCGTCCACCGAATTTGGGTCTTTCAAATACTGCCGGGCCAGGCTGGTTGCCTGCCGGATGGTCTCGGGATCTTCGCCCACCTCGCCCAGAATGTGGACCAGGTTGCCGCGCAGCGTATGAGTGTCCGGGCTCTCGTTCGCGCCCGGCGTCCATCCGATCTTCGCCATCATCGGCCCAAAGTTGGAGCGCACCCATGCGCGAAACGCGCCGGCATCGGTCCCGGGCAGCACGTAGTCATTCACGTAATCCAGGGTTGGCAAATAGCTTTCCACCACCGCGCGCTGCGCATCCTGGCTCACGGCTTGCAGCAGGTCCAGATACGTGCCCATGCTTTCCTGGCCGGAGCTCACCAGTGCGGACTGGTCGCGCAGCAGTGAGATGCGTTCAGCCGTGGTCAACTCTGTGCCGGCGATAGCGATCAGTTTCTGCAGGTCGGCCTTGTCATATTGCGTGCGGTAATAACCGGCCGCGTTGCCGTTGAGAAACACCCATGGCGAACAGCCGGTAAGCGGCAGCGTCTGGTCCTTCAGGCTCAGGATCTGGCAGAACGGCTTGGCGCCGCCGGACTTCAAGCACACCGGCGCCATCCATATCTGGTCTTTCTTTAACGCATCGGCGGGATTGGCCCAGAAGCGCTGTTGTGAAACCGAAACCTGGGTCATGGGATGCGGCTGTATGGGTTTGCGCCGCGACCTTTTACCCTTGCGAACCGGCGGCTCTTTGACCGCCGGCGGGTTCGTGCATGATGACTTCACCGTGAGCAGCGGTTCGCCGGCCTGGTCGACGAACGTGGGCATGATCTTGTCCACCGGCCGCCCCGACGCCGCGGCCAGCGCGGTCCAGAAATCTTCAGCCGTGGCGTTGCCATAGCTGAAGCGCCGCAGGTAAACGTTCACTCCCCGGCGGAACACTTCAGGGCTCACGTAAGACTCAATCATGCGCAGGACGGACGAAGCTTTCTCATACGAAATAGGATCGAACAGCGCGTTGATTTCTTCCGGCGTCTCCGCTTTGGCGCGGATGGGATGCGTGTTCACCAGCGCGTCCAGCGTAAGCGCCTGGTCGGTTGCCTGCACTGCATCCAGGTTTGCATTCCACTCCGGGTGCAGCGTCTGTGAAGGCTTGAGCGCCATCCATGTGGCGAATCCTTCATTCAGCCAGACGTTGTCCCACCATTTCATGGTCACCAGGTCGCCGAACCACTGGTGCGCCATCTCATGGGCCAGCACCTCAAACACCGCCTGGTGCGAATCCACGGAAGAATTCTTGTCGTCGATAAAAAGGAGCGACTCGCGATAGAAAATCGCGGCCGTGTTCTCCATGGCGCCCGATTCAAAATCGGGCAGGCCCACGATATCGAGCTTGCCGAACGGATACGGTATGCCGTAATACTGGTTGTAAAACTTAAGGATCTCCTCCGCGTAGCGTAACGCGGCCGCGGTCAGCGGCTTTTTGTCCGGAGTCCCGCACACGCGAATCGGAGTGTTATCGGCCAGGCCTTCTACGCATTCAAAGTCGCCTATGGCCATTGCCACAAGGTAGGTCGACATCTTCGGCGTGGTGGCAAACTGGATGGTATGTTTGCCTTCGCCCGGCCCGGGAGTATCTGACGCAATGCGGCTGTTGGAAATTGCCGTATCGCCTTTGTCCGCGACCAGGGTTATGTCAAACGTGGCTTTGTAGGCGGGCTCGTCCAGTGAAGGAAAAGCGCGGCGCGCGTCCGTGGATTCAAACTGTGTTGTCGCATAGTTCCGTTCTTTGGTGCGGGCCAGATAAAAGCCGCGCAGCTTGTCGTTCAATATGCCCGTGTACTTGATGTGGATGCTGGCCGGCCCCGGCTCCAGTTCGTCTGCCACCGTCAGCGTGACCTGCTCTTTGTCCGGAGCAAACGTCCACTTCGCCACTTGCGTCTTGTTGTCCTGCGTGATGGTGGCTTCCTGGAACTCAAGTTCGATCGCGTTCAGCGTAAACGCATTCGCGTTCTTGTTTACTTCCACTTCGATGGTTGCGTCGCCGCTGAAGACCGCTTTCTTCAAATCCGGCGTAAAGGCCAGGCCATAATGCTTTGCGCTCAAGCCATACGGCAGCCGCTGCGCGCAGGCAAACAGCGGCAGAAGAATACAGATGATCCAGGCGGACTTTTTCAGTAAGACCATTGCTCCCCTTCTAAGAAACTGTGCGGGCAGCCGGCGCGCCCGCGAACATGCTTGATCAACTTCATGGCGCACAATCGGCGTTGCCATCCGGCGTTATCGCGCCGGCGGCTTGCACGGATGCCGCGTGATCGACGGCACTCGCGTTCCCTTGATCACGGTGGCGCACAAGCTCGGCTTATAGCTCTTGCCGTCCCAGTCATACACCGTTGTTTCCATCTTCAAAGTGCTCACTTCAAATTGCCCGGAGAGTGAAGGCATTCCTTGTTTGACGATCTTCATGGGATGAAGTGAGGCATATTTTTCGTGCAGGGCCAGCCGGTATCCTTCTCCCTTGCGAAGATAAACCAGCGCATCGCAATTTCCGTTCCGGCAATGGCACGCGCCTTGCACTTCCACAATGGTCCCGACCTCGCGGCCGCTGCTGCGGATAGGCAGCGCTTCCACCGTCGAATCACTGTTTGCATCGACGTTCTGCCCATCGGCGCCCTTGGCATCGCCGTTCTGCGCGCCGACCGCGGTTGTGCACGCCGCGTCCTTGAGCGCGACTGCCTTCAAGTCAGGCGGCAAACTCTCCTGCTGCGCAACGCAAGCCGCGAGCAATCCACCGAGTAAAACTAGAATCAATACCGAAATGAATTTGTTCATGTGTCCCTGGAAACCTGGGCATTTATAGCTATTAAGGGAAGATACCACACGCAGCCGCGCCAAACCGTTGCTCAAGCAGGTCCGGGGCATTGAGGCAGGGCGGAATTTCCGTTCCCGGCAGCCATAGCTCTCCTTGCGGCCCCACCACCACCGCCGTCTCTTTGAAGTCTGCATTGGAGAGCGCCCGCAATACCGGAAGAATTTTCATTTCGGGATCCATCCTGGGCCCGCCTGGTTTCTCCTGTTTCACCGGATAAACCTTTCCGCGCAGAAACGTACCGTCGGCGGCCAGGTGCGCTTCCAGCACCACCGTCAAGCCGTTTTCCGCATTCAGGTTGAACGGGCCATAGGTGGCGAAGTTCCCCAGCGAGTACGCGATCAGCTTGCCTTTGTATATCTCCATGGCGCGGACCACGTGCGGGCCGGAGCCCAGCACCAGGTCGGCTCCTGAATCGATGGCAGCATGCGTAAATCGCCGCAGGTCGCCGCGATCTTCGCCCAGAAAAGTCTCGTCGCCTTCCAGGACGTGCTGGTGCGTGGCGCCTTCCGCTCCGCCGTGGAAGCCGACAATCACCAGATCGGACTCCGCTTTCAACGCGCGAATCGCCTGCAACGAGTCATCGAGATCAAGAAAGTTGTACGCTCCGGGATATGTAGCAAAGGCGATGATCGCAACCTTTCTGCCCTTCACCGTAAGCCGCGCAATGTCGCCGGCTTCGCCCGTGTGCGCAATCTGCAAGGCGTCCAGCACCTGCCGCGAACTGGCGCGCCCTTCCAGGCCAAAATCCATTGCATGATTGTTGGCCAGCCCCATCACAGTGAATCCAGCCTCTTTCAGATATTTGCCATAACGCGTGGGCACGCGAAAGGCAAAACACGTTCCTATTTTCTTTCCGCGACACTTGGGCGAATCGCCGCCGTCGATCATCGGGCCTTCAAGATTTCCGTAGACCGCGTCACCACGTTTAAGAAATGGCGTGACCTCGGTGAGCAGGTCGGCGCCATCGTTCGGCGGCAATGTCGATTCGTCAGGAAAAGCAGTTCCCAGCATCACGTCACCCACTGCGGTAACAACGATTTCGTCATAGGGGCTTGGCGGATGCACAGGATTCTCTGAGGCTGCTTGCGGCACAGCGGGCGAAGGCGATGGTTGAGGCGTTGGCGTAGGCGAGATTTGCATCGGGGTTGTATTAGCCGCGGGTGTCGGAGAGGATTGCACAACGGGCGGCTGCCGCTGCTGTGAGCCTTGAATCATCGCCATGCATGGCTGCCTTGCGCTTAAGGCAATCAAGAATGCAGCCCACCACGTCCACGAATAGGTTCGTATCAGGGCACGGGCCCAGCCCATGCCTTCAGGCATGGGTGAGCGGAGCGAAAAGTGCCGCTTGAAATAGAAAGAGGGCTTTAGCCCCTGAGAAGTCATTACGCGTTTTTGCCCACTACCCTTCCCGCCACCACCATTTCAACACAGCGGTCCCAGGCAAACCAATAAGCTATTTCCCTGTAGTCCTTCACGTCGAAGACGGCCAAATCCGCGTCTTTTCCGGCTTCCAGGCTGCCTTTCCGCTCCTGTAGCCGCAACGCGCAAGCGGCATTGATCGTAGCCGCGGCAATGGCTTCGGCCGGCGTCATCTTCATGTGTGTACATGCCAGTGAGAGCACGAACGGCATGCTCGGCGTGGGCGAGGTCCCGGGATTGTAGTCGGTGGCCAGCGCCACCGGCACGCCGGCCTCGATCAGCCGCCGCGCATCAGGGAACTCTCTGTGCCCAAGAAAATAATTTGCCCCCGGCAGCAGGACCGCCACCGTCTCTCCGCGCGCCAGCAGAGAAATATCTTCCGGCTGCACGCAATCCATGTGATCGAGCGATGCGGGCCGATGTTCCAGCAGCGGCGCGAGCTTTGCCGCCGTGAACTGGCAGACGTGAACACGCGTTCCCAGGCCGTGTTTGCGCGCGGCAGCCAATATTTTTTCCGATTGCTCCTGCGTGAACGCGCCCCGGTCGCAAAACACGTCAACATACTGCGCCAGTTTTTTCCGGGCGGCCAGCGGAACCATCTCATCGCAGACTTTCTTCACATAGTCGTCTGCTTTGCCGGCGTACTCCTGCGGCACCACGTGCGCCGCCAGCAAGGTTGAAACCACTTCGCCCGGCCATTGCCGCGATGCATCGCGAATCGCCTCCAGTGACTTGATCTCATCTTCCATCGTCAAGCCATAGCCAGACTTGGCTTCCACCACGCTGGTCCCCTGCTCCAGCATGGCATTGAGCGCCGCCAGCACTTTCTTGCTCAGCTCGCCCCGGCTCGACCTTCGCACCGCCGCGACGCTCGACCGAATGCCGCCGCCTGCCGCCGCAATCTCTTCATAGCCTGCGCCGCCGATGCGCTTCTCAAAATCGACCAGGCGCGGCTCAGCGAACACCGGATGCGTGTGGCAATCGATCAGCCCCGGAGTCACCACGCAGCCGCGGCAGTCGAGTTCTTTTACTTTTCTGCGATTGGTCCTTAGCCACGGATCGCGCAGCAATTCGCGCTGCGGGCCAGCGGCAAGAATCTTTCCCCCCCCGCACAGCACGGCGGCATTTTCTATTAAGCCGATCTCTTGAAGGTCGCGGCCGCGTCTTGGCACAGCGCCGCCGCGCAGCGTGAGCAAATGGCCGATGTTGGCCAGAAGCAGGTAGGGCGATATGTCAGTTTTAGGCAAGGTTCAGGTTACACGGATAAAAGATGAAAAAACAAACACCTTTAACCACAGAGGACACGAAGGATCACAAAGGAATTGCCAAATCGCCGAAGGTGACAACTGAAAGACAAGCTTACCGCGGATTGACGCGGATGAGCGCGGATCAGAGGAATTGCAGAATCAGATGGAATTTCCTTCGTGTTCCTTTGTGTCCTTTGTGGTTAAAAGGGTTCCCTCGCTGCGCTCGGGAGAGAGCTACCGCATCGGCACCTTCACACCCGTTCTCTCCGCGAAGCGCTTCGCCTCTTCATACCCTGCGTCCACGTGCCGCGCCACGCCGATGCCGGGATCGTTCGTCAGCACGCGCTCGATGCGCTTTGCCATCGCGTCTGTGCCGTCGGCGACCGTGACTTGCCCGGCATGCAATGAATAGCCAATGCCTACGCCGCCGCCGTTGTGAATCGAAACCCAGCTGGCGCCGCTGGCGGTGTTGAGCAGGGCGTTGAGCAGCGGCCAGTCAGCCACGGCGTCACTGCCATCTTTCATGCTTTCGGTTTCACGATACGGCGAGGCCACCGAGCCGCAATCCAGATGGTCGCGACCGATCACGATTGGCGCCTTGATCTTGCCTTTCTTGACCAGGTCATTCATGGCCAAACCGAATTGCGCGCGCTCGCCATAGCCCAGCCAGCAGATGCGCGCCGGCAGTCCCTGGAACTTGATGCGCTTGCGCGCCAGGTTGATCCAGCGGTTCAGGATGCGGTTCTGCGGGAACAGCTCCAGGACAAGATCGTCGGTCACTGCAATATCCGCCGGATCACCGGAGAGCGCTACCCAGCGGAACGGCCCGCGCCCTTCGCAGAACAGCGGGCGAATGTAGGCCGGCACAAAGCCGGGAAAATCATAAGCGTCTTTCACGCCGCGCTGGAAAGCGAAGGTGCGGATGTTGTTGCCATAATCAAAAGTCACGCTGCCCATCTTCTGCAAACGCAGCATGCCTTCCACGTGCCGCGCCATCGCGTCCAGCGATTTTTCCAGATATGCCTTGGGATCGCTGCTGCGCAGCTCCAGCGCCTGGTCGAGCGACATGCCATTGGGCACGTAGCCGTTCAGCGGATCGTGGGCCGAAGTCTGGTCGGTAAGAATGTCGGGAAGCACACCGCGCTCCGCCAGCTCGGGAACCACGTCGGCGCAGTTCCCCACCAGCCCGACGGAAATCGCTTCTTTCTTGCGCACAGCGTTCTTCAAAATGCGCAGCGCTTCATCCAGATTATTGACCATGAAGTCGCAATAACCGGTCTTCAGGCGCTTCTTGATGCGCTCCGCGTCCACGTCGATCCCCAGGAAGCATGCGCCGGTCATGGTCGCGGCCAGAGGCTGCGCGCCGCCCATGCCGCCCATGCCGCCGCTCACTACCAGTTTGCCCGCCAGTTCACCGCCAAAATGTTTTTCCGCCGCCGAGGCAAAGGTCTCAAACGTCCCCTGAACAATCCCCTGCGAGCCGATGTAAATCCACGAGCCCGCGGTCATCTGCCCATACATCATCAGCCCGGCGCGCTCCAGCTCGTTGAACTTTTCCCAGTTGGACCAGTGGCCCACAAGGTTGGAATTGGCGATCAAGACGCGTGGCGCGTAGTCGTGCGTTTTGAAGATCCCCACGGGCTTGCCCGACTGCACCAGCAGCGTCTCATCGCTCTCCAGCGACTTCAACGACGCCAGGATCGCCTCCAGGCATTGCTGGTTGCGGGCGGCTTTGCCCGTGCCGCCATAGACCACCAGGTCGCGCGGACGTTCGCCCACCTCATCGTCAAGGTTATTCATGAGCATGCGCATGGCGGCTTCCTGCGGCCATGCCTTGCACGTGAGATCGGTTCCACGTGGAGCTTTGAGCGGAGGCAGATGCGTAGCTTGAATTTCAGTATCGACCGGCATACAAAGATGGTAGCAAATATGGGCCTGCTAAGTATTGAATCGTGCCCCATCGACTGCGGCCCGTCTGGAGCCCTGTTTCCGGCATCCAACCACCAGACACCAGGAGGTGCGGCTTGGACAGCAGAATTCGGGAAGATATTGTGGATCGCGGAATTGAGAGGGGCGAATGGGAGATGAGGCACCTAGGCAAGCAACTTGGCCATGATCATTCCGATCAGGAACCACACGCAGGTGCAGCAGGCGACCAGACCGGCACGACTCCTGTGGGGAATTCTAAAGATGAAGATTCTACGCGGCATGAAATCAGTAAAGATGATATTCGCAACCGCAAAGTTGATCCTGAGGCAGTACGGGAATCGTTCAAGGAAGCCGAGCTGGATCCGACCACTGAGAGGGAGCCGGGCGAAGGCAAGCCGGCGGCGTGAAGGTCAGCGCTTACAAATTAACCACGTTTAGATGATGTAGGCCGGGAAGAAAATTACGCGTAGAGACGCGGCATTGCCGCGTCTCACTACCCTGAAGATTCTCAAAAGTTATACAGTTAGACGTGGCAGTGCCACGTCTCTACGTCCGAAGGAAATAGCTTGTCACCAACTGCTATACGCCGTGCCTTCCGAGCTGATCAGGCTGGACGAGCTCTTCACGTCGGAAATGCCGGGCTGTGTCTGGTCGATGCTGGTGAGCACGTCTTCCTGCACGGTTTGCCAGTCGTTGGCATGGGTGAACGGGTCTTTGGGGATGGCATGGAGATACCCGGCGGTCACAATATCGTCCAGGGCCTGCGGAGCTTTGCCTTTATCCTGGGTGTATTGATCGATGGCCGTGCGCATGTGATAGAGGTCTTCTTTCAGAACGGCTTCATTGGCATGCAGGACGTGCATTTTATAGACCGGCACCATGATGCCCAGCAAGATTGAGATCATGGCGCACACGATGATCAACTCAATCAGCGTGAACCCGCGCTGCCTTCCCTGATTTTTGGATAGGACCATAACGCTACCAATCCTTATATTTCGTATCGTTCAGTGCGGTGCCCGTGGATTTTGTATAGACATCAAACACGTTCTGCCCGCCCCATGAATCGGACTGGGGATCATCCTGCATGGAGCGCAGCCCCCAATCGGTGTTGCCGGTCATGGGATCAACCGGGATGCGGCGCAGAAAGCGCAGCTTCTTGCCGCCGGTGATTTCCACCCCGTTGACCAGCGTATCCAGGTCAGGGGGATATCCTTCCGAACCCAGCTTCTGCTGGAAAGCGTTCTTGTCTGCCGCGTCCTTGTAGCGATCAATGGCGGCGCGCATCTCCCACAAATCGCGGCGCAACTCCACCTCACGCTGGCGGCGAATGGTGACTTTCATGATGGGCATGGCCGCGCCCATCAAGATGAGCAGGATGGTAATGACCGCGATCATTTCGATCAGCGTCACGCCACGCTGCCCCATCACGATCCGGCGGCGCACCATGCCGCGGCCCGAAATGTCATTGGCTCTAAGTTTCATTCTGGGGCCCTCAACTTCATACCGGCCCTTCTGATCTCTAGTTTACCGTGATCGTGGCCTGCGAGCCCAGCACGTCCTGCGGCTGGTTCTGGCTGTTGCGCGCACCCGGGACCGCGATGGAAACCGTTCCTGTCCCCTTGGCTTTGGCCGTGAACGTAAGGTTAAAGACCGTGCCGTCGCCGGAAACGCCTTGCGCTCCCGGAGGCCGCTGCGCGGTGACCTGAAGCTTGCCGGCGGAAGCATCGTCGCGGTGAGCCAGGACAACATTCTGGCCATCCTTGGCCAGGAAATCGCCATTGGTAACGCTCACGAACTGGAGCACATGCGGGTCATAGCTGATCTGGATGGGAACGGACGCGATGTCCTGCCCATGCGACAGAACAACCGCCAGCGAGAATGTGCCGCCTTGCTGCTGTTGCAATGCGCCGGGCTCAATTCGCAATCCCACCTGGCCCGGTTTCAGCGTTTGCTGGACAGCCGGTGTGCCTTGCTGCTGCACGGGTTGCTGCGGCGCCGGCTGTTGCTGCGGTTGTGCCGGATTTGCGGGCTGGCGAGCCGGGGTTACAGGAGCTCCGCCGGCCGGTTGCTGCGGCGCAGGAGCGCCGGCAACGGGAGCGGCCGTAACCGCAGGCTTGCTGGCCATCCGGAGATCGATTCCGCTACCCGTACCTACGTCAAACGTGCGGCGGTTCAGGTCGTTGAGTTCCTGCGAGCGCACGATGTGCGGCACCATGATGAACACCAGTTCGTTGGTGATGTGTTCATGGTTGGTCGAGGAAAAGAGATACTTCAAAATCGGAATCTGCCCCAGGAAGGGCGTCCCACTGGTGCTGGTGTTGTCCTGGATTTCCAGGATTCCGCCGAGCAGGTTGGTTTCACCATCCATCAAGCGGATAGTGTGTTCCACTTTGCGCGTGCTGATCACGGGCTGGGTAATGCCGCCAATGGTCGATGAGCTGCTCACGTTTGACACTTCCATGGACGTCTTCAACGTGATCTGCCCATCGGGATGAACGCGCGGCGTGATCTCCAGCTTTACGCCGACGTCAGTATAGGTGAATTGCGTATTCACGCCCACCGAGCCCACGGCCGTGCCCACGCCCAGCGGCGTGCCGAATGAACCGGTCGCGATGGGAATCTTGTCGGCGATGGTAAGCGTCGCCTTTTCATTGTCCGTGGCGCGAATTTTGGGGTTCTGCATGATCTTGGTATCGGCATCGGAAAAAAGCGCCACTACCTTCAGCGGGTCAATCGTCACAGCATAGTTCGTCGAGTTCAGGTGCTGGAGATCGTTAAAGTTCAGGCCTGATCCGGAGGTTGTGGTGGTGGTCCCTCCTGAGCCGGTTGTACTTGTGCCTACGCCCTGCAGAGCGACGGTCAGGTTCTGCGGCGGCGTGATGCCCAGGTTGCGCAGCTTGTCGCGCCGCACCTGCGCCACTACGACATCGACAATCACTTCCGGCTTGGACTTATCAATGTCGTCAATCATCTTGGAAGCCAGCGCCAGTTGGTCCGGCGTGCCTTTAATGACGATGGCGCTCTGCGATGGAATCTGCTGAATGCGCTGCACCTCCAGCACGGTGCGGATGGCGTTGACCATGTCCTGAAGATCGGTAGGGGCGGAGACGTTGCCGAGATAAAAAGTCTTTACCACGTTCTGCTCCAGTTCGCGGCGCTTGGCCTGCGTATCCTGGGCGACGAAAATTGTGTTCGGCGTGACCGGCCGCCAGAAGGTGCGCGATTCCAGCGCTATGATGTCCAGCGCTTCCTGCAGATTGACGTTCTTCAATTTGATGGGGAGCCGGCGCGAAGTATAGTCAGGATCAAAAAGGACGTTGATATTGGCCAGCTTGCCAACCGTTTCATAAAGGACCTTGGAATCGTCCGTCATCTCAATGGCGGTCAAAGGCGCGGCGTCAGGAAACTGGGCCAGGGCCGCGGGGCCGCTGGCTGATTCCAGGCGCTTGCGCAGAGGATCGTCTTCCTCTTGCTGCCGCGCAGGCGGAATGGAAGCGCCCGGGCCGGCGCTGCCGGGTTTCTGCATCAACGCCTGCGTGCGCCGGATTTCCTGGATCGCCAGATCATTGCTGGGATCAACTTCAAACGCCTGCTGGAACAACGCCAGGGCGTCAGGCAGGTTGCCCTGTTCGCGCAGCTTTTGCCCGCGCTTTATCTTGCTGGAGGAAGCGAGCAGCCGGGTGCGCTCAAAAGGCACGCGATATCTCAGGTCTTCCGGTTTTTGCTGGTAGGCGGCTTTATAGAAATCAAAAGCTGCTTCATAATCCTGCCGCGCCTCTGCCTTCACCCCTTTTTGAAAGAGAGATTTGGCGGATTCAGCGGCGGACAAAAAGGCCGCAAAAATAAACAAAAATGTGAGGCTTGCTGTAACCTTCCTCATACGCTCCTACTCATCTGGGCTTTTCCTTAAGTCCTTCATTTTTCAGGGGAAGTGGGGGGCGGTTTCCCGTTTGCCTTACCCGCAATTTAGACTTTTTTCGAATGCCAGATTATACACCTGATCTGGTGCATTACCAGAACGTCTTTAGTAACCAAATTTGCGCTGTGTTAGCATAAAAAGTTTGCCGTGAGAGATAAAAGACCGTATGGCCCGCCAGACCACGCACCAAACCGAGCCCAATAAGCCCAAGAACGTCAAGCGCGATCCCATCGCTTCTGGCGAGCGCGACGCCACGGTCAATCGGGCCGCCAGCCACAATTATTTCCTTGAGGACAAACTGGAAGCGGGCATCGTTTTGACCGGGTCGGAGGTCAAGTCTGTTCGCGCGGGGCGGGCCAATCTTAAAGACGGCTATGCCCTGCTAAAAGATGGCGAGCTGTGGCTGCTCAACGCGCACATTGGCGCTTATGAGAACGCCGGCTACGCAGGACACACGCCGCTTCGCACCCGCAAATTGCTGGTCCACGCCCACGAACTGCGCAAGCTCCAGGGCAAAGCGCTACAGAAAGGTTATACCCTGGTCCCGACACGAATG
>Ga0164306_10000713_pt1 | contig 13946 bp, 12 predicted proteins | sample Whisoiple_242_MG_FD_110213 | JGI IMG/M metagenome (GOLD analysis project Ga0164306, IMG submission 110213) | Soil microbial communities amended with fresh organic matter from upstate New York, USA - Whitman soil sample_242_MG | ecosystem: Environmental > Terrestrial > Soil > Unclassified >... | reverse complement strand
TCTTTGGCCGTCTCCTCGTCGGCGGCGAAGATGAGTTGACGCGCTCGGTCGAGCTCGTCCTGGATGCTCATGGCGCAATCTTAGGAAGCGGCGGGCGCGCAATGCACGCCCGCCGCCCGGCTGGAGCCGCTTATTTGCAGTTCACCTTGACGGTGAACGGCTTGGTGATCATGCCGGCCATCGGGTTCTTGATGTCGGCGCCGGTGGCTTCGCCCGTGATGGTATAGGTGCTGCCGTCGACCTTGACGTCGGCCGAACCGCTCTTCATGCCACCCATCTGGCTGACGGCCAGAGCGCTTCCGTCGACCACCATGGCCAGCGATTCCACGGACGGCGTGGCGGCGTCGGTCATCAAGATGCCGAGACCCTGCTGGCCACCGACGGCGCCGCTGGCGACGGTGATCTTGCCGGCCTGCTTGACGCAGGTGACGGAGTTGAGGTCCAGTCCGGCCAGGTCCTTGCCGTCGACCTTGACCTCGGTGCTACCGCCCGTGCCGGCCTGCGTGTCGCCGGCGGACGCCGTCGATGCGCTCTTGTCATCCGAACATCCCACCAGCAGCGCGGCTCCTGCGAGCAGCCCCAGTGCACCCGCGACAACTCGATTCATTGTCCTGATCCCTTCGTTCGCGCGTCGCCTCGATGGCGGCGTCGAGATGAAGTCAAGATGGGCCCCACCGCTACCGATCCCAACCTTTGTCGGGCGCCGGCGGTACGGTTCGCAGGCGATGCGGTCTTTCACCGACGCCGAACGGCGGGCACGCCTGGCACGACGGCATTTCCTTGCTGCCCCGGCCGGTTCGATGGATCGGGCCGTCACGGAGCTTGTCGGGTTGCACGCCACCGACCCCGCGACGCCGTACCTGTCGCTTTGGGCTCGGCTCCCCGGCTTCTCCGTCGCCGATCTCGACACCGCGCTGTACCGCCGTCGAAGCCTGGTCAAACATCTCGCAATGCGCCGCACACTCTGGGTGGTCGCCGCCGACGATCTCGCCCACATCCAGGCGGCGGCCAGTGACCGGGTGGCCAACACCGAACGTCGCAAATTGGTCGCCGATGTGCAGAAGGCGGGCATCGCCAGCAGCGGCGAGGAGTGGCTCGACCGCGCGTGCGACGCGGTGTTGAGGCACTTGGCCGAGAACGGCCCGGCCAACGCCAGGCAATTGCGCGCTGCCATACCCGAACTTGCCGGCAGCTACGACCCCGCACCCGGAAAACGTTGGGGCGGTGACACTCCCCTGTCTCCGCGGGTGCTGACGGTGCTTTCCGTGCGCGGCGACATCATCCGCGGCCCCAATGAGGGAACGTGGACCACATCACGACCCCAGTGGACCGCCGCGGCCGATTGGTTCGCCGAGTCGCCCGCCGTCGCCACGCCCGAGGCGGCTCGTGCACATCTGGTTCGTGTCTGGCTGCGCACCTTCGGGCCCGCGACCGTCACCGATATCAAGTGGTGGTTCGGCAACACTCTGACCTGGGCGCGGCAGGCGCTGCGTGACGTCGACGCCGTCGAGGTCGACCTGCACGGGTCACCCGGTTTCGCACTGCCGGACGACCTCGAGGTGGAGGCCGAACCGGACCCGTGGGGTGCGCTGCTGCCCGGTCTGGACGTGACAACGATGGGTTGGTACGACCGCGACTGGTATCTCGGCGGGCATCGCGGCCAGGTCTTCGACACGAACGGCAACGCCGGTCCGACCCTCTGGTGGAACGGCCGGGTGGTGGGCGCCTGGGCTCAGGACGGCGATGGCCGCGTCGAGCTGCGGCTGCTGGACGATGTCGGTCGCGATGCGCGCACGTCGCTGACGCGACAGGCCGACGAACTGACCGAATGGCTCGACGGGGTGCGGATCAGCCCGCGATTTCCGTCGCCGCTGTCACGCGCCGGTCGGTGACGGACGCGCGGGCGCACCGCGGGCGACCACCACCGGCATGGACGTCGACGTGTTGGTGCGAAGGATGGTGTGCACGACGTCGACGAGATCCTCGACCGGCATCAGCTGCCCGGGCATGCAGCCACGCGAAATCCACTGCGGGTAGAACTCCCCGGTGAGCTCCCGATCCCAGCCGGTGCTGAACCCGGTGGCGGAGTCACCGTCGCCGCCTGCGCATTCCCCGACGATCAGGTTGGTGAAACCGATGTCCGGGTGCTCGGCACGCCACGCTTCGATGAGCCTTTCGAGCGCAGCCTTGCTGACGCCGTACGCGGCGAGCCCGGGCCACGGCGGACCGAAAGTGCCTGCATCAGAGGACAGATAGACGACTTTGCCCGCCGATTCGGTGAGATGCGGGACGGCGGCTGAAGTGGCGATTGCGGCACCGGTGACGTTTGTGGCGAACACTCTGCTCCAGGTTTCGGCATCGGTGTCGACGAGACGCATCACCGAGCCGATCGCCGGCGTGTAGACCAGGTTGTCGATGCCGTCGAGTGCTTCTGCGGCGGCCGCGATGGCGGAGCGCACCGACGCCTCCTCGGTCACATCGCATTCGACGGCGACCGAATCAGCGCCCGCTTCCTTGGCCGCATTTTCAATCCGATCACGGCGTCGGGCGAGCAGAGCCACCCGGTCACCGCGTTGCGCCAGTCCGAGTCCAATGCATCGCCCAAGGCCGCTGGATGCACCGATCACCACGGTTTTCGACATGGTCTCCTCGCCGGTCAATGCCCGGTAATGGCATTCTCACTTCAGGAGAACATACCTCACGCACTGACCTTGCGGCGACGCCGTGTCGGCTTGGCGGGCACAGCGTCGAGCACCTCGGAGAGGAACTTGCCGGTGTAGCTCTCCGGCACCGCAGCGACATCCTCGGGTGAACCCTCGGCAACGACGGTCCCACCCGCCGAGCCCCCTTCGGGACCCAGGTCGATGATCCAGTCGGACGTCTTGATCACGTCCAGGTTGTGCTCGATGACGATGACCGTGTTGCCCTTGTCGACGAGGCCGTTGAGGACGGTCAGCAGTTTGCGGATGTCTTCGAAATGCAGGCCTGTCGTCGGCTCGTCGAGGATGTAGACGGTGCGACCGGTCGACCGCTTCTGCAGTTCAGAAGCCAGCTTGACCCGCTGCGCCTCACCACCGGACAGCGTCGGCGCAGGCTGGCCGAGTCGCACGTAGCCAAGCCCGACGTCGACCAATGTCTGCAGATAGCGGTGAATCGAGGAGATCGGCTTGAAGAACTCCGCCGCATGCTCGATCGACATGTCGAGCACCTCGGAGATGGTCTTGCCCTTGTAGTGCACCTCGAGGGTTTCCCGGTTGTACCGGGCGCCGTTGCACACCTCGCACGGCACGTACACATCGGGCAGGAAGTTCATCTCGATCTTGATGGTGCCGTCACCGGAGCATGCCTCGCATCGACCGCCTTTGACGTTGAACGAGAACCGGCCCGGCTGGTAGCCGCGGACCTTCGCTTCTGTGGTGGCCGCGAACAGTGACCGGATCTTGTCGAACACTCCGGTGTAGGTCGCCGGATTCGATCGCGGTGTGCGACCGATCGGCGACTGGTCCACCCGCACCAACTTGTCTACCTGGTCGAGGCCGTTCACCCGCAGATGCCTGCCGGGAACCTGCCGAGCGCCGTTGAGCTTGTTGGCCAGCACGGACGCCAGGATGTCGTTCACCAACGTCGACTTGCCGGAGCCGGATACGCCGGTGACGGAGGTCAGCACCCCCAGCGGGAACGACACGTCGATCTCGTGCAGGTTGTGCTCCCGGGCGCCGACAACCGTCAGCTGCCGTTTGCGGTCGACGGGCCGCCGGATGGCGGGCACCTCGATGCGCTCTCGCCCGGAAAGGTATGCGCCAGTGAGTGATTCGCGGTTTCGGAGCAGGTCTGCGTACGTCCCGCTGTGCACGATGCGCCCGCCGTGCTCGCCTGCCATCGGGCCGATATCGACCACCCAGTCGGCATGCGCAATGGTGTCGAGGTCGTGCTCGACGACGATCAGGGTGTTGCCGAGGTCCTTCAGTCGCAGCAGTGTTTCGATCAATCGCCGGTTGTCGCGCTGATGCAGGCCGATCGACGGCTCGTCGAGCACGTAGAGCACGCCGACCAGACCTGATCCGATCTGCGTGGCGAGGCGAATGCGCTGTGCTTCACCGCCGGACAACGTCGCCGCCGCGCGCGACAGCGACAGGTATTCCAGCCCGACGTCGAGCAGGAAGCCGAGCCGCGACTGGATCTCTTTGAGCACCTGGCCCGCGATCGCATGTTCGCGCGTCCCCAGCGTCAACGAATTGAGGAAGTCCGACGCGTCGGCGATCGACAGGTCCGCCACCTCTGCGATGGACTTCTTGCCGTACTTGCCCGCCGACAGCGTGACGGCGAGGATCTCGGGTTTCAGCCTGGTGCCGTGGCATTCCGGGCACGGCACGTCGCGCATGAAGCCTTCGTAACGCTCCTTCATCTGCTCGGAGTCAGTCTGCTCCATGCGGCGCTGAAGGAACGCCATCACGCCCTCGAAATCGGCGTAGTACGAACGGGTTCGGCCGTAACGGTTCTTGTACCGCACGTGAACCTGTTCGTCGCAGCCCTCGAGAAGCGCTCTTCGAGCCTTGGCGGGCAGCTTCTTCCACGGCGTGTCGACATCAAAGCCGAGCTGACTGCCGAGACCGGCCATCATGCGGGTGAAGTACTCGGCCGTTTGGCCCATCGACCACGGCGCTATCGCACCTTCGGCCAAGGTGAGATCCGGGTCAGGGATGACCAGTTCGGGATCCACTTCCTTGCGAATGCCCAGCCCCGAGCATTCCGGGCAGGCGCCGTACGGCGAGTTGAACGAAAACGACCGCGGTTCGAGGTCGTCCACGGCCAGCGGGTGACCGTTCGGGCAGGCCAGCTTCTCGGAGAAGCGCTGCTCGCGATGCGGGTGGTCGTCCTCGCGGTCGACGAACTCCAGCACCAGGATGCCGTCGGCGAGGTTCAGGGCCGTCTCCACCGAATCGGTCAGCCGCTGCTTGGCGGACGCCTTGACCGTCAGGCGGTCGACGACGACCTCGATGTCGTGCTTCTCCTGCTTTTTCAACGTCGGCGGGTCGGTGAGCGGATACACCACCCCGTCGACGCGGACCCGGCTGTAGCCCTGCGTGTTGAGCTTGTCGAACAGGTCGACGAACTCGCCCTTTCGGGTGCGCACCACCGGAGCGAGGACCTGGAAGCGCAGACCTTCGTCCATCGCGAGTACCTGGTCGACGATCTGTTGCGGGGTTTGCCGGGCGATGCGCTCACCACACACCGGGCAGTGCGGGGTGCCTGCACGGGCGTACAGCAGGCGCAGATAGTCGTAGACCTCGGTGATGGTGCCGACCGTCGAGCGCGGATTGCGGTTGGTGGATTTCTGGTCGATCGACACCGCAGGCGAAAGGCCTTCAATGAAGTCGACGTCCGGTTTGTCCATCTGTCCGAGGAACTGCCGGGCGTACGCCGACAGCGACTCGACGTAGCGTCGCTGGCCCTCGGCGAAGATCGTGTCGAACGCGAGCGACGACTTGCCCGAACCGGACAGGCCGGTGAAGACGATCAGCGCATCGCGGGGCAGGTCGAGGTCGATGCCTCGCAGGTTGTGCTCGCGAGCACCCTTGACGATCAGGCGGTCAACCACCCGTTTTTCCTCCCGAAGACATAGTTGGTGCCCATGCTATGTGCCGCCACCGACAAGGCCGATACCGTGAGCACCATGACTGTCGTCGACGATAACTACACCGGCCATCTTGAGCCTCGGACCGCTGCTCGGCGCGATCTTCCTGGTGCGTCGATCGTCAAGGTTTCGGTGGGCCCGATGGATAACAACGCCTACCTGGTCTCGTGTTCCCACACCGGCGAGACGCTACTCATCGACGCCGCCAACGACGCCCAGATCCTGCTCGAGCTGATCGAGCGGTATGCCCCGAAGCTGTCGCTGATCGTGACAAGCCATCAGCATCAGGACCACTGGCTGGCCCTTTCCGAGGTGGCCGAGGCAACGGGTGCGCCGACGGCGGCCCACGAGCTCGACGCCGACCCTCTGCCGGTGAAGCCGGACCGGATACTGGCCAACGGCGACACCGTCGAGGTCGGCGAGCTGTCGTTCGACGTCATTCATCTCCGCGGCCACACCCCGGGATCGGTGGCATTGGCGCTGAACGGGGCCGACCCGGAAACCGGGGCCATCCACCTGTTCACGGGCGACTGTCTGTTCCCCGGCGGGGTGGGCAAGACGTGGCAGGAAGGCGACTTCGAAAAGCTGCTCGGCGATGTCACAAACCGGGTATTCGACGTCTACGACGACTCGACCGTTATTTATCCCGGTCACGGCGACGACACCACGCTCGGTGCCGAGCGGCCACACCTTGCCGAGTGGAAAGAGCGCGGTTGGTGATCTGCACCGAGAACACGGTCGCTGTCGTCACGGGCGCCAGCCGCGGGGCGGGGCTCGGAATCGCGCGTGCGCTTGGCAGCCACGGGTGCACCGTCTATGTCACGGGGCGCACGACGCAACCTGGTCAGTCGTCGCTCCCAGGCACGATCGCAGAGACCGCCGACCTGGTGACCGAGGCAGGCGGCGAAGGCATCCCGGTCGCCGTCGACCACGCCGACGACGAGCAGACCAGGGCGCTCTTCGACCGTGTGCGAGCCGAGCAGGGCAGGCTCGACATCCTGGTCAACAACGCGGCGATCATCCGCGACGAGATGATGGGCAGGACGCGGTTCTGGGAAGAACCGGTCAACGTCATCGACACCCTCGACGTCGGATTGCGCAGCGGTTATGTCGCCACCGTCTACGCGGCACCGCTGATGATGCCGCAGCGCCATGGTCTGGTCGTCTTCACGTCTGCCCCAGGCGCAGCGCACTACGTGTTCGGCCCGTCATACGGCGTGCATAAGGCCGGGATGGACAAGATGGCCGCCGATATGGCGGTGGACTTCAAGGAGTTCGGCATCGCGTCGGTGTCCATCTGGATGGGAATTCTGCTTACCGAGCGGTTCAAGAACATCGTCGCGAGTGCCCCGGAGAAGTTCGCTCACATGCTCGAGATCGCCGAGACTCCCGAACTGACAGGGCATCTCATTTGGGCACTGTTCACCGATCCCGACCTGATGGACAAAAGCGGTCAGACGTGGATCGGCGCGGAGCTCGCACGTGACTACGACATCAAGGATGACAACGGCCGTCGACCTCCTTCGTACCGTGACCTCTATGACATCTATCCGATCAGGCAGTTCCCGCGGGTCTTAAGGTGATGCAACGCAATTGAGAAGGAGAAGCACATGAATCCCGAGCAGTTGGAGAAGGCACACACCGGTGCCGGCTTCATCGCAGCGCTCGACCAGAGTGGCGGCAGTACCCCGAAAGCTCTGAAGCTGTATGGCATCCCCGAGGACGCCTATTCGGGCGACGATCAGATGTTCGACCTGGTGCACGAGATGCGCACCCGCATCATCACCAGCCCGGCCTTCGACGCGGGCCGCATCATGGGAGCGATTCTCTTCGAACAGACGATGGACCGCACCATCGAGGGCCGGCCGACGGCCGACTACCTGTGGAACGTCAAGGGAATCGTGCCGTTCCTGAAGATCGACAAGGGGCTGGCCGACGAACAGGACGGCGCGCAGACGATGAAGCCGATGCCCGGTCTGGACGAACTCCTCGATCGCGCGGTGGCCAACGGTGTCTTCGGAACCAAGGAGAGGTCGGTCATCAAGTTGCCCGGCGCGGGCGTGGATGCGGTTGTGGCGCAGCAGTTCGAGGTCGCCTCGCAGGTTCTGGCGAAGGGTCTTGTTCCGATCATCGAACCCGAGGTGGACATCAACAGCCCCGAAAAGGCCGAAGCCGAAGACCAGCTCAAGGCGAGCCTTCTCGACGGCGTGAACCAGTTGGGTGACGATCAGAAGGTCATGCTCAAGCTGACGCTGCCCGACACCGACAACCTGTATCGCGAATTGGTCGACCATCCCAACGTGGTGCGGGTGGTGGCGCTCTCCGGTGGCTATCGCCGCGACGAAGCCTGCGAGAAGCTGTCGCGCAACAACGGCGTGATTGCCAGCTTCTCCCGAGCTCTCACCGAGGGCCTCACCGCGCAGCAGAGCGACGAGGAGTTCAACGCGACGCTGGACGCTGCCGTCGCCGAAATCGCGAAGGCTTCGGCGACCTAGGGCCGGCCGAAGATCACGTCGTGGTGTGGACGATCAGCACGTCGGTCTTCGACCGCCGCGCGACGTTGGCGGGCACCGAGCCGAGCAGTCGGCCCGCGATGGTGCTGAGGCCGACGTTGCCGACGACGAGGAGGTCGGCCTGAGCTTCCTCGGCGAGCTCCACTAGCGCGTCCACCGGCGCGCCGACGACCGCCTTCTCTTCGACCTCGGTCGCACCGGCGGCCTGAGCACGGTCCCTGGCCTCGCGCAGAATCGCGTAGATCGGCGCGTTGCCTGACATCTTGTAGCCCTCGTCCTTCAGGACGTCGGCCGCCCGCTGGTCTTCGCTCTGCGGGAAGTACGCGGTGGCAACGATCACCTTCGCGCCCGAACCCGCGGCGATCTGGCCGGCCTTATCCACCGCACGTAACGACGAATCCGACCCGTCCGTGCCAACCACCACGGTCCGATAGCCGCTCATTCATACCCTCCCAGAGTCGTTTGCAGCACCAACGCATGACCCTAACCCGTGGTCGGGCAAACAGGGGAGTCATTCATCCGCGTGAGCGGCATTGTCCTGGGGTTTTACGCTCCACGCGCTGCCCAAGGTCACGTCGTGGCGGTGGACGTGACACGGGCTACAGGATGGGTAACCCAATCCGTATGGCATCGCCGAGCGCCGCTGAATTCGTGCCCGACACCGACGACCTGACCGTTCTGTCCGACGCATCGCAGAAATGCAAGGGCTGCGACCTGTACCGCAACGCCACGCAGGCGGTTTTCGGCGGCGGATCGCGCGACGCCAAGGTCGTACTGGTCGGAGAACAGCCTGGTGACCAGGAAGACAAGACGGGACAGCCGTTCGTCGGCCCGGCCGGTCGATTGTTGGACAAGGCGCTTGTCGCCGCGGACATCGACCGCGAGCGTGTCTACATCACCAACGCGGTCAAGCACTTCAAGTTCGAGGAGCGAGGCAAGCGCCGCATCCACAAGACCCCCAGCCGGACCGAGGTGGTGTCGTGTCGGCCCTGGCTGCTGGCCGAACTCGACGCCGTCAAGCCGGATGTCGTGGTCCTGCTCGGGGCGACGGCAGCAAAATCCCTCATGGGCAGCGGCTTTCGGCTGACGGCGCACCGCGGCGAGGTCCTTCGTCTGCCCGCTGACGACACAAGGATCAACCTGGACGTCGATCCCCGGGTCGTCGCTACGGTGCATCCGTCCGCCATCCTGCGCGGACCGTCGGAAGACAGACAGAAAGCCTTCGATGCGCTCGTCGCCGATCTTCAGGTGGTAGCCGGATTGGGCTGACGGTCCACAACACGCGGAGCGAGTGACGGGATTCGAACCCGTGTACACGGCTTTGCAGGCCGCTGCCTAGCCGCTCAGCCACACCCGCATGCATTACGACCATGCCAAGGCCGACTCTCACAGAACACCTTTTGGCTCGCGCTGATCACTAGAGCGCCGCCAGCTCTTGCGCGGCTCCTTGCAAATCTGCCGGGTGCAGTGGGATGCACACGGTGACCTCTGTTCCCGGCGACGTCGCTCTGACGTCGAACTGCCCGTCTGCCGCCAGAACTTTCGTACGGGTCGACGTCATGCCGATGTGGCCACCTTTCAGGCTGTCGGCCAATTTCGACTGCGAAATGCCGACTCCGTCGTCGGCAATCCTCAGCGTCGCGTGACTGCCGCTCTGCTCCAGTTCGACCCAGACCTTCTTGGCTCGAGCGTGTTTCACGACGTTGGTCAACGCTTCGCGCGCCGCGCCGTAGAGCACGTGATCCGCCTCGGTGCGCACGCCATCTGGCCATGTGCGCGCGTCGACCTCGACGTCGAGCCCGCCGCGCGCACTGACCCCACCGGCCAGTGTTTCGATGGCCGCCTTCAATCCGGCCCTAGCGAGCACTTCGGGGTGCAGTTCACGAACGACATCGCGGAGCAAGCCGGAACACTCGAGGAGCGCTTCGTCGATCCTTTCGACGGCCTCACCTGAACCCTCCCGCGCATACTCGACATCCTGCCGAGCGACGAGAACATACTGCAGCGCGCCGTCGTGGATGCGCTCCGAGATCGATTGTCGCTCATGCTTTTCGAGTTCGAGGAGGTCCTGCAACAGCTGCGTTCGTTGCGTGACCAGCTCTGCGATCACGTCGACTCTGGCTCGCTGAAGAACCGACACGGCGACAGACGCGCCCGCCACGGCTGCGAGCACCAACGTGGTGAGCAGAATCGACGGCCACGGCTCGTTGTAAGCCGTCTTGGTGGCAGCAGACGTCACGAAGAACGCAGCCACCGTCGGTATCACCATTGCCGCGCTGACGGCGGGGTCGAGTTGGGCGGCCGCTATGAGAGGGATGAGAAACAGGCCGAACTCCATCACAGCCGAAGTCCAGACATCTGGTGACGTGCTTCCGGTCAACACAGACAATCCGGTCAGCACAGACAGCACGGAAAGCACTGCGACGTCTGCAGCGAGCACGAGCAGTGTCACGCGGGTTCTCGTTGCGTTCGCCGGCTGTGATTTGGCCCGTAGCGCCCACGCGCTCCAGAAACCGACGATCACGACATAAACAGCCAAGGTAGCCACGCAGGTCCACAAACGGCGATTGGCGGGCTCACCCAGCAAAGTGCCGGCGGCGAAAACGACGATGACGACTCGCAGCGCGAACTGCAGGAGGGTGCCGCGGTGAAGCTGACGGTCGTAGTCGTTCACCTGGGGCTCCCATCGCATCAGCGCTGGCAGAAGCATAGTCCGCGACGGGAGCCAGCAAACCGATGTTGAGCAGGTGAGTTTCCCTGTACACGCACGGCGCGCCCTTGAGCGGTCACGTCGCCGCCGGAATCCTGACCGCGCCGACCGTTCTGGCATGCATCGACGGTGTGACGGCGATCCGCCAGCTAGACGAGGATCCCGACTTGCGTTAGCGGTGCTGCCCGTATCGCGGCCCGAATGCGTTGGCCGGGAAGACGCCTGCGGCCCGCACGCCGTCTCTGATGATCTCCCCCAACGTCAGCAGCTCCTGCACGTCGTCGTCGGACACCGTTTGCCATGGCGCATAAGCCAATTCGTCGGTCAGATCCTCGATGCCCGCGCGAAGGACATTCCCGGCATCGGTCAGCTGGCCCGCATCGTCGAGCAGTGCCCTGTCGCGCAACCCGTCGACCGCATCGTCCCACTGCTGCTGGCTCCAGCCGCGCAGTCTCCGGCCGAATTCCGGATCGAAGCCGGTGCCCGTTGCGATATGGGTGATCAGCGCCTCGATGCCGCTGAGCCCGTGGGTGACAAGGGCCGCGATATGACCGTCGCCGCGGTACTCCCGTAACAGCGTGATGGCGTGCCAGAGTTGTCCGTGCGGCGTCTGCGGCCAGTCGAGTTCGGCGTGACCGGCGTACAGCGGGCGGCCGTCTGCGTTCGGGATCGTCTCGGCGGTGCGGCGGACGATCGCCACGGAGTGTGCGAACTCCGGTGACCGCACTCGCTGCTCGCCGAGGATTCTCGGCATCAGGGCGTCGACGATCTGGTACCGCACCCGAGTCACAGCGGCCGGCGACGCGATCGCCCACGCGGCGGGAATCGACTTGGCGATCAGCTCGGGGTTGAAGTTGAAGAACGTCGCTGCAACGACTTTCGCGCCGACTGCCCCCATCGGCGCCGATCGGCTCGCGAAGTACTGCATGCGCTGGTGCTCCAGGCCGAGCTCGCTGAATCGTTCACTCGACTCGGTTGCGAAATAGATGGTCGAGTGCAACCTGTCGAGGGCGCGGCTCAGCTGCCCGGCGGAAAACGCATCCATCAGGCCGACCTTATCGTTGGCGCGATGCGCGATAGGAGGCGGCGAATCCGACGGCGGCCAGTACTGCGAACACAGTGAACAACCATCGCGCCGCCGCCGCCTCCCCGCCGTGGGTGAGGTTGACCACGACGCCGGCCAGCCCCGCGCCGAACGCTCCGGAAATCAGCTGCACGGTGTTGATCGCCGCCGAGGCGGTGCCGGCTTCCACCGGGTCCTCGACTGCGCCCATGATCCACGCCGACAGATGGGGCCACGCGATGCCGACACCGGAACCGGCGATGAACAACCCGACAGCCCACGCGGCGACCAACGGCCATCTCAAGTCGTCACGAAGCACGACCGCGCCGAGGGCCAGACCGATCGCCATCACCGCGGGAGCAACGGCGACCAGGCGGACGATCGTGCGTGTCCGGCTGGCCGATGCGCTCGCGATCTCCGACAGCGTCCAGCCGACCGCCAACACGGCGCCGAAGAATCCGGCCGCCGCGGGCACCATGCCTGCCAGATGCTGGGCGAACAGTGGCACGTACATGTCGACCATCGTCGCTGCCATCAGCAGCCCGATGGTGACGTACATCCACTTCAGCGGCCCCGGCCCAAACGCCGCCCGCGGCAGCACCGTCGCCGGGGCACGTCGGTCGACGACCAGGAAAACGGCGACCAGAAGTGCGCCGACGGCGAGGAGGCCGAAGGTGGCCACCGCGCCTCGCTGCACCCCCGCGACACTGATCGCCAGGGCGGCGGCGCCGAGCAGAAGCAGCGAAGACACCGGGATCCGCGGGATCGTTGCCGGCTGATCGCTGTGCCGCCGGGCGGGCAGCGCGCTCGGCACCAGCGCCGCCATGGCCACCGTCAAGATCGCCAGAGACCCGAAAGCCCATCGCCAGATACCGAATTGGGCGAAGATCCCGCCCATGGCGGGACCGACGATCACGCTCACCCCCCACATCGCCGACACCAACGCCGACGCCCTCGTCCACAACCAGTTCGGCAGCGCGGAGTTGATCACCGCGTAGCCGAGGCCCGCCAGCATGCCGCCGGCCGCCCCCTGCACGGTGCGGGCGATCAGCAGGAGTTCCATGTTCGGGGCCAGTGCACAGCCGAGCGTTCCCACCCCGAAGATCGCCAGGGTCAGCAGATACGACGCCCTTGGCCCGAACCTGACGAGAAGGGGGTTCACCGCCGCGGCCGCGACGACAGAGCCGACGAGGTACACCGCGATCACCCACGCGTAGAACCGCTGGCCACCGATGTCGGCGACCGTGCTGGGCAGCAGGCTGATGGTGAGAAACTCGTTGGTCGCGTACAACCCGACGCCGCCCGCGAGCAGGGTCGCGGTACCGAGCCGCTCACGGCCGAACAGGTCACGCCAGCGGCCCGGCTTGATTGCCGCGGTCTCAGTCATACCGGTCACCGTATGACCTCAACCACAGTTGAGATCAAACTTATTTCAGCCCTGCTGCATCCATGCCGCGGAGTTCCTTCTTCAAATCCGCGATTTCGTCCCGTATTCGGGCTGCCAGTTCGAACTGAAGGTCACGGGCGGCGGCCATCATCTGAGCTGTCAGATCCTTGATCAGATCGGCAAGCTCGGCCCTCGGCATGCTCGAGGTATCGCGGCCCTCGATGATTCCTGCGCTGACCGCGCGGCCCGGCTCGCCCTGAGCACGACGGCCGCGAGACGCATTCCGGCCCGAGCCGCCCACCTCGACGTCGGTGTCGTCAGCCTCGCGGTACACCTGGTCGAGGATGTCGGCGATCTTCTTGCGCAGCGGCTGCGGGTCGATGCCGCGCTCCTTGTTGTAGGCGATCTGTTTGGATCGCCTGCGGTCGGTCTCGTCGATGGCCTGCTTCATCGAGTCGGTCATGGTGTCGGCGTACATGTGCACCTCCCCGGACACGTTTCGCGCCGCCCGGCCGATCGTCTGGATCAGGCTTCGCGGCGAACGAAGGAAGCCCTCCTTGTCCGCATCCAGGATGGCCACCAGCGACACCTCGGGCAGGTCGAGACCCTCTCGCAGCAGGTTGATACCGACCAGCACG
>Ga0164306_10000712_pt1 | contig 13948 bp, 15 predicted proteins | sample Whisoiple_242_MG_FD_110213 | JGI IMG/M metagenome (GOLD analysis project Ga0164306, IMG submission 110213) | Soil microbial communities amended with fresh organic matter from upstate New York, USA - Whitman soil sample_242_MG | ecosystem: Environmental > Terrestrial > Soil > Unclassified >... | reverse complement strand
GTTGCGGGTCGACAAGATCAGGCTGGCGGCGATCGAAGCGACGTTGCGTCTTTACCGCGATCCGGATCGGCTGGCGCAGAATTTACCGACCTATCGGCTTTTGGCGCGTCCATCGAAGGAAATGCTCGACGTTTCGCGGCGCGTTTTGCCGGCGTTGCAGGCGAAATTGGGCGAAGCCTGGGAGGTCAAAACCGCTCCCTGTACCAGTCAGGTCGGATCGGGCGCCTTGCCGGTCGAGGCGCTGGCAAGCCTTGGCATTTCGATCGTGCCCACGCGGGCCCGTGCGAACGGGCGACTGCTGAATATCGCATCTGCTGCACTGCGCGATTTGCCGGTGCCGGTGATTGGCCGCATCGAGAATGGTGCGCTCGTGCTTGATCTACGGTGTCTCGTCGACGTCGATGCCTTCATCGCCAACCTGGCGACGCTTGCGCCTCCGGAGTCCTCCGATGGGCTGGCTTGACCTGCTGGCGCGAAAACCATCAGCCGACACCTCGGTGGCGGAGCACATGAGCAACGCCTATGACGCCGCATCGCGAGGCGATTACAGGGCCGCGCTTGCGATCTGGACACCGCTTGGCCATGCGGGCGTAGCTCGCGCCCAGAGCAATATCGGCGCCTGTTTTTCCGAGGGTCTTGGTGTCGAGCGCGACCCGAAACTCGCCGAACGCTGGCTGCTGCTCGCGTCCGAAGGCGGCGACCCCATCGGGCAGCGCAATCTTGCGACACTCTATTTCAAGGGTGATGGCGTCGAGCAGGACAATGAGCGTGCGGCGACGCTCTATCGCGCCGCCGCCGAGCAAGGCGATGCACAAGCGCAGGATATGTTGAGCTGGATGTTGATTGAAGGCGACGGAATCGCTGTCGACCACGCCGAAGCCCGCCGTTGGGCCGAGGCCGCCGCGGATCAGGGCGTTGCCGCATCGATGACCCGGCTCGGCATGATTTTTCACAACGCCCTTGGCGTCGAACGTAATGCCACAGAAGCCGCGACGTGGTGGGAACGCGGCGCCGCGCTCGGTGACGCCGACGGTCAGGCCATGCTGGGCGCCGCTTACCAGCTAGGCGCCGGTGTGAAGAAAGATCCAATTGCGGCCATGACCTGGCTTTTGCGCGCGCGCGCCGGCGGCAGCGCGCTTGCCACTCAGTTTTTCGGCGCTGCGCGCGCTGCCCTTGGCGCGGACCAATTCGCCGAAGCTGAACGCCGCGCCGCCTTGCCGCTCGAGGCCGCGCCATGATCATCGGAACGGCTGGGCATATCGATCACGGCAAGACGTCCCTTGTGCGCGCGCTGACCGGTGTCGATACCGATCGCCTCAAGGAAGAGAAGGCGCGCGGCATCTCAATCGATCTTGGATTCGCTTATCTGCCAGCCACCGACGGGTCTGTGCTCGGGTTTGTCGATGTGCCGGGGCACGAGAAGTTCGTGCACAACATGCTGGCCGGCGCCACAGGAATTGACTTCGTCCTTCTCGTCATCGCAGCCGATGACGGCGTGATGCCACAGACGCGTGAGCATCTCGCGATTGTGGATTTGCTCGGCATCGAGCGTGGCCTCGTCGCGCTCACGAAGATCGACCTGGTGCCTTCGTCGCGGCGAGTCGAGGTAATTGATGAAATCAGCCAGGAAATAGCCGCAACCGGGCTCGCGGGCGTCGATATCCTGCCGGTCTCAACTGTAACAGGCGAGGGCATCGACGACTTGCGACAGAAGATCGTTAGCGCGGCGCAATTGGTACAGGCGCGGAACGGACGCGGCCGGTTTCGCCTGGCGGTCGATCGTTCGTTCACGCTCGCGGGCACCGGTACGGTGGTGACGGGTACGGTGCTTTCCGGCTCGGTTGCCGTCGATGATCAGGTCATCGTCGCGCCTTCCGGTCTGAAGGCGCGCGTTCGTTCAATCCACGCGCAGAACCGCCCGGCCGGATCCGGGCAGGCGGGGGACCGCTGTGCGCTCAATCTCGCCGGTGATGGAATTGCCAAGGACGTTATTGCACGCGGCGACTTGATCTGCGATCCCGCGTTGCAAGCGCCCTCCGACCGGATCGATGCGACGCTCAAGCTCCTTGCGACCGAAACAAAGCCCGTCAGCCAATGGATGCCTGTGCGCCTGCACCATGCGGCCGCGGAAACCGGGGCGCGCATCGTTCTGCTCGGCGAAGGACCGATCCCGCCGGGTGGGGAAGGCCTCGTTCAACTGGTGCTTGATCAGCCGACGGCTGCGGCGGCGGGAGACCGGTTCATCCTGCGCGATACGACGGCCCAGCGCACGATCGGCGGCGGCAAATTCCTCGATCTGCGTGCTCCCGCGCGCAAGCGCCGCACACCAGAACGGCTGGCTCAGCTGGCGGCCCATGCGCTCGCCGAGCCGCAAGCGGCATTCTCGGCGCTTCTCGAGCAACCGCCTTTCTTTGTCGATCTTTCGGCTTTTGCCCGCGATCGCGCGCTTTCAGCCGAAGATACTTCAGCGTTGCTCGAGCGGTGCGGTGCTCTCACGCTGCAGACTGCAAGCGCCGTCCTGGCAATGTCGGCAACCCAGTGGCTCACTCTGAAGCGCGCTCTGCTGGGGGCTCTGGAGACGTTTCACAGCGCACATCCTGATCTCCCGGGCATCGGGCTTGAGCCGCTGCGCATGCAGTTGCAGCGACGCCTGCCGACCCCCGGTTTTCTGTCGTTCCTGCAAAGTATTTCAAAATCGGGGGAAATAGCCCTCGACGGTGCATGGGTGCGTCTGTCGAAACATTCGGTCCGGCTCACTGATGCGGATGAAAGGCTCTGGGCAAAAATGGCCCCGCTGCTCGGGGGACAAGAACGTTTTCGTCCGCCGCGGGTTCGCGATATTGCCGGCGTGCTCGGCGCCCGCGAGGGTGACGTGCGCCGGTTGTTGAAGCTGCTGGGCCGAATGGGGAAGGTCGATGAGGTCGCGCACGACCATTTTTTCCTGCGCAGTACTGTCGCGGAAATGGTCGAGATCATGATCGACAGCAGCGCAAAGGCCGCTGACGGCCAGTTCAGCGCGGCTCAGTTTCGTGATCGCGTCGACAACGGGCGCAAGGTCGCAATCCAGATCCTGGAATTTTTCGACCGCCATGGCGTCACCTTGCGTCGCGGCGACGTTCGGCGGATCAACAAGCATCGCCTCGATCTGTTCAGGCGCGCGGGCGATGCAACGGCCGCCGAGAAATCCGTTTCAGGAAGAGAATCGTCCCCGGTGGGGCGTCCGGACTTCAAATCCGGGAGGGGCCGCGAGTCGGTCCTTGGTGGGTTCGACTCCCTCTCTCTTCCGCCACATTCAAGAAGAGTGCAATGACACCCGCATCGTCTTTTCTCGACGGCCTCAAGACAGCGGCAGAGCAGGCCGAGCGCGTCGAGAACGATTTTCGCCGCGAGGTCTCCCAGCGAGCAAAGGAACTCGATCAGGCGCGCGCCTTTGCTCACCGTCGACTGAATTTCATGCGTGCGATTGCGGAAGCGGTCGCGACGGCTGAGAGCGAAGAGGTCGCCGTGGCCGCGGCGATGGCGATCATGCGAACGAAGCTCGGCTGGGCAAGCGACAGCGAAGCGCGGACGGAGGCCCTGTCACGCTTCTCGCCAGTCGCACAGGAGCTCTATGCGAGCCTCGCCCCGGATACGAGCGAGGGGGCCGGGGCGGGCGACGTTGCCAGCGCGCTCGACGCGTTCGAAACATGGTACCGCTCGACCCATCCGAACGCATTCTGGACGCTGTTTGAGCACTACATGCCGGAGACCCCGCTTGTCGACTTCTAGAAAGCCAACCTGCGATTTCGAAGAATGGATCGTGCGTGAATTCGCCGACGGCGGCTCGTTCACCGCGCTGATCGTGCTGGTCCAGATTGCCGAGACCAAGGTCGCGCCGCTGTGTTCGACGTATCTCAATGTCATCGGCGAGGAGGTCGAGTGGAGCGAAATGACGGTGTTGTTTGCGGGCGCTGGTGCGGACTGGAACGGCGCGGCGTTTTTTCCGTTGCGGGGCTCGGACGGCAGCCCGCTCGACAATCCGACCGCTCGCCTGCGGCTGCAGGAGCTTGAAGGCAGGGTCAACGAGAGCAAGCTCGTTCTCAACGAGGGACACTTCTTCGACAATTGGGGCCGACAGCTCAAGATCGAGGAAGTCGAACTGCAATGACGTCGAAGAAATGCGAGGTAGAGGCGTGACGCGCCGGCTTGTGGTCGTTCTGCTCAACACCGATCCTCGCAATGTCGAGGAACTTGCTGCGCCGTTCTACTATGCCGCCGTTGCGGCAGCGATGGATCAGGAGGTTGACGTCTTGTGCACGGCGACCGCGGGCAAGCTGCTGTTCAAAGGCGTCGCCGACAAATTGCACGTGAAGCCGGGTGATCCAAAGACAGTCTATGACTGGATCAAGGAGGCGCACGACCACGGTGCGCGTTTCTGGGCCTGTCCGGCCAACCTCGAGCTGTTTGACAAGGATGACAACGATCTCATCGCCGAATGCAGCGGCATGATGGGAGCGGCAACCATGATCCAGACGATCATGGATGAGGATTGCCGCGTGCTGACGTTCTGAAGGTCTGATTCATGGCGATTATCCAGGGGCACGATTTTCCCGACGATCTGTTTTACGACGTGGAAAACCAGATCTGGTACGCGCCGCTGTCTGACGGGACCTTACGTGCAGGCTTCACCTCATGGGCGGTCGCGCTCATGGGAGAGGTGCTTGTCTTTACGCCAAAGCGCCTCAATCACGCCTTCGAAAAAAATCGCTGGTTCGCGATGGTCGAAGGCGGGAAATGGATCGGCGCCGCGCGCGCAGCCTTCGATGGCATCGTGATCGCGCACAACGAAAAGCTCGTCGCAAAGCCCGAACTGCTAATGTCGGATGCCTATGGCGAAGGTTGGATGCTGATCGTACGTCCGGACAAAACAGACTGGCGCGCCGGCCTCGTGACCGGCGCGGCAGTCGGACAGACGATCGAGGCCTGGATCGCCGGCGGATCGTACAAGGAACGCGCCAGCTGACCCGACCGATCTAGCTCAGGCTCATCGACGGCTCGTTCACCAGTCGACGACGCGCGCCGGATCGAGTCCGTAGGTGCTCGTCGCGGCGTCCGAACCGTAGATAGGATTGGTCTTGATCGTGTCTTGTGGCTGCGTATCGAGATCAAAGATGCGCTGGGTGGCGAACTGTTCCGACGGACGAGAGTGAAGCTTCGCGTCAGCCAGGATGACCGCCGATGTCGCCACCGCGACAAACGCAACATATGTCCATGCACGAGAGGTCGTCATGATAGATCTCCCTTTGGTGCTTTTGGACAGTAGACACCCTGCAGGTCACGAGGCTGTGTGAGGCTGGTCACAGAAATGCCAAAGACCTGAGAAGGTATCCGGCGCTGACACACGTGAATGTCCTCTGCAGCCGGTGGAAGCGTCGTATGTGCGCTGATAAGTCCGCTTACATGTCGTGGTCGTTTGATCTAAGGATGCGCCTCACTATGATTCTTGTTTCGATTCTCTTGCACCGGCAGGAGGGCTAGTGCGGATTGCGAATCGTTCCCGTGTTCTGGCGGCCATCGGACTTTGCGGGCTCGGCTATGTGGTCGCGCTCCCGTTCGATGTCGGCAATCTGAGCTTCGTTTCCTTGGCGGCTGGTCAGGGCACAGCGCTCACGAAGCCACAGTCGGAAGCGCTCGACGCCTACAACAAGACAGTACAGGATTTCAAAGCGATCCTCGCCGAGCGGCGCGCGCAGATCAACGCGAAGCAAAAGCTGCCGGATTTGCCGGGGCAGGCGCTCTATCTTGCGCGCGTTGCCATGATGGGTGCTTACAAAGACCTGACCGATGTGATGCCCTCCAGAATCGGAAGGCCGAACAAATACAAAATTCCACCGGCATATTTTGATGCCGCCAACGAGCCGCTAATCGACGAGTACAAGGCTCTTCAGGGCATCATGCAGGCGCCGCCTGCCAATGCGCAGAAATCCGATACACCATTCAAAGACGTTGTCGATCTCGGCACGGCGATTGCGCGGGTCAAAGGCCTTGATCAGGCGCATGCCGAAGTCGCAGGCCGCATCAGCCTCGCCGTTTTCTATGCCGAGACCGATGGTCATCAAAATATCGGCAATGCGCGCTCGAACGCATACAAGGGAAGTTTTCAGACGGGAGTGTCCGAGGACAAGATTGGCCAGAAAAAATGGGAAGCGATCAAGAAATCCATCGCTGCGCTTGATCCCAAACTGAACGCACGTGATGACAAGGAAGAAGCGCGCGTTGGCAATTCAGACCCTCGGTACAATCACTGGACCGCCGTGCGGAACGGGCTGATGAACGCGCACGCGGATCTCTTCCCGCGCATTCCGGCGATCATGAAAGCCCTGCCGAACCCGATCGATCAAATGAGATTCTTCGAACTGATCCAGATCATTCCGAGTCCGGCGAAGACGGCGCTCAATTCCGGCAACTTGGTTAATTACCGAATTTCCGAACCACGAATCATGGGATATCTGCGCAACAACAGCATGTTTGCCTACGGTAAGACTGACCGGGCTAAGACGTCAGCCACGATGCGCGAAATTCTCGATTCGATGTGGCTGTTCAATGATATATTTGATCGTGCGTTGGCCAAGTTCAACGAGATCAAGGCTCAGCAAGGCTGAGCGTCGGGGCAACAACTGATCAAGGGGGCAATGTCACTCTTATCGCGAAGGACATTCACTAAAGGGCTGCTTGCCAGCGCTTTGGTGCCAGGCAATTTGGCGTTCGGGCAACCGAACGACGCGGGAAGCGTTGCCGTCATCGACACGCCGCATAATGCCGCGAAGTATGCGGCGAAGCTGGCAGCGCAGAATGTGAAAGTTGTCGTGCGGTTCTACGCGCGAAAGGCCCAGCCGGGTCTGCGCGAGAAGATCATGGCTTCCGACGGCAACATGATCGACGGCGTGCGCGAGCCGACAATCCTGATCAGAAATGGTCTTTCGATCCTGTCCCTCTACCAGTATCGCAATAACCTTCCCGAGAAATTCATGAAGGGACTGGAGGATACCGGTTCGGCAAAGGCGGAAGTCGCTGCCGATGCAAAGGCCGCGTTGGAGCAGGCAAAGCTGGTCGGGCAGCCCGAGGGATCCGCGATCTATTTCGGCGTCGATTTCAATGTGACCAAATGCAAATGCGACGGCGTGGGACAACCTGTTCGGACGGCCGGCGGCGATATCGTGCCCAACAACAGCATGGTGGACGCCGTTCTCGACTACTTCCGCTTCATGAACCAGACGGTCGGCACGCGTTATGCCATCGGTGTGTATGGCAACGGGCTCGTCAACCGCATGCTCCGCGAAGAAAAGCTCGTATCGTATAACTGGATTTCCGCATCGCGCTCCCACGAGAAGACCGTCGACTTCTACAACGGCGGACAATGGCATCTCTTTCAGAACCAGGTTGACCGCCGCTGGTTCGGGCCGCAGGGCCGATGTTCGGAGGGTCTCGACGTCGACACCAATCTGCAGAACCCGAGGGTATCGAGCATCGGTGCGTGGGGCGCCGGGGAAGTCGACAAAGACCGAAATCAGAAGATCTTCGACCAACGCCGCTTCGCGATCCGGGCAACAGCGGTGGTGCTGGAAGGCGGCGCAGGCGGCTGCAAGGCTGACAGTCGCGTGCCGAAAAACGCCAACGTCAGAGTCCTCGCGCAGTCCGGTGAATGGTCGAGCGTGGACGTGGATGAGGATGGTAATCCCGACGGCCGTATCAAGCTCGCCGATCTGACGACCAGTCTCGCGACAATGCCGCCCTGGGCGTAAGCCAACGCTACGACCGACGTACGTCGGTTGTTCGCACTGCAGCAGTGTCCGTTCCGGCTGAATGTGACATTCAAAAATCTGTCGTTATCCACATCGCAATGCAGTCGAGCGATGCCGAATCGGATAATCCGATTGAACGTCCGGCTTGCCGACCGCTTGAGATGGCCGAACCGGCAGGGAGCGTCGATGTCTTCTTCGGTAGCACGCCGTCGTCAACCAAGTCGCACGCCGCGCCCATCGCAAGGGTCCGGCTGGCGCCGGCCCGTCATCTGGTCCGTACTCATCGTCACGACGCTGTGGTCGATTGCCGCAGCCGCTTATTTTGCGTTGCGCAAGGACGACACCCAGCAGATGGCCGAAATGCAAGCCGGCTACGAGAAACGCGTGGCCGACTTGCGCACGGAGTTCGACCGCACGACGAACCAGCAGCTGCTCGACCAGAAACGGATTCAACAACAGTTCGATGAGCTACTGCAACGACAAGCGACGCTGGAACAGCACGCACCGACAACTGCCGACAATCAGTTGGCGACCGGTTCGATCAGCTCGAAAGAACCAGAGGCGGGCGCGCCGCCTGTTGCGGAGCCGCCTCGGGCTACGCCAGCCGCGAAACCAGCGAATGTTCGCCACCGTCACGGAATGCGCGCGAAACGACCGGCAGCGAAGCCACAGCAACATGCTGGACAGCAGCCCGCGCCGGCTCCTGCACAGGTGGACGTCGGCGCGCGCGCTTATGCGCCTGAATAGCCGCGTTACGCGGCATCACTTCACTTCGGCATAGTCAGGTCCGGCATCGAGGCCGCCATTGCGGTCGATACCTGCAATCACGGACGGGCCGGAAGAGAACGGCTCAAGCTCGCGAACTTTGCGAGAAGTATAATATTCTATATTTTCGAATAGACGCGCGTAAAACATTCCTTTGACCGCCGTTTATCCCTCTTTTATAGAATAAACATAGCGCCGATTTGAGCAACGACGCTTGCGGGCGCTTAACAAATGCAGCTAACGCGCGGGGATCGCAAAGCCCACGCCGGTGCTGTCGGCGGGGCAAAAATCCCGCCTCCACAATGACGGCCATTCGCGTCGGGAAACGCGGGGGTCGTCGCAGTAAAGTTGGAGGTTGCACCATGACATTGTTTTCCCGACGGTCCTTGTTCGTATCCGCTCTTCTCGTCGGCACGTTGCCGACCGCCACGCTCTTCGCCGCCGATCAGCCGACCGAAATTCGCGTTGATTGGGCGACCTACAATCCCGTTTCCATCCTGCTTAAAGAGCGCGGCTGGCTCGAGAAAGAATTCGCGAAAGACAATATTTCCATTCGCTGGGTGCAGTCAGCTGGCTCGAATAAAGCGCTGGAATTTCTCAACGCGGGCTCGATCGACTTCGGATCGACCGCCGGTTCGGCAGCGCTGCTCGCAAAGATCAATGGCAACCCGATCAAATCGATCTACGTCTACTCCAAGCCGGAATGGACTGCGCTGGTTACACGCAAAGAGTCGGATATCAAGACCGTCGCGGATCTGAAGGGTAAGCGCGTCGCTGTCACGCGTGGCACCGACCCGCACATCTTTCTGGTCCGAGCGTTGCTGGGCGTCGGTCTGGGCGAAAAGGACATTCAGCCTGTTCTGCTCCAGCACCCAGACGGCAAGACCGCATTAAGCCGTGGTGACGTGGACGCCTGGGCGGGACTCGATCCGATGATGGCGACGGCGGAAGTGGAAGAAGGAGCCAAGCTGTTTTATCGGAACGCCGATGCCAACACCTACGGTATCCTCAACGTGCGCGAGGACTTCGCCAAGGCCCAACCGAATTTGGTCAAGCGGGTCTTGGCTGTCTACGAAGCGGCACGAAAATACGCACTTGAGCATCCGGATGAGGTTGAGACGAGCTTTATCGGCGTGACCAAATTGCCAAAAGCGGTCGTCGAAAAGCAGTTGCGCGAGCGCACCGATCTTTCGAACGGCCGCATCGGCTCACGCCAGCGCGAAACCATTCTGGCGGCCGGTGTTGCACTCCAGCAGGCCGGCGTAATTAAGCCGGACGTTGATGTGAAAAAAGCCCTCGATGAGCTCATCGACGAGCAATTCGGGGCTGCAACAAATTGAGCATTGCGACCCGGCACGAGGCAAACCCGTAGCCGGGTCTTCTTTCCTCGGTCTATCCATCACGCGGTGAGTTGCCTTGTAGGGGCATCTTGATGTCTGTTCTGCAAATGAGCGTAGGGAACGAACTGGCGGAGCCAAGACTTCGGCAGCGAAGGCATTGGCTTGTACGCTGGAGTCGGCCCGCGCTGGGTCTTTTGCTTCCACTGGGGCTTGCTCTCGGGTGGGAAATTTGCGTGCGTGCCGGGCTCTTCAGCGGGCGGCTGGTGCCCCCGCCTTCGGTAATTTATGCAACGTTCGCCGAACTTGCGCGCACGGGTGAACTGCAAAGCCACGCCCTGACAACCTTGGCCCGTGTCGCTGCCGGCTTTGCGATCGGCGTTGGCGTCGGCACACTTCTTGGCGCTGTCACGGGCTATTCGGCTCTTGTGCGTCGTGTCATCGATCCAAGTCTTCAGGCACTGCGCGCAATCCCGTCAATTGCCTGGGTGCCCCTCTTTATTCTGTGGCTGGGCATATTCGAAGCATCCAAGGTTACACTGATCGCCGTCGGCGTGTTCTTCCCGGTCTATCTTGGAGTCATGGGGGCGGTGATGTCCGTCGATCGCAAGATCGTCGAAGTCGGCCGCGTGTTCCGTCTGACCGGACCACAAATGGTTCGTCGTATCCTGCTGCCGGCCGTGCTGCCGTCTTACGTCATCGCATTGCGCTCCGGGCTTGGCCTGGGCTGGATGTTTGTGGTTGCCGCGGAATTCATGGGTGCATCCGAGGGGCTCGGCTTTCTCCTGGTTGACGGGCAACAACTCGGCAAGCCCGCGCAGATCGTTGCCGCTATCGTTGCGTTTGCAGTTATCGGCAAGGTCACCGACTGGATCATTGTCGGCGTCTCTGCTCCGTTTTTGCGCTGGGAAGATCGCTTCAATGCGCCTGCTGAAAGGAACTGACGGTGCTCGTCATTGAACACGTCGGCAAGACTTACGCCAACGGCGTCCACGCGCTTGATGACGTGAGTTTTTCGGTCTCGCCCGGCGAGATCGTTGCCGTTATCGGGGGTTCGGGTTGCGGAAAGTCGACGCTCCTGCGGGCAATTTCCGGACTAGATACACCAAGCCAAGGTCGCGTTCTGCTCGACGGTCAGCCCGTCACCAAGCCGCACGAAAAGATCGGCATTGTTTTTCAAGAGCCGCGTTTACTGCCGTGGCTCACGGTTTCCCGGAATGTTGGCTTCGGGTTGGAAAATCGTCCGGAAGTCGAGCGGGACGCACTTGTTAACGCCGCCCTGTCGCGCGTCGGGCTCCTCGACAAGGCAAGCATGTGGCCGCGGGAATTGTCTGGTGGTCAAGCGCAGCGCGTTGCGATTGCACGCGCTTTGGTGCCGCGGCCAGAGGTCTTGCTCCTCGACGAACCGTTTTCCGCGCTTGACGCATTCACGAGGGTCAGCTTGCAGGATCACTTGCTGGATCTTTGGTCCTATTTCAAGCCAACCCTTGTCCTCGTTACCCACGACGTTGATGAAGCGATTGTGCTCGCTGACCGCATCATGGTCATGCGTCCCCGGCCAGGACGTATGTTTGAAGAAATTGAAGCGTCGCTCTCGCGGCCACGCGATCGTCAGTCGGCAGCTTTTGATCACATCAAGCGTCGGGTGTTGGCGGCGCTTGATCGTTCGCTGGACCTCACAGCGGCGGCGAGTGGCCCGGAAGTCAAGGTCAGCGCTGGCCAGGCGCTATGGTGGTAGGCGAGTTTCGACCCGCCGGGTATTCCCTGCCGCGAGAATAAATTTGTAGGTGTGAGCTCTGGGCTTTTTATGTTTTGGCAGCTAGTAGAGCGGCCACCGAAGTGGCGATTGGCCAAATGGAAGGGAGCTTGAATATGGATGCTGCTGAATTGCGGGCGATGCAGGCTCCCATTAAGGCTCGCTACAAGGACGACCCTAACGCAGGCCTAACTACCTTGAAAGCCAAAGGTTCGCTCGATGAAGCGAACATTGCCTGCAAGGTGGAGACGGGACGCGCGCTCGCGATCGCCGGCCTTCATCCGGCCACTGGAGGCAGTGGGCTCGAGCTATGTTCCGGTGACATGCTCTTGGAGGCATTGGTTGCGTGCGCCGGCGTCACGCTCAAGGCAGTGTCGACGGCACTTGAGATTCCATTGCGAACGGCAACGGTGTCCGCGGAGGGCGACCTCGATTTCCGCGGCACATTGGGCGTCGCCAAGGATGCCCCGGTCGGCTTTGCGCAAATTCGCTTGCGATTCGACGTCACCACAGACGCGTCGCAGGAAAAGCTCGACCAATTGCTGAAGCTGACCGAGCGCTACTGCGTCGTGTATCAGACGATTAAAAGCGGGCCACCGGTCGAGGTTACGCTGAAGCGCGCATAACTCGAACCCGCCCGGGCGAGAGCCGAGGGCGGCGTTTCCTCACGGAACCGCGCTATTGGCGGGCCGCCAGAAACGCTTCATTTTGAGAAATGGTCGACCGCGATCAGAACACTCGACAGTGCCGCAAATACCGCAGCGATGCTGGCGCGCCGTCCCTGCTTTTTGAGATCGTCCACGAAGTCGTCTTGGCTGTTCCTGATCTCGGTCATGGCGGCCCGCACGCCGTAACCGCTGGCGATCACACCGAACAGAATTGAGAGCAGGGTGAGCGTGTCATGCATATGCCATCATGGCACGACTGGAAGGGTACGCGAACGGCTTGAAAAAATTCCGGGACCGGTTGTCGAGAAGCCTCGATCTTCAGTGGTTTTTGATCAACGTTCGGGCTGCCCGTTAGCTCGACAAAACGCGCACAAGTTCTTTTTTTGAGGGGCTTTTATTGGTCGGGGCGGCGGGATTTGAACCCACGACCCCTTGTCCCCCAGACAAGTGCGCTAACCGGGCTGCGCCACGCCCCGACCGGAACGGCGCGGACTATAAGGATGCTCCTGTCGTGGCGCAACCTTCGCTTCCGTTCATCGGAAATGCGCGGTTCTCGCCACAGCTTTGCAAAGATTTCTCAATATAGCCCCGCGATAGTAAGTTGTGACGGCGTGCGTCGGGGAGCTTCGCAGAGTTGAAGAAGACCATTATCCGCGGCGGGCTGGAGACGCTTTACTTCAGTGGCATGCACCATTGGATGCGTCCGCTTGTCGGAGGCGTAGGTGCGATCCTGACGCTGCATCATGTGCGGCCTCAGCGCTCCTCGGCGTTTCAGCCGAACCGGCACCTCGAAGTCACCCCCGAATTTCTTGAACGGCTCTTGCGGCGTCTTGCGCGCGCACGCATCGATGTCGTCTCTCTGGATGAGATGCATCGACGTTTCATCGAGGATGATTTCAAGCGGCGCTTCGTCTGTCTGACTTTTGAAGATGGCTACAAGGATTTCCTGCGCTGGGCCTATCCATTGCTGCGGAAATACGAACTGCCGTTCGCGATGTATATCGCGACCAGCTTTCCCGATCGCAACGGTGACTTGTGGTGGACCGCACTCGAAACGGTGATCGCGCAGAACAGCCGTGTCGGCATGGTCATCAACGGCAAGGATCAATATTTTGAAAGTGCGACAGTCGGAGAGAAGAGGGAACTCTATGACGCGGTCTACCGCTATCTGCTGAGCATGAAGGCGGATGAGCAGATAAGGCGCGCGGTGCGCGATCTATGCGCGACCTACAGCCTCGATCTCGTAGACTTGTGCCGCGACGAATGCATGGACTGGTCAGAGCTCGCCGAGCTTGCGGCCGATCCGCTCTGCACGATCGGCGCTCACACCGTCAACCATATGATCCTCAAGAAAGTGCCAAGCGAGAAAGCCGTGCGCGCGGAGATGGAAATGAGCCGGGCCGTCATCGAGGCCGCGCTAGGCAAGCGGCCGCAACATCTGGCTTACCCCATGGTAGACCGGGCCTCCGCCGGTCCGCGCGAGTTTCGCATTGCGGCTGAACTTGGCTTCAAGACCGCCGTGACGACGCGACCCGGCGTGCTCTTCAAGGCGCACCTCGATCATCTGACCGCGCTGCCTAGAATTCCCGTGAGCGGCGAATTCCAGCAGCAGCGTTACCTGAAGGTCCTGATGTCGGGGGC
>Ga0164306_10000711_pt1 | contig 13951 bp, 9 predicted proteins | sample Whisoiple_242_MG_FD_110213 | JGI IMG/M metagenome (GOLD analysis project Ga0164306, IMG submission 110213) | Soil microbial communities amended with fresh organic matter from upstate New York, USA - Whitman soil sample_242_MG | ecosystem: Environmental > Terrestrial > Soil > Unclassified >... | reverse complement strand
GCGACCAATCGGCCCCCACCTGCCGTGGGCCGGAGAGTCCTGGGAGGGACAGTGAACAAGACCGATCTGATCAACCAGCTCGCCGAGCGGTTGGACGGGGACAAGAAGGCCGCGCAGGCCGCGGTCGAGGGCTTCATCGATCTGGTCCAACGCGAGGTGCAAAAGGGCCGGAACGTCTCCATCTCCGGTTTCGGTGTGTTCGAAAAGCGTGCCCGCGCCGCTCGAACCGCTCGCAACCCGCGCACCGGCGAAGCCGTCAAGGTGAAGAAGACCACGGTGCCCGCGTTCCGGCCGGGCAAGTACTTCAAGGACGTCATCGCCGGTTCGGTGAAGCTGCCGAAGCCGACCGGCAAGCCGACCAGCGCTCGTGCGGCGGCCGCCGCCGCAAAGGCCGGCCCGACGACGGCCGCGAAGGCGACGACCACCCGGGCTCCGCGCGCGGCAGCAGCCGCGCCGAAGGCCGCCGCGACCACCCGTACCCGTGCCGCCGCCAAACCCGCTGCAGCAGCGGCAGCCCCGACCCGGACCCGGGCCGCCGCGAAGACCGCGGCTGCCGCACCGGCAAAGGCGACCACTGCCAGGGCGCCCCGGGCGACCGCTGTCAAGGCCGCCCCGGCCGCCAAGGCCGCACCGAAGGCCGCCGCGGCCAAGCCGGCCACTCGTCGGACTCCGGCGGCCAAGGCGAAGTAGCAGCAACAGCTCCAGGTTTCAAGGTCCGGTGGGTCGTTCTCGCGAGCGACCCACCGGACCTGCTTCTGTTTCTGCCGCTGCGCGGACCCCGATGTCATGGCGCCGCCCCCTGAGACCTTGACTCAGCGCTTGATCGGGGTGACCGTGACGGTGTTGTCGCCGTTGGTGACGTAGATGGTGTCGTGTGCGTGGTCAACGGCGACGTCCAGGGGCGCGCGACCGACATTGAGCTTCTTCTCGGCAGCACAGCCGGTCGATCGGGTGGCATTGCAGGTACGAATATCGAGGACCGTCAGGCTCGTGTCCTCGATGTTGCTGACGAAGACGGTCCCGCTTTGGGAGTCGATACCCATTCCCTTCGACCCGAAGCCGGCCGGCGCAGTCCGCGGGGTCTGTCCGCAGCTCGAGCTGTCGGTGCCGTTGCACATGGCTCCGTTGATGATCGACACCATCCCGGGGTATTCGCCATCGAAGAGGTCGGCGGTGTAGACGGTTTCGGTGCGCGGGTCGACGGCGATCCCGGATGGGTTCGCGTCTGCGATTTGACCGGTGGAACTGATGCCGACGTGTATGGCGGTCGGGTCCTGCGCACATCCGCTGTGGTCCAGCGCATCACAGGCTGAGGTGTCGATCATGAAGACGGAATTCCCCAGATAACCCGGGTAGCCGGGGTCGTAGTAGTTGGTGACATAGAGAGTGTGGGTCCTGGGGTTGGCCGCCAAGTCCAAGCTGGAATACCCGTGGGGGCCCGCAAGACCGACGCTCACCATGGCGGGTGTCTGCTGGCATCCACCTATTTCGCGGGCGTTGCAGGTTGCGGTGTCGAAGACTGCCACGGCGTCGGATCCGGCGGGTTCGACAACGGCGACGTAGAGGGTGTGGGCGGGTTGGTCCAAGGACAGGTGGACCGGAGCTCCGGTCGGCACGTGCAGCGCTGGAAGGGCTGTGCAACCGTCCGCCCGCCTGCTGTTGCACGTGCGGGGATTGATCATCGTGACAGTGCCGTCCCCGGCGTTGGCCACGTACACGGTGCCGCGAGACCGGTCGACAGCGACGTCGGCGGGACCCGCGCCGACGGTTGCCGTCAACGGCACCGATGCGCACCCCGCCGGTCGGTGGGCGTTGCAGGATCGGGTGTCGATCATCGCGACGGTGGCATCGCCCGAGGTGACATAGGCCGTGTGCACGGTCGGGTCGACGGCGATGCCATGAGGTTGGGAAACGGCGACGGCTGGTGGTCGGGGTCGGCATCCGACGGCCGTGTCGGCGTTGCAGCGGTCGGCGGCAATGACCGAGACGGTGTTGTCGACTTCATTGGCGATGTACAGGGTGTGGGTGGTCGAATTGACGGCAAAGCCCTCCGGGTCGCTGCCCGTGTGAATGGTCGGCGGGTCCAGATCCGCGCAGGCGACCTTGTTCTGTCCGTTGCAGACACGCATGTCGACGACGGACAAGGTGTCGTCCTTCTGGTTGGCCACGTAGAGAGTGCGGCGCGCAGCGTCGACGGCGACCCAGAGGGTGTTCTCGAAGGGCTGCGGGGGACTGACGGTGATCGTTCCTGGCACCTGGGTGGCGCAGCCGGTCAGGTCGCCGGCCCGACAGGTGTTGCCGTCGAGGACCGAGACGGTGTTGTCGAAGTTGGCCGTGTACACGGTGTTGGTCGCCGGGTCGACCTTGGCGACGCTGACGAAGGCCGGCCCGGCCGAGAGGGTGCCTACCGTCCCGCAGCCGGATTGCACTGTGGCGTTGCAGGTGTCGGTGTCGAATACCCCGACGCCGTTGTCCTGGGCCACGTATGCCGTGTGGGTTTGATCGTTGAGGTCGAATGCGGCCGGACCCGGCCCGACCGAAGCGGTGGCCGGAACGTGCTCGGCGCAACCGGCTAGGTCCGTGCCGTTGCAGGTCGACATGTCGATCATCGAAATGGTGTTCTGATCGAAATCCGGTCCGGGATTTCCCACGTACAGGGTGTGATGGACGGCATCGGCGTAGACACCGAACGGCGCAGGACCGACCGGCATCGTCGCAGGCGCCTGCGCACAGCCCGACCTCACCCTGGAGTTACAGGTTGCCCCGTTGAACGCCGAGACCGTGTTGTCTCCCGAATTAGTGACGTACACCGTGTTCGTCGGTTGATCCACCGCGATGCTGGACGGCAGGTTCCCCACTGTGACGGTCGGCCACGGCCCGCTACACCCGGACACATCGGTCGCTCGACAGCGACGTCCATCGATCACCGACACGGTGTTCCCGCCGGCATTGGCGCCGTTCATGTTGTTGCCGTTGGCAACGTAGATGGTGTTGGTCTCCTCGTTCACGGCAACCGCAGACGGCCCCTTCTGCACCGGCGTCACTCCAACCGACGCCGCACCGAACTCCCACGACTGGTCGACTCCCCCGACCGACCTCGATGTCTGAGTACTCGACAGGGAGTCCATCGGTGCGGCGGCTGCCGGCAGGCCCGTGCTCAACGACGCGGCAGCGACCGTCGCCATCGTCGCCAGGGCCAGTCTCTGCCGCCACTGCCCCCGGACAAGCACAGGCGGGCGGTCAGCCGGTGGGTGCGGCCTGAGGCGGGAGCGATCCGGGTCAGATGATGGCTGATCGCTGAGAATGGGACAGGGCCTGATCGTCGACGCCGGCGCTGTGGGAATCGGCGCTGTGGGAGGAATGTGGCGTGATCGCATTCTGGGCATGGGCTCGCGGCTTTCGATCGTCGATCACCGGGGACAGTGGGTATCGGGCAGGCTGTTCGAGGACCAAGCGGAGGCCCCGGAGGACGGTGCGGTTCTCCTCCTGCGTTCTGGACGCGACCCGGATGAATCTGCTGCCGTCGAGCCCCCGTTTGTCGGCACAGTCCCGGACGTAGATGCCGTGGCGGACAAGGAGCGCACCGACGACCTCGGCCGCGGACCGGTCGAGTTCGAGGAGCGCGAAGTTCGCCCGGCTCGGATAGCTCTTGATGGTCGGCAGGTCGTGGAACCCGGCGAACAGGGCCCGGGTCTCGCGGACGTATCGACGTCTCGCACGCTCGTAGTCCGCCTGGAACTCAGGGTCGCCGAGGAGGCCGCAGAACCATTCGGCGAACGCGTTGAGGTTCCACAGTGCGCTGCGCTGCAGGCTTTCGGCACGGTCGGGGGACATCACCGCATAGCCGAGGCGTAGTCCCGCGATGCCGTGACTCTTGCTCAGGCTGTTGACCACGATCAGGTGCGGCAAGGCCGGGACCAGCGGGGCCAGGGACGTCGGTGGGCCCTCGTCGGCGAAGTGGCCGAAGCTTTCGTCGACGATGATCTGGTCGACCCTGTGATGCACCCGCTGTACGAAGTCGACGAGCTCGGCATGCGGGACGTGCCCGCCGTCGGGGTTGTTGGGATTGATGATGACGACGGTGTCCGGAGAATGCCGCCTGACCATCGCTTCGAGCCGGTCCAGGTCGAGCCGGAAGTTCTCGCTCGCCTCCAATTGCAGCGTCATCACCGGGCCGGACGCGAACTCGTGATAGGCCGAAAACGTCGGCAGGCTCAGCAACAGCGACCCACTACGGGCGAGCAGGGCCGCGATGACCTCGCTGGCACCGTTGGCCAGGCACAGGTACCCGGCCGGCACACCGATCTGCGGTGCAAGGGTTCTGGCGATCACCGAGGCCTGGGACGGGTAATGCTCGACCATCCGCGTGAGTTGTGGGACCGCAAGGGTCTGCAGGCGATTGAGCACCTCGGTCGTCGCGTACGGATTGGCGAGGAAGCAGGCATCGATCTCCACCAGGCCCGGCATCGCCGCTTCCACCTGTCCCACGCTCGGTGCGTGCGAACCGGAGTCGGTTCGCAATCGTTCGAGCGTGCGGACGATCTCTGGCTCAGTCCTGGATGAGGCGGATCCGGTCCGACGCTGTTGTTGCGGGGCGCCACATGTCGGGAATGCGTGACAATGCAGTGAGCGCGGTCCGCGGCACATCTTGCACTGACAACGGCAGAACGGTGCGGGCATGATCCGACCTTCCCTCGGAGTTTCATCTCACGGGCAGATGTTCGCCGCTGGGCGCGAGATACACCGTGTGCTCATCTCCCATCGATCTCGCCGGTCGCACCACCCGACCCGACGGCCGTCCCCTGGTCCGGGGCGTCCTGTCGATGCCCCACTCTGCGGGCAGCATGCAGGGCGCACAGGAAGAGCACGAAGGCATTGATCCCGTGCAGCGGGCCAAGTCCCACGATGCTGTGACTGGCGAATCCCAGCAGCACCTGGAGCGCGACCAGGCCGAGGACGATGGCCGCCCAGGTGACTGCGCCGCGGACCGATCTGGTGAAGAACGACACCACGAGGAAGGCGATGCAGAGAATCGGCAGGTATAGGACGCCGTTGGTGCCGTGCATCTCGTATCCCGCGGACCCGACGAAGCTCAGATTGCCGCTCTGGAACGATGCCAGGTCGGCAACGCCGCCGCTGTCGATGAAGGCACTGAAACCGAAAACGGCAAAGGCGATGACCGCAGCTTGGACGACGACTCCCGCCGCGATCACGTAGGCGAGGATGCGGTAGGCGTTCGTCATGATGGCGCTCCTTGGGGACGCGTGAATGGACTTGCCGAAGGGTGATCCATCCGCAGCCGCGCGCGCTTCTGTGCCGGCACGGAATTCGCACTCCGTACTGGCACCGATGCCGCGGGCTTGTCACCCGTCCTACGGTTGAGAAATGGCATGGCCGCGAGGCGTCTCGATCGCCTGCATGGTGCTGGCGATGGCCGCTGTGTCCGCTGTGATCGTCCTCGTCGAGGTCGGCGCACCGACGGATCCGGCACCGTGGTGGTTCGTTGCACAACTCGTAGTCTGCATACCCGCGTTGGTCCTCGGGTTGTTGATCAGTTTGCAACCATCCGGCGCCGTGGTGGGCGTGTTGCTCTCCTTCGCCGGGTTGGTGCCCGCGCTGCTGGGTCTGGTCGACGTGCTCGGCGTCGTCGCAGAGAACAACCCCGCTCTCGGCGAGGCGGCAGCCTCGGTTCGTCAGGCGACTTCAGGTGCGTGGATGCTGTTGTTCCTGCCATTCGCGTTGCTGTTGCTGGTCTTTCCCGACGGTCGCCTCGTTTCCCGACGCTGGCGGGTGGTCGCAGTCGGGCTGCCGATGGTGGTCGCAGGTTTCTGCCTGCTGGGTGCGTTCAGTCCCGGTGCGGCTGATGAAGACCCGGTGGGCGTGGTAGCCGTCGTGGCATTCACCCTGCTGCCGGTGTTTCTCGTGATGTTGGCCGCCTGTGCCGGGAGCACAGTGATCAGGTATCGCGCCGCCGGCGGGAAGGTGCGGATTCAGCTCCGCTGGCTGGCGCTGTCCGGCGCCATCATTCCGCTGACTTTGCTGATCGGCTGGGCAGGCGACCTGCTTTTCGGCGAAACGGACGCCGTGATCATCGGAATCCTGGCGTCGTACGTCGCCATCCCCGCCGCCGTGGCGGTCGCGATGTTCAAGCACGACCTGTACGACGTCGATCGGGCCATCATGGCCACCGCCGCGAACCTGCTGATCGTGGGCGGGATTCTCGTCGTCGTCGCGGCCACCTCCGCCGTGGCCGGTCTCGTCGCCGGCAACGCATCGATCGTCATCGCTGTGGTGGTTACCGCCATCACCGCGATGGCCCTTGGACCCACCCGACGTGCTGCGGAACGCTGGGTCGGTCGACATCTCTACCCCGCCCGAGATCGCTCGCTGCGTGCCATCGACGACCTGTTGGGTCGGGTGCATGCCGGCCAGGCTCCACCGGAAGATCTGCAGGCTGTGCTCAGGGTGGCACTGCGTGACTCGGGTCTGCAGATCGGCTACCGACTGCCGGGTAGCCGGCAATGGTGCGAGATCGACGGCACGCAGGTCGTGCAGCGGACGAATGCAGCTCCGATCCGGATGTCCGGCCGGGAGATCGGCCTGATCGTCCCTTCGGATCGGACGGCCGACCGGCCCGCTGCCGATATCGCCTCGGCGGCAGCCCTGCTGGCCGAAATGGTGCGCCTGAGGTTGGAGCTGGCGTCGGCACTCAAGGAGGTCGCGGGGAGTCGGGAACGGTTGCTGCGGGCCAGCTACTCCGAGCGTCGCCGGCTGGAACAGGACCTGCATGACGGTGCGCAACAACGCCTGGTGTCGTTGGGCATGGCCCTTCGACTGCTGCAACGCCATCTCGACGATCCGGTGTCGACGGTGTCCGGGATGCTCGATGCCGCGGTCGCGGAGATCGGTACTGCTGTCGCAGAACTGCGGCAGATCGCGCACGGTTTGCGTCCGAGCAGCCTGGATGACGGCCTCGAGGCCGCATTGACGAACCTCAGTCGTAGTTCGGCAATTCCCATCGAGCTGGACATCGACGTGGGGGCACTTCCAGATCTGGTGAGCACCACGGCGTATTTCGTTGCGAACGAGGCGGTCGCGAATGCGGTCAAGCATTCGGAAGCCGTCAAGGTGGCGGTGTGTGTGCAGGCAGTCGACGGGTCGGTCAACGTGACCATCAGCGACGACGGTCTCGGTGGTGCGACGCTGCGCCCCGGCTCCGGCCTGGCCGGTCTGGTGGACAGAGTGAGCGCAGTGGGTGGTGGGCTGCGGGTGGCCAGTCCCATCGGCGGAGGCACGGTCGTCGAGGCGGTGATCCCGTGCGGATCGTGATCGGCGAGGACTCGGTGCTGTTCCGTGAGGGTCTCGCGCGACTACTCGAAGACCACGGGCTCGCCGTCGTCGCGACCGCCGGCGATGCCTCAGGTGCGTTGGAGGCGATCCGCCTGCACCGGCCGGACCTGGCGATCTTGGATGTCCGGATGCCTCCCGACCTTGCCGACGACGGTGCTCGAGCCGCGGGGGTGGCCCGCTCCGAGTTCCCGGACCTCGGCATCGTCCTGCTGTCCCAGCACGTGGAAACGCGACACTCGGTCGACCTGGTGGGCGGTGGCGGCTTCGGATACCTGCTCAAGGATCGAGTGCTCGATGTCGACGACTTCATCGCCGCACTGCGCCGGGTGGCGGCGGGCGGCTCGGCCCTCGATCCCGAGGTGGTGGCGAGATTGCTCGTCGTCCGGCGCCGCGATTCGCCGCTGACCCTGCTGACCGCGCGGGAGACGGAGGTGCTCGGACTGATGGCCGAGGGCAGGACCAACGCCGGGATCTCGAGCCGTCTGTGGTTGACCGAGCGAACCGTCGAGACCCATGTCAGCAGCATCATGGCCAAGCTGAACCTGCCGGCAGACGCCCATGACCACCGCCGGGTGCTCGCGGTGCTGGCCTACCTCAACAGCCGTGCGACGGCGTTCTGACCGTGCCAGGCCCGCAGCACACCGCTCAGACCACCGGGGCCGGGTACGAGTCGGCCTGCACCAACCGTCGACCGTCGAAGGACAGGTACCAGTAAGCGGATTTCGGCGTGCTGACCTCGCCGATCGGGACATCCGATCGCCCGGCCAGTGACTTGACGACGCCGGGGATCACCCCACCCTGGCTGGACACCACGGCGGCCCCGCCTTCGGGTTCACCCGCTGCGATCTCGACCAGCCGACGCCGGGCCCCCGCCGGATCGTCCCGGTACGCGTCCTCGGCGAGCACCGGCTCGATGATGACCTCCTGCCCCATCGCGGACGCCAACGGTGCAACCGTCGCTCGGCACCGCTCCAGCGGAGCACTGTGCACGGCGGACGGCGCGAACACCTGCAGTTCGTTCACCAGGGCCTCGGATTGCCGTCGCCCCTTGGCATCCAGTGGGCGATCGTCGTCGTTGCCGTCATAGGACTCTCGATGGCCCGCCCTGGCATGCCTGACCAGCACGATCCCGGACAACGCCGCGGGCTCGAGAGCGAAGGTGCTCAGCACGGCCTGGTCGAACTCGTAGCTCATCCGCTCGGCCGCCTTGGCCATCGGCAACCACTCCAGCTTGTCGACCTCCTTGTTCGGCGTGAACAGCCCGCCGACCCGCCGGGCGGCGAAGTACTGCACCGTCTTCGGCCCGACGTTGACCTTGTACGACACCGTTGTCAGGGATCGACCGATCGCGGCCCGGAAGCCGGTCTCCTCCTCGACCTCCCGCGCCGCGGTGACCAGCGGCACCTCACCGGGTTCGGCCTTTCCCTTGGGCAGCGACCAGTCGTCGTAGCGGGGTCGGTGTACCAGGGCGATCCGCAGGCCGTAGCGGCGGGAGGGGCGCCACAGCACCGCACCCGCTGCCCGGATCACGCCGCCGGTGGCGTCATTCCCCACGGGCGACGCCCCGGCGCAGCAGCTCTTCCTGGATGTCCTTGCCCGCGCCGTCGGTCGGTGACTGGGTCCAACCGTCGGGACCCAGGATCCAGCAACGGGTGTCGGCCGCGGTGATCGTCTCGAACAAGGACGCCATCCGGTCGGTGGCCGCTTTGTCCTTGACCTGGACCAGGGCCTCCACCCGACGGTCGAGGTTCCGGTGCATCATGTCGGCGCTGCCGATCCAGTATTCCTCGGCCCCGCCGTTGCGGAAGTAGAAGATCCGCGAGTGCTCCAGGAACCGTCCGACAATCGAACGGACCGTGATGTTCTCGCTCAATCCGGGCACACCCGCGCGCAGGGCGCAGATGCCGCGGACGGTGACGTCGACCTGCACCCCGGCCCGGGATGCCCGGTAGAGCGCATCGATCACGCCCTCGTCCACGATCGAGTTCATCTTCAGCCGGACCAGGCCGTCCCCGCCGGACCGCTGATGCTCGATCTCCCGTTCGATCCGGGCAACTATGCCGCTGCGTATGGAATGCGGTGCCACCAGCAGGTTCCGGTATTCGGTCTGCCGGGAGTAGCCGGTCAGCACGTTGAACAGGTCGGTGAGGTCGGCACCGATGTCCGGATCCGCCGTGAGCAGACCCAGATCCTCGTAGATCCGGGCGGTCTTCGGGTTGTAGTTACCAGTGCCGAGATGGCAGTACCGGCGCAGGGTCTTGCCCTCCTGCCGGATGACCAGTGCGGTCTTGCAATGGGTCTTGAGCCCGACCAGGCCGTAGACGACGTGAACCCCGGCCCGCTCCAGCGCTTTCGCCCAGGAGATGTTCGCCTGCTCGTCGAACCTCGCCTTGATCTCCACCAGTGCAACGACCTGCTTGCCGGCCGCGGCCGCCGAGATCAGCGCGTCGACGATGGGGGAGTCGCCGGAGGTCCGGTACAGGGTCTGCTTGATCGCCAGCACCCGCGGATCGGCGGCGGCCTGCTCGATGAACCGCTGCACCGTGGTGGCGAACGACTCGTAAGGGTGGTGCAGCAGCACATCACCGTCCCGCAGGGTGGCGAACACACTCTTGGGTGTCTCGCCCTCGGCGAAGGCCGGATTGGTCGCCGGCACGAAGGGCGGGTCCTTGAGGGTCGGCTTGTCCAACCCGTAGAGCTGCCACAGGCTCGAAAGGTCCAGCAATCCCGGCACTTCCACCGCGTCGGCGGGATCGACGTCGAGTTCGGTCAGCAACAGGGCGAGAACCCGTTCGCTGGTGGTGTCGGTGATCTCCAGCCGGACCGGCGGACCGAACCGGCGGCGGGCGAGTTCGCGTTCCAGCGCCTGCAGCAGATCCTCGTCGCGGTCCTCCTCGACCTCCAGGTCGGCGTTCCTGGTGACCCGGAACACCTGGTGCTCCACCACATCCATACCGGGGAAGAGCTCGGCAAGGTGGGCGGCGATCAGGTCCTCGAGCGGCAGGAAATCGTTGACCCCGCGACGGACCCGGACGAAGCGATCGACGTTGTTGGGCACCTTGACCCTGGCGAATCGCTCGGCCTTGGTCTCCGGGTCGCGGACGATGATCGCCATGTTCAGGCTGAGCCCGGAGATGTAGGGAAACGGGTGCGCGGGGTCGACGGCCAGCGGCGTCAGCACCGGGAAGATCTGCGAGGTGAAGTACTCGGCCAACCGCTCCTTGTCCTCGGGATCGATCGATCCCCAGTGCACGATCCGGATACCGGCCTCGGCCAGGGCGGGCACGACGTCGTCGCTGAAGCAGCGTCCCTGACGGTCGACAAGCTCCTGGGTGCGGGTGGAGATCAACGCCAGTTGCTCGGAGGCTGTCAGGCCGTCGGCGCTGGTCACCGACAGTCCCATGTCGCGACGACGCTTCAGCCCGGCGACCCGGACCATGTAGAACTCGTCCAGGTTCGAGGCGAAGATGGCCAGGAACTTGGCCCGTTCCAGCAGCCGTTGACCCGGATCCTCGGCCAGCGCGAGCACCCGGGCGTTGAAGTCCAGCCAGCTCAGCTCGCGGTTGGAGAAGCGATCCTCGGGCAGGGGATTGCCGTCCGGCTCTGTTTCCCGGACAGCCTCGGACGAACCGCCGTGGAACGGTTCGATCGCCGATTCCTCGATCAGCAGCCGGCCGGCGAAACTGCCGATGCCGTCGGCCGGCGGCGGACCGCCGTCGGCCTTGGTCGCCCGGCTGGAGCGGGTGGTACGTGGTGTTACGGCGGCCTTGCCTGCGGTCGCCCGGGAACCTCTGCTGGCTGTCACATCGAACATTGTCCAGTGTCCGCAACTCGGGTCGCCACGGCATCACCGTGAACAGCTCGTATCGGCTGACGCGGCAATCCACGGTCACGCGGGTTTGCCCGGCCAGGCCGTAGGGTTGAACGGCACGTGAGCCGGTGCGGGCGCTGCGGAACCTCGCCGCCGGCCCCCTGGCCAGGAGAAGGAGCCGATGTGGCGCGTAGTCCCGTTCACGAAAAGGGCAACGCCTGGCTGACTTTCTGTCAGGTCGTCATGTACCCGGTGTCGTTCCTGCTGGGCCGGCGCAAGACGACGGGCCGCAAGAACGTCGAGATCGAGGGCGGCTACCTGCTGGTCGCCAATCACATCTCGCACCTCGACCCGCTCTTCGACTCGGTGGCCGTCCGCAAGTCCGGACGGGTGCCGCGCTTCATGGCGAAGGCATCGTTGTGGAAGGTGCCGGTGTTGGGGAAGGCGCTGGCCGGTTCGGATCAGATCCCGGTCGAGCGCAGCGGGTCCGGCGCCGGTCAGAAGGCTCTGGAACTCGCCACCGAGGCGTTGGCCGAGGGACGGGTGGTGCTCATCTACCCGGAGGGCACGGTCACCAGGGACCCCGGTCACTGGCCGATGAAGCCACGCCCTGGTATCGGCTCGCTGGCGCTGGCGGGTGATTTCCCGGTCATTCCGGTCGCCCACTGGGGCTCACATCAGGTCTACGCCTCTTACGTCGAGGGCCGCCGGTTCAAGCCGTTGCCCCGCAAGGATGTGCACACCGTGTTCGGTGAGCCGATCGATCTCACCGAGCTGCGGTCCAGGCCCGTGGATGCGAGGGCGATCCGCGACGCCTCGCTGCTGATCATGACGGTGGTCCGGGACATGGTGGCCGAGGTCCGCGGCGAGACGCCCCCGGTCGAGTTCTACGACCACAAGAAGGCCGAACGGATTGCCCAACGGGCGGCCCAGGAGTCCGCTCCCGGTGCAGCCGCCACCGTGGCACCAGAAGAGGCCTCTACCTTCGCTGCGGCTCCGGAGGCGGCCCCGGTGCCGATCGCGGAGCCGACGCTCGAGGGATCACCGCCTACGGACGGATCGAAGAGTTGACCTCGACCGGGTCGGTCATCGAGCGGGTCGCGGTGCTGGGCGCCGGGTCCTGGGGAACCACCTACGCCAAGGTGCTCGCCGACGCCGGTCGCTCCGTCACGCTCTGGGCGAGGCGCGACTCGGTCGCCGCATCGGTCCGGAACGAACATCTGAACAACGATTACCTGCCCGGGGTACGACTACCGGAGAGCCTCACCGCCACTTCGGATTTCGACGAGGCGCTAGACGGCGTCGACGCCGTTGTACTCGGTGTGCCGAGCCAGGCACTGCGCGAGAACCTGCGCGTCTTCCGGGATTCGCTTCCGTCGACCGTGCCGATCGTCTCGCTGGCCAAGGGTGTCGAGATCGGTACCGGCCTGCGGATGAGTGAGGTCATCGCCAGGGTGGGCCAAGTCGATCCGGCGCGGATCGTCGTCCTGACCGGACCCAACCTCGCCGTCGAGATCGCCCTCGGCCGTCCGACGGCGACCGTGCTGGCGTGCACCGACCACGAGCGGGCGGTCGCCGTGCAGGCGGCCAGCGCCACCCCCTACTTCCGTCCGTACACGATCACCGACGTCATCGGTGCCGAGATCGCCGGCACCGGCAAGAACATCGTCGCGCTCGCCTGCGGGATCGCCGACGGCCTCGGGCTCGGCCTGAACACCTCCGCCTCACTGATCACCCGCGGTCTGAACGAGGTTTCCCGACTCGGAGTCGAACTGGGCGCAGCACCGGCGACGTTCGCGGGTCTGGCCGGTCTCGGCGACCTGGTCGCCACCTGCTCGTCGCCGTTGTCGCGCAACCGGACCCTCGGTGGTCGGCTGGCCGCCGGGATCGGGCTGGATGCGGCCCTGGAGGCGACCGGTGGTCAGGTGGCCGAGGGCGTGGTCAGTTGCCGCTCCGTCCGCGACCTGGCGCTCCGGCACAAGATCGACATGCCGATCACCGAATCGGTCTATCAGGTCTGTTACCGCCACCTCCCGCCGACCCAGATGATCAGGTATTTGATGGACCGGCCGCACAGCCCGGAGTAATCGAATCCACCCCCCGTTGATGCGGGCGGTTCGGCGGCCGGTAAGACCGGCCGCACAGCCCGGAGTAATCGAATCCACCCCCCGTTGATGCGGTGGTTCGGCGGCCGGTAAGACCGGCCGCCCAGCCCCGAGTAACCCCGGTCTCTTACGAGCACTTTCGTCCCGCAGATATATCTCGAAGCATTCCGCCGCCTGATCTGCGATTGCCGTTGCGAGCCCATGACCTGCTGATTCAGCGAAATCCTGGTCGTTGCGCTTGGCGCCGATATATCTGGTCCGGCAGAGCGGATATATCTTGCCACCCGGTTCGGCGACCCCGATGCTGATTGACATCCGAGAAAGCGCATCACCCGCTTCACTCGCCGCCGACGGCCCGCCCGGTCCGGGATTCCACCAGAATCCGCGATCGCCCGGAGCCCCGTTATCTGCAAAGAACGTGCCCACGAACCACCGGGAATTTCCCCCGACCTCGGCAGGAGCCAGCATGACCACAGATCAGACCTACGAGAACACCGGACCGGTGCCCGAGTCCGGGCACGAGCATCTCGCCGGTGCCGGGGTGATCAAGCCGGGTTACGCACCGAGGTTGACCAACGAGGACCTCGCACCGCTGAAGAAGCAGACGTGGGGGTCGTACAACTTCTTCGCGTTCTGGATGTCGGATGTGCACAGCGTCGGCGGCTATGTCACCGCGGGCAGCCTG
>Ga0164306_10000710_pt1 | contig 13952 bp, 6 predicted proteins | sample Whisoiple_242_MG_FD_110213 | JGI IMG/M metagenome (GOLD analysis project Ga0164306, IMG submission 110213) | Soil microbial communities amended with fresh organic matter from upstate New York, USA - Whitman soil sample_242_MG | ecosystem: Environmental > Terrestrial > Soil > Unclassified >... | reverse complement strand
GGGAACGCCATACCCACCGCCCAGTCCATCAGCACCGGCTGCTGCGAGCCGACGTACTCCTGCAGGGACCGCAGTTCGGGGACTCGCGGCGGCGTGACCGCGATCCAGTCGCCAGGGGTCAGTGAACGGTCCTGTGCGACAACACGTACCGCGACGGCGTCCGATGGGATCATGGAGCGGTCGAAACGCAGATTGCGCCACGACGGCGCGGCGGCGATGTCGTCGGGCACCAGCCTGCCTCCTGGCACAGGCGCTCCGCCTGGTCCGGGCAGCGCGTACTCCAATTCGACCGGTTGCCCATCGGTGTGTGCGTTCAGCACGCTGTTGCCGGCAATCGTGCCTGCCGCCGTCACGACAACCAGCGGATGGGCGGCGTCGGGTCGCGGTAGCTCGTACCACGCGGAGGTCAGCGTCGCCTGCTGTTGCGGACCATCGACATAGGTGCCCGCAACCGGGATCCGCGCGGGGTCGAGGCCGTAGGGCAGCGGCACGGTTGACCCGTTGACGCCCTCGGTCTTGAGCTTCGTCGGCGCGTCCCAGTCGTAGTCGGTGCCCGATATCGGCAACGTCATGCGGATCGATTCGGCCACAATGTGATCGGGCACGCCGTTCGGTGTGAACCCGACCGGCTTCTCGCCCCCAAGCGGGCCCAGCGGACCGTAGTTTCCCGGCAGCGCTGTCATGAAGCCCGCATTCGTGTCCGGTTCCACGAGCACGTCGTCGGCCAGTCCGCAGCCTCCGGAGAACGTGCGGAGGTTCGCCCACGCGTTGGAGTAGGTCGGATACTGCCGTACCACGCCCGCGACCATCGATGCGACGAACACGAGCACCATGAAGCCCGCGGCAATGGGAATGGGAGCAGCGGTCAGTGTGCGCGCAAACCTCCCCTCGCCGTGATCGCGGGTGGCGAAGTGCAGCCAGAGCGTATACAAAGCCGATACCGCGAAGAACGCGAAGAAGATTGTGCTGACGGTGATTCCGACAATCTTCGGCATCGCGTTGTTGAAGGGAGCGCCGAAGCTCGAGACATACCACCAGCCGTTGGTCGACGAGAAGCACAGCGCCATCAGGAAGAGCACGGCCGTCACGACGGTCATCCGGTTGCGCGACCAGCGCAACACTTTGGGCGCCACCAGCACCGTCGCCAGCGCCGCCATCGCCGCACCGACCGCGGCGAACAGTCCGAAGTGGTGCACCCACTTCGTCGGGGTGAACATCAGGAAGAACATCGTGCCGAAGATGACACCCATCAGCCGCCATGCCGGGCCGCGCGCAACCCCAGGCACCCGCTTGCGCCGCAGCATGACGAACATGGAGATGAACAGGCTCAGTGCTGTGATCATGAAGCCGAAGCGCCGCGACAGCGAGCCGTCCACCGTCGGAAGGAACAGGTAGTAGTAACGAAGGTTCTCGGTGTACCACGCCTGGCTCGGGCCGATTTCGGTGCGAATCCTGGTGGCCTCCAACACTGTTGCCAGCGTCTGGTCGGCGAACACGACCGTCAGGACGACGGTGCCTGCGGCGAGAAGCGGCAACACGAGTGGCCACGTGCCGACGAGGCGGTGCCTGCGCACCAGGATGCGCAGCAGCGGCCTGCCACCGGCGAGCAGTGCCGCGACCGCGATCAGCCCGGTCGGCTGAATGCCCAGTGTGAACGCCGCCGCGACGACGGCGAGTGCGGCCGGTGTCATTCGGCCCGAGATGATGGCGCGTTCGATCAGCACGTAGGTGATCAGTGCGCCGGTCGCGATCTGGCCCTCTGGCCGCAACCCATTGTTGAACGGCATCCACGCCGCCATCAGGACGAGGCCCGCCGCCCACAGTGCCGGCTTGGACGCTTCTACTGCAGGCCCGAGCCGGGGCAGCACCTCCCGCGACAGCAGCAGCCAACACACAAGGGCGCAAACAAGATCCGGCAATCGCATCCAGATGCTCGCGTCGCTGACGTGGGTCATCAGAGCGAGCAGGTTGTAATACCAGCCGAACGGGTCCTCCGGGCTTCCGAACCACCTGAAGTAGTTGGACATGTAGCCGGCGTGGTCGGCGACACGGGCCATGCCGAGGATGTAGCCGTCATCGGAGGAATTGGCACCGATGACGTGCCAAACCAGGAATCCGCCGCCGACGACGACATCGGCGGCGCTGAAGAAGCGCCAGCGTTCCGGGATCAGGCGGTGCATTCTGCGCCCGTCGAGGCGGTCGAGTCGCCACAACGCGACCAGCGCGACGATGGTGGCCAGGATGGCCCCGATGATCGCGGCCAGTTTCAAGGGAGTTGGCGTGGTGGAGAACCTGGTGTCGATGGTGGTCGACAGCGACAGCCCGGGCGGTGCGGGCCCGACGAGGTCGGTGAACACGCCGACGATGGAGGGCCGCAGGTTCGGGTCGGCGAACCCGGTGCGCAGTCCCTTGCCTGTCGTCGGATCCGTGAGGCCGACGAACGAGGCGAACGTGCCCGCATCGGTCGACGTGATCTCGATGTGCTGACACTGCGGTGAAACGACTCGGGCCCGTTGCACACTCGCGATCACCACGTTGCGGTCGGTGACATCCACCCGTTGGGGCGTCACGGTGACGAAGAGCGCATTGAGCGTGGCCTGCTTGCCGCCCTTCGGGGCCGTGCTCAGCACCATCCCGCCGCTCGGCGGCATCGACCGGATCACATCGCACGGCACCGTCGCCGTCATCGATACCGGCGTCTCCGAGATGAGCGGGGCCGTCACATCATTGAGCTGACCGCTCTGCGGCCAATTCAGGGTCGCGGTGGTCTGCACCACCGGCAGCAGCGGCGTCGCGACCGACAGCACGAAACCGATCAGGCCCGCGATCGTCGCGACCCAGCGGGTGAGCTTGATATTTTCGCTCATGGCAACGCCCTGATCGGACCGCTTCGGCTCCAGCCACGCACCGTCACCGAGCCCTGATCGATGGCTGCGTCAGGAGCTTCGGACTCTGGCACCAACCGGTGGTAGCGCTCGATGGCGCCCCAGTCGCGGTACCAGTCGTCGCGAAGGTACGACGGCACGCTGTCGGAGCGCAGCAGTGCCTGGGTGATCATGAGTGGGCCGCCGTCCTCGCGGGATTCCCACTGGTTCGACGACACGACCGTCTGCTTGAGGTTGGGGAGAATGCGGTACTCCGGAAGTTGGGCCACGCCGAGGTGTTCGGAGAACGGGCGCTGACACGGGAAGTTCGCACCGGTGGCGATGTCCATCAGCACCGGCGTCTGCGACCCCATCATCTGTTGCGCGGTCTCGAGTACCGGCACCCGCGGCGGGGTGAACGCGAACCACTGGTCGGTGGACAGATTGGGGTCGTCGGCAACGATGCGCACCACGTTGGCCTCCTGCGGCGCCCATGCCAGCGGGAATCGCAGGTTGCGCCAGGCCTTTTGCATGAAGGTGTCGATCGGCTGAACCTGGCCGAGCGCCTGGTACGAACCGTCGGGTCGATGCACACCCCACTCCAGCTTGAGCGACTGGCCGTAGTTGAACGACCGGTCCTCCTCGTAGTACCAGATCGCCCCTGCGGCAGCGACCGTCACCAGTGGACGGTCGGGTGACCGCGGCGGCAACTCATACCAGGATGAGGTGGCCTTGGCGGCGACGGTGTTCTCGTCGTAGCTGCCCATCACGGGTGTGCGCTTCGGGTCGAGGCCGAACGGCAGGAAGACCTTGGAGCCGTTGACGCCCTCGGGCCCGTACCCACCGCTGGTGCCTGCCGCGTAGCCCACCCCGACGTTGGGCTTGTTGGGCGAGCCGTCGGAGTTCACCGTCCCAGGGTTGGCCGACACAGGCTCGGCTGGTTCCAGGGTGTCGCTGACGCCGTTGGGTTTGAACCCGACCGGGTTCGCGCCGCCAAGTGGGCCGTACTGTCCGAAGCGCTGGCCCGGAACGGGTTGCAGCATACCGGCATTCGTGTCGGGTTCGACCAGCACATCGTCGGCCATCGCGCAGCTGGTGTTGCTCAACCCTGAGGCCAGTGCCACGGCGTTGGCCTTGGCGGTGGTGTAGACGGGGTAGCGCTGCGCGGCTCCCTTGGCCATCGAGCCCACCTCGAGCACGACCATGATGACGGCCACCACCAGAAGCGGCGTGGACGCGAGCGCCCGGTTGCGGCCAGTGTTGGCGACCTCGGTGTGTCCGGCGTAGTCCATCCGGAAGTGCAGCCAACCGGCCAGCAGACCCGTCGCAATCGCCAAGGCAAGAAAGATGAAGGTGACCGGGACGCCTGCGATCACCGGCTGCTTGTCGAACCACGGCACGCCGTAATTGCCGACGTAGAACCACGCGTTGATACCCGATGTGGCCCAAGCCAATATGAACAGCAGCGCGGTCACGTACACCGCGAGGTTGCGTCGGGTCTGCAGTCCGACGCGCGCGAACACGAACGCGGTGACCGCTCCAAGCGCGCCCGCCAAACCGGCGAACGCGCCGAACTGCACGGCCCACTTCGTCGGCGTGAAGGTCAACAACAGCAGCCCGATCGCGGTGGTGCCGATCAGCCGCCACACCGGACCCGATGCGACGCCGGGCAGGTTTCCGCGGCGCAGCAGCACGGCGATCATCCCGAACAGACAGAGCAGCATCACCAGGACCGCGAACCGGCGGGTAAGTGACGAGTCGGCGCTGTCCTCGACGGTGAGGAAGTAGTAACGCAGGAACTCCTGGTACCAGGCGATGGTCGGTCCGACGACGTACTTGATGCGGGCGGACTCGGCGACGGCGGCCAGGGTCTGGTCCCGGAAGGCGATCACGAAGATCAGCGACAGCGACGCCGCAAGCGGGGCGATCTGGGCCAGCACGCCGTCGACCGGCCTGCGGGTCGCGATGTTGCGGGCAATGGCCCTGGCGCCGACCAGGATCGGGGCCAGCGCGATGAGCCCCTGCGGTGCGGTCGTCACGCTGAAAACCGCGATGACGATGGCCACGGCCGCGGGCCACAGCCTGCGCGTGCCGATGGCGTTCTCCACCAGAACCCACGCGGCGATGGTGCCGAATGCGATGACCGGTTCCGGACGAAGACCGTTGTTGAACGGCAGCCATGCGGCAAGGAACACCGCGCCCGCGGTCAGGACGGCGACCCGGTTCTGCGCGATGCGCCTGCCGAGCCTGGGCAGGACGCAGCGACTGATGATCAGCCATGTCGCAATGGCCGCCGCGGTGGCGGGCAACCGCATCCACACCCCGGCCGTGCTGATGGCCGCCAGGTGGGCGAGCACGTTCTGGTACCAGTCGAACGGCGCCTCGGTCGCCCCGAAGAATCGGTAGTAGTTGGGCGGGTACCCGGCATCGGCTGTCACCCGCGCGATCGTGAGGTTGTAGCCGTCGTCGGATGTCGTCGCGCCGATGACGTGCCACAGCAGCAGGGTGCCGATGACCCCGACGTCCGTGAGCCACGTGATCGGGCCTGCCCGGAAGAACCGGCGCCACGCCGTCGGCACCCGCCTTCCTGCGGTTCTGTCGAGCAACGCGAGCGCCACGATCGACGCCAGCACCGAGATGACGCCGAGCGCCATCACGGCCAGCTTGAGCGTCGTCGGTGAGGTGATGAACCGGGTGTCGATATCGATGCGCGCCGACAAGCCCGGCTCGGCGGGGACCTTGAGGTCGGTGAAGATGCCGGCGACCTGGGGCTTCTTCTCGGGTTCGAGTGTCCCGGCGGCGCCGGGGATGCCGACGAAGTCGGCGCCCACCTGTCCGACGTTGGCCCAGATGTGAAGCGTGCTGCAGTTGCCCGCGGCGACCGCTGGGCGGGGCGCGGCGGCGGCCACCGTGTCGCGGAACGCGACGAACACCGTGTCGGCGGTGGCGCGGACGAAGAGGCCGCCCTTGGTGGCGTCGTTGGCCTCGCGCGGCACCGTGGACAGCGCAAGACCGCCCTCTGCAGGCAGCGTGGCAATAGCCCGGCACGGAATCGTGATGTCGAGCGCCTGCGGCGCCCCGGACACCAGCGGGGCGGTGATGTCGGAGATCATCCCGTTCGGCCCCGGAGCCTGCGGCCAAGAGATGGTGGCGGTGGTCTGCCTGACCGGCAGCAGCGGAACCAGTGCGCACAGCAGTATCCCCGCAATTCCTGCGACGACGGCGACCAGCCGGGCGATGGCGGACACGCCCGTCCGCTCAGATTCGTCGCGTGGCACGAGGGTCGATGTTAGGCGACGGACCTAGTGACGCAGCGGCGCCGGGCTCCACAGACCGCTCCGCGTCGCCGAACCGAGATCCAGTCGCGCCTGCTGGGCGTCCCGGTAGTAGGGCGTGAACTGCTGAAGCTCACCCCAGTCGCGGAACCAGTCGTCCTTCAGATAGGAGGGCAGGGTGGTCGCCCGCAGCAGCAGCTCGCTGATGCCGAGCGGCCCGCCGCCCACGTTGTCCATCACCGGCGAGTTCGCCTCGGCGCCGAACCTGTCGGGCAGGATGCGCCACTTCGGCACCTCGATGACACCGTTCTGGTGGCCGTACGGCCGCTGGCACGGGAAGGCCATGCCGACCAGCCAGTCCAGCAGCACCGGATCCTGCGAGCCGACGACCTCCTGCAAGGTCTTCAGCTGCGGTATCCGCGGCGGGGTGACGGCCATCCAGTGCTGCGGCGACAGGTCGTCGTCGTTGACGACCAACCGCACCTGGGTGGCGTCAGCGGGGATCGCGGTCAGCGGTGCGCGCAGATTCCGCCAGGCCGGTGGCGAGCCGACGTCGGCGAAGCCGAGCGAGCCGTTGGGCTCCCCGTCGTCACCTGCCCATTGCACGGTCACGTCGCTGGGGTCGAAGCGTCCCGCACCCGACACCACGAGCACCGACGATGACCGGTCGCGCTCGCTCCAGTCGGCGGGTAGCCGGTACCACGCCGAGCGCAGCAGCGCCGGCTGTTGAGTGCCGCTGCGCCAGCTGCCCATCACCGGCGTGCGGGCCGGGTCGAGGTTGAACGGCAGTCGGGCGCGGGAGCCGTTGATTCCGATCCCCGCCGTCGTGCCGCCTTCGGTGCCCGCCTGACCACTCGAATCGTCTTGCTCGCTCTGCGCGCTGTCGGCGAAGTTGCTCGAGGTGCCGGGGCCCCCGCCTGTCACCTCGTCGGCGGACAGGTTGGTGGGGATGTTGTTGGGGCCGAACCCTTCGGAGCTGCTCGCACCGAGGGCGTCACCTGCCGGTGCGCCCACCGGAGTCAGCATGCCGTCGTTGGGATTCTGTTCGACCATCACGTAGTCGGCCAGGCCGCAACGTGTTCCGGTGATCGCGCCGAGGTTGGAACGGCCGTTCGACCAGGCAGGCCAAAGGTCGATCATGCCGAGGGTCAACGACAACACTTCGAACGTCACCAGCAACCACGTCGCAATTGCCAACGGAGACTGCAGGATCCGCGCCAGCCGCCGATCGCTGCCGTCGGCCGGTGAGCGGTCATGGCCGTAGAAGTGGAACCATGCCGCCACCAGAAGCGCGGCGACGGCAAGGCCGAGCAGGAAGGTCGTGAATCCGAAGTGCCACTCCGGGAACTGGTTTGACCACGGCACGCCGAAGTTGGAGACATACCACCAGCCGTTGACGCTGGCGAACGACAGCGCCATGACGAACAACACGGCGGCAGCGAACATCGCCCTGTTGCGTCGAGACTTCATGGCCGCCGCGGTGACGGCGACGGCGGCCAGCGCCCCGAGCGATCCGGCCAGGCCCGCGAACACCCCGAAGTGGTGGGTCCACTTGGTCGGGGTGAACATCATGGCAAGGAAGGAGATGATGGTGATGCCGATGATGCGCCGGCTGGGACCGGCGGCTGTGCCCGGAATCCTGCCCTTGCGCAACGTCATTGCCACCGACACGGCCAGCGCGAGCAACACCGTCAGCACGCCGAACCTGCGGGCAACCGACCCGTCGGGGGTGGCCATGAACAGTCGCTCGTAGCGGATGTGCTCGTCGAACCAACTCAGGCTAGGGCCGACGGCCGACTTGAAGGTGCTGGCCTGGATTTCGGCGGCGAACGTCTGGTCACGGAAGATCAGGAAGATCGTGACGGTGCACGCCGCCAGCACCGGTGCCAGCAGCGCGAGATAGCCGAATCGCGAAGTATGGCTGGCGACAATGGTTTTCAGGGGACCGACCGCGACCAGCAGTGCGCCGACAGCGGCGATACCCGTCGGGCCCGAGAAGAGCGTCAATGCTCCGATGATGACGGCGATGGCGACCGGGAGCACGCGGCTGGTGGCCACGCCGCGCTCGACGGAGCACCACGTGAGCAGGATGCCCAACGCGATGATCGGCTCGGGTCGTAGCCCGTTGTTCAGCGGAAGCCAGAACGCGAGGAACATGCCTGCCGCTGTCCACTTCGCCGCGGGGTTCGTTTTGACAGCGTGGCCGAGCCGCGGGATCACTTCGCGACTGATCACCCACCAACAGGTCAGTGCCATCAGCAGCGTCGGCAGCCGGACCCAGACGCTGTTGGTGCTGACGTGCGCCCACAACGCGAGCAGGTCGTAATACCAGCCGAACGGCGCCTCCGGTGTGCCGAACCAACGGTAGTAGTTGGCCATATAGCCGGCGTGCTCGGACACTCTGGCCATCGTCAGGATGTAGCCGTCGTCGGACGTGTTGGCGCCGACGAAGTGCCACCACGCCAGCACTGCGATGACGATCGCGTCCAGCGGCCGGATCGACCACCACCGTGGCGGCAGGAAGCGTTTGTGCCGCATCCCGTCGGCCGCATCGAGCACGTGCAGCGCCCCGAGCGCGATGATCGTCATGGCGACGCCGACGATCATCACGATCAGCTTCAGCAGGGTCGGGGAGGTGCTGTAGCGCGAGTCCACGGTTGCCGAGAAGTGCAGCCCGGGCGGTGCGGGCCCGGCGAGATCGGTGAACACGCCGACGATCTGGGGCCGGAAGTCGTAGCCGCTGCGCTCGCCGCGAAGGGGTGCGCCGGGATCGTCGGTGTCGGGTCCCTTGGTCAGGCCGACGAACTCGCCGGTGACCTTGTCGGCGTGGGCGGTGAACGTCAGCTTCTCGCACGCGGGGCTGAGCACCTGGCTCAGCGGCGCGGTGACCACCGGTGTGTTGCGGACGATGACCAGAAGGTCGTTGTTGACCCGTTCGATGAGCAGGCCGCGGTCGATGGCCTTGGGCGCTTGCTTGGGCACGGTCGACAGCAGCACCGTCCTGCCCGCATTCTGCGGCCCGGCGAGGCCCGCCGCCGCCGAGCACGGGATGTTGATGTCCAGATCGGTGGCCACGTAGCCGATCAGCGGCGCGTTGACGCTTCCCAGCACGTCGTTCTGGGGCCAGTTCAGCTGGGCGGTCGTCTGCTTGACGGGCAGGAAGGGGGTGGCGATGGCGAGTGCGGCGCCGAGAAGCCCGGCGATGATGGCGATCAACCGCGCGGTGTGGTGATTGGTTTGGCGCGCCCCGTTACCGACCACGGGGGTTGATGGTAATTGGCCCGGCTGCGGCGGCGTCTCGACGGCCATCAGCCGCCCTCGGGCAGCCGGATGGCCAACACGAACGGTCCGATGTCAGAGACGCTGAAGCGGGGGTCGTCGAACAGTGCCGCATCGAGTGCCACCTGGTAGCGACGCACGTTGGGCTGGTTGGGGTAGACGTCGGCGGCCAGCCGCAGCGTGTAGGCGTCAGACGAATCGCCCGCACCGCCCCGGCGCATCAGGAAGACGGTCGGCGGCTGCCACGGCAGCTTGTCCAGCTCGGCGATGAACTGGTCGGGGCGCTCCAGTGCTGCCCAGCGCTCGATTGCCGCGGCCCGCTCGTCGAACTGCGCAAGCGGGTTGGCGTAGTGCGACGTCAGGCCTTGGAAGCCGTAGTAGGGGTAGTAGGACAGGAAGCTGTAGTCGGCGGTCAGCACGACGGTCTCGCTGCGGGGCCGGCCAGTCACCTCCTGGATCCTGGCGTCGATCTCGCGGTAGTACTTCTCCGCCCCCGGCGGACGGCGGTCGGCCCGCTGGCCGTATCCGTCGGTGTCGGTGTAGGCGACGACGATGTCGGAGCGCAGCACGTCGGGAATGTCCTGGGCGAAGGTCATGGCGCCGATCACGCCCACCGCACCGGCCGCCACGACGATGCGTCGCGCGGTGTCGGCGCTGTACCGGCGGGCAGCGGCGAGCGTGACGTCGATGAAGCCGAACACCCCGGCGGCGGTGAGCAGCACCGTCAGCGTCGGCTGGAGCCGGAAGGACAGCAGCGTGGTGCCCGCCAGCGTGGTCAGCATCGAGGCCAGCGACCACGCGTAGACCGCGACGACGCCGAACGCCAGCCCGGCGGCGCGCGTCGAACTGCGAGAGCGGATGACGAGCCACAACGTGCCGACCATGCACAGCGCACCGAGCAGGGTGAACTCCAGCATGGGGAAGGACAGCTGCGCACCGTCGGGCGGCAGGTAGTGCTGCGCGGTGCCCGAGCCCGTAGCCGAGCCACCGATCGCGGCCAGTAGGAACGGCAGCCAGCCGATCAACATGATCCCGGCTGCGATCACCCCGGCGGCGGCGAGCCGCAGCAGCGGTTCTGCGCTCCGTCGGCCAAGAGCCAACGCAACCGCCATGATCGACACGGTGAATGCGCCGTAACCCAGCAGCAGCGAGTAGAACAACCCTGCGACACCGAGGAACAGGCCGACACCGACCACAGCCGCCCAACCGCCCGCCCGCGACCGGCCGCCAAGCCCGGACCACGCCAGCACCAACACGGGCGGCAGCAGCACCGTGAGAACGGCGGCGTACGGCTCCGCGGAGGAGTACGCCAGCGTCACGGCTGTTGTCGCCGCAGTGACGATCAACGCGTACTCGAACCGGATCATGCTCGCCCACAACACGAAAGCGATCACGACTGCGACGGCGATCGAGGTGATCGCCCACGGCTTGAACATCTCCCACGCCGGCGTGCCGGAAAGCGCGGCCATCCGGCCGCCGATCCAGAACCAGCCCGCCGGATAGAACGGCGGCAGGCCGAAGTAGGTCATGTCGTGTAGCGCCGCGGTGTCGGTGAGGCGGGTCAGGTATTCGGTGCGGAACTGTTGGTCGACGGAGATGCCGAACAGGTAGAGCTTGGTGGCGCCGAGCGGCATGGCGAGCGTGACGACCGAGAACGCGGACAGGAACACGACGGCGGCAGAATGCGCCGCGAGTCGACGCCCGCGCCGCCACAGCCAGCCGGCGCCGAGCAGCCCTGCCAGACAGACGAACTGGCCGACAGTGGTCAGGGCGTGCAGCTGATTGGACGAGTTGTATGCGGGCCACTCCACGCTGGCGATGGCGAAAAGTGAGATGGCCGAGACGATCACCGCGACGGCGGCCGCCACCGCCATCCGGCCGAGCACGGCCAGCGCGCCTCGCATCATCGACCCGTCGGATCTCAGATGGGGAGCTTGCGGAAGATGGGACGCGGAACGTGCCGCAGGACCATCATCACGTACCTGAACGCCCCCGGCGCCCATACCAGTTCCTTGCCCTTGGCCGACGCGGTGACCGCCAGCTCGGCGACGTCTTCCTTGTCGACGGTGAACGGCGCCTCCTTGGCGCCGGTGGCCTTCCAGTGATCGATCGTAGTGGTGGTGCGTACCTGCCCTGGACGGATCACCAGGACTCGAACACCGAACTCCCGCAGCGCTTCCCCGAGGCCGAGGTAGAAGCCGTCGAGTCCGGCCTTGGTCGACCCGTAGACGAAGTTGGAACGCCGCACTCTCTCGCCTGCGGCGGAGCTCATCGCGATGATGCGGCCGGAGCCCTGAGCACGCATCTTCTCTCCGAGCAGGACGCCGACGGAAATGGCTGCGGTGTAGTTGATCTCGGCGATCTGTACGGCCTTGCGCTGGTTCTGCCACAGCTCTTCGGCGTCGCCGAGCAGGCCGAAGGCCACGATCGCGACGTCGATGTCACCACCTGCGAATGCTTCGTCGATGACCTTGGGGTGACTTTCGGTGTCCACACCGTTGAAGTCGATCCATTCGACCGACTTGGCACCTGCGGCCTTCATCTCCGCGATGGCAGCGTCGCGCTTCGGGTGGTTGGGAACGTCGGCAAGGACAACGCGTGCGGCCGCGTTGCGAAGGTATCGCGCGCAGATCGCAAGGCCGATTTCGGATGTCCCGCCGAGCAGCAGGATGGCCTGGGGGTTACCCGTGGCGTCGAACACCATTTACAGAAGCTCCAAACGTCGGGCCATGTCCGAGGCGAATACGCCGTCGGGATCGACCTTGCGGCGCACGGTGATCCACTCGTCGATGCGCGGGTACATGGCGTGGAAGGTTTCGGCGGTGGTGCGCGAGTCCTTGGCGGTGTAAAGGCGGCCGCCGAACTCCAGCACACGTCGGTCGAGCTCATTGAGGAATTCGTTGAGGCCCGGCTTGATCTGGAAGTCGACGCACACGTTCCAGCCGGGGATAGGAAAGCTCAGCGGGGCTTGGTTTCCCGGCCCGAACAGCTTGAACACGTTGAGAAATGAGTAGTGTCCGGAGCGCTGGATGTCGTACATGATGCCCTTGAACGGCTCGACGGCCTCGGTTGGCACCACGAACTGGTACTGCGCGAAACCCACTGAGCCGTAAGCCTTGTTCCACTCACCGACCATGTCGAGCGGGTGGTAGAACTGCGTGAGGTTCTGGGTTTTGCCCCGATAGGTCTTGCCTGTCCGGTACCAGAGCTCGGTCATCGCGCCGAAGATGAGCTTGTTGCCGAGACCGTTGGGGAAGACGTCGGGGGCGGTGAAATATTGCGGGGCGTCGAACTTCAGCGGGTTCTTGCGAAGCTTCTCGGGCAGTTGGTCGATTGTCGCCAGCGAGCCGCGGGAGATGACGGCCCGGCCCAGCTTCGGTGGCGCGCTGATGGCGTCGAACCAGGCGCTGGAATAGGTGTAGTTCGATTCGGTGCCGTCGCTGTGGAACGCGATCGTCTCGTCGAGGCTGCCTGTGACGTCGCCGTCGGCGATGAAGTACGCGGTCTCGGTCGGGGTCATCGCGATGGTGGCGCGCAGGATGATGCCGGTGAGGCCGTTGCCGCCGACCGTCGCCCAGAACAACTCAGCGTCGGCGCCGTCGGGGGTCAGGTGGCGGATGTCGCCGTCGGCGGTCAGCAGCTGCATCGAGCGGACGTGGTTACCGAAGCTGCCCGAGCTGTGGTGGTTCTTGCCGTGGATGTCACAGGCGATTGCGCCTCCGACGGTGACCTGGCGGGTGCCCGGTAGCACCGGCACCCAGAGGCCGAGCGGCAGTGCCGCCCGCATCAGCTGGTCGAGGTTCACGCCGGCGTCGACGTCGACGAGTGCGCTTTCGCGATCGACCGAATGGATCTGGTTCAGCGCCGTCATGTCGACGACAAGCCCGCCACCGTTCTGGGCGTTGTCCCCGTAGGACCGGCCGAGACCCCTGGCGATGACGCCGCGGGAGCCGTCGTGGGCCGCCTGCGTGACGGCCTTGGCGATCAGCTCGTGATCCGGTGTCGACAGCACCTGGGCCACCGACGGGGCGGTTCGGCCCCAGCCGGTCAGGCGTCGTGAGGTGGTCGGAAACATCGTGACGAGGGTACCGTGCGGTTTCCGCGGCTCAGCTCAAGCGGAAGATCACCATTCGCTGCACGATGAAGTTGATCACCGTCGCAGTGCCCTGCGCGATGACAAACGCGACCACCACGGCGGTCGGCGTGTAGTCGAGTAGCCGCAGGAAGAGGTGGTTGAGTCCGACCTGGACGATGAAGGTCGTGATGTAGAGCGCCCACACCGCGGCCAACCGTGCAGTGCTGGGTGGGGCTTGAAATGTCCACCGGCGGTTGAGCAGGTATGCCGTCGTGGTTCCGGCGATCCACCCGATGGTCTTGGCGAGGTCGGGCTGCATCCCGGCGATCCGGTACAGCACGACGTACAGCCCGAAGTCGACAACGGCCGAGAAACCGCCGGTGACGATGAACCGCCATATCTGAGTCGTCAGACTCAGGTTCGGTTGCATCGGAGGCTCGGTCACCCGGGCAGCCTACT
>Ga0164306_10000709_pt1 | contig 13952 bp, 16 predicted proteins | sample Whisoiple_242_MG_FD_110213 | JGI IMG/M metagenome (GOLD analysis project Ga0164306, IMG submission 110213) | Soil microbial communities amended with fresh organic matter from upstate New York, USA - Whitman soil sample_242_MG | ecosystem: Environmental > Terrestrial > Soil > Unclassified >... | reverse complement strand
GTGGTCAACCCGTGGGACAGTGGCACGACCTCTTATATGGCCGTCTGGATCAAAAGCACTGGCAAGGTGGCAGCTCGGGCTCAGGCGGTTGCTGGCGCAGCCGTGGCGCAGGTGGACGTGACTGCCACGACAAACCTTACCACCTTCACCTGTTCGCTTCGAGTGAGGGCGCACTAATGCCATTCAACCAACCAGCCCGCACCCTTGTAGTGACCAAGATGGCCTCTGGAACCGTCCAGATGGTCTGGAACGATTCCGTTGGCGGAACGGTTTACATCGGCGTGATCCCGGCGGCTGACTTTACCTCGTTCAACACGACGGTAAACGGCGGTTCTGCCGGGGCAACGCTGACCAGAACTTACGCGCAGGACGCAAATCAGGGCGATTATCCGCAAGGATATACACCGGAGAACTAATGTGGCCAAACTCGATTCTGCAATCTACGGCGCAGATGACAACGCTCTGGCTGGGCGTATCGCTTCTGATGCCCTTGGCAGTCCATCTTCAGCCAGTCCCATCGACCAATCAGCTCTTTCTCGCGGCGTGGACGGCAAAGGGCCAAACCCTGACGTAAAGATTCAGTCCGGCAAGAACGGCAAGGGCGAAGCCTCGAAAGGTAACTGATGGCGACTATTTTTAGAAGTTTCGTTGATATTGTTGTTGGTTTCCTCATTGAATCGCCAACTGGCCCAGCAACGTGTCAGATTGACTTACGAGATGGGCCTTTCTTCGTTTTGGGGCCTTCCGGAGGAACGTTCTCAAGCGTCGGGTTTTTTAATCCGAGAGCGATTACATCCGTAGATGCCGGAGGTTTGGTGGCATCAATATCTGGTACCGTAATAAGTATAGAGATACCATCAAATTTTGGCGGAACTGTTGGAGCTACCTTTCCTGTTCAGATTAGGTTGTTCTTCTAATGCCATCTACCGTTATCAACAAATTCGGACAGCCAACCAAGGTAAGCCGGGGCGTTCCTGTAAATCTTGGCACTCTTATTGCCGCCAATACGGCGGTTGCATTCGTAATATCCACGCCTACTTTTGAACATCAGGGCGTACTTATTCTGCAAACCATCGGAACAGCAGGAACTACGCCAATATTGGAAGGTTCTATTGATGGCGGGGCTACATTTTTTGTCATCCCGATCCTTACGACGTTTGCGGTTACCGGGCAACTGACTGGAGACACGGCGGCAACTTCTGCCTTTGCTTATTCGGTCAGCGGACTTGGCGGCGGTTGCCTGTTTAAGTTTGGTTACACTGGCGCAGGCGTGCCAGCCGCAGCCGTTTGGGTAATGGTCGGATAAAGGAGTCGCATGACGCGCTACGCATCCGAGGTAGTGATTTACAAATACGGCGATTCTGAAGGCCCGGCGGATGACAGCGATATCCCGGCAAATGTAGGCGACTTGTGGCTGGATACCACAAGCGGCTTCCCCATCCTGAAAGTCTGCCAATCGACAAGCCCGTGGGTCTGGGTTCCCATTACCGTCAACCAGATCACATACGCCGATCCCGGCTCATTTCAGATTGACGGTGCCGATCTGACGCTGGACGCAGGAGCAGGCAAAGACAAGCCAGATACGGCCTACCTTGCCCCGATCATGGGAAACCTCTGGGGCACAGACCTGACCAAAACGGGGAACTATCTTGGCGGGATCATTGGTGCCTACTCGATTACCGGAACCGGCGGTTCGACTTACCCGAAAGGCGCGGTACTGGCACAGATCACCGATGGCTCAACTGATGCCGATGGCGCGGTTGTAGCTTACATTGACGGCGATTCGGCCAAGACGAATGCGGGCGCGGCCTTCACGGTCAAGAACAATAATTCCACGCCGGGGTCGGGATTCAATTACGGCCTTGATTTGTATGTTCCGGCGCGAGATGGGTATCCGGCGGCTACTCCCTTAGTGGCGGACATTCGGCTGTCAGATGGCAGCACGGTTACTCCGACGACACTAAAGCGTTCCATTACCATTACGATTGATGGCGGCGGAAGTGTTCCGTCCACTGGAATAAAGGCTCGCTGGTCATCTCCGGTTGCCTGTACGGTTGAGGCATGGTCTCTGGTGGGCGATGCTTCTGGCGATGCCGTGATTGATGTTCTACGTGGAACATATTCAGCTTTCCCCACAACGGCCTCGATTGCCGGGACGGATAAGCCCACTTTGGCCACAGCCCAGAAAGCGGAAAACCTTGGCCCACTCACTGATTGGGGCTCGACCGCCATTGCCGCCAATGACGTTCTGGAGTTTGATCTTTCCAGCGTCACAACCTGCAAGCTCCTCAGTCTCACCCTGACTCTCAAGGTGCCTTAAATGTCACTGCTTGAGATGTACCAGCAGATTGCCGACATTACCAAGCCGCTCTGTCTGTCAGGGCAAGGATGCGGAGAGAGGGCAGAGAAACCATATCACTGTTGTGAACGGAATCACTGTGATGCGGCGGCAAGGTTTGCCCGTGAAGGTTACGGGATTGAACTTAAAACCACAGGTCATGAGATTCCATTCATGGGGCCGGAAGGATGTACGGTTCCCTTACATCTGCGGCCAGCTTGCACCATTCATGCTTGTGTTTTCAGTTGGGCTCCGGTCAGTGCGGTTGATCCACATTACGAGCAACTACGTCAACGGATAATCAAGGCTGAATCGGCAGCGGGAAGAAATACAACATGGAGCTAATCCAATATAATTTCAGCATAACAAACGATACCAGTCTTCCATTTACTTCTGATAATGGAGATGGGAATTTATTGGTTGTTCTTGTTACCTTTAATGCAGGCCAACCAACCGATACATATATGGTGGATGATACTAATAATAATGTGTATCAAACGTTAGGAAAGAGGATATTCCCTAACCCTGCTATAGGAGGAAACTCGCAATTATTCTACGCTTTTAATTCTGTGGCAGGCCCAAACACAGTTTCTTGGCACGCTAGTGTACCAAGTACGGTTATTGGTTTTGTTATACATGAATTTTCTCTAGTGAACGCTTTGGACGTACATGCCGTCGCAACTGGAAGCGGGGCTAGCCAGGATTCCGGGCCAATTACTACTAACTTCGCCAACGCTTTACTGTTTGGATATGAAGCTGGAATAAATCAAAATAGCGCGACTTCTGGAGTTGGATGGACGAGCGTAGAGATTCCAAATGTTTCAACACAATGTCGCACTCAATATCAGGTAGTCTCATCTATCGGAACTTATAACTCTACAACAACTACCACTTCAGGAAAGAGTCAGACAAATCATTGGGTAGAAGAAATCCTAGCTTTTTATGAAGCTGTACCAGTACCACGATCAACGATTATAGAGTTTTAAAAGGAGAATACAACAATGCCGCAAGCGCAACCGACTGTAGTTACCTCACAGCAGGGAACCGTCATAGGAATCGTGTCAATCGATGGTAAGGTGGATGTGTGGAATATTCCACAGAACGCCACAATTACCATTCAACCAGCGGCAGGATGGGGGCCTGTAACTCAAACCAGTACGGGTGTGTCTCTGGCGGATGCTGAAACCGACATCCATGAGCAATTAGTTCACGACGGAGCGATTTAGAATGGCGGAACTACCTTCAAGCTGGGGGCTAAAAAAGAAGCCGCGCCAAGACGGCAAGCTGGACATCATCGGCAAAGATGATACCGGCAAGGAATACAAAGTCAGGACAACGGACGGCCCGGAAGTCACAGACAAGGACATCCGCGACATTGCGGCGGTTGACCGCGAACAGACTGACGCCCGTACATTCGTCAAGAGCGTAATTCAGGAGCAGAGCGCAAGGAACGCTGTGCGCGAGTCCGCCATGGAAGATGACTTTACGGCTGTGGCCGAAGACATTGTGGGGCAATGCACGTCAGACGGGCGGGCGACCAGAGCGGGACAGGTTGACCTAGCTTTGAAATGTGGTATGAGTAGTGCATACGCCAGAGGGGAACGATACTGGCGAGAAGTCGAAGAATGGAGACGCAGGGGATGCCCTCTGCCGGAGATTAACTGATGCCGCATTTTATCTACACCTCTGAAACCCTTCCCAACCCGGAAATGTTCGGCAAAGCCGGATACACCCCTGAATGGTTCATCTGGAATGGCATTCAACTGCCGGTCTTGAATAAGGGCGAGTGGACGAAGTTGCCTGACAACTTCTACAACGTCATGCACAAGGACTGGCGCGACAAGGGCGGCACCCGCATTCACGTTGCGATGCAGGACATTGCCGAGCAGATCAACTCAGGCCGCTATGGACGGCGTGGAGTCATCTGCATTGACCATGAGCCCACGGCGGAAGAGAAAGTCAAGTACAAAGCAGAGAGCGAACAAAAGAACCTCGCTTTCCGCATGACCATCGTGGAAGGGTACGAGAACGCCGTGCGGGAGAAAGAAGTCACCGGCATCGGCAGGACGGTTCCGACTCCATACGAGGATGAATGCTATACGCTTCTGGGGCTGACCAAGCCTTACTCGGTTGAGGCGATGCGGGCACAGCGGCATCCTGGCGAAGCGGTGGGAGAGCAGATCGCAGCGGCCCTGTCACGGTTGCTCAAGCGGCAAGAGGAAGAGAAAGCCCCGAAGCCGCCTATTGTGGTTCATCCACAGGGGAGTCAAAACAAGGGGGCGTAATTGCCGGTTCTTCAGCAGAGTGCGCTCTCTTCCCCGCCGACCAATGCGTTTGGGCTTTATCAGTATTTGGCCCAACGCATCCCCGGCTACGATCCTTCAGAATATCTGCGTGAACTCAATTCAGCGTACATTCACGTTTGGGAAGAGGTCGTAAAGCTCAAGATCAACTATTTCACGAACCTCAAGACCGTCACGGTCGCAACCGCACAGTTTGAATACGACTTGATGTTCAATGCCGACAATGGCCTTTCCTCTCCGGTCTCGCCGAGAATTTACCAGATCACTCGCGTAAGGATTCAGGCACCCGGCGGCGGGATGATGCAGATGACGCGCATGGTCAACCCGAACGAACCTGACTTCATTGCTCTGGCCGCAAACCCGAACGCCACTCCGCAGACTGTCGGGCCGTATCTCTGCTATCCGACCGGCAGAAACAACCTGCGCTTTGCTCTGCCCTTGGCCGTGGGTTCCACGATTGAAGTGACTTACACGTTCTGGCCTATCGCGCTGGTTTCAACCAATACAGGCACGATCAGTTCAAGTGGCACGACGGTGACCGGCAGCGGGACGTTTTTCACGCAGCTCTTGCAGCCCGACTTCCAATCTTCTCTGCCTTCGGTTTCAGGGCAGGAAGAAATTATGGCGGAGCTGGTTTATTCGGCCAACAACGCTTCGGCCAATTCGCAGATCAACCGCGTCAAGACAATCACCAGCGACACGGTATTGACCACGGCAAATGCGATTTCCCCGGCCCTTGCGGCATCATCGCAATACGTTCTGGCCACGTTGCCGGAGATTCCCAGAGAGCATATCCGGGTGATTGCGGCGATTGCCTTGAGAAACATGTATTCGGTAGCGGGGGACGATACGCGGGTGGCGGAGTGGACTGCGCTGGCGGCATCGAATCTTCAAATGATGAAAGATTCGCTTCAAGAACGGCAAGGCCAAAATCCTCCAACTAAAAAGAGATTCGCATTTGGGGTCGGGCGCTTACGAAATTCGTTCCGGTACTAGATGAATGCCACAAAGGCCAACAGTCCGACCTTCCGCACCTGCGGAAGTGCTGCGTCAACTGAATGGCGGGGTTAACGGTTACACAGACCCGACCCTGACAGACCCTAAGCAGTGGTCACAGGCTGTCAATGTTTTCAGCGGTGCATTCGGGAATATCCAGCGGGCAAGGTTTGCCAATCTTCACAGCTTCACTCCGGTCACAGGGCAGGCATTCAAGACGTTCAAGTATTACGCCATCCCTGGAACAGGGGCTTATCTCTTAGGCGATCTGGCAGGCAAGCTCTGGTCGTTTGATACCTCCACGCCGGGATACACAAAGACGCAGAGATTCAACAATTACATTGACCCCGCCGGGACGGGAAACTCTCAATTGAATGGCCCATGGTCACGGGAAATCCTTCAGAACATCGTTTACGAGATGAATGGGCTGGTCAAGCAGTCAGGACGCGGGGCAAATGGCGCGACCATTGAAGGTTTTGGCTTGGATGCTCCTGACGCTTCGCCGCAGGTCACAATCAGTTCTGGGGCATCGGAAGCTCTTGCGGCTGCGCCGACCGGGGCCGTCAGGTCAAACGGCATTGTGACTTTAACGACCACGGGAACCAATACCATTGGAGCGGGCTTTGTGAACGTCACTGGGGTAACTGATACGTCATTCAATGGGACGTTCTTTATCATATCGGCCACATCGGCCATTATCACTTACGCTCAGGCAGGGCAGAACGCGACTTCCGGCGGCGGCACGGTCGATAACATCATGACCAAATCCATAGGAAGGTCATACGCATGGGCATGGGAGAACGCCAATAAGCCTCATGTCTCTGCTCCAAGCCCGAGCACACAGTTCATCCAGTACAACGCCCAGAATGGCTTGATTACCCTGACGGAGCCGGGAACCGTGGCAACGACTTCAGGGAGCGCGGTAGTTACGGGAACAGCAACGCAGTTTACCGCTGCATGGGTGGGAAGGTCACTCTGGACTGATAACGTGAACGGACTCCGTGGAGCGCGTGTCATCAGCGTCCAGTCGGCAACGCAGATGACGATGAGCAACCCTGCGTCAAATTCCATCAGCGGCTTGGCATTCCAGATTTACGACCCGCAGGCGACTCACATTCGGCTGTACACAACGGCAGATGGCGGGGCGACTTACTTCCGCACTCAAAGAAACGCATGGAACCAGAACGGCACCACAGCGGCTTTGGCCGGTTTGACTTTCAATGACAACGCGAATTCCGAACCGCCAAATTTCCCGTTTACCTCTGAGACTTCGCAGATCAATAATTTGCCGCCCCCGATAGGGCCGTTCCTGAATGAGTACCAGAACCGTCTTTTGGTCTATGGAATCCAAGGGGCAAATCAGACGTTCTTTTACTCGAACATTGAGACAACGAATATTGGACTGGCGCAAGAATCTTACGCTCCGCTAAATCAGGTAACCCTGCCGATTGCCAACGGGTCTATCAACGGGATGATTGAGTTTCCTGGCTCTCTTATCATCTGGTCAGACAAGCAGGACATGTTTCGTCTGACGGGACTGTTGACGGACAACGTAGTGAGTTCTACGGGAACGCAGCAGGGAACGCAGATAAGCAGACTCCCCTACGCTATCGGGTGCGCCTCTCCGTTCGCTGCCGATATTTCCCCGTTGGGCGGAATGTGGATCACGTCCAATGCGGAAATTATGCTCTACACCGACAAATACGCTCCTCGGAATGTTGGCCAGCCGGTACAAGACATTTTGAACACGATTACCCCGGCAAACCTGAATCTCTCTAGGGCAAAATATTTCCATGCCAACAAAAGGAATTGGATGGTCTTTTCCGTTGCTGCAAATGGCTCAAGTTTCTGCAATACGCTTCTGGTTTGCGATCTTGACCTGCTGGCTTCAAACGGTGCGCCCTCGTATTTCACCTTCGACATGGCAACCAATTCCCCGGTCTGGTATGTGCTGAAGGTTGGGCCGGTAGTTAGCGGGTCAATTCAGGCGCGATCAGATTCTATTGAAGCGGTCTACCAGGCAGACGGCAGGGTAAGGCTTTTGACCGGCGGAGTCGATCTGATTCAGGATGCCGATTTCAGGCCCGGTTCAAGCGGAACGGAGATCACGGTTCCCGGCGCAACGGTCAAGACTCACCCTTACGGCAATGACACGCCGTTCATCATCAAAAGGCCTTCGTTTGTGCGCTTCGATACTGCTACAGACCCGTCACTATTGGCTTCTCTGGGATGGTCTTTCGCGGTTGAAGGCATTGACGACGACTACTACACGTTCGCGGCCCCGCTGGTCTTGAACCTCACGCCGGGAGTGAATGACACATCAAGTCTCTGTGGGAACCCGAACTTGAGCGGCGGAGAGAGTTTCAGGCATTCGCCATGCCTGTATAGAATCGGCGGAGTGAACTTTGTGGCCGGAAGACGGTTGCGGTTTCAGGTGAACTTTCCGTCATTGGCAGGGGATGATTACCAGTTTCAGTCCGTACAGTTGGGGTTTGGGCCAAGTCCGCCAAGATGAGGCTTGAATCAGGCAGGAAGTAGAGTATTTTGAAACCATGGCGGTAATGACGCAATTCGATCCCGGTCAGGTGATGATGGGCGGAGCAGGCCGGAAACCTTACCTGCCACTTCGAAACCCCGATATTGGGAACTATAATGCCGGAACGGCCACGGCCTCAACCAATGTCGGCGGTACAGGACAGGTTCCCATGCAACAGCCTACCGGGAACCTTGGGGCTGAGACGGTCAGGGCCACAGGCAAAGGGCCGTTCGATTCAGCCTATCGTCAGAACCTTGCCACATATTCAGGTGGGCAGTTTGCCAGACCCGGTGGGAATATGAGCTTCAATCCTACGGACGCTTCAACTTTCCCCGGAAATCCCACAGGAGCGGGAAACGCTCCGCTGCCGGGATTGCCCGATTCGCTCATCTCTCGCGCCTTGGGCGGGAACCCGTTCAGTTTCGCCGCGCCGACTCCGCCGAGCGCGGTGACCAATGACACCATGGGCCAGCCGGAGATACCTGACTGGCGCACATGGCTCCAGCAGTTTCGCAATCAGGGGAGGGGCTTCGGCCTGAATCTACAATGACAACCCCCAATCCTCTCGCGGGCTGGACTGGCACAAACATCAATCAGCCCCCGCCGTCGAACACGAACCCAATCAGCCTGAGTGCGCCGAACACGAATCCCGGGAATCTGGCGAATCCAACCTCAAACGCTAAAGACATTCTGAGAAACACAGGTCTGACGAACTTGCAGACTGGGGCCCTAAGAAACCAGCTGATTCCGCAGTTTGCTCAACTGATGGGGCAGTACGGAGGGCAGGCTGGCGACTTCTTTAAGAAGCTCATGGACTTGGGCGGGCCATTCTACCAGCAGAAACAACGGGAAGGCTTTGAGCAGGGCGTACAGCAAAACCAGAATGCCGCTGCTACCGCTCGGCAGGAAGCCAGCGCAGCGGGTACGGGACAAACTCCATCCGGCGCGAACATCGCCATGATTGGCGGAATGAATCAGGCTGGAGGTCAATCCCTAGCCGAACAGTTCCTTCAGAACCTTTTCCAGAACGAAAACCTTCAGATGCAGGGCGGGCAGGGACTCGAACAGTTAGCGGGAATGTTCAATCCGTCTCAGATGACCGGGCAGCAGGTTTCTACGCCGGGTTCGACGCAGGGGCCAGCGGCGGCAGACCAAGTGGCTGCTATCTTGGGTAGCCTGTTTGGTTCCAAGGGGGCCAGTAAGAGCACGTTCACGGGTGGTTCATAATGCCTGACCCACAGACAGCGGCTTTGATTGCGGCGGCGAGGGGTGACAGTTCGCAAATCCCTCCGCCGAATCCTGATTCCATGCAGGCCAACCCTGCGAATATTCCACAGGCGGGTGTACCGGGGCAGAGCGATGTTATGGAGTTGGTCAAGTCTCTATTCGCTTTGCCGGAAAATGCCCAGCCGCGATCTGCCTTGGAAGAGCAGCGGGGAAAACTTCAGGACTTGGAAAGCCAGCGGGCTAACCTGCCAATCCCGTCCACCGGGCCATCGAATCTGTTTTTAAGGATTCTCTCAGGAACCGCGCCGGGAGCGGCAATTTCAGATGCGGTCTATGGGCCGGGAGTGCAACGCTATAACGCGCAGCGGGCGCAGTTGGCAGACCAGATTGCTAACCTGAAAGAGCAAACTGGAATTTCTAAGGACGAACTGACCAATGCGGCCCAGACCACGGGAGCGGGAACCAACGTGTTCTACAAGGGCAACATGGTGCAGCAAGGCCAGCAGAAAATCGGGATTGCCCAGCAGAAAGCCGACACTTACGCCGAATCGGTAAAGAACAAGCTGGAAATGGGCATGAGGGGCTTGGACTTGAATGCTCTCAGGACGGGCTCGACTCTTGAGTTAAACAAGGCCCGGATCATGCTGGATAACGTAATGGCGCAAGTCCTTCCCTCGCGGGTTGAAATGGAAGGCTATGGAATTGACGTGAACAGAGCAACCCGTCAGGCTGTGGCCGATCTGGAAGCACAGGCTGGCTTGGAAAAGACGCATCCATTCCTGAACATGCTTGACCAGACGCTAGGGACTCATCTGATGCCAGCGGCCCCGCAGACTCCCGGCGGAGCGCAGCCGGTGCGCGGCGAGAAACCGTTGCCCCCCAAGGGCCAAACCAAGTCACCCGTCCAATCGAAAGGTAAGGTGCTGGTAGAAGGCAAAGACTTTTGAGCACAGCCCCTCAAACCACGGATGCCCAGCTTTCCGATGGGACAACCCTACGCTTTCAAGGCCAGCTCTCGCCCGATGAGGTAAGGGCGAAGGTTGCCGCCTTTCGTGCCAGTAAGGCACAGAAGATTCAACAAGCCAAACCGGGGGATGACACTGGCATTGTCGATCCACGGGACGCGGCACTGAATCAGCCGGAACAGCCTGAAGGATTCTGGCATTCGCTTGGCTCTGTCTTCAACCTGACACCTGAAGCCTATCAGGCGGCAAAGATCAAAGCGGCCAACATGTCCCCGGTACAGGAAGCCGTTTCAGCCGTCGCCCCTCACCCGTTGGATATGGCCAAAAGCGCAGGTACGGCTGTAGCCAGTGAATTCAGTAAAGGCTCACAGGAAGGCGAACAAGGGCTTGAATCTGCCCAACATGGCGACATTATGGGGGCATTGGCGCATTTTATTGGGCAAGCTGGCCATGCGGGCGCAACTGCTTTTGCTCCTGTAGCTGGGGAGTCACTGTCTAAAGCTGGGGAACAATTTGGGGCAGGGAACATAAAAGGCGGAGCTGGCACGGCCACGGGATTAATTGCTCCCATGCTGGTTGGCGGGGAAACTCCCAAGGCGGCTGAGACCGGCGGAATCTTTCTAAAACCCGGTCTGATGGAATCGTCCCATCGAATGCTCTCTGACGCGGCCACCAAGACCAAGCAGCTTGTGGGCGGGACAGTTCACCAAAATGTCTCTCAGCACTTTGGCCGGTTGGCCGATGATGTGGCGGCGGCGGATTATGCCGAATCGGCCAAGACCGGCAAGAAAATTGACCTCTCCGACATCTGGGAATCAGTTCTAAAACATGCCGACGACTACGCAGCGGGCAAGACCACCCCGAACTTCAATGCCATCTCCGATGCCATCCAAAAACGGCCAGTCGAAGTCAGCTTCAAGGAACTTCACGATCTGTCCAAGGAAGTCGGCCAGAGGTGGGACAAAGCGCAGACAGGCACCCGTGACGCAGGCGCGGCGACCCAAGCCCTGAATGACATTCGCGGGAAACTGGACGCACGGGCGAAGGAAGTAGGCCGGGGCCAGCAGTGGGACGCGGCGAAGGCCATCTGGTCAACGCTGAAGGAATACGAAGGCAATGGAGCCTTGAACAAGCTCCTGAATACGCCTATTGACCCTGTGGCCCCTGGTGGAGTTTCTGAAGGCGGAAAGCAGTTCTTTGACCAACTACGCGATCCAGCGAATCAGGCAAAGTTCAAGGAAATCAACAAAGCTCTTGAACCCTATGGGATGCCTGAGAATTACTTTACGGACTTAGCCAAGTCCCATGCTCCGCTTCACAATATGGTGGCTGGAACGGCTTCTGGTGGAGGAATATTTGGCCGCACCAAAGCGGCTTTGCGGGCAGTCAAAGAGAATCCGGCGGTCGGTATCCCGGCGGTTGCCACGGGTACGGCGGTCGGATCAGCCCTCGGTGGCCCCATTGGCGGCACGGTGGGAGCCATCGCGGGGCTGAAGGGCGTAGAGAGGATTTCAGCGGCAAACGCGGTTCGCAAACTCGGCGGAGTCCCACCTGAAGTTAATCCCATGGCAGAGGCCAGCAAGGTCAAGCCTGTTGGTGCTTCTGCTCCAGTGGAAGCGGCACCTGTGGCCCAGCAGAAGCCCATGAGTCCCAAAGCTGCTCCGGTGCCAACGGTGAATGAGGATGAAGTCGTATCCGCGCTGAATAATCTGGGCTACCCACGCAAGACGGCCCGTTCCATGGCGCAGGCGGCGATTCAGGACAATCCGCATGACTTTGACGCTGCGTTAAAGCAAGCCATTTCGGGGAAGTCGGTCTCAGGGGCAAAGGCGGAAACCATCTCGGAAACCAAGCCAGAGAGCGGGACTTATGTGCGTCCAAGCCAGGTCACTCCGCAGAAGATTGCAGATCAGGTGAAAGCGGCGAAATCCGGACAACCTGACACGCGGGCCGATGTCCACAAAGCGCAGAAAGCCGACATGGAAAAGGAAACTGCTGTGACTTCGGCCAAGGTAGCTGCCGGGGATACTGCCGACTTCCAGCAGGCCAAGAAAGAATTGCCTAACGCTTCAATCAGTGAGCAGTTGAAGCGGGCGCAGGAAATCAAGGATGTACGAAAAGCTCCCATATCAGATACCTCCCGGCTGCGCTGGATGAACCAAAAGGACATTACAGGCATGTATGGCAAAAAGTTCAAACTGGGTGGGCAGGATGTTGAAGTTGTTGCCTTCCCCAAGGGTAAGCTTACCGTCAGACTTCCGGATGGCAATACCAAGACTATTTACTGGGACGAGTTGGATAAGTAATGGCAAACCCCATAAAGCCTTTCAGTTCCGCGCCGACTGAGTTCTCCCGTGAGTGGGCCGACTCAGTTCAATCCGCGCTCAATCAACTCATTGGGCAGGGCGGAGTCCCGCCAGCCAAGGGATTCCCATCGCTCTCTGTCCCTTCCGTTGATCCTACGACCGGCCAGATACCGTCCAAGGGCTCTCGGACTTCCAGTGTTACCACGGTGATTTCGTTTACCTTCACGGCCACGACGGTCTCTTTCTTCTGGGATGGCTCAAACGGCTCACAGCCGCTCAGGATTGGCCGGGACGACGGGACGGTGGTTGGGCCCGTCACGGCAGGCAGCGGCCTCAAGGTGACAGGATTAAGCACGGCTACGTACTATTTCTACGCCTATTGGGATGAGACAGCGCAGAAAGTCTCATTTGCCACGGTGCCTCATGTTTCGATAGGCACTCCGCCAATAGCCTTTACGGCCCCAAACTTTCAGGCAGCGCAGCAACAGATACTCAGAGGGCATATTCCTTTAGGCATTTTACTGGTAACCACGGGAGTAACCCTTACGGGCGGAACTGGCAGCGGCTCAGGCGGGTCAGGCGGCGGCGGAGCGGGGGCCGGGGGGAACAGAGGGAACATTTCATGAAGCATTACTACGACATCACGGCCAATCCCAAGGTGGCAATCCCGAATGTTCAGATCAATGTCTGGGTGGCGGGAACCAATCAAACCACTCTGGCCTCGATCTTCTCAGACGATGGCGTGACAGCAAAGGCCAATCCATTTTTCACCGATGCTCTTGGGAACCTGGATTTCTATGTGGCGGATGGTCGATACGATATTCAGTGGTCAAAGAGCGGCGTAATAACGCGGCTGGAAACCGACATTGACATATCGGATGTAACGCAGGCGAATGCCGGGGATTTGCCGTGGAACGTCACCAGCATCAATATCGTCAGCCAGAACTCGTCAACCTTCTACGCCGACCAATATGCGAATGTGCAGGCTGCAATTACCGCTGCCGTGGCGGCGGGCGGGGGAACGGTTGATGCGCGCTCTCCCAATGCCAATAGAACACTTGGTGCTCTCGATACCGGATCAAATACGATTCCAGTGACGCTATTGCTTGGCCCCTTCGCTTTCACTTTCACGCAAATCACCATACGGCAGGGGTTCAACATTGTCGGGGCTGGGATCATCAACACTCTCCTGAACAATGTGGGTGCGAATGCAAGCCCCGCTTTCGTGATCCCGCAGGTAAACAACAACGCGATAACCGTCCATTGGGCGGATTTTACGGT
>Ga0164306_10000708_pt1 | contig 13959 bp, 14 predicted proteins | sample Whisoiple_242_MG_FD_110213 | JGI IMG/M metagenome (GOLD analysis project Ga0164306, IMG submission 110213) | Soil microbial communities amended with fresh organic matter from upstate New York, USA - Whitman soil sample_242_MG | ecosystem: Environmental > Terrestrial > Soil > Unclassified >... | reverse complement strand
TCAGGAGGTTCTGCCTTCTGGAACTGGGGTAGCAACTTTGGATTTGGTTCTGGTTCAATAGTCGTGACTTACAGCTGATGTCAGACAGTCTTTGGATCAGCAGGAACTAGATGCTTCTCAGCCATTTCATATCCAACCAGCGCACTGCGCAAGTCACGAATCCTTTCATCAAGCATGACCTTCTGAAGGGTGGCACTGTTCAATTCATTGACCAACTGATCCTTGGAGACGGTTTCTTCGCTCATGGTGTTTCTTCAGCAGCTGGGGCTGCCGTGAACTCTGAATCAGTCAGGAACGTGTCAACCTCAGTCCATGTGGTGAACACAAACTCTTTGTTGCCTGAGAATGATGGTGCCATGGCTGGTGAGCCAACTGCTCCATATGCTGGTGATACGAGGTATCCGTTCTCAACCTTCTTGATACTCACGCTCTTGATTTCGGTGTTTGCTGCGGTCATGGGAACTCCATTGTGAATTGGCTGCCTGAACTATTTAGTGATCCCTAGAGCACAATAAAAGCAACAATCAACTAGGGTGTCTGGAGAGACTGCACAGCGCAGTCTCTCTTTTTGTTTGGCGATCTAAATATTGAGAAATCCACAGGTGTTTCTCAATGCTCCTAAACAAGTTTCAGTCTTGGCTGTCCTATTCCCTCACCAATCCAATTGATTGGAATACGGACACAATCAAGGTTTCTCTCCACAGGGCTGCATACACCCCAAATGTGGCCAACCAGCAGTTCTTTGCCAATGTGACCAATGAGGTCTCAGGCACCAACTACACAGCTGGCGGCAAGATTCTCACTGGAATCACCGTACAGAATGCCAATGGACTTGCATCAGTCTTTGCATCCAACCCAGTGTGGGCTGCTAGTGGCTCAGGCTTTGCCGACGCCCGCTATGCCGTCCTGTACAAGGACACAGGCACTCCAGCCACTTCACCACTGGTTGGTTACATGGATTTCGTCAGTGACAAGGGCAATGACGTTGGTGATCTTGAGATCAATTGGGCACCAGCTGGGGTCTTCACTCAGGCAACAGATGACTTTGCCTTTGCCAACCTAGCCTACTCACAAGCCAATGCATCCTATTCACTTGCCAACACAGCGAACACGGCGGCCAACCTAGCTTATGGACAAGCCAATGCTGCCTATTTGCTGGCCAATACCGCAAACATCACGGGGAACCTAGCCTATGCACAGGCCAATGCAGCTTATGCGTTGGCAAACAGTGCCAACAATCTAGCTGCATCAAAGGTCGCCTCAGTTGGTGGCGGAACCCTAATCACCATCGACAATGGAGTACCTACTGCTCCGGTCGTGAATGTGAATGTTGCGGCAGCATTTTCTTGGACTGGCGAACATTCATTCCGCGGAATATTCGGAGCCAACGCTGCTGTCAATAATATGACTGCGCTCAAGACAGGCATCCTTGGTGCTAATGCCTCTCCAGCAATACTTTTCCATGAGGCATCATCCCCAGCCAATGCCAAGTTCACCCTAGCCTATGTGGACACTGCAACTGGCGTGTTCAACATCGCCAACCTCTTTGACAATGGTGCATATGCCAACAACATCTTGAGTGTCACTAGAGTCAACACAGCCATCAATGTGATGTCTTATGGTTCAGGTACAGCACAACACACATTTGTTGGCACCCCAAATGGCCGCACAATATTGATTAGTGGCACCAATAACATGGGATTGGGTCTCTACAACAGCACCGGTGGCACTAATGCCAAGTATTGGCAAATGTACAGTTCAACCACTGTATGGCGCATGGGGTTTGTTGATGATGGTTTGAGTGCTGTCAACGATATTCTCGCCGCCAATCGCACTGGATATGCTGTTACAAACATCTTCTATGGCAATGCCACGAATAACCCCGGTCATACCTTTTACGCATCAGCTGCCAATCAGATAAACGTACAGGGACCATCAGGCCAATACGTCAATCTGGAAATGGTTGCCAATGGTGGCACAGCTGGTTCTACTGGATTTGTCTTTGGACAAGCATCTGATGGGGCTGGTGTCATCTATAATCGTTCTAATGCACCAGCAAAAATAGCAACCAATGGCACATATCGTTTCATTATTTCAGCTGCTGGAGCTATTCAATTTGTAACAGGTTATGGACTTGGAGACATTCGTTCTGACTCATCAGGCAATCTGACAGCCAATGCCCACTTTGGTGACTTTGGCCTCCAAGAAAACCACGGCACCTATACATCATTTGAGGCCAGTGGATTCACAATGCCATATGGTTGCTCATTCGTTCAGAACACAACCAATGGTCCAGGTATTTCTGGCGCAACCCAGTATTACCACCAGCGCATGGGTCTAGGTAAAGAGTATTGCAACCAATACGCCATGGACTGGGCAATTCCACGTACACCATCAGGTGGCAGCCCCTACATGTCAGTGCGTTTTGCTGAGGGTGGAACATGGACTGCTTGGTCCAAGATTTACGCAGGCTTTGCTGACACATCCACCTATTCACAGCATTGGTGGTCAACATCCCACTATGGCACTTACTATTTGGATAACAACTGGGATGGTACATATTGGAACATCACCAGCAGCCATGGTGCCCCTACACGTGTTGGATATGCAGACTATTGCAACAATGCATCTGGGCACTGGACTTCCGCCGCCACCGATGTTGGATACGGTGGAAACTATGGACAGGTTGAAGTGCGCAATAATGGTGGATCTGGAGACAGTGCGCTCGCTGAAGTTTCATTCCATTGCCAATCAGCCTATGGCATTAATCTTCACCTGCGCAACGATGGTTATTTTGGTCTTGGTGGTTGGTCATCAGCTGCATGGCGCTGGTACTCATCACCCGGTGGTGACATGGTCGCCGCAGGTAATGTCACTGCATACTCAGACGCACGCCTCAAGACCAACATTCGCACAATCAACAATGCACTTGATCAAGTGGCAAGGTTGCGTGGTGTCTATTTTGATTGGAACAACAACCCAGCAAATGCCAACAAGAGTTCTAAGAATTCATTGGGTTTGATCGCTCAGGAAATACAGCAAGTCTTTCCTGAACTGGTGACCACTGGTGTTGATGGTGATACACTCACTGTTGCTTATGCACCACTAGTTGGTGTGCTGGTTGAAGCCATCAAGGACTTGAAGGCTAAGGTTGAGCAATTGGAGGCTCGCCAGTAAGCGAGGACCATCATGCCGGTGGTCAATGTAACAGCACCAACTAAGGTCATCATTTGCTCATATGACCTGTCCTACTCATCCAATGGTGAGTTGTTCTATCAGCCTGAGAGTTTTGCCATTGTCACCAATACAGCCAACACCAAGGCCAATGTCGTGCTTGAGGGTGTTGTTACTCTAGATGGATCCAAGCTGGTTGATGCAACCCTAATCCATACTGGTGACACCTCAGCAATTGCCACAAAGCGTTTCGATGTTGCTGTCACTGAACTGGCTCAGGCATCTGCCATTGCGACTAGAACCTCATTCATTGGCAGGACACTCACTACTGCCACTGGCTTGGCTGGTCACTGCCTCAAGGTTGGTCAACTGATCAAGGGTGCAGCCGTGTCAGCGTCTGCCAGCAACATCCTCGCAAAGATATTCCTGAGAATCTTCGCAGCCGCAGTCTCAGCAACAACACAATCCCCAGCCTTCTTCATTAGGCTGGTGAGGGAAGCTACAGGTAGAGCAACAGTAACGGCTCAGAAAGCCTCTGAATTTGTCAGAGGTACATTCGTGGAGGCTGGTGTCACTACTCGCAAGCTCACCAGTCTGGTAAAGAATGAGGCTGTTGTAGCCCGTGGCAGGATCATCAAGGTTGCACAGGTGCTCTTGTTTGGCCCTGTTGTGGTCACAGGCATCAGCACCCTGCTCATTGGCCTCATCCTTCGAGCGACAGTCAATGTCAGCAGTTCATTGCTCAGGGACTTTGTTAGAACCTTCAGGGTGTCCATCAACAGTCTTGCCAGAGTGAACAAGGCAAGCACCACCAGCAAGGCGACTCAGGCTGCTGCACTAGGCTCAGTCATCAAACTCACATCAAAGCCAAGGGCAGCAGCTGTCCGTGTGTATGGCTGGGGTCATGCCGCTGTTGGTGGAATCTTCGACTTCTTCAACAGGCTGTTTGTTGACTCCCTGAATGATGACGAAACAGCTGTCATCAGGAATGAAGTACTGATCAGGCAACAGGCTGATGCCTTCAAGTTGACCCTTGGATCAGCCAATGTGGTCTACGCACCAGAGGAAGGCTCTGGTGCCATCATGTTGGTAGCCAATGGATCCAATGGAATGGTGGTTGATGAAGGCTCAGCGGCTGTCAGGCTTGTTCCTGAAGCCAATGGCATTGCTACGCTTGTGGCAGCGTCAGTTGCCAATGCTGCCCTACTCTTGGGAGCCAACTCAGCTGGTCAACTTGTGGACAGTGGACAGGCCAACTCCACCATCATCATTGCTGCCAATGGGATCGGGCAGCTGGACTCTCAGGGGTCTGCTGTCGCTAGGATCAACGATCAAGGTTGATCTCTGACACTGCGAGTCTTGCCACCCGTAAGCGATTGATATTCTGCCGCTTATAGGCAGGTCTATTAGGCATGTCACTAGTATCGTTCTTCTCGTACTAAATAATTGTACGAGTTAGGAGATACTGGTGAAGATTGTTGTGGCCCTTGTGGCTCTTTTTTTGGGAATCAATTGCTGCATTGCAGCAATTCCTAGCTTTGATTCAGCTGATCAGGCTGCAAAGGCTGCACTAGGCGAAGTGACCACAATTTCTGAAAGCAAGTTCTATGAGTTTGGTGGTCTGATCTACAAACATGCCGGTAGGTTCTACTACAGCACACCCTACTCATCTCTTGATGACAAGGGATTCAAAATCGTTGCCAAGATTCCTGCGGCTGCTGCGATCATTGCGGTGTATCACAACCATCCTAAGGTTGATGCTCATGCTGAGTACTTCAGCCCCGATGATGTCAAGGTCGCCACTGACATGCATGTTCTGTCATACATCTACGTGAATGCTAGTCAAGAAATACGTCGTTTTGATCCTGATCAAGCACGCTTAGTAAAGATTGAGAAAACTGCGAGTGGTGGCCGAGTTAGCCTTGGCACTGTTGTTGATTCCCAATAACTGCTGATCCAGCCTCGACAGTCACAACATCAAACACCGCCAGCAGTTCACTGCCGGTGTCGAGGTTGAATGCTCCCACTCTCTTTCCTTCCTTATCGAAGGCTTCCATCACAAACTCATCCGGTGTGTAACGAGCAGCCCCAATGGAATCCATGCGGACTTTCCATTTGAGGATGCCATCATGTACTTGTTGGTGAGTCATCATTCGGTGCAGATTACGGTGAGAACTTGGTCTGTAGTTCCACTGAGAGATGTGTAATCTGACGCACTTCTATTATCCATGACAGCCTTGTATTGACGGTTCACGGTGGTGTTGTATGGATCAGTGTATGTGTGTGATCCAGCAACACTCACCATGTTGTCGTAATTTCCGCCGCCAGCAGGTGAACTGTAGTGCGATCCCGTGGCATTGATCGTGTCAACGTGAGTATATGAATTGGACCCATACTTCAGATATAGGCGCATGTTGGCATTTGCGGAACTGGTGCCTAGGTCGTATGGGAAGTTGAGTAGTGTTGATCCGTAGCCATAACTCCAAGCAATTTGGATTGTTCCACCCAAGGAACCGAATGTTGCGGTCTCAGCAAAAGCATTGGTTGCCAAGCTTGATGTAGAAGCTTTGGTAGTCAATGTTCCAGCTGACAATGAGCCACCAAAGTAAGCACTGCCATTGGTCTTTAGGTAGAACGTTGCGTTGACCTCTGTGCAGGTAGATACAGATGCTTGGTGAGGTCCGAACCACATGACAAACTGGTTTGATGATCCAAACCCAGTTCCCTCTACAAGCATGACTACACCGTTGTCAAAGACGATGCGACCAGAGGACATGTCAATCGTCACACCATTGTTGCTGATGACTGACAGCTTGGAGGTGGTGACGGCACCAGCCGCAATCTCATTAGCCGTGACAGCACTGGCTGCAATCTTGGCTGTGGTGATGGCACCAGCGTCGATCTTGGCAGCTATGACGGCATTGGTAGCAATCTCATTGGCTGTGACGGCACCAGCATTGATCTTGGCAGTGGTGACAGCACCAGCGGCAATCTCACTGGCTGTAATGGCATTGGCGGCAACCTTGCCTGCGGTAACAGAACCAGCAGCTATTTCGTTGGCGGTGACAGCATTGGCGGCAATCTTGCCAGCCACGATTGCACCAGCGGCAATCTTTGGGGTGCTGATGGCATTGTTGGCGATCTGAGTTTCAACAATCTGACCAGTGATGTCAGTGTTGGCAAGGCTGGCTGTCCATGTGGCACCAGTCCAACGGTACATCTTGTGATCACTTGAAAGGACCACAACTTCATCAGCGTAGTCACCTGATCCCGGCAAGCTGGTAACAGTACGGAATCCAGCTGCACGCCAGACAGTGCCGTCATAGGTGTACAGCGTCTTGCTGTCGATGCGGTAGAACTGATCACTGGTATTAGCTGCACCGGGGAAGGAGTTTCCACTTGGGATGCCAACATCGATGGTGATTGGGGTGACAGCACCTGAGGTTGTGACATTGTGGTTGGATCCACTGTTCTTCTCACTAGCAGTGGAGAACTCATCAGTGGCAAATATCTTGTAGTAGAACGTGTTGCCAACAAGGATTGATCCAGTGTCAACAAAGAACGTTGAACTGGTCTCAGCAACCACTGTGGAATTGCTCATTGTGAATCCACCACTTGATCCCCTGTGGATCACGTAGCTCACAACATCGGTTTCAGTGGTATTGGCTGTCCATCCTAGGAATGCGCTACCAACTCCACCATCAGCCTCAAACCCTTCCACACCTGCTGGGTATGGGTTGGTAAAAGTGTTGGAGGTTGCAGTTGTGAGACGGTTGAAACCATCACGCAAAGCAACGGAGATAAGAACAGCACGCTTGCGGACACCATCAACCGTCTGATTGCTTAGGTTGTATTCATAGGTGTTGTTGGCAGTCTCAGAAGTACGCAACAAGGTGATGCCATCACTCTCAAACACATGGACCAAGTAGCTCTGCCCAACCATGATGTTGTTGGCATTGGCCACATTTGGATTGTCCCAAGTGACGCCAACCACTGAGCCACTGAAGGTATTGCCGCCAGTCTTTTGGACACGCAAGTTGGTGACTGGTAGGAGGTCAGAACCAGTCTCAGAGTCCAAGTCAATGTACTGGGTATCTTCCACGCCAACGCTACGGACACCTCTTGGGTTGATCGCATAGATGGTGGCTGTGTAGTTGCCTGACTCATCAATTGGGAAGCCGATTACAGGCTGGTCCGTTGTTGGGAGTCTTTGTAGCTGGGCACCATCAATGCTGATGAATACCTCATAGAACTTCACCAGCGCATTGCTTGGTGGTCTCCAGCTGACATACAGGGTGCGGGCAATGGTTCCATCAGGGTTGGTGGATGAAGCTGTGCGCCATTCAACGTTGGTTACAGGTCCAATGGTGCTTGTGGATACAGGCACGGCATAGGTTGGCTCTGGTCCAAGTGGAGTGTCATCCACATAGGCATACTTGTTTGGGTTGTATAGCTGTCCAGCAATGCTGTACTGACCATGATCTTCGTCCTTGACCGTCACGACCCTGAAGGTCATTGGGTCAACAACACCCTGCACCATCAAGTCATTGAATGCGACGTTTGGAATGGTGTTGCCGGCATACTGGATGGTGTTGCTGCTACTGCCAGCAGTGGCCTCAGCAGTCAGGATGGTTGTTCCATCAGCAGCCTTGAAGATCAGCGCATCATTGGCAGCAACGGTTAGTGCCCTGTCGAGGACTACAAAGCTGGCATTGGCTGACTTGATCTTGGCTGTCTGCAAAACACCAGAATAGTCACTATCCATGACTTGGATGAGTTCACCCGGCTCAACATCACACTCATTGAAACCAGCTTTGAATCCTACAGTCAGGGTGGTTTTGCAGCTGGTGTAGACAACCCACTTAGCAAAGCGAAGTGCCTGACCTTCACTGACGCAACCAATAGCAGTGATTTCCGTAGTGTTCAGTCCATACCTTTCAACAAGGTCTGGATCTTCAAAGTAGGCAGCATCTTCATTGTAGTTGTTCTCAGGGTCTCTCCACCAAACAATGGCACCGGTGAATCTGGTGGCTTCCTCTGTTGACGTGTAAGCAAACTCACCACCAATTACCTTGTCCTTGGTGAACATGCGAGACACAGATGCAGGACGATCCTGAACTAGCGTCACCATGTTGTCCACTTGAGCGCACGCTGCTTGCATGGCTGACGCAATCTCATTGATGCGATCAAATGCACTCTTGCTTTCTGCGAACTGGTAGTTGAAGGTGAAACGTGGCTCAGTGCCACTGATCACTCCATCAACAATGGCTGGGACCTGTTCATCGTTGTAGACGGATGCTGAGTAGAATGACCACTTATCAACATCATCCTCACTGATCACATGACCTAGACCATACTCAGTGTTGGTCCATAGGTCATACAAGTGCCATGCTGGATTGTCAGTCCATTCCTTTGCTTCCTTGAATGTTCCATCCCATTCACCATCATAGGTTCTAGTCTCAGGGTCATAGTTGAAAGGAACCTTGACCTTGACACCCTTGTAGATGAACTGCATTGCAGGAAATGCAGTACCAACCTGCTCAGTGGTCGTGGTGATACCAATGAGTGCTAGGTTTGCGTATGGCAATGAGACGTTCTGAATCTCAGTAGCAAACTGGAAAATCATCTGACTGAGTTCAGTGGATTCAGAATCATCAGCCGTGATCCTGTCCACCATGACCTGCCAGTTGCCTGCCCCAGCTGGGCGAGGGATTAGGAAGTCAATGTCACTGACCGTGATCTTCTTTAGTTCCTCGTCAAATGCGACCTGTAGAACCCAATCACCAGCAGCAAGCTTGTGATAGATATTGAACTGAATTTGCTTGGTCTTTTGCTTGCCAGAATCACTGATCCTGTAGATACCAGCAGGGAAACGAATAGTGACTGTGATTGCATCAACAGCATCTGATGTACTTGAGTAAGTGACATTGGAACTCTGAGTGACAATTGATCCAACGGTAAACTCATTCGCAACAGACGTGAAACCAGCCATTGGGGCTTGATCAGGAGTTCCATAGGTCTCCTGAATCTGAATCTTGTTGAAGTTGTTGGAGCCGTTTTCGTTCTGTGCAACGGTGCCGCCAACAATCAGTGACTTGTGCTTGTCAGTTTGGTCCTCAAGACCAACCACCTCACCATGGCTAACAAGGTGCTGGATGCGAGCAGTGGTATGGCTGCCAGTGCTTGCCTTGAATGCCGCCTCTGCTGCTTCCCTTAGGAGTTGCTGTGCGCTTGCTGGTAATCCCATCAGCCCACCCAATCACTTGAGAAGTCAGAACCGATGATTACTGACCCTGCTAGACACTTGCCGTACACCAATGGGATTGGTGTGCCCTGCGCATAGATGTTTGGACCCTGATCAAAGACGCCTGATTGACCCTGTTCAGATGGCTTTGGTGGCTTGACTAGGAAGCCAAGGACACCACTGATTGCCATGCCAATACCGAACTGGACAAGCCATGGTTGGTTGAAATAGGCACCAACAACGATGGCTGCAACCCCAATGATGGTCTTGAAGAAATTGGAGCGAGCCTTGATCTTTGGGATGATTACGAGTTCTTTGCAGTCCAGCTTGAATGGAAGTTCAGCAACATCCATGGACTTGCGATTGCGAAAGAAGTGCCATTCATGTTCCCTGATGTCATGGCGGATACCAGCACCAAACTTGTTGATCAGGAACCTCAACACCTGCTGCCATGAACCGGCAGACACACGCATTGGCTGGTTGCTGTACTTTCTACCTAGCCACCCGCCTAGCTGCACTGTGATTACTTGAGACTGGCCTGATGACATACTTGATTGCTTTACCTTCAAATGCACTGATCTTCTTGATCACGCTCAGTTGGTTGGCATGGTGGGTAAGAACCTCCCCATTCCCAACGTAGACTGCAACGTGGTTCACCACGGGAGACATTGGTGTTTTCATCAACACAATATCTCCGGGCTGACAGTTGTTATTTATTGAGGCTGCAATGGCCTGAAAAGAACCAGTGCTGAAGGTCTCCATGATCAGGTCCTCACCCTTGTGGATCCAATCATGTGATCTTGGGACTGCTGGCAGTTCAATACCGCTGTCCTGAAAGTGCCAGTCACGGGCAATCTCATAGCAGTCTTGAATGTTGAGGATGAATTCCCTGCCTAGCAGTGGTGGGCGATTATGAGGATTGCCCCAAGTCAGAAGTTCAGTGCACTGGCTGCCATCGCAATAGGCTAATCCCCATTCACGGCCTGATAGCAGCTGTGCCTCCATGTCTTGTTTGCTAGGTGAGCGAGGGTCAATCAACCCCTCTGAATCTAGCTGGGTGTGACTGTGTAAGAACATGACGTACTCATGGTCATCCAGCACAAGGGCTGGTGTGGCTTCATGGGTTGGAACCTCTGCCACGTTCTCAGTAGGAACTACGACTGGCTGGCCATCGACCATCACCACATAGGCACAAGCCTCATTTGGGTAGGATGCCAAGCAGTGTTGAATGAATTTCGCCACCTCTGACGGAGGGAGAGGCTTTGAGAGGCGCAAACCGACGGGCAGCAAGGGTTACACCCCTCGTTGTGCACGATACTGCGCAGCACCTGGAAATTGCTTCCTAGTGACTTTGCCTCTTGGCAGTTCGAGGTTTGGCAGGTCTATGAGATTTCTGAGTCCAAAGACAAGATCATCACCCTTTGTGCTCTCCAGCTGATTGATGACAAATGTGACAACCTGCTTGCGCTGGCTGCCATCAGGGCTGGTGCCATCATCTAGGAACTTACGGAGGGTGAGAAACCTAGTGACCCTGCACCCTACCAAATCCTCATTGTCCACAATGTAGGAGCGTAGGAGACGGCTGTAGTCATTCACATTCAGCTGCGCTCTTGGTGGGCTGCCAGCTGTGGAACGTTCAACAGATGAGATCGCTAGTGGCAATGGCAGGTAGCTGGTGCCGCCAAAACTGACGTTGTTTGATCCTTCGATATTTGGAGTGAAATGGTGAATTGCCTCACCAATAACACTGAGGTCAATTACATACATCTCAACCAGCGGGTTGATTGTCTGTTGCTGTAGTTCTTGTTGAATGGTCATAGCCTGTACCAAAGCTTGAGGCTGGCACTGACGCTGTAGCGATCGCCTGAACGTGGAGTGATGGTGTAGCTAACAACCTGCCACTTGTCAGTGACAACGGAACCCGGAGCCTGCCAGTCGAAATAGTCAGCCCCAGCAGCGGCATCAAAGGCACTGACGAGTGTGGTTAGATCAGTCGTGGAAAGGCTCTGCCAAGCCAAGGACCATGCCGCTTCCTTGTTGTTGATTCCATCAGGTGCCACCTGACGGTATCCATTGCCGTACTTGGATTCCTTGACTCTGAACTCAACAGACGTCTGTGAGGACTGTGATATTAGATTTGCTAGTGGTAGTGCGCCTGACATGTTATCTCCTCAATGCCCCACCTGGTCTCATCTGGCTGGCTAGTAACTTGGATTGCTTTTGATCAATCATCTCGCTGATGGTCCTGATCAAAGTCATTGAACGCTCACTAGAATCCACTGAGCCAATGGTGACACTCATGTTGTAGCTCGCACCCATTGCGTGATTCGGGATGATGGTTCCAGCTGAGTCAGGCACCCAAAGTTCTGGTCCCTTCTCACCAATGACGGAAGGACGGCCAACAGGTGGACGGCCACCGCCAGCAAACCCCAACAGTCCCTTGCCAAAGGACATGATTGCTCCAGTGATTCCGCCAGTGGATGGATCGTCACCAATCACTGATCCTAGAATCTGCTTGAACAGCTTGTTCATGGCCAACTTGGATGCGCTGGCTAGCAACTCACTGATCAGGCTCTTGAAGTGCAACTTGCCAGTGGTTACAAAGCTGGCGAAATGGCTTCCAAGGCTGTCAATGGTTTCAGCCATTGAACCCTTCCAGTCTTGGTCATACTTCTTGAGGGTTTCGTAGAACTCACCCCAGACACCTAGTGAGATGTCCAACTTTGGTTCAGGAATCTTGGAGAAGATTTCCTCAGCAGAGCCAAGTGGGCTCTTCAACATTTCCTGAATTTCTTTTTGGCGCTCAACAACGTCATCGAGGCTGGTTGTGTAAGCCTTGGTCCAAGCCTTACCAGCAGCAATGGCCGCAGCTTCCTCAGCCTTTAGCCTTTCATCAGCTGACTTCTTGTTGGCTGTTACAGCCTCACCATTGACCTTATCAATGATTTCAGCCTTGTCATCCTGTAGCTTCTTCCATTCGTCGTAATAGCGTTGCTGGACATCAGTACGGACTGATCTTAGTTTGGTTGGGTCAGCACCCTTGTACTGGTCCTTGACTTGGAATGAGGCATTCTTGCCCCTGCGCTCCATGACCTCTTTGTCTAGTTCATCAATCTGCTTGTTGAGTTCAGTGCGGCTGGAGACGCCATACAACTGGAACAACAGCTGATCACGCTTGTCCTCACTGATGTCACCTGACCTGAATGAGGCTTGAATCTTTCTACCAGCATCATTGGCATTGTTGGTTCCAGTGGCTGCCAAGATGTCCTTGGTTCCTCTTGACCATTCACTTAGGCCAAGACGGACCTTTTCCTGCTCCTGAGCCAACTTGACCATCTGATCAGTGAAGTTCTTGATTTCACCAATAGGCATGCGCAGTTCGCTGGCCTTCTTGTTCAGGTCATAGAAGTGCTTGCCAAGAGCGAACAATCCAGCTGCGGCCGCACCTGCTAGTGCGATCAATCCACCCGGACCAGCAAACCCCATCAACAGCTTGCCTAGTGATTGGACATTGCCATTGGCAGCTTCCTGAGCATCACGGAATGCGCCACCAAGGTTCTTTGTTGAACTGCCCAAGTCCTTGGTTTTGGAATTGAGCTTATCGACAGCCTCCTGCGCCTTGACATCACCCTCAGAGGTGAACTTAGTGACTATGTTTACTTCTTCACTTCGCATCGGCCTTACCCTTCTTACTGCTGTACTGGCAACGGACGTAACAGCTGTCCAGTGCCATCAGAATCTGCACATCAGTTTCATCCAACTCATCGTTGAACAACTTCTGATAGGTCAGGAATGTTTCTAATGGGATGGTCCCGACACCAAACCCACCGGCACGTGATCTGGAACAAATCCAGAACACACGCATAATCGTTTCCTCATACAATCCAAAGACCGGCACAACCAGTCTTGGATCATCAGGTTTCAACTGCTTGAGGTGATCCCTGACCGTAAATCCCTGCTCATCCTCTGCACTCAGTTCAATCTCGTTCTTGAGATGGGACTCCAGCTTTACTAGTGCATCAACGAAAAAACCTCTGGCCGTCTGCTAGCACCTTCATCAGGTCACGGACAATCCACTCATTGGCATCAATGGAAAGGATGTTCACAGCAGTTTCAGGAGCAAAGTCGCATTCAAATGCGGCAACGTCCCAACCCCTCAATGCTGAGGCGATGGTGTCAATGACCATTTCATCTGATGGGACTGATCCGCTGGATGCAGCTTCCTGAGCCTTGATCATCTTGGCCCTGACAACCTTGTCTGAAGGACCAACAAGCTCAACGAATATTCCAGTGGCACCCTTTGCTGGGTGTACTAGTTCGTGCTTGATCTGTTGGGCTGCTAAATCTTTGATCTTCATTGCATGTACCTTTAGTGGTCGATGCAATATTTAGATCAGCTGATTGGAGCCTTCATGGACTTTGCGGAGCGTGGGATTGTTGCGTGCCTTTTCTTCTTGTACAGACGCCCACTGTTGATGAACTGTCTGATGATGGTTGGCACTTCTTCGAGGGTGATCCTGACCATGCCGCTTGGGGCTTGG
>Ga0164306_10000707_pt1 | contig 13961 bp, 9 predicted proteins | sample Whisoiple_242_MG_FD_110213 | JGI IMG/M metagenome (GOLD analysis project Ga0164306, IMG submission 110213) | Soil microbial communities amended with fresh organic matter from upstate New York, USA - Whitman soil sample_242_MG | ecosystem: Environmental > Terrestrial > Soil > Unclassified >... | reverse complement strand
GTCGTCGTCGATGTCGTCGTCGATGTCGTCGATGTCGTGGTCGTCGTCCCAGTTGTCGCCGGTCGGGGCCGAACGCTGCGGTCCCGGGGCGGCCGGACTGGCGAAGCCGAGCAGGAACATCGCGGCCACCACCCCGAAGAGCGCGATGAACGCAGGCAGCAGCAGGGACTGCGACATCGCGGACGCGAACGGTTCGTGGAGGAAGCCTGGCAATTCGGTGACCGAACCCTCGCCGCCCGGCCCGTCGGCCGCCAACGGCATCTCGGCACTGATCCGCGTCGTCATGAACGCCGCCATGCTGGCGCTGCCCAGCACCGAACCCACCTGGCGGGTGGCGTTGTACACACCCGATCCCGCGCCGGCCACATCCGAGGCCAGATTGCGCGTGGCGGTCGCTGCGAGCGGCGACCAGATGAACGCCATGCCGACACCAGTAGCCGTCAGGGGCAACGCGATTCGCCAGATCGGCGTCGTCGCGGTCATCTCGACCGACAACCACGTCAACGAGATGGCCAGCATCGAGAAGCCGAACCCGACGATCGGCCGTGGGTGATACCGGTCGACAAGCCTGCCGACCCACGGCGCCAACGCGCCGCTGGCGATCGCCATCGGCGCGACCAGCACCGCCGCGCGAGTCGGTGACAGTCCGCACACCGCCTGCGCATAGAACATCACCGGCAGGATCATCGCGGTTACGACGAAGCCGATGATCGCGACGCCGAGGCTGGACAGGCTGAAGTCGCGGTCACCGAAGATGCCGAGCGGAACCAGTGGCTCGTTTCGGTTGGCCTGTTGCCAGAAGACGAACGCCGCCATGACGCCGATACCGCCCGCCAGCGTGCCCCAGACCCACGGCGCCCAGTCGTGCGACTGGCCCTCCTGTAGGGCGAACACGACCATGAACATGCCGACGCCGGACAGCACGACACCGATCAGGTCGAAGCCGCGCTTCTCGGTCGGCAGTACCGGCACCAACCAGAAAGCCAGGCCCAGCCCGATGATCCCGATCGGCACGTTGACGAAGAAGATCCACTGCCAGCCCAGCCCGTCGACCAGGACACCGCCGGCCAGCGGCCCCGCCAACGTGGCGACCCCGGCGGTGGCGCCCCATACGCTCATCGCCACGCCGCGTCGCTCGGCCGGAAAGATCCGGGTGATCGTGGACAGAGTCTGCGGGGTCAGCAGCGCCGCCCCGACGCCCTGCACCACCCGGGCGGCGATGAGCATGCCGATGGTGCCGGACAGGCCACACCACAGCGATGCGGCCGTGAACACGGTCAGCCCGATCAGGTAGAGGTTCTTGGGCCCGTAGCGGTCCCCGAGTCGGCCCGCCACCAGCAGGGGCACCGCGAAACCGAGAAGGTAGGCGCTGGTCACCCAGATCACGGCGTCGTAGCCGGCGCCCAGCTTCACCATGATGGACGGGTTTGCGACAGCGACGATGGTCGCGTCGACGAGGATCATGAAGAAGCCGACCATCATCGCCCAGAGCGCACGCCACGGGTCAGCGACCGGCCCGGCCCCTCCCGCGGGCCTGCCTCGCAGCGCCGTGGTCATATCCCCCACCTCGTCTCGGCTCCTACCGATGGTGTCGATTTCTCCGGCCCAACGCCAGCGCAATCGGCCCGTTCTTCAGGACTTTACGAAGCCTGGCAGCCGAGGGGCTTGCCCGTCCGAAGCGGCGAGCAAATCCATCAGCGTCGACCGTCTGGTGGCCGGCGTGGTGCTGACGTGCTTACGAACCCTCTACTCCGTGAGGCGGTCGTCGGACGCAGCTATGCGGCCGTGCCCCCGATCGGCGACCCAGGCCGCCTGAAGGAATTCGTCACGACGGTACGGACCGATCGCGACCGCGACAACTACGCCGGATCGGCGAGCGCGCCCACACCCACGGTGTCATCGGTGTCGTCGGCGTCATCGGTCGTCGAAGCGCCGACCGCGAGCAGCGCCAGCAACGCGACCAGCACGCTCACGGCCATCACCACCGACAGCGCCAACTCGTCGTTTCCGAGCACCCCAACCAGCGGGGCCACCGCGGCACCGAGACCGAACTGCGCAGCACCCAGCAGCGCGGCCGCGGTTCCCGCGGCATCGGGGTGCCGGGACAACGCGACGGCTGGGGCGTTGGGAATGACAAGGCCCATCGTGCCGAGGATCGCCCACACCGGCACGACGAATCCGGCCAACCCGCCGACATGCGCCACGGAGAGCCCGACGAAGACACCGGCGGCCAGCAGCGCAGCAGCCAGTGCCCACAGCGTGATCGTCTGCGGCGAGAACCGCCTCAGCAGCACGACGTTGAACTGGGTTGCACCGATCAGCGCGACTGCACCCGCACCGAACACCAACGCGAAGGCCTGCTGATCGAGTCCGTAGGTGCCCTGCAGGACGAACGACGCTCCCGCGATGTAGGCGAACAGGCCGGACATCCCCAGCGCGGCGACCAGCACCAGAATGACGAAACGTTTGTCGCGCAAGAGTTCGGCGTACGTCGCGGCGATGCCGCGCACCCGCAGCGGCCGCCGGTGCGACGGCGGCAGCGTTTCGGGCAGCGCCAGCGCGGCCACCAACAGCAGCACACCCGCCAACACCACCAGAGCGGCGAACACCCAGTGCCATGACCCGTGCAGCAGCACGGCCGCGCCGAGCGACGGCGCGACGACCGGCGCCACCCCGAGCACCAGCATCAGCCGAGAGAGCACGGTCGCGGCCGCGTTGTCGGCGAACAGGTCACCGACGACGGCAATCGCCACCACCATGGCCGCGGCGGCCCCGGCGCCCTGCAGGACACGGGCCAGGCCGAGCACGACCAGGTTCGGCGCGAGCACGCAGAGGATCGACGCGGCGATGTGCAGCATGATGCCGGCCATCAGCGGGCGCCTGCGGCCCAGCGAGTCGGACAGCGGGCCGACGATCAACTGGCCGAGCGCCAAGCCGGCCAACGTGCCGGTGAGGGTCAGCTGCACGACCGATGAGGACACCGAAAGGTCGTCGGCGATCTTGGGCAGCGCGGGCAGATACATGTCGATCGTCAGCGGGCCCAGCGCGACCATGACACCGAGCACCACGATCATCCGTGTGCGGCTGGGTGTTTTGACGTCCACAGCGGGGGATATTGCCATGCAAGTGGTTAGCACGCTAAATCAATATTTTCTTCCCGAACCACCCGCGGTGACCGGCATCACCGAGTTGTCGATCCTCCTCGCGGCCGCGGCGGGCACCACCAGCCCCGGTCGGTCGTTGATCAACCGTTAGCCTGAAGCCATCGCCTACGCCCATCTCAGGAGGCCGCCATGAGCGCTCGGTCCAAGGACAAGAGCCAGCTCCCGGCTACCAGAACCACCGCAGACGAGCATCCAGGCGCCGCGGCGCGGGCGTTGTCGGAGATCATCGAACGCGGCGCCAGGGTGCAGGGCCCCGCGGTCAGGGCGTATGTCGAGCGCATGCGGGACGGCAACGCCGACGCGACACCCGCCGAGATCGTCACCAAGTTGGAGAAGCACTACCTGGCCGCAGTCATGGCCAGCGGCGCCGCCGTCGGCTCTGCGGCGGCCTTCCCGGGCATCGGCACGATCGTCGCGCTTTCCGCGGTGGCGGGTGAAACCGTGGTGTTCCTCGAAGCGACGGCGGTCTTCGTGCTCGCCGTGGCCGAGGTACACGGCATACCGGCCGAGCACCGCGAGCGCAGACGGGCGCTGGTGTTGGCGGTGCTGGTCGGCGAGGACAGCAAGCACGCCGTCGCGGACCTGCTCGGCCCGGGCCGGACCAGTGGCGCATGGCTCAGCGACGGCGCTGCGACGCTGCCGCTGCCTGCGGTGTCGCAGCTGAATTCGCGGCTTCTGCGGTTCTTCGTCAAGCGGTACGCCCTCAAACGGGGCGCGATCGCGTTCGGCAAGCTGCTGCCGGTGGGCATCGGCGCGGTCGTCGGCGGCGTCGGCAACCGCATGATGGGCAAGCGCATCATCGAGAACGCCCGCATGGCGTTCGGATCACCGCCTCCGCGCTGGCCGCAGAAAATACACGTGCTGCCGTCACCGCAGGGCTGATGACGGCCTAGGGCGATTAGCGCTCTTGTGCCGTCCAGGCATTCACGAAAGCGCTAGCCTTTAGACGGCGTAGATACGGGTAACCGCAGGCTAAAAGGAACACAGAGGGGCAGGCGTCTTTTCCGACACTTGCCGAACAGAAGGAATCGAGGCGAGTAGCTGCCGTGAGCAGTTCAACTTCACCATTCGGACAGAACGAGTGGTTGGTCGAGGAGATGTACCGCAAGTTCCGCGAAGATCCCTCCTCGGTCGATCCGAGTTGGCATGAATTCCTGGTCGACTACTCACCCGAATCGACCGCAGGCGCGTCGAACGACGGCGGCGATGCGCGGTCGTCGGCCCCGTCCGCGCCACGCGAACCAGGCCCCGCACCCGCGCCGAAGGCCGCCGCAGGAAATGGCGCCCCCGCCAAGGCGGAGCAGGCCAAGCCGAAGGCCGAGCCCGCTCAGCCGAAGGCCGAACCGGCGCCCGCCAAGAGGCAGGCCCCACCCGCCGTGACGCAGCCACCGGCCGCCAAGACGGACGTGACTCCCGCCAAACCGAAGGACGCGGAAGCCAAGCCGGCCACACCGAAAGCCGACGGCGACGAGGCGCAGGTGCTGCGCGGCGCGGCCGCCGCCGTCGTGAAGAACATGTCGGCGTCGCTCGATGTGCCGACCGCGACGAGTGTGCGCGCGATCCCGGCCAAGCTGATGATCGACAACCGCATCGTCATCAACAACCACCTCAAGCGGACGCGCGGCGGCAAGATCTCCTTCACCCATCTGATCGGCTACGCGATCGTGCAGGGGGTCAAGAAGTTCCCCAATATGAACCGCCACTTCAGCGAGGTGGACGGGAAGCCGAACGCGATCACCCCCGCACACACGAACCTGGGGTTGGCGATCGACCTGCAGGGCAAAGAGGGCGCCCGCCAGCTGGTGGTTGCGGCCATCAAGGGCACCGAGGAGATGCGGTTCGGTCAGTTCATCGCCGCCTACGAAGACATCGTGCGGCGTGCCCGCGACGGCAAGCTGACCGCCGAGGACTTCTCCGGCGTGACGATTTCGCTGACCAACCCCGGCACCATCGGAACCGTGCACTCGGTGCCGCGCCTGATGCGCGGCCAGGGCGCCATCATCGGCGTCGGCGCGATGGAGTACCCCGCCGAGTTCCAGGGCGCCAGCCAGGAACGGATCGCAGAACTTGGGATCGGCAAGCTGATCACCCTCACCTCCACCTACGACCACCGCATCATCCAGGGTGCGGAGTCCGGCGACTTCCTGCGCACGGTGCACGAGCTGCTGCTCTCCGACGATTTCTTCGACGAGATCTTCCACGAGCTCGGCATCCCGTACGAGCCCGTCCGGTGGCGCACCGACAACCCCGACTCGATCGTCGACAAGAACGCGCGCGTCATCGAGCTCATCGCGGCCTACCGCAACCGCGGACACCTGATGGCCGACATCGACCCGCTGCGGTTGGACAAGAGCCGGTTCCGCAATCATCCCGACCTCGACGTGACCACCCACGGGATGACGCTGTGGGACCTGGACCGGGTGTTCAAGGTCAACGGCTTCGCGGGCGCGGAATACAAGAAGCTGCGCGATGTCCTTGGCCTGCTTCGTGACTCGTACTGCCGCCACGTCGGCGTCGAGTACACCCACATCCTGGAGCCCGACCAGCAGAAGTGGCTCGAGGAGCGCGTCGAGGTCAAGCACGAGAAGCCCACCGTCGCGCAGCAGAAGTACATCTTGTCCAAGCTGAACGCCGCTGAGGCGTTCGAGACCTTTCTGCAGACCAAATACGTTGGCCAGAAGCGGTTCTCGCTCGAAGGCGCGGAAACGGTCATCCCGATGATGGATGCGGTGATCGATCAGGCCGCCGAGCACGAGCTCGACGAGGTGGTCATCGCCATGCCGCACCGCGGCAGGCTCAACGTGCTGGCCAACATCGTCGGCAAGCCCTATTCGCAGATCTTCAGCGAGTTCGAGGGCAACCTGAACCCGTCGCAGGCACACGGCTCCGGTGACGTTAAGTACCACCTCGGCGCCAACGGCACCTACCTACAGATGTTCGGAGACAACGACATTTCGGTGTCGCTGGTCGCCAACCCGTCACACCTCGAGGCGGTCGATCCGGTTCTCGAGGGCATCGTGCGCGCCAAGCAGGACCTGCTCGACAAGGGCGACGGGCCCGACGGCTTCACGGTCGTGCCGCTGATGTTGCACGGCGATGCGGCCTTCGCGGGTCAGGGTGTGGTCGCCGAGACTCTGAACCTGGCGCTGCTGCGCGGGTACCGTACCGGCGGCACGATCCACATCGTCGTCAACAACCAAATCGGTTTCACCACCTCCCCATCCGACGCCAAGTCGTCGGAGTACTGCACCGATGTCGCGAAGATGATCGGTGCTCCGATCTTCCACGTCAACGGTGATGATCCCGAAGCGGCGGTGTGGGTGGCGCGGTTGGCCATGGACTTCCGGCAGAGGTTCAAGAAAGACGTGATCATCGACATGCTGTGCTACCGCCGCCGCGGGCACAACGAGGGTGACGACCCGTCGGTCACGCAGCCCGCGATGTACGACGCCATCGACACCAAACGCGGTGTCCGGAAGACCTACACCGAATCGCTGATCGGCCGCGGGGACATCTCGATGAAGGAAGCCGAAGACGCCCTTCGCGATTACCAGGGCCAGCTGGAGCAGGTGTTCAACGACGTCCGTGAGCTCGAGAAGCACGAGATCGAGCCGAGTGAGTCGGTCGAGAGCGACCAGATGCTGCCCGCGGGCATGAACACCGCCGTCGACAAGTCGCTGCTGGCGCAGATCGGCGACGCCCACCTCGCGGTGCCCGACGGCTTCACCGTGCACTCGCGGGTCAAACCGGTGCTGGAGAAGCGCCGGGAGATGGCCTACGAAGGCAAGGTCGACTGGGCCTTCGGTGAACTGCTGGCGCTGGGGACGCTGATCGCCGAGGGCAAGCTGATCCGGCTGTCCGGCCAGGACACCAGGCGGGGCACGTTCACCCAGCGGCACTCGGTGGTGATCGACCGCAAGACCGGCGCCGAGTTCACCCCGCTGCAGCTGCTGGCGGTCAACTCCGACGGTCAGCCGACCGGCGGCAAGCTGATGGTCTACGACTCGGCGCTGTCCGAATACGCCGCGGTGGGTTTCGAATACGGCTACTCGGTCGGCAACCCCGACGCAGTTGTGTTGTGGGAGGCGCAGTTCGGCGATTTCGTCAACGGCGCGCAGTCGATCATCGACGAGTTCATCTCCTCGGGCGAGGCCAAGTGGGGTCAGCTGTCCGACGTCGTGCTGCTGTTGCCGCACGGACACGAGGGCCAGGGTCCCGACCACACGTCCGGCCGGATCGAGCGGTTCCTGCTGCTGTTCGCCGAGGGCTCGATGACGATAGCGATGCCGTCGACGCCTGCTAACTACTTCCATCTGCTGCGCAGGCACGCGCTGGACGGCATCCACCGCCCGCTGATCGTCTTCACGCCGAAGTCGATGCTGCGCAACAAGGCAGCGGTCAGCGACATCCGCGACTTCACCGAACAGAAGTTCCGTTCGGTGATGGAGGAGCCGACCTACACCGACGGCGACGGGGACCGCGGCAAGGTCAAGCGAATCTTGTTGACCAGCGGCAAGATCTACTACGAGCTGGTGGCTCGCAAGGCCAAGGACAACCGCGACGACGTGGCGATCGTGCGCATCGAGCAGCTCGCCCCGTTGCCGAGGCGGCGTCTCAACGAGACACTCGACCGCTACCCCAACGCCGAGCAGTTCTTCTGGGTGCAGGAGGAGCCTGCCAACCAGGGCGCCTGGCCGAGCTTCGGCCTGACGATGCCCGAGATGCTGCCCGAGAAATTGACGGGGCTGAAGCGGATCTCGCGGCGCGCGATGTCGGCACCGTCGTCGGGCTCGTCAAAGGTGCACGCCGTCGAGCAGCAGGAGATTCTCGACGAGGCGTTCAGCGAGTAGCACGCCCCGCGCGAGGCCGGATTAGCCGCTACCGCCGGTACCGATTAACCTCTTCCGGAGTAAGTCCACATCTGGGGGTGCGTGCATGAAGGGCTTCACCGACAAGGTTGCCGTGGTGACGGGCGCCGGGTCCGGCATCGGCCGGGCGCTGGCGATCGAGCTGGGACGCTCCGGCGCCAAGCTCGCGATCAGCGACGTCGACACCGACGGCCTCGCCGCGACCGAGGAGCGACTGGTCGCCATCGGCGCGCCGGTGAAGTCCGACCGGCTCGACGTCACCGAGCGCGAGGCATTCCAGCTGTACGCCGACGCGGTCAACGAGCACTACGGCACCGTCAACCAGATCTACAACAACGCGGGCATCTCATTTATGGGCAGCATCGAGGCCAGCCAGTTCAAGGACATCGAACGCGTAATGGACGTCGACTACTGGGGTGTGGTCAACGGCACCAAAGTCTTTCTGCCCCATCTGATTGCGTCGGGTGATGGCCACGTCATCAACGTCTCCAGCGTGTTCGGGTTGCTCGCCGTGCCGGGCCAGGGCGCTTACAACGCGGCCAAATTCGCCGTGCGGGGTTTCACCGAGGCGCTGCGCCAGGAGATGCTCGTCGCGGGTCATCCGGTCAAAGTGACGTGTGTGCACCCCGGTGGCATCAAAACCGCCATCGCCCGCAACGCCGCCGCCGCCGAGGGTATCGACCAGGCCGAACTCGCCAAGTTCTTCGACAAGCGGCTGGCCAGTACATCCCCGCAGAAGGCCGCACGCGTCATCCTCGACGGCGTGCGCAGGAACAAGGCACGCGTGCTCGTCGGCAGCGACGCCAAGGGGCTCGACCTCCTCGCCCGCGTGACCGGTTCGGGCTATCAGCGGGTGGTCGCGGCGGTCACGTCGCGCCAGGGACCCTCGATGCAGTAGTCCGGAGATCGGGTTAGCGGCTGGTGGCGCCAAGGGGGTGCTCGGCGAGGAAGCCGTCGGCGATGTGGGCCGGGTCGTCGCCCGAGGCGAGCTGCCGGCGCATCTGCACCAGAGCGGCAGTGTCCAGCACGCCCGCCACCTCGTTGAGCGCGAGCAGCTGAATCTCGGACAGCGCGTTGCGGCGATACAGCGGCACGACGTTCTCCGCGCGGATCAGCGATGTGCGATCGCCGAGCACCACCGCGTCAGCGGGGATATCCGGATCAGCCGTCGACGTCCAGGCCGCATTCACCCGACCAGTTTGCAAAGCTTTGAAAAGGGTTGCGGCGTCGGGATATCCGTGCACTGTCGCCGAGCATGTCCCGACCGACGATGGCCGTGATGACCCGACGACCTCTCCGAGCTTGAGCGTGTCGCAATGGCGAACCGCCGCGGTCACGTCCCGCCCGCCCCACGCATCGACGGTGGCCTCGGTGACCGCGAGAGCTGGCCTGTCCTCCGCCGACTCCGCATAGTCCCCCGCGGCAACACCTTCCGGCAGAGCCGACACCATGTCGCGGTAGACCTGAACCGCTGCGCGCGCTTTCGCGCCGGGCACGAACGTGTCCAGCAGCCGACCGGTCAAACCCGGCGCGACTACGACGTCGCCGGTGTCCAGCCCGGTCAACGGGTCGGGCACCACATCGACGTGCGCAGCGGCGCCGTAGGCCTGCAGCGCAGACGCGTACAGGTGTGCCAGCAGCGTCGACTCCGCATCGTCGCGGGCGCCGACGGCGATCGATGGGCTCGTGGTTGTAGTGCCACAGGCCGCCACGAAAAACAGCGCGATCAGCGAGGCGACGAGCCGACGGGCGCCCATCGGGACGGTCAGACGGCCTCGGCGCTCGACGCCGCAGCGACCGCTGCGGCCACGGCGGGCCCGACGCGCGGGTCCAGCGGGCTGGGCACGATGTACTCGGCGGCCAGGTCGTCGCCGACGACGCTGAAGATCGCCTCGGCGGCAGCGACTTTCATCTTCTCGGTGATCCGGCGGGCGCCTGCGTCCAGCGCCCCGCGGAACACACCGGGGAACGCCAGCACATTGTTGATCTGGTTCAGGAAGTCGCTTCGGCCGGTGGCCACCACGGCCGCATGCTTGGCGGCGATCTCGGGGTGAATCTCCGGATCGGGATTGGACAGCGCGAACACGATGCCGTCGGGGGCCATCGTCGCGATCAGCTCTTCGGGCACGAGGCCGCCGGACAGGCCGAGGAACACGTCGGCGCCCTTGAGCGCTTCGACCATGCCGCCGGAGCGCCCATCGGGGTTGGTGCGCCGCGCCAGGTCGGCCTTCACCGGGGTCAGGTCATCGCGGTTCGGATGCAGGATTCCGCGCGAGTCCAGCACCGTCATATCCGAGACACCGGCGGCCAGCAGGATGTTCGCGCACGCCATGCCCGCGGCGCCGACACCCGAGATGACGACGCGCAGCGAGGAGATGTCACGGGCGAGCACCTTCGTCGCGCCCATCATCGCCGCCAGCACCACGATCGCGGTGCCGTGCTGGTCGTCGTGCATCACCGGGCAGTCGAGGGCCTCGATGAGGCGCCGTTCGATATCGAAGCAGCGCGGCGCCGAAATGTCCTCGAGGTTGACCGCGCCGAACGTCGGCCGCAGCCGCACCAGCGTCTCGACGATCTCGTCGGGGTCCTTGGTGTCCAGCACGATCGGGATCGCGTCCAGGTCGCCGTACGCCTTGAAAAGCCCGCACTTGCCTTCCATCACCGGCAGCGACGCCGCCGGTCCGATGTCACCGAGGCCGAGTACGGCGCTGCCGTCACTGACGACGGCAACCAGTCGGCTCGCCCAGGTGTACCGGGCAGCCAACGTGTGATCGGCCGCGATCGCTCGACTGACCTGAGCCACTCCGGGGGTGTAGGCGACCGAAAGCGCGCGTTGGGTGTCCAGCGGAGCCTTCAGCGCCACAGAGAGTTTGCCCGCTACGTGAGCCTCGAAGATCTCCTCGTCAGTGACGACGATCTGCGGGTTTTCGGGTTGATCAGGCACAACCCAAAAGGGTAACGACGAACTGGTAGGTAACCTAATCGACTTCTTGTCCGTACGAACCGGCGTCACTGCTCTGCCAGACCTATTCTTTTTCCAACAGAGGGGTGGTCACCGATGTCGGATTACTTGTCGCCGGAGCAGCAAGACCCCGAGCAGCGGATCAGAGAACTCGAGCGCGGGCTGGGCGACACGAGCCATCCGAATCCGCATCAATCCACCCCGTTCCCCGAACAAACCGTCGCGGCCAGCGCGGGATCGATGCCGACGTGGGCGCCCTCCCCCGTTCGATCCGGCTATCCGAGCGCGCCGATGTGGCGGCCGGGTTCCGGGGTGCAGCGATCGAGGCGTTGGGTCGCTGTGCTCCTGGGTGTTGTTCTTCCGCTCGGAATGGCCATCGCGGTCACGGTGCCGTGGAAGGACCTCGGTCTGTTAGACGGCGTGTTCGGTCCGACGCAGGTGCCCCGCGGCGGAAGTCTGATGGTCAACGAGAGCAACGACACCGTCACCATCGAATGCAACAACGGACACCTGACCCTCAACGGCACGAACTTGACGGCCACCGTCGCCGGACACTGTGCGAGCCTCTTCGTCAACGGGTGGCATCATCGCGTCACCGTCGACAGTGCCGACAGCATCGACGTCAACGGCATGGACACGGTCGTGATCTACCACTCCGGCCAACCCGGCATCAGCAAGAACGGGAACGTCACCGTCGAGCAGGGCTAGTGCCCAACGACAGCAGCGTCAGATCAGGCCGAGTTCCTTGACCGCCTTGCGCTCGTCGGCAAGTTCGGCCGTCGACTTGTCGATCCGGCCACGGGAGAACTCGTCGATCTCGAGTCCCTGCACGATCGACCAGTTCCCGTCCTTCGTCGTCACCGGGAATGACGAGATCAATCCCTCGGGGACGCCGTAGCTGCCATCGGAGACGACTGCCATCGACACCCAGTCGTCCTTCGCGCTGCCCAGCAGCCAGTCGCGGGCGGCGTCGGTGGTCGCCGAAGCGGCTGACGCGGCCGAGGATGCGCCGCGCGCGTCGATGATCGCCGCGCCGCGCTTGGCGACCGTCGGGATGAAGTCGTTCTCGATCCAGTCCTGGTCGTCGACGACCTCGGCGGCGTTGCGGCCGCCGACCTCGGCATGGAAAACGTCGGGGTACTGGGTGGCCGAGTGGTTGCCCCAGATCGTCATCTTCTTGATGTCGGTGACCTTCGCGCCGGTCTTGCGGGCCAGCTGCGATATCGCCCGGTTGTGATCGAGGCGGGTCAGCGCGGAGAACCGCTCGTGCGGGATGTCGGGTGCGTTGCTCAACGCGATCAGCGCGTTGGTGTTTGCCGGGTTGCCGGTGACGCCGATGCGGACGTCGTCTGCGGCGACCTCGTTGAGCGCCTTGCCCTGCGCGGTGAAGATCGCACCGTTGGCCTCGAGCAGGTCGCCGCGCTCCATGCCGGGGCCACGCGGCCTTGCGCCGACGAGCAGGGCGAGGTTCACACCGTCGAAGATCTTGTTGGCGTCCGCGCCGATCTGCACGCCGGCAAGCAACGGGAACGCGCAGTCGTCGAGCTCCATGACCACACCCTCTAGTGCCTTCAGCGCCGGCTCGATCTCCAGCAGGCGGAGCTCGATCGGACGGTCGGGGCCGAGCAACGAGCCGCTCGCCAGGCGGAACAGCAGGCTGTAGCCGATCTGGCCGGCGGCTCCGGTCACCGCGACCTTGAGGGGAGAAGTGCTCACGTCGAAGGCTCCTTGAGAAGAGTGGTTTTCCGCGTCGAAACTAGCGCACCGGCGTCAGCCTCAAACCGCCGGTCCGCACCCACCCGCGCGTAGCATTGTCCGAGGCCGAATAAGGCCTGCGCTGCGAGGAGGTCGGATCATGCCTTCGTTTCGGGGCGCTCTGCCGCCATCTCTTCGACCTGTGCGAACCAAGCACACTCATCCCGACGCCAAGTCCATCCACGTCCCCGTCGCTCGGGCGATGGTCGACTGCGCCGTCTACGTCGACGGCAAGCGGCTGTCGGGCAAGTACACCCATGCCGCGGCGCTGAACAAGGTTCATGAGCTCGAAGCCGAGGGCAAGGTCGCGTTCGTCTGGATCGGCCTGCACGAGCCCGACGAGCATCAGATGCAGGCCGTCGGCGATGTGTTCGGCCTTCACGAGCTGGCAGTCGAGGACGCCGTGCACGCTCACCAGCGGCCGAAGCTGGAGCGCTACGACAAGACGCTTTTCATGGTCCTCAAGACGGTCAACTACATCGAGCACGAGTCGGTGGCCAAGGCGCGGGAGATCGTCGAGACCGGAGAGATCATGGTCTTCGTCGGCGCCGACTTCGTGGTGACGGTCCGGCACGGGGAGCACGGCGAATTGGCCGGGGTGCGCAGGCGGTTGGAGGCCTCACCCGCGCTGCTCAAGCTCGGTCCGTACGCGATCATGCACGCGATCGCCGACCATGTGGTCGACGGCTATCTCGACGTCACCGACCTCATCGAGGTCGACATCGACGCGATGGAAGAAGACATCTTCTCCCCGGTGACGCACACCAACATCGAATGCATCTACCTGCTCAAGCGGGAGGTCGTCGAATTACGTAGGGCCGTCAACCCGTTCACGCTGGCCCTTCAACGCCTCGGGACCGACCACAACGACCTGATCTCGATCGAGGTCCGGCGCTATATGCGCGACGTGCTGGATCACAACATCCAGGCCTCCGATCGGATCACGAGCTACGACGACATGCTCAGCTCCCTGGTGCAGGCCGCGCTCGGCAAGGTGGCCATGCAGCAGAACGTCGATATGCGCAAGATCTCGGCGTGGGTGGCGATCGCCGCCGTGCCCACCGCGCTGGCAGGCATCTACGGGATGAACTTCGAGCACATGCCCGAACTCCATTGGACGTGGGGTTATCCGGCGGTGCTGACGGTGATGTTCTGCGTGTGTTTCCTGCTGTACCGGACGTTGCGTCGCAACCACTGGCTCTGAATCAGCGC
>Ga0164306_10000705_pt1 | contig 13970 bp, 12 predicted proteins | sample Whisoiple_242_MG_FD_110213 | JGI IMG/M metagenome (GOLD analysis project Ga0164306, IMG submission 110213) | Soil microbial communities amended with fresh organic matter from upstate New York, USA - Whitman soil sample_242_MG | ecosystem: Environmental > Terrestrial > Soil > Unclassified >... | reverse complement strand
CGTTCGCCGGGAGGGCGTCTTTCTGCACCTAGTGGCCAAGGCCTTGGCCGACCCGGATAGGGAGTACGTCGCAGTCATCGATGAACTCTCACGCGCCGATGTCGGTCGCGTGTTCGGGGAAGTGCTCACCTACATCGAGCGGTCCAAGCGCGGACTGCCGTTCACCCTGCCCTCGGGAGAGTCGTGCTCGATCCCGAGGAACGTCTACATCGTCGCAACGATGAACCCCCTCGACCGCGGAGTCGATGAGGTCGACGCCGCGTTCGAGCGTCGTTTCGCAAAGATCGACATGCTTCCCGACGCCGAGGCGCTGGAGTCAATCCTCACGAAGAACGAACTCGACCCCGAGGTCTCTCGCCGGCTGGTTGCATGGTTTCGGTCGGTCAACTCGCGCGCCGGGACGACTCCGGCCGCGGCAGTCGGACACGCATACTTCACAAATGCCGTGGACGCGGCGACTCTGCAGGACGTCTGGGAGTACCAGCTCAAGTACCTTGTGGACCGCGCCTTTCAGCTGGACCACGAGACCGGCGAGCAGGTTCGGCGTGGCTGGGAGCGGATCTTCCTAACGGACGCCCGGGACCCCGACGGACCGTCGGAGGCGTAGCGGGTGGACGTCTCGGTCGGTCGGGCGCCCACAGCTCACGAGTACGGACGGATCGACGTCGCGCCGGCCGACGTGGTCGGCGCCGACGGCCGGCTTCTCCTGCTGCCCGGCGTGCTGAACAATTACGTCCGGGTCGACTACCGGGACGGCGAGCTCCGGGTGAGTGCCCTTGGATACTGTGGTCTGATCCCGCTCACCGCCACGATGTCGGTCGCGGTCCGTCCGCGCTTTCCGCTGCGGAATCTGTCGCGCATGGTCGCCGCGTGCGGATACCCACCCGCGGTCGTGCAGGTGTTGCGTGGCTACGCCACCACGGACGGCCGGGACGATTGGCTCGTAGACGTGCTCGCAGATGCGCTACTGGACGAGTTCGAGGTGATCAGTGGGGAGGGTCTGCTCCGCAAGTACGTCGAGCGATCCGACTCTTCGACCGCACCGCACGGGCGGATTGCCGCGGGACGCACGATGTCGAGCTTCGTTTCCCGCGGGATCACCTACAAGGCCCATCACAGCTGGTGGGAGCGGACGGCCGACAATCCCGAGAACCGCGTCATACGGGCAGCCTTCAGTTGGTTGCATCAGCACTACGTTCGCGCCGAGCGCCGGTCAGGTGTCAGGCACCGGATCTCCCGGATCGCCACCGCGCTGCATCGGCTCGCCGAGGTGTCCGCGGATCGCCGGCTGGACTGCCTGACCGACCCAGTCGTTCGGGGCGCGCGCCCGCTGCCGCAGACCCGCGCCTACTACCGCGGCGCGCTCGATCTTGCTGTGCTGATCGTGCTGAATCGCGGTGTGTCTCTCGAAGGACCCGGCGGAGCTCTCCTTCTGCCGTCGCTGCTGATCAAGACGGAAGACCTCTTCGAGGACTACGTGCGTCAACGGCTGCAAGCCTCGTTCCCCGGCCGTGGCGACCTGGAGCTGCTGGACGGCAACACCACGGGCCGGGTCACCCTGTTCGAGGACCTTGAGGAGCAACAGGTCGTTGCCCTCGGCGGGCTGGGCATACCGCTGCCGCCTTCGGGCGCATACGCCAAGCCGGACCTCGTCCTCAGGTCGCCAAGAGGCACCTACCCGCTGGTCGGGGATGTCAAGTACACCGCGGTCACACCCGCAACTGGGCGAGATGCTGTTGAGCAGGTCATCCTCTACGGTCAGCGGTACCGAAGCCCAATCACCATGACGGTGCATCCACGCCAGTCGAACCAGACTGGCGGCTTGCATATCGCGGGGCGGGTCGGCGGTACGCTCGTCGCGCAGTACCGCGTAGACCTGGACGCCGAGGACCTGGATGCCGAGGTCGACGAGATGGCCGCGGTCATTCGGCGGCTGTTGGACGTCTACCCTCCACGTTGATGTCCGGCTCGGTTGCGTGGGGAACGAGGTCCACGCCGACCGCGTCGAAGCCGAGGTCGACAGCCGTCTTGAGGGTCGTGCCGGTGCCCATGAACGGATCGAGTGCGACGCCCCGGGACGGGGTGTGGTGCCCGCAGTCCGTCCAGCCGACCGTGGCCTTTTTGGCGAAGGTGAACTCGCGGAAGTAACCGCCGAGCGCGATCTTCGCTTCTGCAGCGAGTCGCTGGGTCTCGACCGAGTTTCGGCCCGTGCCGTTCTGGAACTTGGTTGCCTTGCCCGCGTCCGAGACACCTGTGGCCTGGATCGCGCGAATATGTGCCGGCGTGAGGCCGGACGCCTCGGCAAGCTCCATCGCACGCTTGGCCTGCGGACGCGTCTCGTCCAGCTCGGCCGTCCGCTCCACCACACGTTCGCGCGGAACACCGCAGGTGGCGCACACCTGCGGGGGGCATCCCAGGAGCAGAGCGCGTCGCACGAGTTCGCGAGGGAACGGCGCGAGGTGAGCGGACATGCTGCGCTCGGGGTTGATCTTCCAGACGTCGCCGGGGTTCGCGCCGTTGCCGATCGCGCCCGAGTACCCGACAAGGTCGTAGTAGTAGCTCGGCTTCAGGGCGAGGTGGATGACGTACTCGTGGCGGTTCGCGAGGCGGTTGCGTGCCGGCTCGGGCATCCCGCCGTCCTTTGTCCAGATGATCCGGTTCCGGATGAGCCACCCGGCGTCGACCGCCGCCGCCTCCAGCCGCCCGGGAATCCCGACGAGGCTACGTCGGTAGTACGTGTCGCCTACGTTGAGGAACACCGAGCCAGTCGGGCGGAGGACCCGCTTCCACTCGTCGAGGCACTCCATGAGCGCTGCGACGTAGGCGGCCGGCGTGCTCTCCAGTCCGATCTGGTCCTCGTGACCGTAGTCGCGCTTCTGCCAGTACGGCGGCGAGGTAACGACCAGATCGACCGAATGGTCCGCGAGGCCGGTTGTCCTCGCGTCTCCGACGACGACTCTTGCGGTGGGGTCCGACAGGTTGGCTTCCCAGGACTCGAGGCTTGTGACGCTCACCAACCCCAGATGTGCGGCATCACGAGTACCGCGATCGTCCGAGCCCTCGTCACTGACAGCAGTCACTGTCGCCCTCTCTGCATAGCGTGGACCAGTCTGTCCGGCCGCGCCCGACCGTGTGGTCAGGCGCGCCGGGGGTCGGTCCGAGAGGCTACCCTGGCGATCTGACAGCCTCAGGCATCTACGGGCGCGCACTGCCAGTCGGCCGGTCACGACGGCCGAGAGCGCCGTGGCGACGTTCCGTGCCCGACCGACCCGCTCCGGCTGGTTCCAGCGGCGATGCTCTCGTCGCTCCCTGCGGATCAGTTGCGGTTGTAGCCGAACTTGCGGCTCATCAAGGCACTCTTGTAGTGGTTCTCGGCCGCGTCGATCTCGGCCTGCGGCGTCTCAGGTCCGAAGACTCGCAGGATGCTGAAGCGGAAGTCGTGGGCGTGCTCGGCGTCTGCTCCGACTGCGGCAGCAAGGGCCACGTTACCGCCGTGCCCGTTTCGGGCGTACGCCGTCCATCGACCGAGCAGTCGCTCGGCGCCGTCCGCCTTGCCGGCGTAGTGCCGGCCGGTCCTGGCGTCGGTGATCAGGTAGATGGCCTGGACCGCGGCGAGAGCCGTCTGCCACGAGCGGTAGCGCGAGCTGGAGACCACCTCGGTCAGCGTGGCGTAGTCGATCAGGAGCCGGTCGTAGCCGGGGAACGGCACGTCGGCCGGGTCGGCGATCTCCAGGATTGGGAACGACCTAGCAGCCGAGCCTGACTTGACCCAGTTGACGGCGTCGCGCGACCACTGGACGACCAGTCTGTCCCGGAGATTGTCAAGAAGGTCAGAGGGGCGCAGGTCGAAGAACCTGAGCGTGGCAGTGCGCTCGGCGGCGACTTCGCCGACGTTCTCGTAGGTGCAGAAGAACCTCGACCGGAGCCGGCCGTCGGCGATGAAGATCAGCCAGTGACGGGGAGGTTCAGCTGGGAACTTCGCTGCACCCTGGCTCCGCGTGTACGCCAGCACCTTCGCCGGAGTGAGGTCCTCGGGCCCCGCCAGGCCGTCGGCGTTGAAGGTGTGCCGCAGGACGAGCACTGCACCTGCGTCGACGCCGGCGGCGAGCAGAAGGTGACCCAGGTCGATGTCGCCGTGAGGTCGAAGCGGAGCCTCGTGCGTCACGGCGTCTCCTGTCGGTGGAGGTGTCTTGGCCCACGACGAAGCTCGGGCCGCAGGTCACGGTAGCGAACGCGGACCGCATCTCGCCGCTACTGTGAGTGCGTCAGGGCTTCGAGCCCCTCCCGGCGCCGCGCATATGAGGCAGGCCCCGGTGTGGACCGGACGTTAGCCGGCGCGCACCCCGCATCGCTGCGAGCCGCCACATGCCTCCTTGCCCCAAGGTCCGCTACCCCTCGCCGCAGACTGCTGCTCGGGCGCTCTGGCACATCGCCCGACGCCAGCGCGCACGTGGCCGGCCGGTCGCGGTCGCCGTCCACCCCTGCACAACGTGCGCCGGCTGGCACATCACCCGGCAGAGGCCGACTGGGCGCCTCTCTCGCCGGTGGCAACAACTGGCGGGTCTGGGCCGGTGACCGCAGCGCACTGGCTGCGTCGCGTCCCGTTCGGATCGGCGATCCGGGCATGAGTCAGCAGTCGAGGCGCTAGCGTGACGACCGACGGCCACCGCTGCCCCCTGCAGGCGGTGGCCGTCATTCGTATTTGTCACGCGGCGACGAGGCGGCGGGAAGGCGGCTCCGATGAGCCAGTAAGTACCATGCGCGCGCTTCGCCCGGTCCAGGGCTCGGCCAGGCCCGCGCAGTCAGATTCGGTTCAGGATCGGCATTCGCTCGCGCCGGAGAAGGCGCTCGAGCTCGTCGGCTGCAACAGCCGACGGGCACGTAATCCAGGCAATGTCGCACTCCGAGATCCAACGATTGACCAGGGCCACCTGGTCGGGCGTGATGACCGAGGGTCGCGCCCTCGCAGTGGCGCGGGAGACGCCAAGCTCCCGTTCCGCGACGGTCGCGCGCAGCGTGCTCCGGCTGAGGTCAGGGGACGTGCGCAGGTGTGTGCCGAGGCGCTGGCGCAGCATGGACGCCTTGCCGATGTACATGCACCGCCCGTCGCGGAACCAGGCGTACACGCCCGGCTCTCGCGGGATGTCGGCTGGCCGAAGATTGCTCGCCGCGCGCCGCGGCGCTTGGTCGATCTGGGGCCACCCGATCTCGATGCTCACGCACCTATTCTCGCGCACTGCTGGTGGCGGCGTCGCTCGCCGGCGGGTCGACAACCGACCCGTCAGACGTGCTGAGGTTCGGTGGCCGGATCGGTCGCTTGGTCCTCGACACGCTGCCGCACGCCGCATCGTTGTCGCAGGCCGACCGAGCTATCTCGCGCCTGCTGACCGGCGATACGCGATGGAGGTCCCCGCCCCGTGTGGCAGCATCCACGTATGGGCATCTTCGGCTTCATCGGGCGCGGATTCGGTAGCCTCCGCTCGCTGTCAGACGCGGCGCTCGAAGAGGAGCGCGAGGCACTGCGACTGCGGTACGTCGGCTGCGGGGATATCGCCCAAGCAAGCAGGCTTTACGACGAGCTGCACCGCTACGACAACGAGAGGACGCGCCGGGACAACGAGGCCTACGCGTGCGATAATCCGGACTCAGCCGCTCGCCACCGCGAGCATGGCTGGTACCTGCCGAACGACGACTAGGCTAGTCGGCGGCCGGCCGGCGGCCGGTGTTCCGAGATCGTCCGGCTCGCAAACCGTGATGCTGCGTGGCCCGTCACCCCGCCGCGCCTGCCCACAATCACGCTCGAGGCGCTGGCCAGTCAGCAGCGCCGTCGCCCTCTACGTCGATCCTCCCGGATTGGTCGAGTTCGCGTGCGGCCGCGTCCATCTCCGCCGCTGCCTGGAGCGCGATCAACAGCCCGGCGGTGGACTGGTCGGCGGGCACCGGGGTGCCCTGTTGCTGCCACACCAGGACCCGGCGTGCTCTCTTGGCGCGCTCAGCAGCGGTCCATCCCTCGAACCACGCCGTGAGGAGGTTGGGAAGGAACCCACCGATTTCACGCGGGTGCGTCAGCGCCCATTTCGCAACCTGGAAGCCCGCCACGCCGAGGCCCACCCCACTCGCCGCCCCGAGGAACGGCTTCAGCAGTTCCAGCTCAAGAGGTGACTGCATGCGCACGCGAACGGCTGGCCGCGGGACCTCAGGAAGGTTGAGCGTCGGATACGGGCGAACCGGGGAGTACCTGATGTCGCCTGGACGCCGCACCTGCGCGGTCTCCAAGAGCTGAATGGCGAAGTCCTTGAGCGGGGGAAGCGACTGGAGTTCGAGCACCGCCGCGAGCCCTTCGTCGTCGTAGAACGCGTCGTCTTCGACGGCTGACTCGGTGGTGTACGCGGCGATGAGAAACGAGCTCGTCCAGATCGTGTCAACAAGCCCGAGAACCTGCATCAGCTGGAGGATGTTTTGCTCGGGTGCCTCGCGTATGTTCCCCGACCTCGACACCACGGCGCCGCCTGCGAACCGGAGCGCGATCCGATCAGGTCTCTGCGAGGCCTGGGACTCCGTCACGGTAACCTCCTGGCGCATCGGGCGTACTCGTCCCGAGCAGTGTGTCAGCGCTGCCCGGGCCGTGCGGTGGGAAACGGCGGTCGACTCGCTTGCGTGTTCGGGGGACTCGGCTCGTCAGCCACAGGGCGCGGGCGAAGAAGTTCGGTAGGGAGCTCTCAGCCGGGCTAGCGGGCCACGAGGGCCCGGGCGTGTAGGCGTGCGGTCGTCGATCAACTCGTTCACAGCAGCCTTCGCGCCCGCCATGTCGCTTCCAGATGTCACGACGTCACATGCCTGGCGGCCGACCGAGACGAGCTGTGCGTCCGTGAAGTCCTCCAATAGCGGGTCGTGACCGACGTTCTCGAGGAACGACGTCTCAGACGCACCCATGGTCGCTGTGGGGGTGGCCTCGGCCGTCCCCGTGGGCGTCGGGGAAGTCGAGCCATCTCCCGAGGCGGAGCAACCGGCCAGAAGCAGGGCAGCGAGGAGAGCGATCGGTGCAATCTGGCGCGGCATGCCCAGGATGGTGCGAGACCGACTCTGCTGAGCGCGGGTGCCGCACAAATGGGGAGGGTGAGAATCACTCCCCCGGCCGCTGCTGCAGCGGCGTCGAGCCGATGCCACCGCCCCGCGACGACGAGGCCGCGGGGCGGTGGAGGTCAGCCGATGACCGGCACGTCCGGGAAGGCCGCGAACAGTGCGGCGGCGTTCGCCAGCGCACCCTCGCGGGTCGGGGCCGGACGCACGCCGTACTGCGCCGGGTTCTCGACGCCGAACGGGTAGACGACGTAGCCGAAGCTGACGACCTCCGTGCCCTCGACGTTCGGCGCCGGGATCACGTAGAACGCCTTGATGCCCGCGTCCTTCATCGCGTTGGTTTGCGCGACGTTGGCGACAGCCATGTCCGAGACCTGCGCCATGTTCGACGGCTGGTGCGGCAGCGCGGCGATGTCGGCCTGGACCTGGTCCGGCACGGCGGCCGGGTCCACCACGACGCCCGAGCCGTCGCCGTTCGGCGAGACGTACACGCTCGCGCCGGCCTCGCGGGCGGCGTCGATCATGTCCGCCGGGACGATCTCGCCAGCGGCGGTCGGGACGACCGGCTCCGGCGTGGCGGCCTCGGTCGGCTCCGGCGTGGCCGGAGCGGTCTGCTCGACCTGCTCGGCCGGCTCGGCGGTGGCGACCGGCTCGCGCACGGTCGGCTCGTCGTTCACGTTCGCCACGACGACGCCCACGGTGACGCCCAGGGCGACGGCGCCGGCGGCGATCGCGGCGGCGATCCGCTGGCGGGAGCTTGGGGCACCAGGCACTTGGGAACCTCTTTCGTCGTCGCGGCGTTGAGCCCGGCAGCGGGCGATCCCACCCTCCGGCCCATCGGCCCACAACCCGGCCACCTGAGGCGCTGTGCGCTTGAGCCGATCAATCGAGACAGCCCCTGGCCAGCACCGCCGCTCCGCGGCGAAGTCGCTACGGAGCGGCGGCGGGTCCGTTCAGTCGGTCACGATGACCGGGACGTACTCGGCCCGGTCGAGCGTCCGGCCGTCGAGCGTGAACGGGCCGGCGGCTGCCTCGTCGATAGTGGCGACCGTCGGGCCCGACTCCACGACCCGCGCGTTGCCGTAGTCGTTGACCTTGACGACGGCCCAGTTGAAGCCGTCGCGCTCCCCCGAACCGTTCGCGTGGTACGTGATCCGGATCAGGTACTTGCCCGAGTCGAGCACCTGGTTGGCCTGCTCGGTCCAGCCCGACGCGACCGTGGTGGCGTCGGGGATCTGCGCGTCGATCGCGGGCGCCTGGCCCGGGGTGTCATCGCCGATCCAGACGGGAGCCTTCTCGGTGCCCTGGTAGAGAACGCCGTCGACGACCTGGCTGAACTCGTCGGCGACGATCTCCGGCTCGGCCGGGGTCTCCTCGACCGGAGCGGGCTCGGTGGTCTCGACCGGCGCCGGTGCAGCCGTGGCGACCGGGGACGTCTCGACCGGCTCGGGGGTGACGTCCGACGAGCACGCGGCCAGGCCGAGCGCCAGGGCGGCAGCGATCGCGGTGCCGGTGACGTGGGGGATCCAGCTCATCGTCGTCGTTCTCCTTCGTGCCATAGAGTGATCGTTTCGTCTTGCTGGCGCCTATATGTGCGGCGTCGGCTATCGGGACGCAGTGCGCGCCCCGTTTCCCCCCTTCGGTCGACTCGGTGGTCTCGTGGGGTCACACGGCCGGCGCGGTGGCAGGTCCGGTTCCCGAGGTGCGCGTCCACAGGGATCCGCCCACGGTGGTCGCGTACATGGCGCGCACCGTTCCGGGGAGTGCGCCAGTCGGGTCGGCATCTGCACCGGCCTGCGTCAGCACGAGCCGGGCCTGGCAGTTCACCGCATCCACGCGGCGCACCTGGAAGGCTGTCGGCGACGTCGGGGTGATGTAGATGCCCACGGCCGGGCAGCCTGCGCGGTCGCCCCAGCCGGACGGGTACGGGTTCGCGTCGACGTAGACCGAGCCGGACCCGGTGCGCGTCGAGGAGACCGTGTTGTAGCCGTCGGAGTTCGTGTTCGTGCGCGAGGCGTTGCAGTAGTAGGTGCCGGCGCCCGAGGCGTAGCTGGCCCCCGACGTCAGGTTCGCGCCGGCGGACACGCCCCAGTTGATCGAGCCGGGCGCGTACTGCGGGGCGCTATTCGCCCAGCACGACGGCGTCGCCGGCGTGGCCACGGTCAGGACCTGCGTACGGATCGAGCACTCACCCGACCACGGCCCCCAGCCTGCCGCGTTGCTCGCCTGCCCACGCCAGGCGTAGCCCGTGTCGTGCGTGAGCTCAGTCCACGCGCTCGAGGCTGCGGCGCGGACCTCGCCGGAGGTGATCCGCTGCCGCTGGGCGGTCACGGTCTGCCCGGACGGCCCGGCCACGGTGATGGTGGCGGCCCGAGTGGCCGGGTGGCCGCCGCCACCGGCGGCCGCGGTGCAGGCCGGCGCGGCCGGCCACGTGAGCAGCGTGCCCATCGTGGCTGCGCCGGTCAGGGCGTGCGGTGCCACGGTGCTCGCCGTGATGACGTAGGCGGAGGTCACGCCGCGGGGGGCCCCGGTGTCCGTGGTCGAGACCGCGGTCATGCCCGCGCGAACGGTGGCGCCTCCGCGGCTGACGGCGTACCGCGTCGCCGCGCGGGCCGCGTCCGCGTAGCCGCCCGTCCATGCGGACGCGGCCCAGCGCAGGTCGACGGTGGCGTCCCACGTCGATGCCGGGTTGGCCTGGTCGGTAGCGGGCAGCCGGTTGTTGATCGTCAGGCCGGTGGGCGCGACCGGTGAGGACCACGCGCCGGCGGCGCTCGAGATCAGGCGGGCGGCGCGCAGGCCGGGTTCGCCGAGCTCGGCCGTCGCGGAGGTCCCTGCGGGCACGACGTTGCGCTGGGCGCTGCCCGAGCTCGCGCCCGCGGGATCGGTGGCGGCGGCCTCCCAGCGGTTCCGGGCCACGACGCGGTAGTCGTGGGAGTGGCCGACGCCGGTCTGGTCCGACCATGCGACGCTCGAGCCCGAGACGCTCGCCGCGCCCTCGATCTGCGCCCAGTTCCGGTACAGGGTGCCGTCGCGGTAGATGTCCCACGCGTCGGCGCCCTCGGTGCGGTTCCACGACAGCGCGATGAACGCCTGCCGGCCCGTGGCGGTCAGGGTCGGGGCGGCTGGGCGCAGGCCGGTAGACGCCTGGTTCGACGTCGGCCCCTGACGGCCGTCACCCAGGGTCGCCTGCACCGTGTACTGCGCGGTGTACCCCGGCGGCAGCGTCGTGTCCGTCCACGTGAGCATGCCCGCGCCCAGGTGCATCACCGCGGTCCATGTCGTCGCGGTGCCCGAGGCAGTCCCCTCGGCGTTGGCGATGCGGAACACCGTCCAGGACTCGGTGAGCTCCGGGGACGTGTCCGTCCACTCCAGGACCGGCTTGTCCACGCCGACGCGCGCGGTCGTGACCTGCAGCAGCGGACGGGTGGCGTCCTGCACCTGCCCGGTGCCATCCGAGGAAGCTCCCCGGCCGGTGAACGCCGCGCCGGAGGTGATCTCGACCTCGCGGGCGTCGGGGTAGGACGGCAGCGCCGACAGGTCCCAGGTGACCCGGGTGACGTCGTTCAGGGACACCGGCGAGGGCATCTCGTTGGTCTGCGACAGGGCCGAGAAGTAGTGGAACGGCTCGGTGGCCGTGAACTCGTCCTGCACGACCTCCATGCGGGAGGTCTCCGACCCACCGGTGCACCGCTCGGACGAGAACGTGTCCGTGGTGACCACCAGGTCGCCGCCGTCGATCGTCCACGCCCGCTGCGTGCAGACCGAGTCCCGGGTGACCTGAACCGTCAGGGCGTCCGGCTCGGCGACGACGATCTTGCGGCCGTCGTTCACGTCGCGCAGCAGCAGGCCGGACGCGTCCTCCAGCTGCGACAGCGTCGTGGTGGTGGCCATCGACTTCGTCACCAACAGGCCGGTGGAGACCAGCACGCCCAGCGCGATGGTCGCGGTGATGCCGGCGATCACCATCGCGAAGAGCATGTCCGCCATCTGGAAGCCGGACTGCTCGCGCCACCGGGCGCGCAGGGGTCCGGTCGGTGCGTACAGCGTCGTGGCAGTCATGTTCCCCTCCCAACCGGCCGCGTTGGGCGGCCGCTACTCGCTGAACATGCGCCGAATGCTGGGAGGGGTGGCGCATGTGTCGTCAGCCGGGCGGCGGCTCGGTACGTCCTCGCTCTCGCTCGAACTTCGCAGCGTCCAACGCCGACTCCGGCCAGACGAACCCGCCGTTGAGAACCCCGGCGGGCTCGCGGAGCGCCTCGGGGCCGCTCGTGGCACCGGACACCCACTGCTGGACAGCCTGGGGACTCACGCGGAGTCGTGCGGCGACCGCGGCGGTGTCGACGACGCCGAGCACCGCCGCGGCGGGGTCCTGCCGGGCGGGGCGGGGCGCGCGAGCGCGCTTGGGTGTCTCGGCCATGCACTGAGAGTACGCGAGGGGCTTGTAAGTAAGCAAGCCGAGCAGTATGCTGCTTGTAAGACGCAAAGAGCAAAACACCCTGCCGCCGTACATATGTAGAGGGCAGGGGGATGACGAGAGGAACAAGCGATGACCGACACGACCGAGCCGCAGCTGACGGAGTGGCTGGCCGAGCAGATCTGCGCCTTCGACGCGGGTGAGCTCTCCGGGGACCGGGCCGCCTGGCTGGACGAGCACTACCCGGACTGGCGCAGCAACTGGGCGCGCTTCATGACCGGTGCCCCGATCAAGGACGAGCAGATCTGGGAGGTCCTGCTCGACGCCAGCCGGCGCTACGGGGCCGGCGAGCTCAACGACGTCGAGGTGGACCACGTCGACACCTTCTTCCAGACCACCAACTGGCGTACTCCCGAGGCGATCGCGCAGGCCGCGGTCACCAAGTGAGGCAATTGCGTGGGGGCTGGCGCCTGGTCGTCGCCCCCGCGCACCCCGCCCACCTGTGGACGCAGAGGACATGGCATGAGGGACATCCCACAGACTTCGGTGCAGCGCGCGACAAAGGACAAGGCCCGGCTCGCTGCGGGCTGGCTCGTGCTGCTGAGCGTCGCAGCGGCGTTCGGGATGGCGTGGCAGCCGACCCGAGACGTCGCCGAGCAGATGGGGGCCGACCCGCGTACGTCCTGGCTCGCGCCCTTCGTGATCGAGGGCGGCATGGCTGTGTCTGCTCTCGCTGGCTGGACGCTGCAGCGGCACGGCCTCTCGGTCCGGCTCGCCCGTGCTCTGCTCGCGTTCCTCGTCGCGCTGTCCGTGGCCGTGCAGACGCTGCACGGTCTTCAGGCGACCAGCCTGGAGGGCCTCCCGCGAGTCATCGGTGCGGCACTCGCAGCGAGTCCCTCCGTCGTCGTGCTCGGGGCCACGGAGCTGCTCATCGCGCTGACCTTCCCGCCCGAGGACGCACTACGCAAGGGCGCGCGACGTCCCAAGCGCTCTGGCGCTGCGGCGTCCACCCCAGACCCAGCACCGGTCCCGGCACCGAGCGCACCGAGGGCTGTGGCCGCGCCATCCAAGCAGAAGGCGGTGCCCGCTACTGAGTCGCGCCCGCGCCTGCCCGTTACGGATGAGGTCCTCGCCGAGGCGCTGGCGCGGCGCGCGCAGGGGGCAGTGGGGTGGGGGACCCTGGCCGATGAGTTCTGGGTCTCCAAGACGACCCTCCGGAACCGAGCTCGGAAGCACTCCGAGGAGACCGCGGCCGACGCCGCGGTGTAGGCAACCATCGCCCAGAACAGCCCCCAACCGAGATCCGGTGAGGGGCTGTTCTGCTACTCCGCCGCCCGGCCGATCCCGCCAAGGACGCTTCGCAGGTCGGGTGCCACGTGCAGGCGCTCCACGTACGCACGCTCGGTGATCGCCGCCCCGGGCGCGTGGCCCAGCTGCAGCCGTGCGGCCTCGATCCCGGCCGTCCGCGCGACGCGGGTGGCTACCGTGCGGCGAGTCGAGTGCGGCGTGAACCGCCCCTCGAGTGCAGTTCCGGCGAGCGCCTTGCGCAGAGACCGCCGGAAGTTGTGGGCGGATACAAGGGTGCCCGCCCGCGAAGGGAACACCAGGTCCTCACCGACGCCGCCCAGCACCCGCTCGGCCCATCGGCGGCGGAGCATCTCGGCCGCATGCCCGGGAACGATCAGCCGCCGATATCCGGCGCCCGTCTTGGTGTGCGCCTGCCGGATCACGCCACCAGGCGCGTGCACGAGCGTTCCCGTGACCGTGACCGTGGGGACGTCAACGTCGAGGTCGACATCCACCCACCGCATCGCGAGGACTTCACCGATCCGGACGCCGGTCGCCAGGAACAGGTCGATGACGTCGGGCAGGAGCGCGGTGGGGCGCCGCCCAGGCGGGATCTTGCCGGTGACCTCGTCGCGCGGGGCGACGTAGTCCGCGACAACCTGACGAAGGAGGGCGATCTCCTGATCGTCCAGCGCCACGGGCGGCTTCTGGTGCCGCGGCACCGGGTCGAGCTCGCGCACCGGGTTGGCCGGCACCGCGCCGACCTGCACGGCCAGCCGGAACGCCTTCTTGAGCACGATGCGTGCCATGCGCGCGGCCTCGGGGCGCTCACGATCGATGGGGCGCAACCGCTGCGCGAGCACCGGCGTCGTCGCTTCGATGAGGCGGATCGCACCGAACTCTCGCGCGACGGTGTTCGCGGTGCTGCGGTAGGTCCGCAGCGACCCCACGGACATGCGCCCCGCCTCGGTCTCGGCCTCGAACCACGCCTCGAGCAGCTGCGCGATCGTCGACGTCGGCGTGAGCGCGTCGATGCCGGTAGCCGGCTTGGCCCGCTCGGCGAGCGCGGCGCGCAGTCGACGCCGCGCTTCGGCGCCGGATCGTCCGGTCGCAGAGGTGCGCCGCGTGACGCCGTCGAGGTCGCGCACGCGGCAACTGGCCTCGTGCCGGCCGTTGGGCAGCTCACGGG
>Ga0164306_10000704_pt1 | contig 13974 bp, 16 predicted proteins | sample Whisoiple_242_MG_FD_110213 | JGI IMG/M metagenome (GOLD analysis project Ga0164306, IMG submission 110213) | Soil microbial communities amended with fresh organic matter from upstate New York, USA - Whitman soil sample_242_MG | ecosystem: Environmental > Terrestrial > Soil > Unclassified >... | reverse complement strand
TGCGCAAACCGCACGAGGTCTCCGAAGCGCTCGGCGTCGCAACCAGTTTGCATGGCGCTACGCTGCGCCTGGCGCGCCAGCTTCGTTCGACGCGCGCCTCCGGTGCGCTGAGCAATTCCAAGCTGATGGTGGTCCGTCTCCTGCACCGCAACGGCGCGATGACGGGTTCGGCGCTGGCCGCGGAACTCGGCGTTCAGCCGCAATCGCTGACCCGGCTTTTTGCCGGCCTGGAGGCGGACGGACTGATTCACCGTAATCCCGATCCGGCCGATGGCCGCCAGACGCTGATCCGGTTGACCAGCAAGGGGAATGAGGCACTCGCCGCCGATTTATTGGAGCGCCGCCGCCGGCTCGCCGATGCCATGACGCGTGTGCTCACCCCCGCCGAGCGGGAGGTGTTGCGCCTTGCCTCCGAGCTCATGGAAAAAGTCGTGGTGGCGATCAAGCCGGCCGAGACCGAGCGCGCGGTTCTGCGCGATGCCGCCGAATAGGGCCTCGCGTCAGAATGTGACTCGCCGCACAGAATCGAGCCAGACCGCCGTCCTAGTCTCCCGCACAGATTAGGGCGGGAGGTTGTTATGGTCGTTACCCAAAAGCTTGCGACATTTCTCACCACGCTGCGAAGCATCGTGCTTTCGCTGGTATTTCTTGCACTCGTCGCGTGGAATTTCGGCGCGATCAACACGTCCGCCAAGGAAGTGCTCGGGATGGTCTCTCACGTCCAGCAGTTTGAGGCGAACGGCATCAAGGTGGTGCTTCGCGACGATGCGAAGCTGAAGGCTAACGTCAGCGTCGCCGACGTCACGCTCAGCGAGACGGAGAAGCGCGCGACCGTCGAAGCGGCGCAAAAGCTCACGGGCGTTCAAGCCGAACGGCTTTTCACGATCGTGAGCGGAACGTCGCATTGCCAGTATAGTCTGCCCACGCCTCAAATGATGCTTTACCTCTACAACGACGTGGCTCTGAAGGATTTGGGCCTCGTCGAGCTTAAGGACGATCCGATTGCACTTAAGAACGAGTCGCTGCGTATAGCCGCCCACGGCTCCGACATTGGGAAGGCGCTAAGCTGCTACAGCATGTCGCTGACTCGGAAAGGTGCCAACGTAAAAAGCGCACTTGTCGGTATTATCCGGCAGCAACTCGGCTAGCTAACGACTGGCGCCGGCGAGGCTCTCGCCGGGGAGAGTCTTCGCTTGTTTCTCAACTTCCCTTGCGGTTATGTAATTGCGGAACGAATAAATCCGTCCAGGAAGCAGCTTTTTGCTTCATCGCGCCGGTGCTCGCCAGGAAATTAGCGAACGTCATGATGGCGTTAGGCGTCGAAGAGAATTTAGTGTCGGGGTCTTGCACCATGGGCAGCACATCGTCGACGCTTATTTTCGTCTTCAGACTGCGCGCAAAACTCTCGGCGGCGCCCCTCGGGTCCCTGGCAATGAAATCGCAGGCCTCATCAAAGGCGGCGAGGAACGCTTCTATCGTTTTCGGATTCGCATCGGCGAAGCGCTTCGGCGCGAACACGACATCGAGCGTGATATTGCCGAAGAGCTTTACCGAGTTGACGACCGTGTGAATGCGCGCATTCTGCAGCTCGAGATTGGCATAAGGCGGCGAAGCAAAATGCGCGTCGATCTCAGTCTTTCCCGAGGTAAGCGCCGCGTAGGCCTCGGGATGCGGAATGCCGACGGTCAGCGGGTCGAGCTTCGCGTAGTTCTCCTGCCCGAACTCCTTCGCGACGGCCATCTGCAGCACGACGGCGGCAAGCGACGTCTTGATGCCCGGCATGGCGATGCGGTCTTTCGGCGAGAAGTCCTTCAGCGATTTGACGTCCGGATTTGTCGTGTTGAGAACCAGCGCGGTCGTCGACATGCCGCTGACGCCGATCACTTCGGCCTGCCCTTACCCTTCGACCACAATGTCAAGAAACCGGGCGCGCCGGTGCCGGCAATATCGAGAGTGCCGGCAAGCATCGCATCGTTGATGATGTTGCCGCCATCGAACAGATACCAGGTGATCTTGATGTCGCCCAACCCCGCTTCCGCGGCTTTCTTCTCGAGGAGCTTGCGATCCTCCATGACGATCAGCGGCAGATACAGAATGCCGTAACCCTTCGAAATCCGCACCTCGCTGACTTCGGCGTCGGCAGCGCCGGCGGAAGCGCCCGCCGCAAAGAACAGCAGGCCCGCAAACACCCAGCCGATGAGTTCGCGCATCACAATTCTCCCGCCAATTCGCGTCGCCTGCGGTCGAGCTCTTCGGCATAGCGGCGTAGCGTATGGCTTTCGGTCAGAAGTCCCAGCACTTTGAGATTTTCGCGGGAATCGACGACAGCCAGCGCCTCGGTCTCGATGGAATCGAACAGCGCCATCGCTTCTTTCGCGTTCATTTGCGGCAGGAGGAAGCTACGGCGCAATTCAGCGATCTCCCGGACCGGCACGTCCACCTCGTCATCGTGTTTGTCCGAATGCGCTTCCGGTACCAGAACCATGCCGGCATAGCGGCCGCGTTCATCCGCCAAGATCACGCGTTGTGTCGAGCCGAGCGGCACCTCCTTGCGGAAGTCGACGACCGACATTTCGGCATCGATGGTCGGCACATCGCGGCGCATGAGCCCGCCGACCGTGAGATCGCGAATCCAACCGACATCGTGTGCGCTGCGGATGCTCTCGCCGCGCAGATGCAGGCGCCAGGTCGCGAATGAATAGCCGAAGGTCTTGCGCACCGTGACGGAGGAGGCGACGACGGCAATGAGCACGAGCGCCGTGATCGGCAGGTCGCCGGTCATTTCGAGGGCGAGGAATGTCATCGTCAGTGGTCCGCCGACGACCGCGACCGCGAGGCCACTCATGCCAACGATTGCATAAACGTTCGCCTCCGGCGCGCCGGGCAGCGACGAAAGCCCGGCGAGAGCGGCCAACTGGCCGAGGAGCGCACCCAGAAAAAGCGAGGCGAAGAACAATCCTCCGCGAAACCCGGAGCCGATACAGATCGCCGAGGCGATGGATTTCAACAAGATCACCGACAAAAGAAACTCCGGTGCGAAAACATGACCGAGCACGAGCTGCAATGCGCCGTGGCCGGAAGACAAAACCTGCGGCGACTTGATCGCGAGAGCGCCGCATAGCAATCCGCCGATCGCGGGCCGCAGAAAGCTAGGGACGTGGCTGCGCCGCACGCCGCGCTCGAACAAAGTCGCCCCTTGCATGATGGCAATGCCAAAGACCGCGCATGCGAGGCCGATAAGCAGCGCCGATCCGTAAGCGCTGAGCGACAGCATCGCCGGCCCATGCGAAGCAACCGCGACCGTGCTTCCGAAGAAGAGCCGTGACACCAAAGTCGCTGCGAGCGAGGCGATCAGGACCGGCGCGAGATTGGCAACCGAGTAGCTGCCGATGATCAGCTCGAATGCGTAAAACGCGCCGGTGAGCGGCGCATCGAAGGCTGCGGCAATGCCGGCGGCCGAACCGCAGCCGACGAGCGTACGCAAATCGGCGCGACGCATCTGAAAGCTGACGCCGAGACGCGATGCAAGCGCGGACGAAATTTGCGTGTAACCCGCCTCCATGCCGACGGACGCGCCGAAGCCGTTCGAGATGACGTTCTGGACGACAACAAGTGCGCTATCGATCAGCGATAGCCGGCCGCCGCGGACCGCGTTCGCCTCGATCGGATCGACGGGGACGCGTTTGCGCCAGCGCCAGCGCGATGCAAACAGAGTAACGGCGGCAAGAACCAAGCCTCCCACAGTCGGGAAGAACAGCACCGGCAATGGATCAAGGTGACCGACTGCCGAGAGTCGCGCCCCGGGCGCCAGGCCGAAGAAGATTTCATGCAGGCGCTGAACCGTCGCCGCAAGAATCGAAACGATGACGCCGGAAACCACACCGACAATTCCGGCGAGCAGGATCGGCCCGAGCTCGCTGGCGCGAACCAGCGCGCGCCATTTCCAGGGCACGAGCAAAGGCAGGCCGCGCCGCGCGATGCGGCGGGGCAGGTCGGTCGGGATCGTCACCATTTCGGTCGATCGGCGTGCATAGGCGACGCGGCAAGTGCGAGCGAGATTGACCGGGCAGAGGCGGAAGGATCGACTCCCGCCCGTCTCCTTTCAGGCCTCCATACGCTTAAGATGGCTTAATGTCTCGGCTTTTGACCCTTTCTGAACAGGTCTTGCGTCCCGCCGTCGCAGGCACGGTGACGGCGGTGTGGACGATCGTCGCCAGCATCGCTTATGCGAGCCTGGTCTTCTCCGGCGCGTTGGCGCCGGCGCTGGCGGTCGGGATTTCCACCGTCATCTCCGGTTTCGTCATCTCCTCCGTCGTCATCGTGTTCGGCAGCGGCTACACCGGTATGACGGCCTCCAATCTCACCGTGGCGGCGCCCGTATATGCCGCGATGGCGGCGGCAATCTCCGCCGAATTTGGGCGCCTTGGAGTAACCGACCCGTTCACCCAGGCCGCTGCCGTGTCGTTCGCCAGCGGGGCGGCGACGCTGCTCACCGGCCTTTCCTTTCTTGCGCTGGCAAGCTTCCGTTTGGGCTCGCTCGGCCAGCTCCTGCCTTACCCGGTCATAGCCGGGTACAATTCCGGGATCGGCTGGTTTCTGCTCGTCGGCGGCCTGAAGCTCACGGTCGATCAGCCGCAGGGGATCGATGCCGCTTATCTCGTGCATGAGGTGCCGATCGCGCAGCTCGCCGCCGCAATCGTGACGGCGACGGCGCTGGTGATCCTGCCCAAACGCTTCGTTCATTGGGCCGTACTGCCGGCCGCGCTCATGAGCGCCGTGCTGCTTTTTCATGTCGTTCGCATCGCGGCCGGTTTCGATATCGCCGCGGCACAAGAGGCGCGGTGGGTTTTCGGCCCTTTCAGCGGCAGCTTGTTGCGGCTGCCCGCGATCGGCGGCGTCGCCGAATTGGATTTCGATCTCGCGCGCCGGCTCGGACCTTACATCGCCGGCAGCGTGTTCATCGCCGCGGTGACGCAAATTCTCACCCTGTCGACACTCGAGACGGATTTGCGCCGCACCTTCGCGTTCAACCACGAACTGTCGATGGCCGGCGCCGCCAATATCGCCGGAGGGCTGGTCGGCGGGCTGCCCGCAGGGCAGGCGCTTGTCGCAACAGTTCTCCTCAATCAGCAGACCGGGCCATCGCGCTTCGCGGCGATTGTTCCGGCGATCTGGGGCGCCGTCATTCTTGTGGCCGGCGCGACGCTGCTTGCCTATCTGCCACGCTTTGCCGTCGGCGCGTTGTTGATCGCGGTCGGCTTCGACCGCTTGCTTCTGCGCATGATGGGCGATGCGCGCGTCAATCCCGTCCTCGAGACGGTGATCGCGATCCTGGTCTCGGCCAGCATCATCTTATTCGGCATCTTGAACGGTCTCGCCATCGGCGTTGCGGCAGCGATCGCGCTTTTCGCCTGGAATTACCGGCGCATTCCGGTCGTTTGGGCGACGATTTCGGGTGCGCAAGTGCGGGCGAACGTGGTGCGCTCGCCCGAGGCGACGTCGCTGCTCGAAACCGAAGGTGCGCGCATCGTCCTGTTTCGGCTGCAGGGCTACCTATTCTTTCTGAATGTTTCCTCGCTGCGCGAAGCCGTCGAAAGACGTGCGGGGGAGGAGCCTGCGCTCTCCGACGTCGTTCTCGATTTCAGAGATGTCGTCGGCATGGACTCCTCGGCCTTGATGGCATTTCGCCGGATCGGGCAGATTGCCGAAGAAAAAGCCTTTCGCGTCTATGTCGCGGCTGCGGATGGTCAGTTAGGCGAGCTCTTTGATCGCGCGCGAATTTGGCGGGAGGATCGCTTCATCGCTGCCGAAAGCGCCGATCGCGCGCTGCAAGCGGCGGAAGATCGCCTGGTTGCAGCGAGTACCAGGGGGATATCGCAGCAAAAATTCGCGGATGCGTTGGCGGTACTTGCTCCAGCGCCGATCTCGGAAGAGCGGCTCGCCGCCTATATCGAGCATATCGAGCTTGAGCCAAACGAAATGCTTATGCGCCTCGGCGATCCCGCCGAGGCGATCTTCTTTGTCGAAAGCGGGCACGTCACCGCCGAGCTCGAACGCGAGGGGGCTTCCCCGGTGCGGCTGCAAACCTCCGCGCCCGGCGCGCTCATCGGCGAGATTGCGGTGTTGCGCGATGGCGTGCGCACCGCTTCCGTGCGCGCCGAAAATGCCTGCCGGCTGGCGCGTCTCTCGAAAGCGGCGCTCGCGCGCATGGAAAACGACGATCCGCAATTGGCGACACTGATTCAGCGGCTGATAATCACACAGCTCGCCGACAAGCTCGCCAACACGACGCGGATTGTCGATGTCGGCCTACATTGATTGCGCGGCCGCGCTCCCCAGTGCGCGAGCCCACCGCTGCTGTTTTATGCCCTTGCACCTAGATTCGCCGCCGTCTGGCCGAACAGGATCTTGGCCGAATCCGGATTGACGCTCGGTGTCGTGTTGATCTCCGCCGCTCTCTCGTAGGCGCGCTTGGTGGCAGGACGTTCGCGAATGGTTTCGAACCAGCGCTTGAGATTGGGAAAATCCTCGAGTTTCTGCCCTTGGCGCTCATACGGCACGATCCAGGGATAGGCGGCCATATCGGCGATCGAATAATCGCCGGCGACAAACGGCCGGTCGGCGAGACGCTTGTTCAATACACCGTAGAGGCGGTTCGTCTCGTTTCGGTAGCGGTCGATCGCATAGGTGAGTTTCTCCGCCGCGTAGGTGCCGAAATGATGGTTCTGCCCGGCCATCGGGCCAAGACCGCCCATCTGCCAGAACAGCCATTGCAGGACCTCGAAGCGGCCGCGAATTTCCGGAGAGATGAACTTGCCGGTTTTCTCCGCGAGATAAAGCAGGATTGCGCCCGACTCGAACACCGAGATCGGCGCGCCGCCGTCTTTGGGACTGTTGTCGACGATCGCGGGGATGCGATTATTCGGTGAAATTTTGAGGAATTCGGGCTTGAACTGGTCGCCTTTGCCGATGTTCACGGGGATGATTCGATAGGGAAGCCCCGTCTCCTCGAGAAACATCGTGATCTTGTGGCCGTTCGGCGTCGTCCAATAATGCAGTTCGATCATTCTCAGTCTCCGTTCTCGGATTTGTATCTGTCAGGTTGCGCTCAGCCGCGCGATCACATCCTGCGGCACCGGCTCGCCTTTGAGGCGGTTCGGATCGTCGGGATGGCGGATGGTCCAGACCCGCGTCTCGAACGCCTCGACCGCGAGCTCGCCGGCATTGGAGAGTCTGTGCGTGACGTCGAAACTCGAGCGGCGGAATGCGACGACGGAACTTTCGATAATGACCGTCTCGCCGAAGCGGCAGGGTTTTAAAAATTCCGCACGCGTCTCGACCAGCGGCCAGCCGGCGAAGCCATAGCGTTCGAACAACGATTCCTTGGGAAATCCGGCTGACGCGAACACGTGCGCCGTGCAGCCGTCGAACCATTCGAAATAGCGCGGATTGAAGACGATGCGCGCCGGATCGCAATCGCCCCACTCGATCAGCCGTTCGCGCCGCGCGACGAACATTCGCGTCCTTTTTGTATTTACGTGTGCGATACTTTCGCAGCGCGTTTTTCGAGAAAATCGCGCAGCCGCTCCTTCGCCGCCGGATCGGCTTGGGCGATCGACGACATCATCGCTTCGAGTAGCAGCCCTGTTGCCGGCTCGGCTTCGGCGATTCGCGGCAGCGCCTGGATGACGGCGAAATTGGTGAGCGCCGCGTTCTGGGCGACGCGCTTCGCCAGTTCGAGTCCCTTGGCGAGTCCCTCGCCGGGCCCCACGACGTAATGCGACAGCGCGAATCTAAGACCGTCTTCGGCGCCGTAGGTGCGGCCGGTCAGCATCATTTCCATCATCCGCGACGCGCCGATCAAGCGCGAGATGCGCACGGAGCCGCCGCCGCCGACAAAGATGCCGCGAATGCCTTCCGGCAGCGCGTAATAGGCGGAACTCTCGGCAACGCGGATATGCGTCGAGGCGGCGAGTTCCAATCCGCCGCCAACCACGGCGCCATGCAGCACCGAAATCACCGGTACACGGCCGAATTCGACCTTCTCGAACGCCTGATGCCACATGCGCGAATGGAACATGCCTTCGGACGCGTTCTGCTCGCGCAAATCGGAGAGATCGAGACCGGCGGAAAAATGCTCCCCAGCGCCGTGAATGACGACCGCATGGATGTCGTCCGGGAGCGTGGAGAAGAATGCCTCGATGCCGCGTACTAGGGGCGGATTGAAGGCGTTGCGTTTCTCCGGCCGGTTCAGCTGCAGAAGCGCAATTTCATTGCAGCGCTCGGCAATCAGCGAGGCCGGCAAGGGGCAATGCGGCCAAGGGGCGGACGATTTCGGTTTCGACATTTTTTGCTTTTCCGCGGAGGTCGCTCCTTACAACAAGACTGAGCCGCGCGGTCAATCGCGGGGCGTCACGATGAGCGCCGCATCATGTGATCTCGTACAACCGCAGCCGAACCTGGTTTGGCAAACGCGTCCCGCTGCAGATGAAGAGGCTCTTCATCATCCATCTGAATTCCGGCGCGGCGGTTTCGAAGCTCGGCGCGGCACGGAAATAGATGAGGTTCGGATCGACGGCCTCGCCGCGCATGAGCTTCTCTACCGCCTCCTTGGGCCCGTGCCGCAGGCCGCGATTGACGACGTAAATCAGCGCGCCGCTCGTCGTTTCGAGCACATATTTGGCCTCAAGCTCCATGACGCCGTCGGCGCGCAGAATCTGGTAATCGGCGCCGCCTGGAAGGACCCGGCCGCCGAGCCGCGGGCCTTTGACGGTGCCGCCGAGGATGGGGACGATCCGCCGCAGGCCCGTCCCCGTCTCGCCAATCGTGGTCGGCTGACTGACCTCGACGCGGATGTCCGCGACGAAGCGCAAACCGGGTGCCGGTAGGCTCCTCGTCTCGGACGCGGATGCAGTGTGCAGTTCGGTGCTCACGGACGATACCGGCTTTCGGCAGTCGACCCGAACTAAGCCTGGGCAGCGCCAAGAACAAGGCTGCTCTGCGCCAAGAGCGCACCGCTGTTGCCGCGGGCATATCCGGGCGTCTACAAGCGCGCCATGACCACGCTTTCCGCAAGCTTGCGCCGCCTCTATCTCGACCCTGCCGATTATGTCGACAGCGAGCATCCGGACGTGCAGCGCTATGCCCACGCGGTCTTGGCCGGCAAGGACGACCCGCGCGACAAAGTGCACGCGATCTATCATGCCGTGCGCGACGACATCCGCTACGACCCTTATGTCGATTACCGCGATCCCGAAACTTTCCGTGCCTCGACCGTGCTCGCCGCGCGCCGCGGCTATTGCGTCGGCAAGGCATCGCTTTTTGCTGCGCTGTGCCGCATCGCCGGAATTCCGGCGCGGCTAGGCTTTGCCGACGTGAAAAACCATTTGGCGACGCCGAAGCTGATCGAGGCGATGGGCACCGATCTCTTCGCCTGGCACGGCTATTCCGAAGTTTATTTCGACGGCGAATGGCTGAAGGTGACCCCGACCTTCAATGCCTCGCTTTGCGAGAAGCTTGGCGTCGAGCCGCTCGATTTCGACGGTCGCACGGACGCACTCTTGCACCCGTTCGATGCGGCGGGACGCACCTTCATGGCCTATGTCGAAGACCATGGCTCGTTCCATGACGTGCCGGTGAAATTTCTGATGCGCGAGATGGCGCGGCTCTATCCCGGCATGATGCACGACAAGGTCGCCGGCCGCGACATGGAGCGCGAGGCAAGCGCCGCCTGAGCGGGAGTGCTCTGCAGCGTGCGAAACCGCACATGAGGAGGCCGGGAATCCCTGCATAAGGGCGGTGACGGTCTCCAGCCGTCACCCCTCCCAAGCCTTTGCCCCGCCGGGTCCGGCGGGGCTTTTTTGCAACCGGAAGTGCAATCACGCCGAGAAGTAATTGCAAATTTGCGCGTATCAGCTGTATATCCCCGTACATGGACAAACTCGGCAGCCCACCTGCAGAGGGGGAACCGCTCAGCGGGCAGTGTTGGGGCGAACTGCGGCTGTTTCTCGAAGTGGCGCGATCGAGATCGTTCAATAATGCCGCCACAGCGTCTGAATCTCAGCCACCCCACGGTTTCGCCGGCTTCAGGACCAAATGGGCGTGCAATTGCTGGTCCCGACCGAACGCGGGATCAAGCTGACGCCGCGCGGCGAGGAGCTTGCCCGCGCACTCGCGATGTTCGACCAGTCGCTCTACACGCTGACCAGCGGATTGCATGAGGATACGCGACGCGCCGAGGCGACGGTGCGGGTCAGTATCACCGAGAGCCTCAGTGCATTCTTTGCAGCTCCGGCCATCGGCGCCTTCTCGCAGAAAAATCCGAACATTCATCTGCACATGAAGAGCGTGATCAACTTGAACAACGTGCGCAACAATCAGACCGACTGATGCTGGCTTTCGCGCCGGATTCCCGCGCCGGCGTGGTCGTGAAACGGCTTGGCAGCGTGCACTTTCACCCCACCGTTTTCGCGCGGCTATGTCGAAAAATACGGCTTGCCCACGAAAAAACAATATTGCCCAGCACAAATTCCTGCAGTCGCAGTTCTATGAACCGAGGTCTGGGCGGACTGGCTGGCTCTTGTCGCGCGCGGGCGCATCTCCCATTATTGCGACAACACTTTCGCCTACGGAATAATGGCCAAACTCGGTCTTGGGATCGGTCTGCTCGGTACTTATACCGCGGTGGAACGCGATGCCGTGCCCCTGGATCTCGGCGTTCTGATTTCCCTACCTCTGTAGGGAATTGCGCTGCGCGAGCGACTGCGTTCCCGTCCGGTCCGCATCGTTTTTGATTGGCTTTGCGAGATTTTCAGTGAAAAGAACCACTGGTTTCGGCGCGAGTTCAAACCTGATGATCTGCCGCCGACGAGCGATGCGCTAAGGCTTTTATCGACGTGACATTGTGCGGGCGCAGGTTGCGCCGATGCAACTCGCTTATTTGTTCAAATATGCTGAGATATTCATTGGCGGCGTCTTCAAAGGCCTCGCCAAGCTCAAGCGGCGGCGGTTCCTTTGCGCGACCGAGCGCAATCTGAAACTTGTCGCATGCAGCAAGCGCATGCGCGGTGATCTCGTCGCGAAGAGCTTTCCAATCGATACGTTCAGTCGCCATATAGTCGATTAGAAAACAAAACTTATGCGGGCAACCGCGAAAATGTTCCACGGCTGTTCAAAAATGTTCAATGCGGCGGGACCAACCAGCGCGCGAGTCGGAAGCCGGCGGTATCGGTGACCGGCGTCCCCGTGTCCTCTTGGTTTCTCTTTTTCGTACGTGCTGGCGTGCGGCGGCGATGGATTCGCGCCTTGGCGCCGACCAAAGGGCTTGTGCATTCGTTGACTTCGCGCCCGGGTCGCGCAGAACCTGCGTCCCGAGCCCCCACGAGCGCTGCTGTTTGATCGCCCGTCTTCCCCCGCACTATCCAGGTATGAGGATCGGCCTCTTCGGCGGCTCGTTCAATCCGCCCCACCGCGGCCATGTCCACGCAACCGAGCTCGCTTTGAAGCGGGTCGGCCTAGATCGTGTCTGGTGGCTGGTCAGCCCCGGCAATCCCCTGAAGGAGACGCGCGGCCTGCCGCCGCTCGCCTCCCGCATGGAGGCGGCCCGCGCGATCGCCCGCGACCCGCGCATCGTCGTGACCGGGCTCGAGGCGGAGATCGGCACCCGATACACCTACGACACCGTTGCGTATCTGCGGCGGCGCTGCCCGGGCGTGCGCTTCGTCTGGATCATGGGGGCGGACATCCTCTCCCAGCTGCCGCAATGGCAGCGCTGGCGCGGCATTGCCGAGCTTGTGCCGTTCGCGGTCATCGACCGGCCGGGCGCCACCTGGCCGACGCTCAACACCCCTGCCGCGCATTGGCTGGCGCCGCACCGGATTGCCGAATCGGAGGCGGCGCTTCTGCCGGAGACCGAGCCCCCAGCCTTGCTCTTCCTGCACGGCCCGCGGGTCGACCTCTCCTCGACGCTGCTGCGGCAGGCCGGCCACACGCCGTGCGAATGTTAAGGCCGTTTTGCGGCACCCCGCCGAAGCCGGTTGAAAAGCACCTGAGTCGCGCTCATCTTAACTGATGCGGGCGGCGTGCCCGTGTCAGAGGAAACAAGCACTGGAACCTTCGGTTCTTTCTGAAGCGGCCGTCGTGCCCCTTCCACCGGTTGGCGAGTTCAGAGGATTCGACACCGGATTACTCGTGCGGAACGTCCTGGCCAGTCTCGACGATTCGAAAGCGGAAGACGTCGTCTCCATCGACCTGCACGGCAAAACCACCCTCGCGGACATGATGGTCATTGCCAGCGGGCGCTCCAACGTTCACGTCGGAGCGATTGCCGATCGCGTGATCAAATCATGCAAGGAAGCGGGCCTGCCGGCGCCGCGCGTCGAGGGGCTGCCGCATTGCGATTGGGTGCTCGTCGACGCCAACGACGTCATTGTCCACATCTTCCGTCCCGAGGTTCGCCAATTCTACAATCTCGAGAAGATGTGGGGCGTCGACAGACCTGGCGAGCGGCGCGTCGGCTGACGCGCCCAACGGGTTTTGCGGCTCCAGGTTCTCTGCGTTGGCCGGCTGAAAGCCGGCCCGGAACGGCAGCTAATCGCGCGTTATAGCGAGCGTATCGCCCCGGTGGGACGTGCGGTCGGGCTTGCGCCCTTGGACCTGCGCGAAATCGACGAGGGCCGCGCGCGCCGCCCGGACGATCGCAAGATCGATGAGGCGTTGCGCATCGCGGCGCTTCTGCCGGAAGGCTCCGCGGTGTGGGCGCTCGATGAAAGCGGCGCCCATCTCACAAGCGAGGAGTTTGCACGCGATATCGCCAAACTGCGCGACCAGGGCACGCCGACATTAGGCTTTGCGATCGGCGGCGCTGATGGACTCGATGAGAGCCTACGCCAGCGCGCCAATCGCACCATCACCTTCGGCGCGATGACGCTGCCGCATCAACTCATTCGCGTGCTTCTGCTCGAACAAATCTACCGCGCAACGACGATATTGTCGGGGCACCCATATCATCGCGGGTGATAGCAACTCACGACATGTACTGCCCGCCATTGGCAGACAGCGTCGACCCGGTGATAAAGCCGGCATCGTCGGAGGCGAGAAACACGACGCAGCGCGCGATCTCCTCCGGTTGGCCCAAACGGCGCACTGGGATTTGCGGAATGATGCTTTTCTCGAGCACATCCTTCGGCACCGCCATGACCATCTCGGTGGCGATGTAGCCCGGCGCGATGACGTTCACGGTGATGCCTTTGTTGGCGTTCTCCTGCGCCAGTGCCTTGGTGAAGCCGATATCGCCGGCCTTGGCCGCCGAGTAATTGCTTTGCCCCATCTGGCCCTTTTGTCCGTTGATCGAAGAAATGTTGATGATGCGGCCGAAATTGCGTTCGCGCATGCCGTCGATCACTGGCCGGCACATGTTGAACAGCGAATTCAAATTGGTGTTGATCACCTGAAACCATTGCTCCGGCTTCATGCGGTGGAACATCGTGTCCCGTGTGATGCCGGCATTGTTGACGAGGATGTCGACGGGGCCGACCTCGCTCTCGACCTTCTTCAGTCCTTCGACGCAGGCCTCATAGCTCGACACGTCCCATTTGTAGACGGGGATGCCGGTCTCCTGCTTGAATTTGGCGGCGGCATCATCGTTGCCGCCATAATTGGCGGCAACATTGTAGCCGGCCTGTTTGAGCGCTTTGCTGATGGCCGCGCCGATTCCGCGCGAGCCGCCGGTGACCACCGCCGTGCGTGCCATTGCCGTCCCCTTGTGTTGCTTCCCTTAAAGCCGCCTTCTTTACAGAAGTGCGCCAGTGCGGCATTTGATCTACCGCACTGTTTCGTAACGCAGATGCGTGCTTAGCGTTCGACCGTCAGCGCGATTCCCATGCCGCCGCCGATGCAGAGCGTCGCGAGACCCTTGTGCGCGTTGCGCTTTTGCATTTCGTGCAGCAGGGTGGTGAGGACGCGCGCGCCGGACGC